>Ga0070699_100002976_pt1 | contig 15050 bp, 16 predicted proteins | sample KBSK1503metaG_FD_65473 | JGI IMG/M metagenome (GOLD analysis project Ga0070699, IMG submission 65473) | Corn, switchgrass and miscanthus rhizosphere microbial communities from Kellogg Biological Station, Michigan, USA - KBS K1-50-3 metaG | ecosystem: Host-associated > Plants > Roots >...
TCTCCAGCACGATGTCGCCGCCGTTCCCCCCGTCGCCGCCCGAAGGGCCGCCGCGCGGAACGAACTTCTCCCGCCGGAATGCGACGGCTCCAGCGCCGCCATCGCCCGCCTTCGCGAAGATTTCCGCCTCGTCGATGAACTGCATGGCGATCCGGCTCGAGAAGCCGCCTTGAGCGGCTCAGGGCGCCGGCGCGGCCTCGATATCAGGGGTCCTAGGCTTGCGCCTGCGTCCTCACGGGCTCGACGTGCACGTAGACGCGGTCGCCGCGCCCCTTCTGGTACTTCACGGTGCCCTCGACCACCGCGTAGAGCGTGAAATCGCGGCCCATCTCGACGCCGCGGCCGGCGTGTACGCGGGTCCCGACCTGGCGGACGAGGATGTTTCCCGGCACCACGGCCTCGCCCCCGAAGACCTTGATGCCCCGGTGCTGCCCCGGAGAGTCGCGTCCGTTGCGCGAAGAACCTTGTCCCTTCTTGTGCGCCATCTCTTTGATCCCTTCGAGAAAGTCGCCGCCTTCGGCCGCGACTAGGCGGAGATCCCCGTGATCCGCAGCTCGGTGTACGGCTGGCGGTGGCCGCGGATGCGGTCCCAGCCCTCCTCTTGCGTGCGGAAGTGCCAGAGCTTGCGGTGCTTGCCGTGAGAGACCACCTCGGCCTGCACCCGGGCGCCCGAGACCAGCGGCTCGCCCATCTTCACCTCGGCGCCCTCCCCCACCAGCAGCACCTCGAGATCGACCTTCGCGCCCACGTCCTGGGCGAGCTTCTCCACCTTGAGGAGATCGCCCTCCTTGACGCGGTACTGTTTTCCGCCCGTCCTGACCACTGCGTACATCGGAAATCTCCCGTTTTCCGGCTTGGAACCGGCCCGGCAGGCAAGGCAATCCCGCCGCCAGGCGCGGAAAGGAACGGGCGATCTAGCGGGTCCGGGTCTCAGAGTCAAGCTATCGCGCTTCGGACAGGTTTTCCTACCCGCCCGCGAGGGAGGGAATGGTCCTTTCGTACGGCGCGCGCGCAACTCCGCGCTCGGTGACGATGGCGGCGATGTAGCGCGCCGGCGTCACGTCGAAAGCGGGATTGAACACCTGCACGCCTTCGGCGGCGATCCGCGAGCCCGCAAGGTGCGTGACCTCGGCCGGCGGACGCTCCTCGATGGGAATGTCGCCGCCGCTTCGGGCGCGCAAGTCGATGGTGCTGGTCGGCGCGGCGACGAAGAAGGGCACCGAAGCCGCCTGAGCGGCCAGCGCCAGGGGATAGGTCCCGATCTTGTTCGCCGTATCGCCGTTGCGCGCGATCCGGTCGGCGCCGACCACCACGCAGCCGATCTTGCCGGTACCAAGCAGCGACGCCGCGGCGCCGTCCGGCAGCAGCGTGACGGGGATCCCGTCCTGGAGGAGCTCCCAGGCGGTCAGGCGGGCGCCCTGCAGCCACGGCCGCGTCTCGTCCGCGAAGACGGCGCACTTCTTTCCCGCCTCCAGCGCCGCCCGAACCACGCCCAGCGCGGTTCCGTAGCCTGCCGTTGCCAGGCCGCCTGCGTTGCAGTGAGTGAGGATCCCCCTGCCGTCGGGGACCAGTGCCGCGCCGTGGCGCCCGATCGCCTTGCATGCGGCGAGATCCTCCTCGAACAACCGGTCCGCCTCCGCCTTCAGCATCTCGAACGTGCGCGGCTGGACCGCGGAGAGGCGCTCGACTGCCCAGCGCAGATTGACGGCGGTGGGGCGGGAATCGAGCAGCGCGTCTCGCGCCTGCGCGAAGTCCTCGCCGGACCTGGCGGCGAGCGCCAGGCCGTAAGCGGCGGCACATCCGATGGCCGGCGCGCCGCGCACCACCATGTCCCGGATGGCTTGCGCCGTCTCGCGCGCCGAGCGGACGATCACGATCTCCGCGCGCGCGGGCAGCCGGCGCTGATCGAGCAGATGCAAGGCGCCATCCGCGAACCAGAGCGTCCGGAAGCTCATCGCAGCCGCAGCTCCAGGCAGAGCGCGCCCGCAGTCGGCGTCGCGGAGTACGGCGGGATCTCCCGAAACCCCATCGACCGGTAGAGCGCGACGGCCTGCTCCATTCTCTCCGCGATGGTATCGAGCACGATCCGCGAGAACCCGAGCTCCCGGGCCTCGGATACCGCGGCTTGCGCGAGCACACGCCCGAGCCCGCTGCCGCGAGCCGCCGGACGCACGTAGAGGCGCTTAATCTCCGCCGTCGACGCGTCCACGGGGCGCAGCGCGACGCAACCTTGGCCCGGCGCCAGCAAGAGGGTTCCCCGGGGCGGCGCGTACGCTCCCGGCAATGCCGCCAGCTCCGCGTCGAACCCCTGGAAGCAGGGCGTGAATCCGAAGGAGCTCCAGTACTCGACGAACAGCGACCGCACTTCGTCGAGCTGAGGTCCGGGGCGATCGACGCGGGCGAGCTGCATGGGAGCCATTCTATTCGGGCTTGGGTCGCGTCGCTCTCACCGCCAGCCAGGCGAGCAGGGTCGCGAGGAGCGCCGGACCTCCAAGGGAGACGAAGAGCATCGTTCCCTCGCGCGCCGCCTGCTCGATCAGATGGGGCCGGCGCGCGCCGCCGGGAGTGACCAGCGTCGCCGACGTGCGCAGCACGATGTCCTTGACCGCGAATCCGAGCGTCACCCAGGCGACGATGAGCGAAAGGAGCAGGAGCCACTTCAGCCAGCGGCGCGTCCTGGTGGGCGAAGAGAAGGCGACCGCGCCCGCGAGGGCGAGCGAGGTGAGGAGGAAGGTGGCGAAGAGCGCCGGCACGCGAGGAGATTACTTCGCCTTTTGCGGGCCGTCCGCTTCGCCGAGCTTCTTCTTGAACAGCGCGTTGAGGGCGCCCGGGTTTCCCTTGCCTTTCAGCTCCTTCATCGCCTGACCGACGAAGAAACCGAGCAGGTTGGCCTTGCCGCCCTTGTACTTCTCCACTTCGCTCGGGTGGCGCGCGATCACCGCGTCGACCACCGCTTCCAGCGCGCCCGAGTCGGAGACCTGGGCCAGGCCCTTGCGCTCGACGATCTTCTCCGGCGCCTCCCCGGTGCGGATCAGCTCGGCCAGCACCTCCTTGGCGGCGGTCGAGGAGATGGCGCCGGAGTCCTGCAGCTTCCACACCGCAGGAACGAGAGCGGGGTCGAACTTCAGCGCGCCGAGGTCGGCCCGGTTTTCGTTCACCGCCCGGGCCAGCTCGCCGACCACGAACAGGGCGGCGCGCTTCGCGTCGACCCCGATGCGCCGGTGCACCTCGACCAGGCGCGGGTCGCTGACGATGGTGCGCGCGTCCGCAGCCGGGACGCCGGCGGCGCCGAGCAGTTCCGCGACTTCCTGCGGCAACTTCGGGACGGTGACGCTCTCGATCAGCTCGCGGGAGACGAGCAGCGGCGGCAGGTCCGGCTCGGGAAAATACCGGTAGTCGTTCGCCTCCTCCTTGCTGCGCATCGGGCGCGTGACGCCCTTCTCGTTGTCGAACAGCCGTGTCTCCTGCGCGACCTTTCCGCCGCCTTCGATCAGCTCGACCTGCCGCGCGATCTCGTACTCGATCGCTTGCCGGACGAAGCGGAACGAGTTGATGTTCTTCAGCTCGACGCGCGTCCCGAGCTTGCTCTCGCCCTTGCGGCGCACGCTCACGTTCGCGTCGCAGCGGAACGAGCCCTCCTCGAGGTTGCCGTCGTTGATCCCCAGGTAGATCAGCGCGAGCCGCAGAGCCTTGAGGTATTCGCTCGCCTCCTCCGCCGAGCGCAGCTCGGGCTTCCCGACGATCTCGATGAGCGGCACACCGGAGCGGTTGAGGTCGACCTCGCTGCCGCCCTCGGCATGGATGTTCTTGCCGGCGTCCTCCTCCAGATGGATGCGCTCGAGGCCAATCTTTCCCAGTCCGGGCACCGGCACCGCGCCGCCCGAGCAGATGGGCAGCTCGTACTGCGAGATCTGGTAGCCCTTCGGCAGGTCCGGATAGAAGTAGTTCTTCCGCGCCCAGATGCTCCGCTCGGCGATCCGGCAGCCGAAGGCCTTGCCGGCCTTGATCGCCATCTCCACCGCGCCCTTGTTCAGCGCGGGCAACGCGCCGGGCAGCCCGAGGCAGACGGCGCAGACCTGCGTGTTCGGCGGCGCGCCGAACCGGGTGGAGCAACCGCAGAAGATCTTCGACCGCGTCAGGAGCTGCGCGTGGACTTCCAGGCCGATGACCGGCTCGAAATCCGCGACGGCCACGGCTAGCGGTCCTCCACGATCGGCGGCAACCGGTGCTCCGCGGGCTCCACCGCGCGGGCGATGCGCAGCAGCGTCTCCTCGTCGAACGGCTTGCCGATCAACTGCAGGCCGACGGGCAGCCCCTTCGAGTCGAATCCGCAGGGGATCGAGATTCCGGGCAGCCCGGCCAGGTTCACGGGCACGGTATAGACGTCGCTCAGGTACATCGCGAGCGGATCGTCCAGCTTCTCGCCGAGACGGAACGCGGTGGTCGGGCTGGTCGGCGAAACCACCGCGTCCACCGTGGCGAACGCCTGATCGAAGTCGCGGCGGATCAGTGCCCGCACCTTCTGCGCGCGCAGGTAGTACGCGTCGTAGTAGCCGGCGCTCAGGGCATAGGTTCCGAGCATGATCCGGCGCTTCACCTCGGCGCCGAATCCCTCCGCCCGCGTCTTCTCGTACATCTCGAGGAGCTGGCCCGCGCGTGCGCGGTACCCGTAGCGGACCCCGTCGTAGCGCGCCAGGTTCGAAGAGGCCTCCGCGGTGGCGACGATGTAATAGGTGGCGATCGCGTGGGGCGAGTTCGGAAGGGAGATGTCGCGCACCTCGCAGCCGAGCCCCCGCAGCTTCTCGATTCCCGCGCGCACGGCGCGCTCGACCTCCGGCGAGAGACCTTCGCCGAAGTATTCGCGCGCCACGCCGATGCGCAGGCCGCGGACGCCCCGGTCGAGCGCGGCCGCGTAGTCGGGCACCGGGCGCTTCGACGAGGTCTGATCGTTCTCGTCGTAGCCGGCGACCGCGGCGAGCAGGTAGGCCACGCCGCGCACGTCCTGCGCGAACGGCCCCACCTGGTCGAGCGAGCTGGCGAATGCGATCACGCCGAACCGGGAGACGCGCCCGTAGGTCGGCTTCATGCCGACGCACCCGACCATGGCCGCGGGCTGGCGGATCGACCCGCCGGTGTCGGTCCCGAACGAGCCGGGCACCAGCCGCGCCGCCACCGCCGCCGCGCTTCCGCCCGAGGACCCGCCCGGCGTGCGCGACAGGTCCCAGGGATTCATGGTGGGCCCGTAGGCGCTGTTCTCGGTGGACGAGCCCATCGCGAATTCGTCCATGTTCAGTTTGCCCACGATCACCGCGCCCGCCTGCTTCAGCTTGCGCACCGCCGTGGCGTCGTAAGGAGGGACGTAGCCGCTCAGGATCTTCGAGCCGCAGGTCGTCTCCACTCCCTCCATGCAATAGATGTCCTTGAGCCCGATGGGAATGCCGTCCAGCGGCCCCGCGGGCTTGCGGTTCGCGCGGCGCTTCGCGGCCGCTTTGGCCGCGGCGCGCGCCTCGTCCTCGGTCAGCCGCAGGAAGGCGTGCAGCTTCCCGTCGACCGCGCGGATGCGAGCAAGCGACGCCTCGAGCAGCGCTTCCGGCGTGATCCCGCCGGACCCGAGCGCGTCCGAGATCTGCGAGAGCGGCAACAGATCCGTCTTCACTCGATGATCCTCGGCACCAGGAATGCCTTGCCGTTCTGCTGGGGCGCCTGGGCCAGCACTTTCTCCCGGGGCAGGCAGGGCCGCGGTTCGTCCTCACGCATGACGCTTCCGCCCGCGGCCTCGCCCGCGAAGCTCAGGGGCTCGACGCCGCTGACGTCCACTGCTTGCAGCCGCTCGATGTACTCGAGCACGTGCCCGAGCTGCGCGGCGAAGCGCTCCTCCTCTTCCGGCGAGAGGGCCAGCCGGGCAAGGCGTGCGACGTGCCTCACCTGCGCGCGATCGATCGCCACTTGGAGCTCCTACGGCTTGTTCGCCGACTTGAACCAGTTGAGCACGGCATCCATCACCCGGTGCGGCTCGGAGTGCGCGTGCAGGAGGTCCCAGGAGGCGTTGTCGAGGAACGCGCCTCCACAGGCCGGACAGTGCAGGATGCGCACGCCGGCCGCCTTCTCCGGGACCATCAGAGCGCCGCACGCAGGACAGCGCCCCGCGTGCAGCTCGCGCAGCGCGTCCTTCTCGCTCTGCCTCAGCCGTTTCTGCTCTTCGTAGTGCAGCTGGCGCAGGCGCTCCGCGTTCTCGCGCGCGAAGTACTCGTCCTCGGTGGTGCTCGGTTTCTCGATGGTCATTTTGCGTCCCGTCCGGCTACTTCCGGTCCGCCGCGCCGCCGAGCTGGTCCAGGAGGGCCTGCGCACGCTCATGCTGCGGCGACAGGCGCAGCGCCTCCTTCAGCTCCGCGCGGGCATTGGCTTCTTCCTTGAGCGCGAGGTGGACGACACCGAGGCGGTAGTGGATCCGGGCGCTCTGCGGATTCGCCGCGAGCGCCGCCTTCAGCTTCGGGACCGCCTTCTCCGCGCCGTCGTCTTCTTGAGCCAGGGCCAGGCCCTGGATCAGCGCCGCGCGAGACTCGTCCTTCACGTCCTTCAGATACCGGTTCATGCTCGAGGGCAGCCGCTTCGCGCGGTAGTAGTCCGCGAACGCGAGCTGCAGTTCCTGCGAGTCCGCGTTGGCCTTCATCGCCGGAGAGAGCATGTCGAAGGCCGATTTCACCCTCGCCTTTGCCTGCGTCTGCAGCTGGGCGACGCGCGGATCGTCCACATTCTTCTCCGCGATGCGGCCCGCCTGATCGTTCAAGGCGTCCGCCCACTGAATCTCGATTTGCGCCAGTGTCGCCGTCGCCTGCGGAAAGCGCACCCGCAAGCCGGCGACCTCGAGCGCATCGCGCGCTTTCGTCTCCGCGCTCGCGATCGAGGGAAGCGAGTCCTTGTCGGCGTCCGCCTGGGCCGAGGCAAGCGTCTCGATCGCGGCGGGAGGCGGAGCGCGCGGCGCCAGCTTTCGATACGCGACCAGGCCGGCGCCGACGACCAGCAGCAATGCAAGGCCCGCAGCCACGCCGATGATCAGGCCGCGCGGCGGAGCGCGGTCGAACGTGCCGGGCTCGGGCGTCGGCTCTTCGTCCGCGACCTCGTGCTCTTCGGCAGGCGGCGCGGCCGGCACGGCGGAAGCGCCCGCCGCGATCAGGTCCGGCGTGGTCGTATGTTCGAGCGCAGCGGCGGCTGGTTGCGCGACGGCCTCCGCCGGGGGCGGTGCGCCGCCAGGCGGCTCCGGCGTAGGGACGGGCGTGGGCACCGGCGCCGCGATCGGCATCGGGGCGGCGGTGGGCGCGCTCCTTGCCTGAGGCTGTGGCGGCCCGAACACCAGGGTGGACCGCTTGCTCACGGCAACACCGCCGCCGGGGAGACTGGCGGCGGGGAACATCATGGTCCTGCCCGCCTCCTCCGAAGCCGGCGGAGCGGGAGAGATGGCCGCAGCTGTTTTCGCGGTCTGCGGGGGCGGCTTGGCAGGCGCGGACGGTCTTGCCGCAGGCGGCACGGCGAAGATCGCCGTCGCGTTCATGTCTGGCGATCTGGCGGCCGCAACCGGTTTCGGGGGTGGGGGCGAGATCTGCTGAACCGGCGGGGCGGGCCGGGTCACCCTGAACGTGTTCTGGCACTTTCCGCACCGCATGGTGAGCCCTTGCGGGCCGATCCGGGCGTCATCGACGCGATAACGGGCCTGGCACTTGTCGCAACGGACTTCCATCGGTGCGTCTCCGGGCGGACGGTGACCTATAGGATTCGCAGGGTATCCTGTAAAGCGGCGGTATCAGACTCTCCCGCACCCGAAAAGTTGACGGAACAGGGGTGCCTCTTACAGTCGGCCGAAGGCGCGCTGCCCGGAGGGAAAGGTGCGCCTGGAGGAGCGGATGGGGCGCAAGGGCAAGAACGGGTCGGGCCAGAAGCATACCGGCTGGAAGAAGCCGGTCGTGGGGATCCTCCTGGCGGGTGTCTCGCTGGTTTCGATTCTCGCGCTCTCCTCGTACCGGCCGCGCGGCGCCGCCGGAAACTGGGCCGGACCGGTCGGCTACGCGCTCGCTGCAACGCTGCTGGAAGCGACAGGCATCGGCGCGTATGCACTCGCGATTTTCCTGCTGGCCATCGCTTGCGCGTTGCTGGTCGGCCGTCCACGGCTCTCGTTCGCGCGGGCAGGGTCGTGGCTCACCTTCTCGCTCTGTTCCATGGGGCTTCTGGATCTGCTGGTGCACGCGCGGATCCAAGGGCACGCGGCGGGCGGGGCCGCGGGCACGATGCTCGCGGGCGTGGCGCGCTCGGCGCTCTCGGTTCCAGGGGCAGCCGTGCTCCTCTGCGCGGTGGCGGCCGCCGCGCTCGTCGTCGCCACCGATCTCTGGGCGCTGCACGCGGCGAGCGGCGCCGCCAAGCTCGGCGTCGCTGGAGGGGCCCTGGCAGTGCGCGGAGCAGCGGCGGCAATCGCGAAAGCGCGCACCGTATCGTTCCCTGACGAAGCGGATCTGCTCGCCGGAGAGGACGGGCGCATCGTCGACCCGCGCCGCAACGCCGGCCTCGCGCTAGCGGCGGCTGCTGCCGCCGAGCCGCCCGAGGATCCGCGCGAGCCGGGAGCCGCCGGCGGACGCCGCAAGTCCATGCCGGATCAGGCTGCCGGCGTCGTCCGTTCCGAGCCCCCGGCGGCGGCGACCGATCCCGCAATCGCTCCGGTGGAGAGCGTGCCGCCTCCGCAGATCGTCGAGCCGAAGACCTCGCTCAGGCCGCGCCAGTATTCCTTCCCGCCGGAGCCAAGGTCCGTCGAGCGCGCAGGTAGCTTCACCATGGCTCCCGGCCACAGTGCCTTCGTGCCGCCGCCGATCTCGATTCTCACCGGGGAGGCGTCTCCGGCCATCCCGCTCGATCGCGACGGCCTCACCGCCACCGCGGAGAAGCTGCGCCAGAAGCTCGCCTCGTTCGGGATCCAGGGCCAGGTCACGCAGATCCGACCCGGCCCGGTGGTGACCATGTTCGAGTTCCTCCCCGCCGCCGGCATCAAGGTGAGCCGCATCGCCGGCCTGGCCGACGACCTGGCGATGGCGATGGAGGCGCTCCGCGTCCGCATCGTCGCGCCCATCCCGGGCAAGGGAGTCGTCGGCATCGAGGTCCCGAACAAGCAGCGCGAGACCGTGGTGCTGCGCGAGCTCGTCGAGCAGGACGCTTTCCAGAAATCGCACAGCAAGCTGGCGATGTGCCTCGGCAAGGACATCGAAGGCATGCCTTACGTCGCCGACCTGGCGAAGATGCCTCACCTCTTGATCGCCGGCACCACCGGCTCGGGCAAGTCAGTGGCGGTCAACTCGATGATCGTCTCGATGCTGCTGCGGGCGACGCCGGAGGAAGTGCGCTTCCTGATGGTGGACCCGAAGATGCTCGAGCTGTCGGTCTACGAGGGCATTCCCCATCTGCTCTTGCCCGTGGTCACGGACGCGAAGAAAGCGGCGATGGCGCTGCGCTGGGGCGTCGAGGAGATGGAGCGGCGCTACCAGGTGCTCGCCGAGTGCGGAGTGCGCAACATCGCCAGCTACAACAAGAAGGTGGAGAAGGAGGGCGAGGGCGCGCGGCGGCAACACCGGCCGCCGAGGGAGAAGCGCGTCGTCGATCTCACACCGGCGCCGCCGGCGGAAACGGTTCAGTCCGACCCGGCCCCTCCGGCGAGCCCGCAGATCGTGGAACAAAACGCGGCCCGCGAGCCGCTGAAGAAGCTCCCGTATCTCGTGATCATCATCGACGAGCTGGCGGATCTGATGATGGTCGCCTCGCGCGAAGTGGAGACGTACATCGCGCGGCTGGCGCAGATGGCCCGGGCTGCCGGAATCCACCTGATGGTGGCGACGCAGCGGCCTTCGACGGACGTGGTCACCGGCGTGATCAAGGCGAACTTCCCCTCCCGCATCTCCTTCCAGGTGGCTTCGCGGCACGATTCCGCGACCATCATCAACTCCCCGGGGGCCGAGTACCTGCTCGGAATGGGCGACATGCTCATCCTGCCGCCCGGGACGTCCACCCTCACGCGCGTGCACGGACCCTACGTGGACGAGAAGGAGATCCATGCGGTCGTGGACCACTGGAAAGCGCAGGGCGCACCCGTCTACGACCCGAACATCCTGCGGCCGCGCGCCGACGACGGCGATGGGCTTGCAGCCGACGACGAGGGTCCGGACGAGCTGTACGACCAGGCCGTCGCCGCGCTGGCCGACATGCGGTTCGTCTCCATCTCGCTTCTGCAGCGCAAGCTGCGCGTGGGGTACAACCGCGCCGCCCGCATGATCGAGCGCATGGAGCGGGACGGGATCGTGGGGCCGGCCGACGGCGCCAAGCCGCGCGAAGTGCTCATCCGCCCGCTCGGGGAAATGCCGGGCGCGGGTGCGTAGCAGCGCTCTCCCGAGGCGTGAAGTTGCCGGCCTCACCGGAGAAAGCGGAAACGGCATTCCGGTATGCCGGGTCGGGATGGTTGACAACCCGAGCGATACTCCGTAGGAAACGGCGCGCGCCGGAGCGACAGCGCCGCGCCGGACCGGCAATTTCCGCCGGCCGTTTTTCCGAAGGATGACGTCTCAAATGGCAACTGGAACTGTGAAGTGGTTCAACGATACCAAGGGGTTCGGCTTCATCACGCAGGACGGCGGTGGTGAGGACGTGTTCTGCCACCACACGGCCATCAAGGCCGATGGCTTCCGCACTCTTGCGGAGGGTCAGAAGGTGGAGTTCGATGTGGTGAAGGGTCCGAAGGGATTGCAGGCGCAGAACGTCCGCAAGCTCGCGTAAGAACGGTTCCAGAAGAGCCGTTTGGGGCCCGGTCCTGAAAGGGACCGGGCCTCGTTCTGTCCGGACTACCGCCTACATCAAACGCCGAGCACGCCGAGCACGCAGAGACGGAAACGTCGTCTCAGTCGTCTCTTTTGTTTAGGTCCGAGCCAGCCGGATGCCGTGCTGGTCCCGCGGCCGCGGGCCACCCCACCCAAAAAAAACTCGGCGTGCTCGGCGTGCTCGGCGTTTGATCTGGAAGGGTTACCGGAAGCTAGCCCGACTTCCGCCGCGGCTCCGGCAAGGCGGGTACGGGCGGCGGATCGGTGAAGCTGCTCGGCAGCAGGTTGAAGGGAAGCAGCTTGAGGAGGATCGGCAACAGCAGCATTCCTCCGGGCGCGGCGAAGATGGCGAGCGCCGGGATCGTCTTGGCCAGATCGATCAGCTGCTCGCGGATCTTCGCCCTCTCCTCGCCGGACAGCGTTCCTCCGGCGGCGGCCTTGGCCAGCAGCTCTCCCAGCTCGCGCGTCTCGCGGATCTCCTGGAGGAGCCGATCGAGGTTGTCCAGCACGGCCGCTTCCAGCCTGGTGGTGAGCGCGTGCGGCAGGCCCTCCGGCGTCTCCGCGAGCCGCAGAGCGGCCAGCGCGTCCTGGTGCTCGCGGTAGAAATCGGAGACCTCGCCCTCGAGGCGTGCCAGCGCAGCGCTGTCCACGCCCACGGCCCGCGCCAGGCGCTCCACGAAAGCGAGCTCGGCCGCTTCCAGGTGGCCGTCCACCAGCGCCGCGAGCAACACCTGCGTGAGCATGAAGCGCCGAAGCGCCTCGCTGTGCAGCGCAGGCGCGATCTGTTCGACCTCCCGCGGGTGCACGAGCGCCCGGCGCAGGGTGCGCGCCTCGCGCACCGGCAGCCGCTGCGAACGGATCACCTGCTCGATGCCCTTCCTGGTCGCCTTTCCCGCTTCCTGCGCGCGGGCGAGTCCGGCGAGCAGCTCGACGAGCAGAGCGCGCCAGCTCAACGCCGCCTTGGTCGCGAGCGCCGACGCGCCCGGGCTGATCCGCGAATGCCCGAAAGCAGACAGGGCGATGGTGGCGCACGTCCGCGCCTCGATGGCGCAGAGGCCGTTGTGCAGGGGCAAGCCGGCGAACGGGCCCCGCGCGGCCAGGTAACGCCGCGAGAGGCGCGCGGCGGTCCGGTCGGCGAGCTTCTCCAGCGGGTTGGGGACGGCGATCGGATCGGCGAACAGGCGCGCCGCCGCTTCCATCTCGCCGCTGGCCGCGGCAAGCACCGCGAGAATCTGGGCGCGCCGCGACCGTACGCCGTGCTCGCCGACGGCGCCGGGGAGGAACCAGCGCGCGTGCGAGAGCGCCGCCGCCCTCGCGCACAGCCGCACCAGGCCGGCCACGAAATGGGCGTATGCGCGGACACCGGGAGCCGCTTGCGGATCGAGCTCGATCGCCGGATCCTGCGCCCCCGTGCCGTACGCGAGGCCGCGCGCCCGCAGCATCTCTTCCAGCGCGGCGCGGCGTTCGCTGAGGGGCACCCTTTGTGGCGGGCACTCAGGCGGCTGTGCTGCCACCGCCCCGATCACGGCGAGCAGCCACTCCCCGCTGCCCACGGGCAGCTCGGCCTGCCGGCTCTGATGTAGCAGTCGGGCGATGGCGGGCTCCTCGCGAGCGATTGTAACAGGCGAGCGCTTCTCCGCCGCAGCCCCTACTTGGCCGCCTTGGCGCGCCGTTTCTCCTCCAGAGAGGCCGGCTGCGCCAGATCGGCGGGAATGCCCGCGGGCTGGTTTGGACGGACGACGCCAAACTTCTCGTACAGCTTGCTTTCCACGTCGGCGAGGATCTCAGGGTGCAACTTGAGGAAGTCGCGCGCGTTCTCGCGGCCCTGGCCGATGCGCTCGCCGCCGTAGCTGAACCAGGCGCCGCTCTTCTCGACGATGTTGTTCTCCACCGCCAGATCGAGCAGATCGCCTTCGCGGGAGATGCCCTGGCCGTAGAGGATGTCGAACTCGACCTCGCGGAACGGTGGGGCGACCTTGTTCTTCACCACCTTCACGCGCGTGCGGTTTCCGATCACCGTCTCGCCGTCCTTGATGGCGCCGACCCGGCGGATGTCGAGTCGCTGCGAGGCGTAGAACTTGAGCGCATTGCCGCCGGTGGTGGTCTCCGGGTTTCCGAACATCACGCCGATCTTCATCCGGATCTGGTTGATGAAGATCACCGAGCAGTTGGCCTTGGAGATGGTGGCGGTCAGCTTGCGCAGCGCCTGGGACATGAGGCGCGCCTGCAGGCCCATCTGCGGCTCGCCCATCTCGCCTTCGAGCTCGGCGCGCGGCACCAGCGCGGCGACCGAGTCGATCACGATCACGTCCACCGCCCCTGACCTCACCAGCATCTCGCAGATCTCCAGCGCCTGTTCCCCGGTGTCGGGCTGGGAGATGAGCAGGTCCTCGGTGCGCACGCCGAGCTTGCGCGCATAGCCCACGTCGAGCGCGTGCTCCGCGTCGATGAACGCGGCGACGCCGCCGGCCTTCTGCGCCTCCGCCACCACGTGCAAGGTCAGCGTGGTCTTGCCGCTCGACTCGGGGCCATAGACCTCGACGACGCGCCCGCGAGGGATGCCGCCCACGCCGAGGGCCAGATCGAGCGAAACGCTGCCGGTCGAGATGGCCGAGATGTCCTGCACCAGCGGTTCGTCGCTGCCGAGGCGCATGACGGCGCCCTTGCCGAACTGCTTCTCGATGGCAGATACAGCGAGCTCGATCGCCTTCTCTTTTTCCGGGTTCGCCACTCGTTCCCTCCGTTGGGATCTACTGTACGCTTGTACAGAAGTATCGGACGCCCCGCAAGATGTCAGGGGGGTCTGACACGGCCCGCGTAAAGCCTTCAAATCAAACGCCGAGCACGCCGAGCACGCCGAGTTTCTTTGGGTGGGTGGCCCGCGGCCGCGGGACCAGCACGGCATCCGGACGGCCCGGACCAAAAAACAAAAAGAAGATTGAGACGACGTTTCCGTCTTGGCGTGCTCGGCGTGCTCGGCGTTTGAAAGGAAGAACGAAACCTACTTGCCGTCGATGGCGAGGAGCTCGACGTCGAAGACCAGCGTGGCGCCGCCGGGGATGGTCGGCGGGTGGCCGTGGTCGCCGTAGGCGATGTCGGAGGGGCAGACGAGGCGCGCTTTCTCCCCGACCTTCATCTTCTGCACGCCCTCGGTCCAGCACTTGATCACCTGGTTGAGGCCGAACTCGGCGGGCTGGCCGCGCTTGTAGGAGGAATCGAAGACGGTGCCGTTGGTCAGGCGTCCTTCGTAGTTGACCTTCACCTTGTCGGTCGCAGTCGGGCTCGGGCCGTTGCCCGGCGTCAGCGTCTTGTACACGACGCCGCTCGGGAGCTTGCTCGCACCGGGCTCCTTCGCCGCTTTCTCCGCGTACTCGCGGCCAGCCACCTTCTCCTTGTCGGCTCCCGCCGAGGAGCGCGCCTGCGCGAAGGCGTTGATCTTCTCCATCTGCGACTCGGGCTCGACCTGCGCCTTCTTGCCGGTGGCGCCGTCGGAGAGCCCTCGCTTGACGATCTCGAGCTCGTTCGCCTTGAGCGACAGCGGCGCGAAATTCCGGCTGCCCACCAGGTATCCGATGGCGTACAGCGACTTCTCGTCGTCGGTCTTCAGCGCCTGCGCGGAAGCGGAGAGCGAGAACGCAAGGGACACGGCCAATGCGAGACGCATGGAGAGACCTTTCTGGAGAGGGAAGGCGAACTTTACGCTACTTCTCGACTTCCTGGGTGATCGCGATCAGGAGCTTGCCGGCCTTCTCGTTGGCGGGATCGACGCGGATGCCGCCGACCAGGATGGTCCCGCCGCGCTGGATGGAGTAGTCGGTGTGCAGCTTGCGCGAATGCTCGGGGTGCTCGCCGAGCAGCTCCAGATGCACCTTGATCCTGCCGTCCGCGTCGAGCTGGCGCGGGGTGACCAGCAGGCTGCGGCTGCCCGGCAGCTCGACCTCGGCGGCGTTCCTCCAGTCGAGATCGAAGGTGTGCATGTCGATCAGCCGGTAGCTGCGGAACCGGAACTGCTCGCCGAAGCTCTGCAGCTGCGGCGCGATCGCCTGCAGCTTCGGATCGGTCCCCGCAGGCGCCCGCGCATCGTCGGATGCGGCGATGGCACGCACGGTGATCTTCACCCGCCGCTCGGCCACGCCGGCGTCTGCCTGCGCCAGCAGGAGCGCGGCGGAAAGCAGCGGGAGCATCACTGCGACACCACGCGGTCGTCGG
>Ga0070699_100002977_pt1 | contig 15044 bp, 14 predicted proteins | sample KBSK1503metaG_FD_65473 | JGI IMG/M metagenome (GOLD analysis project Ga0070699, IMG submission 65473) | Corn, switchgrass and miscanthus rhizosphere microbial communities from Kellogg Biological Station, Michigan, USA - KBS K1-50-3 metaG | ecosystem: Host-associated > Plants > Roots >...
CAGGGTCGCGCTCGCGCCCTTCGACGTCGAGTAGGCGACCGCGCCGCCGCCGTAGCCGCCGTGCCTGGCACGTCGCCAGGAGCCGCTGTAATCGATCGCCGAGGATCGTTCGCTCACCGTGCTGCGGGCCGCCGGCTTGGGCTTCGGTGTCGTCGCCTTGCCGCCGCCATCGCGGTAGTACTGCATGACCTTGGCGACATAGTGGCGCGCCGAGCTCGACCAGCCCGTGGTCTGCGACGAGCCGGTGAGCCACCAGTACGCGACCCGCTTCCAGCTGTCGAGCCAGCGATACAGCGACGACATCTTGCCCGCGGCGACCTTCTCCTGGTTCGCGGGCGTGGGTCGGGCATTCGCGTTGCCGAGGTACTGGCGGGCCCAGGCCGGCCAGTTCGACGGCAGGATCTGGTACTTCCCGTACGCCCCCGACGTAGAGTTCCGCGCCGTGTAATTACCGCCGGATTCGATGCGGCCGACCGCCTGCATGAAACGCGACAGGCCCGGTGGGGACGCGGCAAAGACCGCAGAGCCGGAGGCGGTGAGGACGAGGATCGTCGCGAGTGCAGCGACGAGGACCGCGCTCCGGCGGCCTGACAGAACGCGCAATGTGGCTCCTCTCCCTGCCGGGTTCGACGCGGTGAGCGCATCGATGGGGCCGGCTCGGTCGGGTCGGAGACCGCGGGTTTGGGGGCCGCGTCTGGGGCACTCCGACGACGACAAGGTTCGGTTCGGCCGGCGACCATGCTCGCCAGCCCCCCGGGGCGGCACAGGATAGGGGCAGTGGTCGGTCAGGGCAATAGGTCGAACGACTCGTCACGAACGTGGGTCGCGAGGAATGCGGCGACGCGGTCGAGCACGTCATCCAGCACCGGGAGCAGCCCGTGGCCAAGCTTCGGGTAGGTGACGAGCTCCGCGGGGCCACCCAGGCGGGGGACGGCCGCTCGCAACAGGTCGATCGTGGCGAACGGGTCCGATTCACCCGACAGGAGCAGCACCGGGCAGTGGATCTGCGGCCAGTGGCTGGTGCGCGCCTCCGACTTGTCCGGCGAGCCGGGTGGATGGAGCGGATAGCTGAACAGCAGCAGCGCCGCGTACGGCGCGCCCGGCTCGGCTGCGGCGAGGCTCGCGACGCGTCCGCCGTACGACTGCCCGCCGACGACGATCCCGGCCTCGCGCGGTACGACCTGGTGGAAGGCCGGGACCGCTTCCTCCGCGCGGCGGCGCGGCAAGTCGATGGCCGTAGCGGCGATGCCGCGCGCCTCGAGTCCCTTGACGTACGGTGTCATGCTCGCGGCAGACCCCGACGCTCCGTGCCCCAGGAAACAGCGGAGTCCCACGCCAGAAGCGTAGTCGGTCGATAGGCCTATCGGCTGGGCTACCCGTCGACCTTGTGGCCCATGGCCGTCGACTGGATGCACCGGGCACGCTTGGACTCCCGAGCACAAGGGACTTCATGTCGATCGCTCTCACTCGCACGAGATCTCGCCTGGCTGTCGCTGCCGTGGCCCTCGCCGTCGCCGGCGTCGTCGCCGGCCCGATCGCGAACCCGGTCCGCGCCGCGGACCCGCCCGCCCCTCCCGTCGGAACGACGCCCATCGGGGAGACCGTCACGTTCTACGGCCGCGGCTACGGCCATGGCGTCGGGATGAGCCAGTACGGTGCTCGCGGCCGCGCGCTCGAGGGCGCGACGGCGACCGACATCCTGGCCCACTACTACCAGGGCGCGACGCTGGGGTCCGTGCCGCTCACGACGCAGATCCGCGTCCGCGTGCTCAACGACTTCAGGGCGAGTGCGACGCGACCGCTGGTGCTGTACGGCCGGCGCGCGGCGTGGCGCTTCGATGGCAGCCCCACGACGTATCCGGCGGGCGCCCGGATCGAGGCCCGCCCGACGGTCCAGGCGACCGCGACCGGCACCAAGGTCACCTGGCGGGTCAAGGTCATCGCCCCGACCGGCGAGATCCTGCGCGCCGGCGCGATCGGATCGTTCCGTCTCCTGGGGGTCACGAGCTCGACGATCTTCCAGGTCGCCTCACGCACCTCGAGCTTCGACCGGTATCGCGGCACGATCCGGGTCGGGCTGAAGACGACGGCGCCAGTGGCCAACGCTACGAACGAGCTCACGCTCGAGCGCTACCTGCGTGGCGTGGTCCCGGCCGAGATGCCGGCGACCTGGCCGGTCGAAGCGCTGAAGGCGCAGTCGATCGCCGCGCGCTCGTACGCGGCCCGTCGTTTGCGACCCGGGACCTCCTGGTTCGACGTCACCGACGACTCGAGCTCGCAGGTCTATCGCGGCGTCCTCGGGGAGAAGCCGGCGACGACGGCCGCGGTCGCCGCGACGGCCGGTGTCGTGCTGATGAGCGGTTCGACCATCGCCAACACGCTGTTCCACTCGGCCGGTGGCGGGGCGACCGAGAACAACGAGAACGTCTTCGTCAGCGCGAGCGGCTCGAAGGTCGCTGGCCCGGTCAGCTACCTCCGGGGCTCGCCCGATCGCCGCGAGGATGGGTCGGCCTACGACTCGGCATCGCCGTACGCGACGTGGAAGACCCTGACGTACGCGAGCGTGCGACTGTCGACCTGGTTCGGCGCCGATCCGCGCACGAACGTCGGGACCATCACGGCCCTGGACCTCCAGGACCGCGGCGTGTCGGGCCGGCTCATCAGCGTGACGCTCATCGGGTCGCTCGGCACGAAGAAGGTATCGGGCGACGTCTTCCGGGCGGTGTTCAACGCGGCGCGGCCGGTCGGCGATCCGTCGATGCGAAGCACGCTCGTCGACCTGATGCCGGTGCCGTAGCCTGTCGGGTATGACCGACGGGCTCGTTCGTTGCTGGTGGTCCGATGGGGACGGCGCGCGGCCGGATCCGCGGATGGTCGCCTACCACGACGACGAGTGGGGCGTGCCGTGTCACGACGATGTCGAGCTGTTCGAACGGCTGGCGCTCGAGTCGTTCCAGGCCGGGCTGTCGTGGTCGACGATCCTCAACAAGCGCGAGTCCTTCCGCTCAGCATTCGCCGGGTTCGACCCGCGGACGGTCGCGGCGTTCGACGACGCGGACCGGGAGCGCCTCATGGCGGATGCCGCGATCGTTCGCAACCGGGCCAAGATCGACGCCACCATCGGCAATGCCGTCGCGCTCCTGGCCACGGCCGCGGAATCCGGGTCGTTCGATGCGTACCTCGCGTCGATGGTGCCGGGGCCGCCGGCCCGGCTGCCGGCTTCGGCCAGCGCCGGCGATATCCCGGCCACGACGGCCATGTCCGACGCGCTGTCGAAGGACCTGCGCGGCCGCGGCTTCAAGTTCGTCGGGTCGACGATCGTCTACGCCTTCATGCAGAGCGTCGGCCTGGTCGACGACCACCTGCCGGTCTGCTTCCGCTACGGCGTGACACGCTAGCTGTCACAGGCGGCTTCGAGACTCCGGGTCAAGCCAACCGGCAGCCAGGAGAGACGAAGCACCATGATCACCATCGATTGCCCGCTGTGCGCGGGCCAGGCCGCGACGGACGAGGCGCTCACGCTCGTCACGTGCGATGACTGCGGGATCTCGGCGGAGATCGCCGCGGATCCCGTCCGCAGCCTGGACGTGGCCGCCTAGCCCGAGGCGCGCGGCTGGACCGACGAGCGACGCAGGGCCCGCACGGGAACGAACACGAGGCTGAGGCCCGCGAGGACGAACCCCATGACCGCGATGGTCGTCGCGCCGCTCGTCAGGTCGATGAGCGCGCCGCCGACCAGCAGGCCGAGGGGCTGCAACCCGAGCGAGATCGTACGGGCGGTGCTGCCGATGCGGCCGAGCAGCGCGTCCGGCGACAGCGCCGTGCGCAGCGTGATGTAGGTCACCAGCACCAACGACTGCGCCACGCCCGAACCGACCGCGACCGCCAGCAAGACCGGGACCTGGTCGGTGGTCGCCACGATCATCAGGAAGATGCCGGTCGCGAACGTGCCGCCGAGGAGGATCGGCGCCACCGGGCGGCGGCCCGCCCGCGAGGTCAGGAGCGCACCGACCACCGTGCCGATCCCGTACGACGTGAGGATCAGGCCCAGGATCGTGTCCGGGTAATCGAGGTCGCGGGTGATGTAAACGGCCAGCGCGGTCACCAGCGGCGCCGTCGAGATCGACACCACGCCCCAGAAGGAGATGATCGCCCGGAGCGTCGGGTCGGCCAGGATGTAGTCGATGCCCTCGCGGATGTCCTCGAGGAGGCTCGCCGGCGCCCGATCGACCGGGGCGCGCAGGTCGCGCCGCACGAACGCCAGGGCCAGCCCCGACAGGGCGAACGAGACCGCGTCGATGCCCAGGGTCGGGCCGGGACCGATCGTCGCGGACAGGACGCCGGCGACCGCTGGTCCGACGATGTAGCCGACCGAGTAGATCGCCTCGAAGTACGAGTTCGCGCGGACGATCTGGGATCGCCCGACGAGCGCGGGTACGGACGCGGTGTAGCCGGCGAGGAACAGCGCGCGCAGCACGCTCATCGGGGCGGCGACCACAAGGATGACGATCATCGTCGGGCCGCCGACGAGAACGGAGATCGGGATCGAGGCGGTCAGCGCGGCTCGCCCCAGATCGGCCAGGAACATCATCCGCTTGCGGTCGTTCCGGTCCGCGAGCGCGCCGGCCACCATCCCGAACACGAGGTCGGGCAGGGTCTGCAGCGCGCCGACGAGACCCATCGCCAGTCCGGAGCCGGTGAGCGCCAGGACTAATAGCGGCAGGGCCGTGAAGCTCACCGCATCGCCCAGCGCGGAGACCCCCTGCGAGGTCAGCAGCACCCGGAAGTCGCGATTGCGCGCGAGCGGTTCGTCGTGCTGCGCCGGCGGGTCGGCGGTCGTGGCGGGGGCGGTCACCGGCGGATGGTACGGGAGCCCGGAGGGCACTGGCGCTGCCGTAGCATGCGGCGGTGGATCTTGACCAGGCGAGCGCGGCGATCATCGCGGCCGGCCGCCGTCTCGGCGCACGCGGCCTGATCTCGGCCGGGGAAGGCAACCTCTCGATCCGGGTTGACGCCGATCGGCTGCTGATCACCCCGACCGGCCGGCGCAAGGACGAGCTGGAGCCCGACGAACTGGTGGTCGTACGAATCGGTGATGCTGCCGAGCGTGAGGCGCGCTCCATCTCCGGGTTGGCGCCATCGTCAGACCTCGCGATCCACCTCGCCGTGCACGAGGCCAGGCCGGACATCGGCGCGGTCGCCCATGCCCACCTCCCGGCATCGATGGCGCTGACACTCGCGGGCGAGTACCCGGACCCGGCGTCCTTGCCGGAGACGGCCGAGTTGCTCCCTCGGCTGCCGTTCGTGGCATTCGGAGAGATGGGGAGCGCCGAGTTGGCCAGCCGGATCGCCGAGCGGCTCGCGGAGGGACCCGAGCCCTATCCGGGTGCGGCGCTGCTCGAGCGGCACGGCGCCGTCGCGGTCGGACCGGTCCTCGAGACGGCAGTCGACCGCCTGGAGCTCATCGAGGTCCTGTGCCGAACCTGGCGCGACGCGCTGCTCCTGCGCGCGGCCCGCGCGACGCTGGATCGAGGCGGGTAGCATCGGGCGTGCCCACAACCGACGCCGGAGGCGCCGGAACCTTGAGGAGGGATGATGTCCACACGCAAGTACCTGGCCGAGCTGCTCGGCACGTTCCTGTTCCTCACCATCGGTTACGCCTCGGTCGCGGCGTTCGGCGCGGCGGGCGTGCCCGGCCTCCTGGTGGTGCCGTTCGCGTTCCCGCTCGGCCTGCTCGCGGCGATCTTCGCGGTGGGCCACATCTCTGGCGGGCACTTCAATCCGGCCGTGACGATCGCGATGGTGCTGGACAAGCGGACCCTGCCGGTGGACGCGGTCGGGTACATCGTCGCCCAGGCCATCGGCGCGATCGGCGCCGCGGCCTTCGTGCTGGTCGTCGCGGGCCAGGCGTCGGTCTCGGCCGGGATCACGAAGCCGGGTGGCGGCGTGACCGAGATCGGGGCCCTGCTCCTGGAGATCGTGCTGACCGCGGGTTTCGTGGCCGTCATCCTTACCGCGACCAAGCGGGCGCCGCTACTGGCCCCACTGGCGATCCCGCTCACCCTGGTGGCGATCCATTTCGCGGCGGCGCCGCTTTCGGGCGCGTCGGTCAACCCGGTCCGGTCGTTGGGCTCGGCGCTGATCGGCGGCGATCTCGGCGGGCTATGGATCTACATCGTCGCGCCGATCCTGGGCTCGGCCGTGGGTTGGGGCGTCTTCCGCGTGATCGACGGCGGCGGCGAGGAGGCGCTGGGCTAGGTCCGGCCGCGGCGCTCGAGGCGCCGTTCCGGCGCGGTACCGGCTCGGTCAGAGATCCTCGAGGCTGAACCGCCGGGCGTTGCCCATCTGCCCCCACACGCGGGCTTGGGTCACCGCCAGCAGTTGGCGGATGTGGTTGCGGTCGTGGTGGACCCACTCACCAAGGAGCTCGTCAACGCGCAGCAGACCGACCTCCGGATGGAGGCCGGAGCGCCCGAGGTCGGTCGTGGCGAGCGTGCGAACGAGCGCGACACCGTCGGCGCGGAGCGCCAGGAATTCCTCGACCAGCTCGCGGGGCTCACGCAGGTGATCCCGGCGCGCCTCGGCGACGGCGGGTGGGTCCCACGCCTCGAGGTCGGGCGGAAGATCGGGCCGGTCGCCGTGCGCGGCCTCGATGATCCGCCGGATCCGGCCGGCGAACCCGCGCCGTTCCGCCTCGATCAGGTGGCCGACGCACTCGTTCGCGCTCCACTCCCCCGGCGCCGGCCGCCAACCCGCCGCGGCGCCCAGCCCGGCCAGCTCCGCCGCGATCGTGGTTCCGCTGGCCCCCAGCAGGCCGGCGATCGTCGAGACGTCGAGCGCGGGAAGCGCCTCGGCGTTGGCGGCGAACGGGTCGGTCATGTGGCGGGCTCCGTCCGCGGCGCGGGTTTGGCCGCCGGCTCCGAGGCGGGCGTGGCCGCCGGCTGCGCCGCGGGTGCGGGCGCTGGCGTGGCCGCCGGCTGCGGCGCGGGCGCGGCCACCGACTGGCCCACAGGCACGACCGCCTCCGGCACATCCGCCTTGGGCAGCGCCTTGCCACCGAACGCCTTCCCGGGCTCAGCCAGCCAGCAGGCGGCGGCCTGACCGCCCCCGACATCGATCAACGGGGGTTCCTCGACGAGGCAGCGGTCGAAGGCGAGCGGGCAGCGCGGATGGAACCGGCAGCCGCTCGGGATGTGCACCGCGTCCGGCGTCTCGCCCTTGAGGATCGTCCGCTTCGCCCGTTCCCCAGCCGTCGGCGGGTCCGGCGACGGCGACACCGAGACCAACGCCTGCGTATACGGATTGCGCGGATCGCGGATGACCGACTCGGCCGGGCCGATCTCCATGATCTTGCCCAGGTACATGACGGCGATCCGGTCGGCGATCACCCACGCGAGCGACAGGTCGTGGGTGATGAACAGGTAGGTCAGGCCGCGCTCGCGGCGCAGCTCGAGCATCAGGCGCAGCAGCTCCGTGCGGATCGAGACATCGAGCATCGACACTGGCTCGTCCGCAATGATCAATTCCGGATCCATGACCAACGAGCCTGCGATGACGACCCGCTGGCGCTGGCCGCCCGACAGCTCATGCGGGTAGCGGGACGCGAAATCGGCCGCCGGACGGAGGCCGGTCGCCTCGATCGCCGAAAAGACCTTCTCCCTGCGCTGCGAAGGCGAGCCGATCTTGTTGACGACGAGCGGTTCGGCCACGAAGTCGTAGATCGACTGCTTTGGGTTGAGGGTCTCGTATGGATCCTGGAAGATGAGTTGGACACGGCGGCGGTAGTCGCGCAACTCCCCGACGGACCACAGATCGCTGACGTCGCGCCCCTCGAATTCCACGCGGCCGCCGGTCTGGCGCGTGAGCTTGACGATCACTCGACCGGTCGTGGTCTTGCCGCTTCCCGATTCGCCGACCAGAGCGAGGACCTCGCCCCGTCGGAGCGATAGATCGATGCCGTCGACGGCCCGAACGACCGGTCGCTTTCGACCCTGCAGTGCGTCGAACAGGCCGGATCGAATCGGGAAGTGGACCTCCAAGTCGGTCAAACGCACTAGCTCGTCGTCCATCAGGCGATATCGCTCACGGAGGCGAAGACGGCGTCCGAGGGCACCTCACGCACCGGCTCGCCGGTACCTCCAGAGGGGTACAGGTGACAGGCGACCCGGACCCCGTCGAAGGTCGTCTCGGGAGGAACCACGTCGCGGCAGATGGGCATTGCGAACGCACACCGAGGTGCGAAGCGACAGCCAGGCGGCGGTGTCCGCAGGTCTGGTGGTTCGCCTGGAATGACATCGAGCGTCCGTCGATCAGCGTGGATGTTCGGGAACGACGACATCAGCTTCTGTGTGTACGGATGCCGGGGACGTCCGAAAACCTCCGCGACTGATCCCTCCTCTGCGACGCGGCCGGCGTACATGATCATGACCCGATCGCACGTCTCGGCGATGACCGAAAGATCGTGCGTGATCAGGATCAAGGAGATGCCGAGCTTCCGGCGTAGTGATTCCAGTAGCTCAAGGATCTGCGCCTGAACCATGACATCGAGTGCGGTCGTCGGCTCGTCACCGATCACGATGGCCGGATCGCACGCCAGCGCCATCGCGATCATCGCCCGTTGGCGCATACCGCCCGAGAGTTCGTGCGGGTACGCCTTGCCGCGCTGGCGCGGGATGCCGACCAACTCCAACAGCTCACCAGCCCTGTCTCTCGCCGCTTTGGCGGTCAGGCCAAGTCGCTCTTCGACCGGCTCAGCGATCTGGTCCCGGATCGTCTGGACCGGGTTCAGGGCGTTCATCGCGCCCTGGAAGACGATGCTGATCTCGCGCCAGCGATACCGTCGCAACGCCGTTTCTGTTTTACCCACGAGGTCGATTCCCATGAGCCTCACGTGGCCACCAACGATGGTCGCGTTCTCGGGCAGGATCTGGACGAGGGACAGTGCGGTCGTCGTCTTTCCACAGCCGGACTCGCCGGCGATCCCCAACGCCTCGCCGTAGTCGAGCCGAAACGACACCCCGTCGACCGCCTTGACCGAGCCCGATTCCAGTGCGAAATGGGTCCGCAAGTCCTCGACGACGAGGAGCGGGGCGTCCGGATCGGCCAGCTTGGGCAGTGGCCACTGACGACGCCCGGCGGGACGGTCCGGCAGTGCCTCGATCGTCTCGGCGGCGAGCGTGGTCGCATCGACGGCCGGTGGAGCCGCCGGATCTGTGCTCGTTGTCTCGGGATCCGTGCGCGTATCGCTCGGGGCGAGGTCGCCGCGCTGGGACGGGGGGATGGGAAGACTCATCGCCGCGATCGCCGACGGGGATTGAGCAGATCGTCGAGCGCGGTGCCCACCAGTGTGAAGGCGAAGACCACCAGGACGATGCATGCGCCCGCGGGTACGAAATACCACCAAGCCCCGAGGCTCGGGGCACCGATCTCCTCGGCCGCGTTGAGGATCTGTCCCCACGACGGTTGGAATGGGTCGCCGAGCCCGACGAACGACAGTGTCGTCTCCGTGAGCACGGCTCCGGCGAACACGAGCACAGCATTCGCAACGATGAGATTCACGACGTTCGGCAGGATGTGGCGAACCATGATGTGGGTGGGGCCCGCCCCGATGACCCGGGCCCGATCCACGAACGGACGCTCCTTCAGCGAGAGTGTCTGAGCCCGGATGATGCGAGCCGTCGATGCCCAGCTCGTGATGCCGACGACGATGACGATGACCACAAGCGTCGTGCGGACGCCAAGGAACACGCTGCCGGTGCCGATCACGTCCGCGATGATCGGGGCCAGGATGAGGGCGAGCACGAAGGTCGGCAGGACGAGAAAGAAGTCCGTGATTCGCGCCAGGATCGCGTCGGTGCGTCCGCCCACGAATCCAGCCACCACGCCGATGACGCCGCCCAGGAACACCGTGATGGCCGTCGCAAGCAGACCGATCAACATCGAGACGCGGGTTCCGTGGACGGTGAGATTGAGCATGTCGCGCCCGATCTCATCGGTCCCAAGAAGATGCTGGACGGTGGGCGGCTGCAGACGGCCGCCGGTGGCCGAAACCGCCGTCTGGAGCGCACCGACCAGCAGATCGGGAATCAGGGCGAGCACCGCGAACAGCGTGAGGATCACGACCCCAGCCAGCCCGTCGCGTCGTCTCAGGACACGTCGGCCGAGGTGATCGACCGACGCCGCCGCGGAAACGCGTGCCGCAACCGTCGGCGCGGTCAAGAGCGCACGCGAGGGTCGAGGCGACCGTAGATCAGGTCGGCAAACAGGTTCGCCAGCACCACCGAGATGCTGAGGGCCAGGAACACCCCCTGGAGGACCGGGTAGTCTCGGGCGCTCAACGCCTCGATCGTCAACGTTCCCAAGCCGGGCCAGTTGAAGACGACCTCGACCGTGATCGCGCCCGCGACTACATATCCAAGGTTGATCGCGATCAGGGATACGGCCGGCAACAACGCGTTCGGGAGGGCGTGCGCGCGAAGGATGCGGCCGCTGGGGATGCCCTTGGCACGGGCCGTCGTGATGTATTCGTCATTCAGGGTTTCGATGATCGACGAGCGCATCAGGATCGAGTACTGACCGATCAGTCCGAGGGCGACGGTCGCGACGGGCAGCACCAGGTGCGCTGCGAGGTCTCCGAGGTAGGCGAGCGCCGAGTCATAGGTTCGGCCCAAGGTTGTCATTCCGAATGTCGGCAACCAATGGAGGGTGGACGCGAAGACCAGCAGCAGGATCATTCCGAGCAGGAAATACGGCATCGAATACAGCACGAGCGACACTCCGTTGCCTACGAGATCGACCGGGCCGCCGCGTCGCCACCCGGTGTACGCGCCGAGACCGAGCCCGACAACGATCGCGATGACCTCGCCCAGCCCGAATAGGAGAAGCGTCGGGCCCAAGCGACCGGCAATCACTTCGGTGACCGGCCTGCCCCGGGACGAGAACGAAAAGCCGAGATCGCCTTGGGCGGTCGCGACGAGGTACGCCACGAGCTGTTCGGGTATCAACGGCTTGTCGATTCCCCAACGCTCGCGGGTCTGCTGGATAGCCGCGGGCGAGACGTTTGGGTTCCGCGCAAGGATTCGCTCCGGCGAGCCGGGCATGGCACGGAAGAGAACGAAGTTGACGATGACGATGAAGCCGATCGTCAGGAGGGCCTGGGCAACACGCCGGGCTAGGAAGCGCAAGTCGATGTGCCGTCCGTTGTCAAGCCGCGAGGACCACGCGAACGTGGTCCTCGCAACGCATCGGCCGATCGCGGGCGGGAGCCCGCTTGGTCACTCGTCCTCCGTCGGCTTTGGCGTGGTGGTGCCGCTGTCGCGCCGGCGGCGAACGATGAACAACCCGACGACTGCCACGGCGACCAGGGCCAGGATCGCGGCCAGCAATGCTGAGCTAAGGCCGGCTGCGGAAGACGCGTCGTCGACCGGGGCCGGCGCCGGGGTAGCGCTCGACGAGGCGCCTTCGCTGGCCGTCGCCGACGCGCTGGGCGCTGCCGCTGACGCGAGGGTGAGCTGGGTATAACCGATCGGACCAAAGCCGAACAGCGGAGTCCCGGTGCCGGGTGGTTGGGACTGCCACCCGGTGAATCGGTCGGTCCTGTAGGCATGGAGTTCCGAGTCGTAGTAGAGGGGGATGTTGGGGAGGTCCCGATAGAACAGTTCCTGCATCTCCTGGAGCATCGCCTTGCGCTCCGCCGGGTCCGTGGTCTGGCCCTGCTTGACGAACAGCTCGTCGAAGCGCGGGTTCGAGTAGAAGGTGTCACTCGAACCGCCGATCTCGTCAGTCGTGAAGGGCTGTAGCAGTGACGTCGGATCGACATCGCCGACCCACCCCCACATGTAGACGTCGAACTTGGCGAGGCCCGGCGGGTCGTACTCTGGCGGGGTTAGGTCTGCGAGGAGCGTGTCGTCCTCCGTTACCCCTGCCTCGACCGTGATGCCGAGCTGACCCCACCATTCGCTGATGAACTGGGCTGCCGTGGCCAACTCCGATTCAGAGGCTGGCCAAGTCATCGCCAATGTGATCGGTTTGCCCTCCTTATCGAGGCGCTTGCCTGACGAGTCGAGCTTGTATCCGGCGGCCACCAGCTTCTGATCGGCTTTTGTCAAGTCGAAGCTGCGCTGAACATTGGGGGCCGGCGGCACGTACCAATTGGAGTGGAACGGCGGGATCAGGCTCGTGCCGGGGGTGCCATGTCCCGCCAGGACCTTGTCGACCAGGACGGGAAGGTCCACCGCCCATCCAAGTGCGTCGCGGAAGGCTGGGTCGGCGACCGCCTTCGTCGAAGCCCCACCGCCCTTGATCGGCTTCGTGTAGCCGTTGAAGGTGAGGTACGAATATCCGTTCGCGAAACCTTCGACCGTCACGATGTTCGGCTGGCCCGCGAGGGAATCGAACGCATCGGCGCCGATGCCGCGCGCGTAATCGATCTCGCCGTTGCGGAGCGCCTGCACCATGGTGTCATTGCTTTCGAAGTGCTGGATGATCACTTCATCCGCACCCCCTTGCTTGCCCCAGTAGTTCGGGTTGCGTGCGAACCGGATGAACTTGCCCGGGTCAAACTCGACCGCGGTGTAGGGGCCTGTGCCAACGACGGGTGGATCGTTCTTGAAGAAGCCATCGGCCTCGGGGTTCGCTATCTGATCGAGGCTGTGACCCTCCCAGATGTGCTTGGGGAGGATCGGGACATAGGCTGGCAGCAGGAGAGAGGTCGGTGTCTTGGTCTCGACAACGAGGGTTTCCGGGTCCGGAGCGCTGACCGCCGCCAGGCCGGCAGAAGAGAGGTAGCCGTCGATGTACCCCGAGCCGAGGGTCACCTCTTTGTCAATGGCATCGAGCACGAGTTGATAGGTGTACCGCGCGTCCTCTGCGGTCGCAGGCTGACCGTCTGACCACTTCATGCCCGGTCGGATCTTGAATGTCGTTGTCTTGCCGTCCGGCGTGGTCGTCCACGATGTAGCGAATCCCTCGGTGAAGCCGAGGTTCTGGTCGTACCCGACGAGCAGGTCGTAGTTGAGCGTGAATACCTCATAGTCGACGACGTACACGGCCTGCCACGGGTTTAGACCCGAAAACTCCTGATCCGTCCCGACACGCAGGATGTGATCGTCAGCCGTCTGAGCGGTCGCGGGTAGCGCAGCGGGTAGCAGCAGGGCGGCGACGAGGCCAGCCGCGGCAAGCGGGCGTAGTGTCCTTCGTTGGACCGGCGATCGCATCATGCCTCCTCTAGCGCACGCCGTTGCACGCGGCGACGCGTCGCGACCTCGCCCAACCAGGACGAGTCGCCGTAAGTTGGCACAGGCGGCGATGCGGTGCAACGCGCGGTCCGCACCGTGCGCCGCTGGCAGCGGTCGGAACGGTTTCCCTTATCGGCTGGACGAGCTAGCAGGCAACGTTGCCGTTCAGGATCCTGAACGAGCCACTGACGTCCTCCACCGCATACAGATTCGTTTCGTATCGACTGCCTGAATTGACGATTACCATGCCGTGAGAACTACCCGAGAAGTCCTTGCCGGCGTACAAGCAGAATGTCTTCGTGCCCGAGGAGCCGTTGGCAATGAAAATTGACGACACCCCCGAGGAAAGGCCATTCGAGTCGAAGTCGTCCTTGTAGACGACAGGATTTCCGTCACCGAGCGGGCCCATCACATTTCCTGGCTCGCTCTCTATGTCACGGTCGACGATTCCGTAACAGAACATTCGATTGGGAGTGCTGCGCGTCTCGCCGTCGTACAGAACCGCATACGCCGTGTTGCAGTCCCCGACGATCGCGTATGCGGGAGTCGCCGAAGCTCCGAGAAGGAGCACCGAACCGAGAACCGCGCTCGCGATGGTGGCGGATAGGCAGTTCCAGACCGAGGTCCGACGCATCACATCCTCCGCATCTGCGCGCCCGGTCAAGAGTATATCAACCCGAGTCCACCTCACACGAGCCACGACGTTGGCGGGTCGTCCTCCAGCAGGATCGGCCGATCGATCCGGAAGCCGATCAACTCCGGATCCGATGGCGACGATCCGTCCAGCGCGAGCTCGACGAGGATCCGGCCCAGGACGGAGGCGAACTTGAAGCCGTGCCCGGCGCCCAGGCCGAGGACCGCGCCCGGCGCTCCCGGGACGCGGTCCACGACGAAGTCGCGATCTGGCGTCAACGTGTATAGGCACGTCTTCGTCAGTAGTTCCGGGCCGGCCGCGTCCGGGAGGTAGGTCTCGGCGAAGGCCCGTACACGCGCGTACATCGGGTCGTCGCGCTCGAACGTGCGCGTCTCAGGCGTCGTCGGCTGCCCGCCGGCGTCCTGGGCGATCTTGGGGCCGGCCTCGCCGTAGGTCGGGATGCCGTAGAAGGACGGTTCGTCCATCCAGATCCACACCGGGAAGCGGTCGGGTGCGAACTCGGCGGGATCGGCCGCCGCGAAGTAGGTGACCTGCTCCTTGGTGACGGTCAGGGGCAGGCGGCGGTCGAACGAGGCCAGCAGGCCGTTGGTCCAGGCGTCGGCGGCCAGGATGACCCGACCGGCGACGTGGGTCGTGCCGGCCGCATCTACTTCGTAGGCGCCGGCCACCTCCCGGATCGCGGTCACGGGCGTCCGGTCGATGAGGGTCGCTCCGCGCGCAGTCGCGAGGCGCCGATGGGCCGCGTTGCCGCGGTACGGATCGGCGAGGCCGGCTCGCGATTGCCACATCCCGGTGACGTCGTCGGGGAGGTGCCACTGCGGCCAGCGGCGCATGACTTCGGCGGCGTCAAGCAGCTCGAACGGGACGGCCTCAGCGGCCAGGCTCTCCGTGTAGTCGGCCATCGGGATCCCGGGGTCGGCTGGCCACAGGTCCAGGCCCCCCGTGATGGTGACGATGCGCTCGCGGGCCTCCCCTTCGACCTCGCTCCAGGTCTGAAAGGCGCGCTTCGCCAGTCGGACGTACTCGGGGCGGTGGTAGGACAGGCGAATGATCCGGCTGTGATCGGCCGACGCGCCGTTGGCATGGCCGAGCTCGAACTGTTCCAGGCCGAGCACACGGGCGCCGGAACGGGTGCTGGCCCAGTAGGCGGCCGC
>Ga0070699_100002978_pt1 | contig 15035 bp, 9 predicted proteins | sample KBSK1503metaG_FD_65473 | JGI IMG/M metagenome (GOLD analysis project Ga0070699, IMG submission 65473) | Corn, switchgrass and miscanthus rhizosphere microbial communities from Kellogg Biological Station, Michigan, USA - KBS K1-50-3 metaG | ecosystem: Host-associated > Plants > Roots >...
GCCCCACAGCGGCTTGCGCGTGTTGTTGGCGATGATCTCGGCGACGATGCCCATCGCCGGAAGAACCAGGACGTACACCTCCGGGTGCGCGAGGAACCAGAACAGGTGCTGCCACAGCAGCGGATTGCCGCCGCCCGACGCCACGCTGCCCTGCGCGATGCCCGTCATGCTCGTCACGACTCGATTGCTGACGACGAGCCCGCTCGGCAGGAAGAAGCTCGTGCCGGCAAGCTTGTCCATCAGCTGGAGGACGCCAGCCGCTTCGAGCGGAGGGAATGCGAGGAGGAGCAGAAAGGACGTGACGAATTGCGCCCACACGAAGAACGGCAGCCGCATCCAGCTCAAGCCCTTCGCGCGGAGTTGAACGGTGGTCGTGATGAAATTGATCGACCCGAGCAGCGACGACGTGATCAGGAAGATCATCCCGATCAGCCACATCGTCTGCTGTCCCTGGTTGATGATGGCGAGCGGCGGATAGGACGTCCACCCCGATTGGGCGGCCCCGCCCCGCATGAAGAAGCTCGCGAGCATCGTCACGCCGCCCAGGAAGTACGCCCAGTAGCTCATCATGTTGATCTTCGGGAACGCCATGTCGGGCGCGCCGATCTGCAGCGGCAAGACGAAATTCCCGAATCCGCCCACCGCGAGCGGCACCACGCCCATGAAAACCATGATCGTGCCGTGCATCGCGCCGAGCTGGTTGTAGAACTCGGGCAGCATGATCCCGCCGGGCGCCTTGTCCTGGCCGAACCAGTTGCCGATCAGCGGTATGGGCCGGCCCGGATAGGCCAGCTGCCACCGCATGATCATCATCAGCGTGAAGCCGAAAAGCAGGAACAGCAGGCCGGTGACCGCGTACTGGATGCCGATCACTTTGTGATCGACCGAAAAGATGTACGTGCGCCAGAATCCCAGCTCTTCATGCACATGCACATGCGCTTCGTGCGCATGCGCGTCCGCTGGCGAGTGATGCGTCGCGGTTTTGTCCATAAACTGGTGGATTGTATTCAGAAGCCACAAGCACACGCAAGCCGCCGTAAGATCGGATTTATGCGGCGCGGAGCGTGGCTGACCGCCGTCCTGAGCCTCGCGTTCGCCGCCGCCGCGCAAGCCAACCCGGAGTCGGTTGCGCTGCGCGCGCGCGCAAGTGCGCAGATCTACAACCTCGATCGCGATCAGGCGATCGAGACGTTCCAAAAGGCGATTGCCGCCGACTCGCAGGACGCGGCTGCGTACCGGGGACTGGCCACCGGCTTATGGCTGAGCATCACCTTCCGCCGCGGCAACATGACCGTCGACGATTATCTGGGCCGCGTCACGAAGCCGAGCGGTCCGACCCCGCCGGCCCAGACCGAATCAGTCAAAGCCTTCACCGACGCCATCGAGCGAGCGCAGGCGATCGCGCGCCAGCGGATCGCCGTGAACCCGCGCGACGCTGACGCGCACTATCAGCTCGGCGCCGTCGTCGGTCTTCGCGCGTCTTACAGCGCCACCGTCGAAGGCAGCGTTCTCGGCGCTTTCCGCGCCGCGCGCGAGGCGTACGACGAGCATGAAAAGGTGCTCGAGCTCGATCCGGGCCGCAAGGACGCCGGCCTCATCGTCGGCACGTACCGGTACATCGTGTCGGCGCTGGCGGTGCCGCTGCGATGGATGGCCTACGTCGTCGGCTTCGGCGGCGGCAAAGAGCGCGGTCTCAAGATGGTTGAAGAAGCGGCCGCATACGGCGGCGACAACCAGGAGGATGCCCGCTTCGCCCTCATCCTTCTCTACAACCGCGAAAAGCGATACGACGACGCCTTGAAGCAGCTCGCCATCCTGCGCGACCGATACCCGCGCAATCGCCTCGTCTGGCTCGAAACCGGTTCGACCCAGCTCCGTGCGGGCCGTGCGGCCGAGGCCGAGCGCGTGCTGAACGAAGGGCTTGCGCGTTTCGTCAATGATCGGCGCCAGCGAATGTTCGGCGAGGACACGTTGTGGTTGTACAAGCGCGGAGCGGCGCGGGCGGCGCTCGGGCGGCCGGCGGAGGCGCAGGCCGATTTGAAGCAGGCGCTCGCGACCGACGGCCGCAAATGGGTGTACGGACGCTCGCATCTCGAGCTTGGCAAGCTCGCGCTCAGAGCCGGCAATCGGGCGGCGGCGCGCCAGGAACTCGAGACCGCAATCGCCTTGTGCGAGAGCGATAATGATCAGGCGACGGCAGACGAAGCGAAGCGTCTGCTCCCCTGACGCCATCTCCCCGATATGGACGCCAAGACCAAGAAGACCTGGATCTCGATCGTCATCGCCTCGGTCATCATCATCGGCGTGCTCGCCATCGGCATCGTCGGCAGCACGGCGTTCTTCATCTCCCGCCATGTGAACGCCAAGGTCATTCCTCAGGAGTCGGCCGAGCAGGAGTTCACCGCCACACGCGCGCGCTTCGTCAACCAGCAGCCGCTGATCGAGCTCACGGCCGATGACGAACCGGTCATGCACCGCAACACGTCGGGGGCGCGGCGCGAGATTCAGTCGCTCCATGCGCTCGTGTACGACGGCCGCGCGCACAAGCTCACACACCTCGACGTGCCGGGATGGCTGCTCAAGGTCATGTCGGCCGGCGGCCGCATCCGCATTGCGAATCTCGACGTCCTCGACGACGAAACCGGCGGCAAGGTGACGCTCGAAGATCTCGAGCGGCACGGTCCGGGTCTGGTGCTCGACGTCAAGCGCGCCCGCGGATCTCAGCATCTGCTGCTGTGGACGGAGTGAGGTCGGTGGAGTGGACGGAGTGAGGTCGGTGGATCTGATGGGTCGGTCGACTGGGTGGCGTCGGTCAGGTCGGTAGACCGGTGTTGTCCTCGTCGACGGACGCGACTGACCTCTGAAAACTTCTGAGTTTCTTACCCGACCAACCTGACCCACACGACTTACCTGACCTTTTCGAACGTTCACGCGTGGCATCCAGCTTGATCAGTCAGGAACACGCTAATGCTGGAGGCCCCATGTCGAGAGCTTCACGCTACCTGCCCGCTCTGCTGCTCCTGAGCGGCGCGCTCTTCGCGACACCTGCATGCGCATCCGGGCGGTACATCTACCGTGGCGATCGTCCGTACGGCGGCTACGGATATGGACGCGAGATCGAGCGCCGCGCGTACGACAACGGATTTCATGAAGGCGTGAGAGCCGGTGAGAAAGACGGACGCCGCGGCCGCTCGTACGAGTACGACCGCCACGGCGAATGGCGCGACGCGGACGACGGTTACCACCGCGAGTACGGTCCACGGGAGTACTACCGGCGATCGTTTCGGGAGGGATTCCGCGCCGGCTACGCGCAGGGCTACAACCGCTACGCCCGCTACCCGGGATGGCGGCGGTGAACGGCAGCGTGTGATGCGGTCTGTGCCTAGAACGCCAGCATGTGCGTGTACTTGAGAATCAAACCGCGGCCTGACGTCAGGTCGCGGTTCGTCTGCTGCTGCTCGTTGTAGACGACGAACAAATCACTGAGCGGGCGGTGGATCAGATCGAAGCGCACGTTCGCGCTGAACTGTTTCAGATCGGTGTTGTATTGCAGCAGCGTATCGACGAAGGTGCGCGTGTTGAACGCGTAGCCGACCCGCGACGTCACGAGGTTCGTCACGAAGTCGTGCATCGGAAACGGGAGGCTGATGTGGTTGCGCTGGAGCGCAGTGTCGAACGACAGGTGATACGACGGTCTGAAGACGACGCCCGCTTTCGTTGATTTTTGCGTCCCGGTCCAGAAACCGCCGAACGTGATCAACGCGGAGCCGGACACCTTCCGGCTGTGATTCGTTTCGAGCTCGATCACGTACTCGTTCCAGCCGTAGCTTCCCACCGCGAACGACTGGTCGGGCCGCACCTTGAACGGCGTGACAATGCGTTCGAACCGCGGATTCCACTGCAGCTCCAGATAGCCGCCGCTCTCGAAGAACCACGCGTATGCCACGTGATTCGTATGCGACACCTTTGCGTTCGACTGATCGGTGTAGATGTTGTAACGCGTGTGCGGATGCAGCTCGCGGACGCCGAACCTGCGGATCCACGCCGGCCGCTGCCGGATGCCGAAGTCGACGAAATGCTTGCGGACGCCCGTTCGCTTGATGAACCCGATGTCGTCGCGGAAATTGTCGCCGACGCTCAGCAGCGAGTACTGCGCGTGCAGGCGATTGTCGTTCCACGTGATCGATCCCTTGCCCGCGCCTTCGCCGCTCTCCACGCCCGGCGTGAACGACCGCGTCAGAAAGGCATTGATGCTGAGCGCGCGCACGAACCGGAAATTCGCGTCAACGCCGGCGACGCTGTTGCGATCGCTCGACGGCCCCATCGATTGGCGCGACAGAAAGATCGCGCCGACGTCCGAGTTCCCGAAGACGTCGTGGCGCGCGCGCAGAACCGTGTAGTTGTCGCCGGCGCGGTCGCCGCGCTCGCCGGTCTGAATGGTCATCGCGCCGACGCCGAACCCGCCGGCGCGTCCCGTCAGACGGCCGCCCGCCTCGATCGGGATCTCCTCGCCTCGATCGGTGAGACCGATCCGGCGCGAGAAGAACAGCAGCATCTCCTCCTCCGGCGGCGCGAAACGCTGCGTGCCGAGCCGCGATTCGCGCGGGATGTCGCCGAAATAGAACATCCCGGAGTTCTCGAGAAAGAACTCGCGCTTTTCGGGGAAGAAGAGGCTGAACTGCGTGAGGTTGACCTGCTGCTCGTCGGCCTCGGCCTGGGCGAAATCGGGCCGCACCGTGGCGTCGAGCGTCAACGATGGCGTCACGCCGTACTTGGCGTCGAGCCCGATGCGCCCGCTGTCGTCGAACGTTCCGCCGACGGGACGCGTCGAGCTCGCAGAGATCCACGGCTTCACGCGCAGATTGCGTCCCTGTGCCGCATCGGGAAGGCCTTCGAGCGTGCCGCCGAATCCCGCGCGGTACAGGTTGTAGACGCGAGGCACCGGCGACCAGTAGTCGATTTCGTTCTTGCGGCGGATGCGGCGGCTGAAGTTGACGCCCCAGATGTGCCCTTCGCCGCGCTCGAATCGAAGCGTCTTGAACGGAATGCGGATTTCCGCGGACCAGCCGTCGGCCGTGGTGCTCGTCGCGACGGTCCACACGGCGTCCCAGCTCGTGTTGACGTCGCGCCCCTCGTTCGCGATCTGCGTGTCGGACTTCGCGCCCGCCGGGTTGATGGCGAACACGAACCCGTTGCGTCGATCGGCGAAGGTGTCGAGGATGACTTCGAAGCTGTCCTGCTCGCCCGGCGCGAAATCTTTGCGGATGTCGTTGACGATGACGCCGCCCGCGTTCGAGTCGTGGCAGCGGACGCCGAGATACAACGCGTCGCGATCGAAGGCGATGCGGACCTCCGTCGTTTCGCTTGCCGGATCGCCTTCGTGCGGCTCCGCCTGGATGAAATCGGCCGCGGGTTCAGCCGTGCGCCACACTTCCTCGTCGAGCGCACCGTCGAGCGTGATGGCCGTCTTCGTTTCGATGGCGGTTGCAGTACGTCGCTCGTCGGCCGCCGCCGCGACGCTGCTCATCAGCGTCGCGCTCGCGACGACGATCAGACCGGTATACAAGAAAAGCCCCGGCCAACCGCCGGGGCTGCCGTTGAAGGAAATGTATGACTCCTGGTAGCGGTACGGGGATTCGAACCCCGGTCCCGTGGCTGAGAAACGGAAATCGGATGTCGGCGGTTTTTGGTTTCGTCGGTTTTGTTCGGAATTTCGCTCGGATCGTCGGGCTGTCTCCGCCGGGGACGGTCCTTGTCGTGCGCAAAGTTTCAAGATTTTTTTAAGATCAATCCGGGATCAGTTTACAACAGCGATATCGACCTGTTCCTCGGCCACGCGCCCGTCGAACAAATGAATGATCCGTTCGGGGGTCGCGCGGTATGCGGATCGTGCGTCCGGCAACTTACCGCTGAGAAGGCGGAGTGGGATCGCATGACAACCATCATGCACACGCTCCTGCAGGATCAGAGTTAGCGAGCGAAGATCCGAATGGCCAGCCTCCGCGAGTGGATTCGGCGGCTCTGGGGGACGCTGCGTCCAAATCGCGACGACAGCGATCTGGAGCAGGAGCTGCGGCTGCACCTAGAGCTCGCGGCCGAGGATACGCGGCGCCGTGGCCACGCGCCCCTGAGCGCACCGCTCGCAGCCTCCATCCAGATGGGAGGGATCGCCCAAACGATGGAGGCGCTGCGGGACCAGCGCGGCCTGCCCTGGCTGCACGATCTCTCGCGCGATATCCGCTTCGGACTGCGACTGCTTCTTCGCAGCCGCGTCTTCACCCTGTTCGCGGTGTCGTCGCTCGCGCTCGGCATCGGTGTGACGGGCGCGGCTTTCACGCTCTTTGATGCCATCGTGCTCCAGAAGCTTCCGGTCCCCGAGCCGGAGCGACTCGTCGTCGCCTCGTTCGGCCATCCCGGCGGGAATTTCAACTACTCACTGCCGTATCCGCAATTCGAGCACATCCGCGAGCGCAACACGACCCTGTCCGGAGTGTTTGCGATGAACCCGTTCGGCCGGCTCACGCTGTCCATGCGGGGCGAATCGGCACTCGCTGACGGCATCCTTGTCACCGGCGACTACTATTCCGCGCTGGAGCTTGCACCGTCGGTCGGCCGCCTTATTCAGCCCGCCGATGATCGGCGCGGCGATGCCGTCGCGGTGTTAAGCCGTGCGTACTGGCAGCGTCGCTTCGGCGGACGTGGCGACGTCGTTGGCAGCGCTGTAACGCTGAACGGCGTGGCGTTCACCATCATCGGGGTTGAACCGGCCGGGTTCTTCGGAACCGAAGTCGGCCGGACCTACGACATCAGCGTCCCCATGCGAGCTCGCGATGCGTTGAATGGCGCGACGTCCCTCTGGAACGACGCGTTCGCCACGTGGATCTACATGATGGGTCGTTTGAAGCCTGGCGTCACGATCCAGCAGGCCGAAGCGGACCTCAAGACCACCTTCGCGCACGTGAGTCTGGACGCAGCTAAAACGCCGACCGAACTACGGCTCGCGCGCGAGAATCAGCTGCGTCTGGAACCTGCCGCCACAGGCGCGAACAGCGGACTTCGGCGTGCCCACGAGCCATGGCTGCGGCTGCTCCTGATGGTGCTCGGAGCGGTGCTGTTGCTCGCCAGCCTGAATCTCGCCACGCTGCTGCTCGCGCGATCGGATGGACGACAACGGGAGATCTCGACGCGGTTGGCGCTCGGTGCAGGACGGGCGCGCATCGTCCGCCAGCTTTTCACGGAATCGATGCTGCTGGCGACCTTGGGAGGCGTGGCCGGTTTCGCGCTTGCAGGTTGGGCGAGCCGCGTGCTCCTTCGCGTTGCCTCGCCCGCGACTGACGGCTCGCCTCTCGACCTCTCGTCAAACGTGCGCCTCGTGGTCTTCACAACCGCCGTCTCGGCCGCGTCCTGTCTGTTGTTTGGACTGATGCCAGCATTGCGAGCCACGTCACCTCGACGCGTGTTGACGAACAGACAAATTGGCGCCGGCCCTCGTGGTCGAGTAATCGACCGCGTACTCGTCGGAACCCAAGTCGCATTGTCGCTGTTGCTGCTAGTGGCAGCTGGCCTCTTCCTTCGCACGCTCGGGCAACTCTGGTCGCAGGATACCGGCTACGATCGCCGGAATGTCCTCATGTTCTCCGTCGACGCGGAGTTGGCCGGCATAAAAGGTCCCGACGTTCCGTCAACCTACCGGCACCTTCTCGAGACGCTGCGCACCGTTCGTGGCACACAGTCAGCGACGGCATCCGCCGTCCGGCCTGTGAGTGACAGCTACTATCTCGTCTCCTCCGTCTCGCAGATCGGAGACCGCCGGCTCCCTGACGATCAACGTGTCCGCGTCGCATTCAACAATCTTGCGCCCGGATACTTCACCACGCTCGGGATCCCGTTCGTGGCCGGGCGGGACTTTGATGACCGAGATTCACCAGACGCACCAAAGGTCGTAATCATCAGCGAACGCATGGCACGGCATTTCGTGGGCAATCCGGTCGGGCAGCGTCTTGGAGCCGGACCGAGCGCGCGTGAGGTCATCGGAGTCGTCAGGGACACGCGTTACGCCAATATCAAAGACGCCCCCCGCGAAGTGCTGTACTTTCCGTTCTTTCAGGCGCAGCCCAAGGAGTTCTTCTCCTCGCCGACTTTCGAAATTCGGTACGCGGGAGGAACGCAGGACCTCTTGTCGTCCGTTCGCGAAGCCGTGTCTCGCGCGGATCCCCGTCTTCAGATATTCCGAGTGAGAACGTTGGAGGAACAAACGCAAGATTCGCTATCGCGCGAGCGCCTGCTGGCGCTCCTGATGTCTTATCTCGGAGGTTTCGCTGTCGTGTTGGCGTGCATCGGGCTCTACGGACTCACCAGCTATGGTGTGACGCTGCGAACAGCGGAAATTGGACTGCGAATGGCGCTAGGCGCTCAGTCGGCCGCCGTGCTCTGGATGATCGTGCGTGAAGCCACGGTGACGGTCGTCGCCGGCACCATCGCCGGTTTGATGGCAACCCTCGGTGCAGTCCGACTGGTTCGAAGTCAACTATTCGGTGTTGAACCTCACGACCCCATGGCTCTTGCGGGCGCCACTGCCCTGCTCCTCGCGATGGCGCTCATCGCAGCGTACCTGCCAGCGAGGCGTGCGTCTCGCGTCGATCCACTCAGCGCGTTACGACACGAGTAGTCGCATCTTCTCGCTGATTCCGCATCGAAACGCGTTCGGCTAGGGCCAGCGACCCCTGCCTGACGCGTATGATGAGCAAAGCGAGGTTGTTCGAGCGTGAGTGCCAACGCGCATCGCAACGCGCGCGGTTCGCCAGGAGTTTATCCCGTAATCATTCGGCGCCTCTATAGGGCGCTCCGTGGCTTCTTGTGGTCGTGAATTCGGGACAAAGGCTGTCGTGTCCACAGTGGGCTTACAACCGCCAAGGCGACGCCCTCGGTAAGAATTGGTCGTCATTCCGATCCATCTGCGCGTGTCACATGCACAGCCCGATCTTCGTCTCGACCAGACACATGGACGCGCCATGGATTGCAACAGACCTCGCAGTCCTGAACGAAGCTGCCATTGACGTCAGGCTCGACGTAGATCTCCAATAGTTCGCCGCAAAACGGACAGGTGACCAAAAAATTGTCTGACATTGCGGCGATCCTACTGCAATCAGACGACCCCGTTAGGACGGTAAATATCAGGCGACCGCTCGAGAGTTACACGCAACGCGCAGATCCCGACAGAGCTACAATTGCCGTATGACGCCTCGAACGCGCCGGGCGATCGCGGTAGCGTGCATCGCTCTCGTCGTGTTCGCCGCGTTCAGTCCTGGCCTCGCGTCGGAAATAGGTTCGGCGATTCTCGTGCCGCTGGGCCTCGTCGTTCCTGCCGTTATCGCCACATGCATCCGCCGAAAGGCTTTTCGGTGTGATGAACAGCCAGTCGCGCTCTTTTTAGCACTCGCCCTTCGAGCTCCTCCCACTGCTTAGCCAGCTCCGCGCAATCAACTGAATTCAGGCGTCGGAAGGGGGCGACATGTCTTTCAAAAGCAAGCTGCGCGTGCTGACCGTGGGTTTGATCCTGCAGGCGGGCGTATTCGTGCACTGTCCGATGCGTCCCGAACAAATCGAAGAAGTGATGCGGCAGATGAATCAGCCGAAGCTGGCACACGTGCTGCCGAGTGATGAGGATGACGGCGACGGACCGGATCCCTCGAAAGTCTTCGAGCGGACGCGTCGTCACCTGCTCCACGCGTAGCGCGGATGTGCGTCAACCGCGCGACGGCAGCGATCGAGGAATCGAGGAGGTGATGTGTCCCACCGACGTATTCTGCCGGTCCTTCGCCGATGCGTTTCGGAACGGTGCCGAGCGATCCTTAGGTCCTGAGGCACCCGCACTGCCTTGCGACGTTTCACGACTGCGTCGCGGCAGTCCCGGCCTTTACTTCAGTCCTATGTCCTTATGCATCGCCGCCGCGGGGCGGGGCGTGGACAGGCCCTGCGCGTTGACGTACGGCTGGATGACGTCGAAGAGCGCATCCGGCTGAATCGGCTTCGACACATACGCGTCCATCCCCGCCGCGATGCAGCGCGCCGCATCGCCTTTCATCGTGTGTGCCGTCATCGCGATGATCGGAAGATGGACTCCGGGAGTGTGCTGTTCCCGCTCCCTGATGATGGCCGTGGCCTCGAAGCCGTCGATCTCCGGCATCTGGACGTCCATCAGCACGCAGGCAAACCCGTCGAAAGACGCGGCCTCCAGAATCGCGAGCGCCTCCCGGCCGTTGTTCGCCACCGTCACCGTGTGTCCGGTCTTCTCGAGCAGACGCCTCGCCACAAGCTGGTTTACGCGGTTGTCCTCAACGAGAAGAATTCGCCGGCTGGGGCGTGCTTCGCGAAGGGAGTGGCGCGTGACCAGAGGCGGGCGACTCGTCTCAGCTGGTTGGACACTCAGCGCCTGCACGAGCGCGTCGCGAAGCTCCGAACGATTGATTGGCTTCGTGAGGTAGCCGGCGACGCCCAGTTCCCGGCATCGGGCTCCGTCACCTGGCAAGCCGGCGGAGGTAAGCATCACAATCCGGGGACCGCTGATGAACGGATCGGAGCCAATCGCCTCGGCCATGGTGAAGCCGTCACCCGATGGCATCTGGACATCGGCCAGCACGAGATCGAATGGGTGTCCCGATTCCTTCGCCGCGCGCACGGCCGCGAGCGCCTCAGGCACGCTATCTGCCGAGACCGGCGCCATCCGCCACGCCAGCAGCATGCCCTCGAGAAGGCGCCGGTTCGTGGCGTTGTCGTCAACGATGAGGACCCGCCGATCCTGCAACACGACCGTCTGGAGAGGCGCGGCCGCTGGCAGGGCCGTCGCGGGCGCAACCGATGCGGTGAAATGAAAGATGCTTCCCCGCCCCGGTTCGCTCTCCAACCAGAGGCGTCCGCCCATCAACTGGACGATACGCGAGGAAATGGTCAGGCCGAGGCCGCTGCCGCCATATTTGCGCGTGACGGAACCATCCGCCTGCGTGAAGGCCTCGAAGATGCTCTGCTGACGCTCGAGCGGAATGCCGATGCCGGTGTCTGTGACCGACACACGCAGGACGACGACGTCGTCCGACGTCGGTTCTGCTGTCGTGACACGAAGAACGATCTCGCCCTGGTCAGTGAACTTGATGGCGTTCCCGAGCAGATTGACGAGAACCTGACGCAGGCGTCCTGGGTCGGCTCTGACCGCATTGGGCACGATCGAGTCGACGTCCACAATCAATTCGAGACCCTTCTGGTGCGCCCGCAGCGCCACGGACCGCGCGGCGTCGCCGACGGCGTCGCGAAGGTTGAAGTCGATCGCGTCGAGCTCGAGTTTACCGGCCTCCATCCGGGAAACGTCCAGGATGTCGTTGATGATCGACAGCAAGGCGTCGGCGGAAGACTTGACAATCCGCAAAGAGTCCCGCTGTTCGGGCGTGAGGTCGGTGTCCAGCACGAGATCGGTCATGCCGATGACGCCGTTCATCGGCGTCCGGATCTCGTGGCTCATGTTGGCGAGGAACTCGCTCTTCGCCCGGTTGGCGGCCTCGGCGGCGTCTCTGGCCGCTCGCAGTTCCAGGTTAGTCCGCTGTAGCTGCGCAGCCTGCTTGAGCGTGTGCTGCGTCAGGTAAACGGTCAGCCCGACGACGATCGCCAGCACGCATCCGCCGACGAGCACGACAACGGGAATCAGCGCCCAAGGGCCTTGCCCTCCGGCGACCAGCGCACGCCACAAGCCCACCACCGCTGTGGCGATTCCCATGGCTACGCTGATCGGCAGCCATCGAGGCGCGGCTCCAGTCTCCATTTCCATTTGCCAAGCCCACGCCATCATGCCGAACCCCAAGGCGCAGAGACCGACGCCGGCATGGGGCGCTCCACGGACGAGGTCGCCCCAGCCGAAGATGTCGCTCGAGCCCAGCGCGGCACCCATGGTCGCCACCAGGCCAGCCGCCGCGACGCTCGACCCGCTCAGCCCCATCGAAAGCGCGGCGCGATGCGATCGATTCCGGCGCACCGCGAGCAACGCCAAGCCGCACAAAATGAAACACAGTGAGCCCGCGGGTGACATGCGCCCCGGGCGCGACATCGGCACGGTGATATAGGACGGTCCGAGCAGTTCGTCGACGCCAAGATTCACGCTGAAGGCAAACTCGAGGATCGTGAGGAGACTCAGCGCGCCGACGAATCCGGCGCAGACGACGACCAGCCAGGGCGGGCCACCGACAACGATCGACAACAGGGCCAACCCGCAGAGTGCGAAGCCAGCGGCCGCGTTGCGCGTCATCGGCAGGAGGTGCGGGCGAATCTGGATGAGCGTGGGGACGTGAAAAAACCAGCCGGCCAGCACCGTCACACCCAGGGCGACGGCGAATACGGCCGAACCCGCCGCGAGGTACGCCGGCCACGAAGTCGAACGGAGTGTGGTACTCACATCGGTGCAACACTGCCGGTGGCGTTCCGCGTACCGGGCATGTTCTCAGCTTAGACCGATTCGATATCTGTCCGTCTACGGTGCGCTCCGCGCGCACATTCGTGACCGCGATCGCGATCCACGGGAACGGGACGTCGATCCCCGCGATGTGCTCGTTGAAGGCCTCGAGCGGCCGCGCGGCCTCGAGCGCGAAATTGTGCTCGACGGACATGACCGGTACGAACTGAATGGCGACGACATCGCCGTGAGCCTATCTTCGCGAAGAAGAGCGCCGGCGCGAGCAGGGCGCCGACGTCCGTCGCGTCGCTCTCGATCACGAACTCAAGCGGGAATATCAGGAGTGGCTGCAAGAAGGGAATCGCGGGCGACCGGACAGCGATGGTCGACCTGAGCGTGACACGCGCGAGATCGAACGGTGGGCGCACGAACACGACCTGTCGTATTTCGATGAGCGCGTGCACAATCACATCCACATGAGGCCGCTCAGCGTTCAGGTGATCTCGGACCAGCCTTGCGACCATCCCGTAAGAGCGATCAAGCGAGCTGCGCGAAGGCGCCGTCAACGCCCGAAGGTCGCGCGCGAGCGCGGTCTGAGCGTAGCGGAGAGCGTTTTTTTCAAGATCCAGCCGTTCAGCTGTTCGCCGACAACGCTGACGCCGCCTCGAAAATCCTCAGAACTCACTGACTGTCTGTTGGTTGGGAATGTGGTAGCGGTACGGGGATTCGAACCCCGGTCCCGTGGCTGAGAACCACGTGTCCTGACCCCTAGACGATACCGCCACTCGCCGAAAGGAACCTCCAATCCTAGCACGAGTTGTGATTCAATCGAATCGATGCTGCGCGCACTCGGCGTTCTCGTGGTCCTCGCGATTCTCGGCTGTACGATCGCATTCGTCGTCGCCGGACGCGGCGCTCCGCCCGGCCTGACCATCGCGGAGCCCGAGCGCGTCGTCGGCCAGACCGGCACTCTCGAGGTGACCGCCACCGCGCCGAACGCGAGTTTCACCGCGCTGACGATCACGCTCGAGCAGAACGGAAAGACGATCCCCTTGTACTCGAACGCCGCGGCACAGCAGGCAGAGGTGACGCGCATCGATCGCAATCAGCTGCGCATCTCACGGTCGATCGGCAAGCAGGGTCTTCCCGATCTGCAGTCCGGCCCGGCACGAATCGTCGTGACCGCGACGCGGCCGTCGTTCCTCAACCTGCGTCAGCTCACCTCGTCGGCGACGAAAGATTTCCAGGTGCGTCTCGAACGGCCGCGGATCGCGGTGATGTCGACGCATCACTACGTGAACCACGGCGGCTCGGAGATGGTGGTCTATCGGGCGACGCCGTCGGACGTGCAGTCGGGTGTGCGCGTCGGCAACGTCGAGTACCCGGGATTTCCGCTGCCGGTCGGAGGAGCGTCGGGAGCCAACAACGAGTTGAAGGCCGCCTTCTTCGCCCTGTCGTGGGATCAGGATCTCAACACGCCGATCGCGGCGTTCGCTCGCGACGAAGCCGGAAACGAATCGAAGGCGACGTTCGTCGACAACGTCTTCGAGAAACCGCAGCGCAAGAGCCGCATCGAGCTCGACGACAGATTCCTGAACCGTGTCGTGCCGGAGATCGCCGAGCACGCGCCGGAGCTGAAGATGCCGCCGCCATCCGAGGGCAGTGACATGCTGCCGGCGTTTCTGAAGGAAAACGGCGAGCTTCGCCGGATCAACGCCGACCAGATCGCGGCGCTGGCGAAGAAAACGTCGCCGACGCGGCTGTGGGAAGGCCCGTTCGTCCAGCTCGGAAACTCGAAGGTCGAAGCCTCGTTCGCCGATCACCGCACCTACATCTACAAGGGCAAGGAAGTCGATCAGCAGGTCCATCTCGGCTTCGATCTCGCGGTCACCGAGCACGTGCCGGTCGTCGCCGCCAACGCGGGCATCGTCGTGAACGCCGACTGGCTCGGCATCTACGGCAACTGTGTGGTGATCGACCACGGCATGGGCGTGCAGTCCCTGTATGGACATCTGATGTCGTTCGACGTGAAGGTCGGCGACAAAGTGACGCGCGGTCAGCAGATCGGACGCAGCGATTCAACCGGTCTCGCCGGCGGCGATCATCTGCACTTCACCATGCTCGTCGGCGGTCACATGGTCAATCCGGTGGAATGGTGGGATCCGCACTGGATTGCGGATCGGGTCGACCGCAAGCTCAAGGAAGCAGGCGTGCAGTAGAATGTTCGTTTAGCTTTCAGCTCTCGGCTGTCAGCTTTCAGCAGCTGAAGGGAGAAACTGATCGCTGAAGGCTGATCGCGGATTGCTTCATAGGAGATGTAAATGCGCTTACGAAACGCTTGGGTGGGATGGACGGCCGCGGTCGCGCTGGCAGCGTCGGTAGTGGCATGCGGTGGTGGCAGCAAGGAAGCGTCGAGCACGTCTGCAGAGCCCGGCGGTGGAGGCGGACCGAAGGTCGACACCGCGACGGCGGGCGGAGTCAAGGGGACCGTCGCCGTCGACGGCACGGTGCCGAAGAACGATCAGATCAAGATGAACGCCGACCCGGTCTGCGTGCGCGAGAACACGACGCCGCAGTTCCAGGAAACGTACGAAGTCGGCAG
>Ga0070699_100002980_pt1 | contig 15034 bp, 8 predicted proteins | sample KBSK1503metaG_FD_65473 | JGI IMG/M metagenome (GOLD analysis project Ga0070699, IMG submission 65473) | Corn, switchgrass and miscanthus rhizosphere microbial communities from Kellogg Biological Station, Michigan, USA - KBS K1-50-3 metaG | ecosystem: Host-associated > Plants > Roots >...
CCGCCCGCGCCGAGCTCGCGCTCGATCCGATAGCGCTCGGCCAGCGCGCTGACGAGACGTTCTGCGGTGCTCACCGCTGGACCTTGGCCAGGAGCTCCGCGAACCAGTGCTCGGCGTACATCGCACCGGTCGCCCCGGCCCCTTCGCGGATCATCACAAAGCGACCGTCAGGCGCCACGTCGTACTGGGGGTGGTTTCGCGCCCGGCGGTACCCCTCCACCGAGAAGAGCGCCCGCGGACTCCCGATACTGAACGACGTACCGGGAAACACCGACGCGGCCATCATTCGACCCCCGCTCACCCAGTAGAGCTCCCGGCCGTCATGGGACCAGCGCGGCTCGGTGCCGCCGCTACTCGAGACGAGGCGTTTCGACTTCATGTCGGGAAACGGGGCAACATACACCTCGTACTCCCCGCCGGCTTCGTGCGAGGTGTAGGCCACCCACCTGCCGTCGGGCGACAAGGCAATAGAAAGACTCAAATCGAGATCGACCAGGAGGGGCCGCACCGTGGTGTCGCCCGTCAGGCGCCGGTACCGGAGATTCGAGTTGGCCGCTTCCTCGTCCAGGCGCATCACCAGCCACTGCCCATCGCGGGAGATTTCGGCCTCCCAGATCCCAAACTTGTATTTCTGGAGCAGAACTGGACTGGCGCTCCCATCGGTCGTCACCTGGTACACGACGACATCGTTGGGATCGTCAGGATTCCCGATGGAGACGAATGTCAGCGAATGACCGCCGGGCAGCCATGACGGACGCCAGTTGGCGACACCCGGGGCGTCGACCCGCGTGCGTGAGCCGTCGGTGCGACGGATCCATAGGTCGGTCTTCTTGTCGCGCACGCTGACCGCCAGCTCTTTCCCGTCCGGTGAAAGCGCCGGGTATTCGAAGCGGCCGCGCCAGGTAGAGTCGAAAGGCGCGGGGTGACCGTCCCGCGTCACCCACACCAGCTCGGATGGCGTCAGGGCGGCTGAGCCCGTGGAGTAGAGCACCGCGCCGGAGCGGGAGAGAGTAAAGCTTGTCGGCTCGACCCCTTCGAGCACCGGCACCGCGCCCGATTTGAGGACAAAGCGCGCTGGATCGAACTCCGCGGCATAGAGCCCTCCCTCCCGGCTGGTGTAGAGCAACAGCCGGTCATCGGGTGCGTACCAGGCCCCAGCCGCCGCCGGCACCAGCAGATGCGCACTGTCGCCGGCGAAATCCCAGGCGTAGACGCCCGAGGAGTTGGCGCAGTTCCCGGGACAGGAGGTAAAGAGGAAGCCCCGGCTGTCTGGAAGGGGCCAGAGCGTGGCCACCAGGCCAAGCTCGGTCGGGATGGGAACGCGTACCGCGGGGCCACCGTCCGCCGGGACTCGATTGACCGGGCCCGGCACGTTGCCGGTGTAGAGGATGGTCCCGTCGTCGAGCCACGCCACGGCCCCGTATTCGGGATTCATGTCCTCGGCCAGGGTGACGGACCCTCCACCGGTCACCGGCACCTTCTTGAGTCTGTTGTCGAGGGTGGCATATCCGATCCACTTGCCGTCGGGCGAGAAAAACGGTGAGATCCCTCTCTCGGTCCCCGCGAGCGGAGTGGATTCGCCGGCGTCGCGCAGCTTTCGCATCAGTACGTAGCCGCCCGCTGTGGAATCGGTGTAGACGATGCTTGACCCATCCGGCGCGATCGCGGCCTGGACCCCGACGAAGCGCGCCCCCGGTGCGAGGGGGTACGGGATCCGGTGCTGCCAGAGGAGCACGTGCTGGCGGCTGGTGCCCGCGGCCGGCGGCTTTCTCAGCCCCAGGAAGAGCGCCGCGGCGACCAGCAGCACGTTGAGCGCGACGGCCATCCCGAACCAGGCCCGCGGTACGCCGGCCACCGTCCCCCTGCGTGAGCGGGCTCCGGTGGAGATGCGGGTCGTCGTGAACCCCGGGTCGTCGAGAGCCTGGGCAAACGCGGCCGCGCTCGCCATCCGGTCCGCCGGCACCTTCTCCAGGGCGGCGAGCACCGCGGCTTCCACGTGGACCGGCACCGACTTGCGAAGCTCGGTGAGCGGGCGGGGCGGGTCGGTCATCAGCTTGGCGACGATGGCCTGCACCGTGCTGCCGGTGAAGGGCGGCTCGCCGGTGAGCATTTCGTAGCTGACGGCGCCAAGCGCGTACACGTCCGCCCGCGCGTCCACCGTCTTCTCGCCCATGGCCTGCTCGGGACTCATGTACTGCGGGGTGCCCAGCGAGAGGCCGGTCTGGGTCATGCGGTGTCCGCCGGCCTGCTGCACGGCGAGGGCGATGCCGAAGTCGGCCACCAGGGCGTGGCCGCCCTGGAGCAGGATGTTCTCAGGCTTGATGTCGCGGTGGATGATGCCGAGGGCGTGGGCGGCGCCCAGCGCGTCGGCGGCTTCTTTGGCAATGCGAACCGCGTCCCCGATCGGGAGCTGCCGTTCCCGCTCCAGCCGGGCGCGCAGGGTCTCACCGCTCACATACGGCATCACATAGTAGAGGAAACTGTCGGCCGCTCCGCTGTCGAGCAGCGGAAGAATGTGCGGGTGCTGCAGTTTCGCGGTGGTCTTGATCTCGCTGAGGAATCGCTCGCTTCCCAGCGCGGCCGCCAGCTCGGGATGCAGCACTTTGATGGCGACATCACGCTCGTGCCGGAGATCGTGCGCGAGGTACACGGTGGCCATGCCGCCCTGGCCCAGCTCTCGCTCGATCCGGTAGCGGTCCGCGAGAGCGGACGAGAGCCGAGCGGAGGTATCCATCAGCCGTTGCTCATGCCGGAGGAGTCGTGCTGTGCTGGATGGTGTACTCGATAGTGTGTCGCAGAGAAGCGAACCGTTCCAGCAGGTCGCTGACGCGGGTTGCCTTTCGTTCTCCACCGGAGAGGTCGGCCACCACACTGCCCCGATGCATCATGATGGTGCGCTCGCCGAGGCTGAGCGCCTCTTCCATGCTGTGAGTCACCATCAAGGTCGTGAGCTGGTGCTCCTGCACCACTTCCCGCGTGACCATGAGCACTCGTTCCGCCGCCCTGGGATCGAGGGCGGCGGTGTGCTCGTCCAGCAGCAGCAGCGAGGGCCGGCGCAGCGTCGCCATGATCAACGTGATCGCCTGGCGCTGGCCTCCGGACAGCGTGCCCATCAGGGCATCGAGCCGATTCTCCACCCGCATCCTGAGACGGGCCAGACGGTCGCGATAGCGGACCCGGGTCTCCGCATCCAACCCCAATCGCAGCCCGCGCCGGGTGCCCCGGAGCTCCGCCATGCGCAGGTTCTCGGCTACGGTCATCGAGGGACAGCTGCCCTTGAAGGGATCCTGGAACACCCGGCCGATCAGCGCGGCACGGCGGTGCTCCGGGCTTCGCGTCACGTCCTTGCCGTCGATCGTGATGGTGCCGCTGTCAGGCAGGAAGCCGCCCGCCAGGGCATTGAGCAGGGTGGACTTCCCCGAGCCGTTGGTCCCGATCACGGTGAGAAACTCGCCCGCCGCCATCGTCAGGTCTACGCCACAGAGCGCGGGCACCTCCTCGCCGCCTGGCTGGACGAAGCGCTTCTCGAGTCCGCGAACCGCGATCATCGGACCGCCGCCGCCACGGTGCGGCGCCGCAACCGGGGAAGCGCCAGAGCACCCAACACGAACACCGCAGTCATCAGTTTGAGGTCGATCGGGTTGAGCCCGACCCGGAGGGCCAGTGCCACCAGCAGCCGGAAGACGAGGGCGCCAGCCGCGACCATCAGAATTGTCACCACGAGGCTTCGCCCGCGGGCCCGGAGCGTCTCGCCCAGAATCACCGCGGCCATGCCGGCCACCAGGGTTCCGACACCCATAGCGACGTCCGCAAATCCCTGATATTGGGCGATCAGCGCGCCCGAGAGGGCGACGAGACCGTTGGCGAGCGCGAGACCCAGCTCGATCATCCGGCGGCGATCGACTCCCTGAGCTGTGATCATCGCCGGGTTATCCCCTACCGAGCGCATCGCAATTCCGAAATCGGTCTTGAGGTACCAGGCCAGGAGAGCGCCCAGCAGAACCGCCACGACGAGGAAGATCACCCCGAACGTGACGTCGTCTGACCAGGAGGCTGTCGCCGGAACGAGGCTGTGCAGCGGAGTGGCCAGCGTTGCGGTGGAAAGCAGCGACAGGTTCGAGCGCCCCATGACATGGAGGTTCACCGAATACAGTGCTGTCATCACCAGGATACCGGAAAGGAGATCGGTCACTCCGAGACGGGTGTGCAGCACCCCGGTGACGTAACCCGCCAGCATGCCGGCCGCGACGGCGAGCGCCGTCGCGATGAGCGGGTGCACGTCATGTACCAGCAGCGCAGCGGCCACGGCGGCGCCGAAGGTGAAACTGCCGTCCGGCGTGATATCCGCAAAGCGGAGCACCCGCGCGCTGATATAGACGCCCCAGGCCAGCGCCACATAGGCGCAGCCTAGGGTGAGAGCGGCGATCCAGAATCCCATGGTACGGTCAGCGGGTCCCGATGACGGAGTCCGCCCGCGCGATGATGGCGGGCGGAATAGTGAGGCCGAACTGCCGCGCCGCGTCGAGATCCACGATCATCCGGCGCTGCGACGCGGCCTGAAAGGGAATGTCCGCCGGCTTCTCGCCCCGAATGACCCGGATCATCAAGAGGCCCGCATCGTACCCGTTGTTGTAAAAACTCAGGCCGAGGGCCAGCGGGACTCCGCGATAATCGGTATTCGGGCTCACCAGGGCCAGACCAATCTGGCGGGCGGTCTTGATGACGGCCGGGAACCCGCTGCCGATCATCACGCTCGGAAGCTGGAGGATTCCGCCGGCTCCCTTCGCCTTGAGCGCCTGGATTCCGGCGGCGATGTCGCCGGGCGCAGTGCAGGCGACCGCGATGAATTCAACGCCGAGCTTCCGCGCCATGGTGCGGGCAATCTCGAGGTAGTACTCGGCGAACGGGTCTGCGGGGTCGTACAGGGAACCCCAAATCGCGATCGCGGGAAAGGCTTCCCGGGCCAGCACGAAGGCCGAATCCACCGGGAGCGGGATGTTGGCTCCGGTCACGTGCGGCTTGTGCTCCGTCGCCGAGGTCCCGGCCCCGATGATGTACGGATTCGCCACGGCCCCGAACACGATCGGCTGGCTGGTGATCACCCGGAGCGCGGCCTGCGTGGCAATGGAGGACACCGTCGCCACGTAATCCACCCCCCGCTGCTTGAACTCGTTCATGATCAGCATCAGGGTGGCGATGTCCCCTTGCGCGTTGCGCTCGATCACCTTGATGGTCGAGTCGCGGATGTAGCCCGAGTCGGCGAGCGCCTGGAAGAATCCGGCGCGGGCCTCGTCGAGCGGGGCGCTGGACGTGATCTGGGCGAACCCGATGACGGGCCGCTCGCCGCCGCCCAGTGGGCCGCACGCGCCGCAGAGCAGCAGCGCGCCGAGCGCCGCGGCCAGCCGGGCCGCGGCGGTCGCGTCGCTCATTTAAGCAGCTGCTCGAACCGAGGATTCCCCCGGAGAGACGCAAAGTTCGGATCGATCCGCATGAAACCGGGGGTCAGCACATAGGGAACCTTGATCAGCTCTTCCAACCGGTCGATCGCTTTGTCGGGCTCCCCCACCATCATGTACACCCGCGCCAGCTGGTGCAGGTTGTAGGCGCCATTGGTCTGGTCCGCCGCGAGATCCGCGAACCCGTAGCCCCGCTCCGCCGATGCTGTGGCTTCCGCTTTCCGGCCCAGAACCGCCAGCGCGATTCCCCGGAAGATGTTCCGCTGCGGATCGTTGGGAGCCCCCTTGAGCTGCTTGTCGAGTTCCATCACCGCGGTATCCGCCATGGCGCGTGCCAGCGCTTTCTGGCCTCGGAGATCCGCCACCTGCATCAGGGTGGTCGCCCAGATGGCCTTGTCGTCGCCAAAATCCGAGACCGTTAGGGCGAGTGCGGCGCGCTGGTCTGCCTCCTCGAGGACCCAGTAGAGATCCTGATACAGCGCGAGGTAGGCGACAAGTTCCGACCGGGTCACCCCGGGCGGCGTGCTCTTGATCACGGCGCGCGCGGAGGCGAGGTCACCCTGCATGAGGTAGGCGAACATCAGCCCCTCGAGGCTGCCAAGGTCTCCGGGAGCCTGAGCCAACATCTCCCGGCCCAGTCTGATCGCCTCCGGGTACTGCCGGGTCAGACCCACGACGTTAAGCAGAGTCCGCTTGGCCGAGAGGGATCGGGGATCGACCCTGAGCGCGGCTTCCGCGTGCCGCTGCGCGCTGGTCCAGTCACCCCTGATCTGTTCGATCTGGCTCGCGAGGCGGAGCACCGCGACGTCATTGGGTGCCTTCTGGATCGCCGCGTTGCCATCGGCGGTGGCGCCGGCCAGATCGTTGGCCACCAGATACTTGTAGCGGGCCCGCGCGGCCAGCATGAGCACGTCCGACGGAGCGATGGCCTCGAGCCGCGCGATCACCTTCCGGTTCTGGGCCGCAATCTCGGGGCTGGGAGTGCCGTTGAAATAGAGCTGGGACAGACTGATCGCCAGACTGCTCTGGGCCTGAATGAACGTCGAATCGAGCGCCACCGCCTGCTCCAGCAGGCTGATGGCCTGGCGGAGGCTGTTCGGCTCATTGCCCTGGATGGCATTGGCCCGAAGAAAAAGATCGTACGCCGCCAGATTGGTGGTGGGTTTTTCGGCCAGCTCCCGCTGCTCTTTCGGCGCCAACGCCACGTTGAGCGCCCCCGCCACCTGGGTGGCGATGGTCCCCTGCACCTGGAAGATGTCGGTCAGCTCGGTGTCGAAGCTCTGGGTCCAGGTCCCGGCACCGGTCCGCACGTTGATCAGCTCCGGCACCACCCGCACCCGGCCCTTCCCGCCCGCATCCTTCACCACCACGGCGGTCGAGGTCAGGAGATACTGGACGCCCAGCTCCTTGCCGATTTCCTGTGGCGTCTTGGTGGAGCCCTTGTAGGCATCGGAGCTGGTGCGGGCGATGACCTGGAATCCCGCCAGCGCCATCAGCTTGCTGCGGACTTCATCGGTGATCCCATCCACGAAATAGGCGTCTTCCGCGGCGCCGCGATTCTGGAATGGCAGCACCGCAAGTCGCACGGCTCCGCCCGCGCCATCCGCCGAGGCGGGGCCGCGGAACACCAATACCATCGCCACCACCGCCCAGAGGCCCAACGCGGCGATGCCCCCGAGCGTGGCGTTCTTCCAGGTGAACTGCGAGGCAAGCCCGGTGACCGCCCCGCCGGCGGCGCGCTTCGCTTCCATTTTACCGGTGACGACGAGCACCAGGGCGCCGATGGCGAGCAGCAGCACCGCAAGGCCCAACACCCAGGACGGCAGTCCCCAGCGCTGCACCAGTCCGTAGACCAGCGCGAGCGAGAGAACGCCCGCGATGCCGAAGGTGCCCCAGATCTTGCCTGCGCTCGGCGGGGCAGTGACGGCCGCGCCCGGCGGCGGCGTGCGGGCGCCCGAGAGCGGACCGAGTCGCAGCTGATCAGCCGCGTTGCCGAGCGCATTGGCGAATTCGCCGGAGGTCTGCCACCGGTCGGAGGGATTCTTGGCCAGCGCGCGGTTGACAACCGCGTCGATGGCCGGGGAAAGGCCTTCGCGCGTGCTGGTGAGCGGCCGCGGCGCCTCGGTCATGCTGCGGATCACGATCGCCTGCGGCGTCGGTCCGGTGAACGGTGGCTCCCCCGCGATCATCTCGTAGAGCACGCATCCCACGGCGAAGATGTCGCACCGGGCGTCCACATTGGGCGAGCCGCTGGCCTGCTCCGGCGACATGTATTGCGGCGTGCCGACCGAGAGTCCCGTCTTGGTGATGGTGGCCCCGCTCGCCGCGGCGCCGACGCCTCGCGCAATGCCGAAATCCGCCACCAAAGCGTGGCCGGCGGACAGCATGATGTTGGCAGGCTTGATGTCTCGGTGGATGATTTTGCGCTGGTGGGCGTAGGCGAGGGCTTCACATACCTCACGGGCGATCCGAAGCGCCTCGTCCACCGGGAGGCTGGTCTCCCGCTTGATCCGGTCGTGCAGCGATTCGCCCTCGACGTAGGGCATCACGTAGTAGAGGACGCCGGCGGCTTCGCCCGAGTCGTGCACTGGAAGGATGTGCGGGTGGCTCAGCTGCGCGGCGATCTCAACTTCCCGTAAGAAACGCTCGGCGCCCAGGGTGGCGGCGAGTTCGGGGCGCATCACCTTGACCGCCACCTGGCGGCGGTGCTTCAGGTCGGTGGCCAGGTACACCGTGGCCATTCCGCCTTCTCCGAGGACCCGCTCGATGGCGTAGCTCGCCGCGAGTGCCTTCCGCACCCGGACAATCTCGGTGATGTCCGTGGCGGCGGTGCGGGGTGGGACGCCGGGTTCGGTCGGGGTCGCCGTTCCGCAGTTCAGGCAGAAATGGGCTGCTTCGGGCAGCGGCGTGCGGCAGGCCGGACACGCGCGGGAGGGAGCGGTCATCAGATCCGGTATTGGGGGATGGGTGACGAGGAAAGGTACCGCGTTCCGGGCGGCGGCGTACTCTTGGCGGTGCCCGAATCGAGCATCGGCAGGTACACCGTGGCCATGCCGCCCGCGCCCAGCTCTCGCTCGATCCGGTAGCGATCGGCCAGTGCCGCCGAGAGGCGCTCGCTGATCTCGCTCAACGCGGCCCCTTGAGTCGTTCCCGGACGTCGGTGAGCCAGTTCTGCACCAGGATGGCGATGGATGGATCCGGTGCATTCTCCCGGCGTGGTGCGCGCAGGACAAGGAACCGCCGATCGTCGGGGCTCACATCAATGTCCACGTTCATCGGATCAGCGCGGACCCCCTCCGATCGGAAAAGGAGCCGTCGTTCACCGAAGGTAGGGCTCGGACCGCTCGTCACCGGGACGGCGAAGAACTCGCCTCGCAGCTCACGGAAAAAGAGCTCGTGCCCGCTCCGCGCCCAGCGCGGTGAGCGTCCGCCGTCCAGCGAGACCTGCCAGCGGCCGGCCTTCACGTCGGGAAACGGCACCACGTACACCTCGAAGCGTCCCGACTCGTCGGAGGCGTAGGCGAGCCAGCGCTCGTCGGGCGAGAGGCTCATCGCGACTTCCTCGACGGCGTCGCTCGCCAGCAACGGCAGGAGGGTATCGGCCGCCGTGCCGGTGCCAAGACGCGCGAGGTAAATGTCCCGCGTCGGCGGTGGCCCGTGGCGGACGATCAGCCGCGTGGTATCGCGGAGCAGCGCAAGAGACCTGATGTCACGGCTGCTCCGCAGTACGATCCGACCGGAATCCGTCCCATCGACGCGACGCAGCCTGACATCCCATCGTCCGGGTTCAGCGTGAGACTCCGTGTACAGCAGCGACTTGCCGTCGTGGGTCCATTCGGGTCGTCCGGCGTTGGCGCCGAACGTCAGGCGCGTCAAGGCACCTCCAGGCCTGAGCTCCTTGAGCCAGATGTCGGTCGACCCGCCTTCCTGAACCGCGACCGCGAGCCGCTGGCCATCGGGAGAGAGCGTGGCTGCGCTTCCCGGCAGGAAGGACCAGCCGGAGTCCACCGGTGTGACGCTTCCGTCGCGGGTGATCCAGGTCGCCTGAAATTCCCGCGACTCAGCGGCCGGCGCGAAGAGCAGTGTTCCGTTGTCCGACAGCGCCATCGAAATGCCCTCGCCCCCGGCCCGCTGGATACCTTCGAAGACCGGAGTCGGCGGGGCCTCAAAAGACAAGCTCCCTTCGTCATATGGCGCAGCGAGGACGCGCCCCCCGGACTGGGTTTCGGCAAACACGGCGAGCCCGCCGGACACATGCCACACCCTCATGGCCTGCTCCGCAAGCCGGCGCCGCGCTCCGGAGCGCAGGTCCACCGCCCAGAGCTCCGCCCGCGCGCAATTGGAGGCGCAGGTGACCATGAGCGCGCTCCGACTGCCCGGCACCGCGGTGATGTCGAACACGTTGTTGGGGAGCGAGTCCCGGGGGATCACGACACGAGGCGACCCGCCATCCGCCCCGACGGCACGCAGATCGAAGCGCGCTCCGGTGAACAGGACGGTTCCGTCGTCGAGCCATGCCGTCGAGGCATTCGCCGTCGCGGCGCCGTCGGCGATCGTCGTGGCGTCGCCGCCACTGCGGCGCATCTTCCTGAGCCGGCCACCGGCTGCGAACGCAATCCATTCGCCATCGGGAGAAAACGTCGGTGCCAGGCCATCCTCCGTCCCCGGGAGCGGCTCGGCAACGTCACGATCGGGCGTCTTGAGCCAGAGCCTCGACGCACCCTCGCGAGTCTGCACGAAAGCGATCGCCCTGCCATCGGGAGATAGCGCGATGTGGCGCCAATGCCCGTCGCCGGGCGACGGCGTGAACAAGGACAGCTGGTAGCGTGCCGACGGAGCCGGTGGCGGCGGCGGCGAACGCAGCCAGCCCCACACCGCCGCGGCGATCGCCATGATCATCAGCGCCGCCATGCCCGCAAAAGCGCGGCGCGAGGATGCCCCTTCGCCGGCGACCGTCCTGCCGCTCGGGGATAATCCCTCGACCCGGAACGCCGGATTCGCGAGCGCGTCGGCAAACGCCCTGGCGCTCTCGAACCGGTCCGCCGGCAGCTTCTCCACCGCCTTGGCCGCCGCGGCCGCTACATTCGGCGGCACCGTCTTGCGCACCTCGGTCACCGGCCGGGCCACATCCATCACGATCTTCATCACGATCTGTTGCGCCGAGGCACCGACGTGCGGCGGACTCCCCGTGAGCATCTCGTACAGCACGCAGCCCAGCGAATAGATGTCGGAGCGGGCGGTGAGCTCCTTCTCCGCGGTGGCCTGCTCCGGGCTCATGTAGTGGGGCGTACCCAGCGAGAGTCCCGTCTCGGTCATCCGCCCGCCGGCCGCCGCGCTCACCGCCAGCGCGATCCCGAAGTCGGCCACCATCGGCCGGCCGTCATGCAGCAGGATGTTCTCCGGCTTGATGTCCCGGTGGATGACGCCGTGCCGGTGGGCGTAATCGAGCGCGTCCGCCACTTCGCGGGTGATCCGCACCGCTTCGTCGATGCTGAGCTGAGTCTCCCGGGAGAGCTTGTCGCGGAGCGTCTCGCCCTCGATGTAGGGCATCACGTAATAGAGGAAGCCCTCGGCGGTGCCTGAATCGAAGAGCGGCAGGATGTGCGGGTGCTGGAGCGCCGCGGTCGTGGTAATCTCCTGCACGAACCGTTCGGCGCCGAGCACAGCGGCGAGCTCGGGCTTGAGCACCTTTACCGCGACTCTGCGCTTGTGCTTGAGGTCCTCGGCCAGGTACACCGTGGCCATGCCGCCGTGCCCGAGCTCACGCTCGATGCGGTAGCGGTCGGCGAGCGCCGCGGACAGCCGGTCGGGGACGGAGCTCACTTCGGCGCGCTCTCCAGCAATTTTACGAACCGTGGGTCGCTCCGGAGCGAGGCGAATCCCGGGTTCAGGCGGAGGGCGCCCGCCTTCCAGAGCGAAGGAACCGTCTGCAGCGTCTTGAGATGGGCGAGCGCCGAATCGGCGTGCCCCGCCACGGCGTGCGCCACCGCTAGCTGCTCGAGGTGATCGGGAGCGTCCACATGATCGGCGGCAAGCGGCAGCATCTCCATGGCCCGCCGCGCCTCCCGGACAGCATCGTCCGGGCGGCCCCTGAGCACTGCCGCCCGGGACATCCAGACATGCCAGTTCGTTTCGGCGCTGTCCCGCAGCGCCAGCCGTCCGGCAACGGCCCAGGCGGCGTCGGCGTAGCGGGCCGCTCCCGCCGCGTCACCGCCGGCGCGCGCGAGCGCCGCTTTCATGGTCAGCATCCCCAGCGAATCGGCCGGCAACTCGCTCGCGATCGAGGCAGCGAGCATTCGTGCCCGGAACGCGGGATCGGCCACCGTCGACATGAGCCACTGGTTGCCGTAGTGATCGTAGGTCAGGAACCACGCCGAGAATCCCTTCCCGAGCGCCGCCTCGGCCCGCTGAAGCACATCGCGGATCCGCGCGGGATCGCCATCCCCGATCCGCGCGGCGACCCAGTCTTGCCAGAGGTCGGTCCGCTCCGGTGAGAGCAGCGCCGCCCGCTCGTACAGCGGCTCCGAGGACTTAGCCGGCTGGAGATAGTTGAGGGTGTTCGCAAGGTCATCGAGTGCGATGGCGTTGCGAGGGTCGAGGTCCACCTCCCGGCGCATCGTTGCGATGGCCTCGTCGAAGTGCCCGCTCCGCCGCGCCACATAGCTGTACGGCAGGAGCAGGCTCACGTCGTTCGGCCGGGTCTTGAGGGCTTGATCGAGCTCGCGCCGGGCGCCCTCGTAATCGCGATGGCCCCAGTAGCGAACGTACGCCACCGCCCAGTGGGTTTCGGGGAGGGAGGGCGCCAGCACCTGGGCCCGCGCGGCGGCGATGGTGGCCTCCCCCAGCCGTGCGGCGGTACGGTCGTTGAAGTTCCAGTAGGTTTCCATGTGCGCGAACGAGAGCCGAGCCCAGCCGAGGGCAAACCCCGAGTCGAGTGCGACGGCACGCGCGAACAGCGCCGCCGCGGGGCGTCCGTCATGGTCGGAGAGCTTGGCGCGCTGCAGTAGCGCCTCGCCCTGGAGATAGGCGTCGTACGCCGCGGCGTTTTCGGTCGGTCGCGCCGCGGTGCTCGAGCTGTCCTGCGGCGTGAGCGCCAGGTTGAGCGCTTGGGACACCTCGCCCGCGATCCGGCTCTGCACCGCGAAGGCGTCGGAAGGGTCGGCATCGAAGGACTTCTCCCATGCCGTGGTGCCGTCCTCGACTCGAATCAGCTCGGGGCTCACCCGCACCTGGGCGGTGCGGCCGGCGGCCGCCTCCTGCCACCTAACCCGGCCGCTCAGCAGGTACTGCACGCCCAGTTCTTTCCCGATCTGCTGCGGAGTGCTCCTGGTCCCGCGGAACGCCTCGGAGCTGGTCCGTGCCACCACCCGGAGTCCCGACAGCCCGGTGAGCCGGGTGCGCACCTCGTCCACCAGTCCCTCGGTGAAGTAGGCCTGCTCCGCGGGGCCGAGGTTTTCGAAAGGAACCACCGCCAACCGCATCGGGCCCTCGGCCGCCCCGGTCGTGCCGCGCCGCTGCCAGGCCCAGAGACCACCGAGCGCCGCCACCAGCAGGAGCGCGCCGCCGGCGTAGAGCGGCCCCCGCGACCGGCGCACCGCCTGATGCGGCGCGGTGCCGGTCGGCGTCATCCCGCCGCTCGGCGTCGCCATCTCCTCGAAGCGATCGAGGATCTGCTGGGCGCTCTGCGGCCGGTCGGCGGGCTTCTTCTCCAGGCAGCGCATCACCAGCTCGGCCAAAGGCGCCGGGACCGCGGCCCGGTGACGGGTGACGTGCTCGGGCGCCTGAGTCACGTGCGCCGCGATCACCTGCTGCGGGGTGTTTCCGGTGAACGGCGGCCGGCCGGTCAGGAGCTCGTAGCCGATCACGCCGACGGCATACAGGTCGGCGCGGTGATCGACGTGCGGATCGGCGGTGGCCTGTTCGGGCGCCATATAGGCGGGGGTGCCCAGTGCCACACCGACCGTGGTAAGCGACTGGCGGCCCGTCGCCTCGCTCACCGCCTTGGCCACGCCGAAGTCCATCACCAGCGCATGGCGGCCCGAGAGCATGACGTTCTCCGGCTTCACGTCGCGATGGACCACCCCGCGGGCATGAGCGTAGGCCAGCGCGTCGACCATCTCCCGGAGAATGCGGATCGCGTCGCCGGTGGGCAATTCCCCTTCCCGGGCGAGCTTGGCGCGAAGGGTCTCTCCCTCGACGTAGGGCATGACGTAATAGAGGAATCCGTCGGCTTCGCCTGAATCGATCAGCGTCAGGATGTGGGGGTGCTGCAGCTGGGCTGCGATGTGAATCTCGCGGAGGAAGCGCTCGGCGCCCAGGGAGGCGGCTAGCTCCTGGCGGAGCACCTTGATCGCCACCTTGCGGTCGTGCTTGAGGTCCTGAGCGAGGTACACCGTGGCCATGCCGCCCTGGCCCACCTCCCGCTCGATGCGATAGCGGTCCGCCAGCGCGGTCGTGAGCCGATCGATGGTGTCGCTCACCGCGGCTTCACCTTCGCCTTGAACTCTTCGATCCAGTTCTCGACCACGACGAGCCCACCGGCCTGGGCCGCCTCCCCGCCGACCAGCCGCGCCATCAGAAAGCGGCCATCGCGGGCAACATCCCAGGGCGTGTAGTACAACGCCTCCGCGCCGAGCAGCTCCTCGGGAACGCGGAACAGTGCGACGGGGTCGGCGAAACGGATCGTCGCGCCGGGGATCATCCGGGCGGCCATCATGTTCTTGTCGCCGCGCAGATAGAACAGCTCTTTGCCGTCCCGCGACCAGAGCGGCGCCAGCCCGCCGCCGCTGGAGACCTGCTGCTTGCCGGATTCGGTATGCGGGAAGGGGCGTACGAAGACTTCGGTGCGACCGGTCTCATCGGATTGATAGGCCAGCCACTGGCCGTTGGGCGAAAGCGCGACGGCTTCTTCGTCGAATTCCGTCGCCAGCACCGGCCGAGGCACCTTGTCGGTGCCCAGCCGCAGCCCGGTGATGTTGCGGCCCCCCGCCACTGAGCCGAGCGAGCCCTGCCGCAGAATCAGGCCTGCATTGTCGGGCGTGACCGTCCCTTCGTCCACCACGCCCTCGAAGAGGACGGAATCGGCGCCGGCGCCGTCGGCCCGGTGGAGATACAGCCCGCCGGGCTGGCGCGCCGTCACGAAGCTGATGAAGCGGGAATCCGCGGTCCAGTGCGGCCGCATATCCGACTGGGGATCGAAGGTCACCCGGTACGGGGCGCCCCTCGGCAGGGGCTTGACCCAGATGTCGTCGCCGGTGCCGGTGGCGAGCCCGATCGCGACGCGTGACCCATCGGGCGAGAGCGCCCAGCCATGATTGTTCGCGAGGGCGGTCAGCTTGAACGTCCAGCTGGTGTCGACCGGAGTCTGCCGTCCGCTCCGGTCCACCCAGACCAGCTCGAAGGTCCGCCCGGCGACGTTACGTCCGCCGCCCCCGCCCACCACCATCGCGAAGGTGCCGTTCTTCGAGATATGGAACAGATCCAGGGAGGTGGAGAGATCGGTGCCGACGGCGACCTGCGAGGCGAGCGCAATGGGGTTCCCGGTCAGCTCCAGGCGGTCGAGGTCGAACGGGACGGCG
>Ga0070699_100002981_pt1 | contig 15034 bp, 13 predicted proteins | sample KBSK1503metaG_FD_65473 | JGI IMG/M metagenome (GOLD analysis project Ga0070699, IMG submission 65473) | Corn, switchgrass and miscanthus rhizosphere microbial communities from Kellogg Biological Station, Michigan, USA - KBS K1-50-3 metaG | ecosystem: Host-associated > Plants > Roots >...
TAATGCCTGCTTCACTCTCTTCAAACTTTCCTCGCCGCGCCGACTCAATTGCCTGACGGTAAGTCTCTCTGGCCTTCTGCAGCTTGCCCGAAAAGGCGGCTGCTTCCGCGACCGTTTCCAGCATGAGGAATTCATCTGGCTTGCCTTTTGCCCATTCCGCCTCGCGTTCCATCGCAGCCGTGCCGCCTTCCAGAAAGGCCAGGACGTAGAGGTCCCGGTGATCACTCACGCTATCCAGCTTGAGTGCCACCTGCTTTTCGCGGACCGCCTTGGCCTCAGCAAAGCGGTTAAGGCCGAAGTACGAGGCTCCCAAAACTCCGTAGCTGAAAGCGCTATTCGGGTCTAGGCGCACGGTTTCTAGAGCTTCCGCGAGCCCCTGGTCAAATTTGCCAAGATAGAAGTTATAGGCAACCCCGAGATTATTGGTCGGGATTGAATCGCGTGGATAGGTCCGCTTCCACAACTGATACGCTTCTATCGCCTTATCCCACTCCCCAGTAACGTTCTCGTAGTAGTGGGTTGAAATATAGAGCTTCTCCGGTTCGCTGGCACGTTCTCGCCGTTCGAAGGCCTGTCTTGTGTTTTCGATCGCCAGGGCACTCTGGCCGGTATTGTTATATGCCTGCCCCAGGCGCGCGTAGGCCACGGCGAAATTGGGATCCAGTTCGAGAGCATGTTTATAAAAAGGGATGGCAGTGTACTCGGACCCTTTGTCCCGTTCCGCCTCGCCCAAACTGAAGGCCTTGAGCGCCTCCAGCGACGAAGTAGTGGCTTCTTCGATGGGCGCGTCGAACTTCTTGATCGAAGCCAGCGACTCGCCCAACTTGCCGCGCAGTTTCGAGGCTGCATTCCCCACGGCCCCCAACACTTGCTCCTTCTTGTCTACCTCGATCTGCTCGCGGGCCAGGGTGTCTCCTGTCTGACAATTGATTGCATCGACACCCACAACGTACTGGCTTCCGATGGTTGCAATCGAGCCATTCAGCACGGCCTTGATGCTTTCCCGCTGGCAGACCTGGCGTGCCAGATCAGGCGTCAGCCGCTCATCGGAGGACCGCCCCATGTAACGCAGCGTGTCCCGCACGCGCTCCTGGGGAAAGACGTTCAGAAACGGCGATTGCTCGAGTTGCACGGCCAGCGCCTGTTTGAGCGTCCCATCGAATACCGGATCGCCCGTTGTGTTGACGAAGTCAGTCAGCAGGATGGAATCTTTTTCCGTCAGTGCGCGGGCGCCCCGGGTGTAGAAGAAACCAGCTACACCCGCTGCGACGACAATCCCAGCGGCCGCCAACATGTACCATCGCCTCCGACCACTTGACGGTGCAACGGGGGCCGGCGCAACCGGACCCGAGACCGCCGCCACCGGCTGCACTGCCGGAGCCGAGGGCGTCACTGCAGCCGCGGCTGGCCCGGAAGGGGGCGTCGCCACAGGCGCAACTGTGCTCGTTGCAGAGCTCTTACCCGAATCAATCTCCCGCTTCAGCCGTTTCAGGTCTGCGCGCATTTCTGACGCCACCTGATAACGCAGATCGCGCTCTTTCTCGAGCGCCTTGTTGATGATCCGCTCGAGCTCCGCGGGCAAATTTGGATTCAGCCGCACCGGCGCCGTGGGCGCGCGATTCAGAATCGCATCGAAGATTACAGCCGAGGTGTTGCCGGTGAACGGCTGGTGTCCCGTGGCCATCTCATAGAGCACCGACCCAAAGGAAAACAGATCAGTGCGCGTATCAAGTTCTTCGCCCCGCGCCTGCTCGGGTGACATGTAGGCGACCGTGCCCACCGTGCTGCCCGGGCTGGTCAGGTGCGCATCATCCACGGCCATGGTCGGCGAGGACGCGGCCACGGGTTCCATCTGCGGCTTGGCCGCGACCTTGGCCAGTCCGAAATCGAGAATCTTGGCCTGCCCGCGCTTGGTGAGAAACAGGTTTGCCGGCTTCAGGTCGCGATGGATAATTCCGGCAGCGTGCGCCACGTCGAGCGCGTCGGCAACCTGGGCCCCGAAATCCACCAGCTGATCCACCGAAATTGGCTTGCCCTCGATGCGGTACTTCAGCGTGGTCCCTTCCAGGTACTCCATCACAATGTAGTGACGGCCCTCAACCTCGCCAATGTCGTAAATCGTGCAAATGTTGGGATGGTTCAGAGCGGACGCGGCCCGTGCTTCCCGCTGAAAGCGGTCGCGAGCTTGCGGATCTTGCGCCAGCTCTTCCGGCAAGAACTTGAGCGCGACTCTGCGCCCCAGGCGGAGATCCTCCGCTTCGTACACCACTCCCATGCCGCCGCCGCCGAGCCTCTGCACAATCCGGTAATGGGAGATGGTTTGACCGATCATGGGCGATGCTTACCAGGCGTGGTCGGCAATGTTAGGCTGCAGTTCCCCACAAGTCAATTTTTTCGCACCGTGGAGGACTTTGAGCGAATCCTCAACGACTGCATGCTAATCTCGTGACTTCCGTCGGAATGGCTCCTCCAGCGCAACTCGTGCCCGCGGGCTTCAGTTTGGGCGCTGTCCTTTGCTGGGGCACGAGCGACTTTATCGGTGGATACGCCGCGCGCCGCGCCAACGCTTTCTTCCTGACAACCATCGCCCATGCCAGCGGCGGGCTCCTGATGGTCACGCTCGCCCTGCTGAATCACTCTGAGTTTCCTTCCAGAACCAGTGTGCTGTGGGCGCTGGCGGCCGGTTTCGTCGGCGGAGGTGCGCTGGCCATTTTCTATCGCGCGTTGGCAATGGGAAAGATGGGGCTTACGGCTCCAGTCGCCGCAGTGCTCGGTGCGGCCATTCCAACGGTATTTGGCATGTTCACCGAGGGTCTGCCCGGCAGCGTGCAGATTGCGGGCTTTGGCCTTGCTGTTGCCGGGATATGGCTGATCTCTCGCTCAGAAGACGCCGGCCGTCCCGAGGGGCTGGGCCTCGCTGCTCTGGCGGGCATCGGATTCGCGAGTTTCTTCCTCTGCATCAAACAGGCGGGAGATGAAAGCGTTTCGGCGTTGTGGATTGCGGCTGTCTCCCGATCGGCCTCGTTCGTGCTCACCAGCCTGATCGTTCTGCTGGGGCGCGATTTTCGCATGACTCGGCCGAGCGCCGCGTTCGGCGTACTGGCCGGCTGCCTCGATGTCTCTGGCAGCGCCCTGTTCATCCGCGCCAGCCAGACCGGACGCCTGGACGCGGCCGTGGTGATCAGCTCGCTCTATCCCGCGATCACGGTCCTGCTGGCCTGGCTCATTCTCAAGGAGCACCTCACGCGCTGGAAAACCGTGGGCATTTTCGCCGCCTTAGCGGCCGTGCCCATGATCGCGCTGCACTAAGAAAAAACCAGCATCGGCACCGGATTCGCACCGATTCTCGCTCAATTATTTCGGGCGAGCTTATCTTTAATAATCCGTGAAAATGATCCGTGAACATCCGCGTCAATCCGTGGCTCGCTTTCTTCGTGGGGAACTCTGCTAACATCCGGTCCGTGGCTCTGCTTGAACTCCGCAATCTGATCAAGGTGTTTCCGCTAGGCGAGTCCATCTTCGGTGGCGGCGCCAAGGGCGAAGTCCGCGCTGTGGATGACGTCTCGCTCGACATCCACGCCGGGGAGACGCTCGGCTTGGTCGGCGAATCGGGATCGGGCAAGAGCACGCTGGGACGCCTGGTTTTGCGGCTGATCCAGCCGACTTCCGGCAGCATCCGTTTTGAAGACCGCGATCTGCTCGCCGCCGGGCACAGGGAGATGCGCCGCCTCCGCCGCGACATGCAGATCATCTTTCAGGACCCTTTCGGCTCGCTCGATCCCCGCATGCGCGTGGAGGACGTCATCAGTGAGCCACTCATCATCCACGAACAGATGAGTCAGTCTGCGGGTGCCCCACGTTTCTCCGGTTTTGCGAAAGGTGGGATTGCAGCCGCTCGTCGCAAACGCGTGGCCGAGTTGCTGGGTGCAGTCGGCCTCGATGAGTCCGCTCTCCGCCGTTTCCCACACGAGTTCAGCGGCGGACAACGCCAAAGAATCGGAATTGCGCGCGCCCTCGCCCTGCGGCCGAAGTTCATCGTCGCCGACGAGCCCGTCTCATCTCTCGACGTCAGCGTGGGCGCGCAAATCGTGAATCTGCTGGCGCAGCTCCAGCGCGAGTTCGGGCTCACTTACCTGTTTATCTCGCACTCGATGCCGGTAGTGCGTTACCTTGCCACTCGTATTGCCGTAATGTATCGGGGAAAAATCGTTGAAGCCGGGCCCACGGACCAGATCACGGAGCAGCCAGCGCATCCCTACACCCGCAGCCTGCTGGAAGCCACGCCGGAATTGGCGCTGTGATGGGCGCTCTGTAACATGCAGTTCAGGGTTTGAATCAGAACCGTAAATCGGCAATCGAAAATTTACTGCTCCGGGTTTATCCTTATGCCCGCAACTCTGGAGGCACTATGAAAACTGCGCTCGCCGTCCTGCTTCTGTCCGCCGCCACATTCGCCCAACAGATCAAGAATCCCGTCTCCAACGTCCTGCGCGAAATGCTGCCCGGCCGCGCGAAGAATACCGTCGCGGCCATCGAGGAAATGCCAGCAGACAAGTTCAACTACAAACCCACTCCCGAGCAGATGACGTTCGGTCACCTTGCCGCGCATATCGTCGATGGTAACTACTTCTTCTGTTCGAATGTCGGCGACGTTCCCCGTCCCAAGGTGGAGGAGCTGCAGGGAACTGAAGGCAAGGACAAGCTGGTCGCCGCGGTGAAAGCTTCTTTCGACTTCTGCACCACTGCCCTTGCCAAGGCCGATGATTCCAAGCTCACCGACAACATCACCTGGTTTGATGACAAGCCGCGCGCGCGCGCCTGGGCTTTCATGGCGCTGGCCAGCAGTTGGGCCGATCATTACGGCATGGCTGCCATGTATCTCCGCCTTAACGGCCTGCTGCCCCCCACCGCGCAAAAAGCCAAGGCGGAAGAAAAGAAGGCAGAAGAAAAAAAGAAGTGAAAGCGGATCGTTCCGCAGGCGTCACGGCGATAGCAGGGTTGTTTCTGCTGGCAGCGATCTATCTCCTTTTGGTGGGATTGGTCATGCTCGCCAGCCCCGGCCTGGTCTCGATGGCGGCCGGTGCAGACTTGCTCGGTGGACTCGAAGTCGCCGGTCCCTACATGTTCCTGCTGATGGCCGCGGCCGGAACCGCGATCGGTCTCGGGCTGTTGCGCCGGCACAACTGGGTGCGGCGTCTGGCCATTGTCATCGCAATGATCGGCATAGTGCTTCTGGTCCCAACTGTTTCCCGCGCTGTTGTAGGTTTTCGGATCGGCAAATTGGCGTGGGGCGGATTTGGGATGATCGTGCGCGTGATGATCGTCTGGTACCTACACCAGCCACCAGTGAAAGAAGTATTCGAAGCGAAATAGTTGAATGGCTTTCTGCCCCACCCACGGCCATGCGGGTTTGGGATTTTTGTCGTCATTGCCGACCGATCTGATGGTGTTTCGGGTCACTCATGACTGGTGGCCGCTTCCTGCATGACCCTCTCGCAAACATCGAGATACCTGCGGAGGATGGTGAGATGCTGGACATTCAAGTATTCGGCAGCAAGCTTGAGCTGAACCGTGCGCCACTTTCCGGGAACATCGAGTTTTAGCTCTACCAACAATGACGGACGCTGCTCATTTGTTCCACCGGCTTTTTCTAGCTGTGCTATCGACGTCAGGATTTGTTCGGCGGCGGCCTCACCCGGTGAGGCTTTTGCGGTTAACGCCGCTTTAGCCTGACCGGGTGTCAGAACACCGAACTTGGGAGCGCTGTATGGTTTTTTCTGCCTTGGTTCATCAACCCGGATTGACTGATTAGAGGGATCCCGGTCTTTCTCCTTGTCCGGCTGCATGATTTGGATTTCCTTTCCCTGTGACTCAAAGACGGATTCTGCCACGATACGAATACCGGGTTATGGCGGTTCAAAAAACAAAATGCATTCCTGTTCGGAATTCGTAAAAAGCTAGCTGCTCCCTTTTTGAAACTTAACTGGAGAACTGGTACAACGTGCTTGAGGGGGGCCTCAATGACTGTGCCATTGAGAATGGCAGAGCGGTATAGGACACTACTGGAAGTCAACAAGGCGGCAATCACTCAGCCCGTGCCCGAGGGCGTTTTTCGCGGGATGTGCGAGGCCGTCAAGAGAGTAATGCCTTACGACCGCGCGGGGCTGACGCTCTATGAGCCCGGAGAGGACGCTTTCAAATTAGTCGCGCGCGACGGCAGCTTCCCTGATAGCTTCTTCCGTATTGGCGTAATGCTGGACCGGAAGGGGAGCCACGACGGTTGGGCTCTTGAGCACCAGAGCACTATTATCCGGCGGGACCTGGAAACCGAGCGCCAATTCCCAATCGAGGAGCACACCTTGGCGGAAGGGCTTCGATCTTACTGCGCGGTTCCGCTGATTGTCCGAGGAGACAGCATCGGTGTCATCACCGTGCTTAGCTACCGAAAGAACCAGTATTCGGAGAAGCATGCTCAGTTTTTGCAGGAACTGTCCAACCAGATTGTGCTCGCAATAAAGTCCTTTGTGCCTTATTGTCCCAATCATCCAGGGACAAAGCTGATCTGTCCCAAGTGCATCGCTTCCAGCGGCGGACAGACGACCACGACGAAGTATAGAGAGAAGTTGTCCGGTTGGGGGAGGAAAGGGGGTAGGGGAAAGAAAAACCCGGCAGGTGGCTTGACAAACGTCACTCTGGAGTAAGAATGGTGGAGTGGTACCCAGGCAGTCCTATTGCGCGATCCATCCCACGACCAAATTGGTCTGTCCACGGTGCATCGGCAAGAAAGGCGGCAACGCTACCGCACGCAAACACCGAAACAACCTCTCTCGGTGGGGTAAGAGGGGTGGACGGCCTAAAAAACGTTAGAGACTGGGTTTGAGGGAGAGCGAGAGGCCAAGCAAGACGGGCAGCGGTGCATCGGCAAGAAAGCCTTCGCCTCTCGATGATCTTCTCCTGCAGTTGCGCCTGCACCACGTCATAGCGAGGGACCTCTACTCCTCTTCCTCTTTCACTTCCCCTCTCGCCGCCTTCGCCTTCTCAATAATTTTTTCCTGCAGCTGCGCCGGCACGACATCGTAATGATGCATCTCCATATTAAAACTGCCGCGCCCCTGGGTCATCGAAGTGAGATCGGCGCCATAGGTCAGCATCTCGGCCATGGGCACTTCGGCCTTCACCACTGTGTTGCCGCCCTTATTGTCCATTCCTTGGATACGCCCGCGCCGGCTGTTCAGATCGCCCATGATTGTGCCCGCAAACTCATCCGGCACTGCGATCTCCACTGCCATGATCGGCTCGAGCAGCGTAGGCTTGGCCTGCTCCATCGCTTTTTTGAACGCAATGCGCCCGGCCAACTGGAACGAGAGGTCGTTCGAGTCCACCTCGTGATATGACCCGTCGTACAGCACGACCCTGAAGTCCACCACTGGATATCCAGCCAGATACCCGCGCGCCGCGGCATCCTTAATTCCCTTCTCCACCGCGGGAATAAAGTTCCTTGGAATCGCGCCGCCGAAAATGTCATTCACGAACTCGAACTCCGCGCCCCGCGGCAGCGGTTCCATCTTGATCTTGCAATCGCCGAACTGCCCGTGCCCGCCGGTCTGCTTCTTGTGACGCCCCTGCACATCAGCTTTTCCCCGGATCGTCTCCCGGTAGGGCACCTTTGGCGCTTTTAAATTCACTTCCGTGTGGTAGCGCTTCTTCATCTTGGCGACCACCACTTCAATGTGCTGCTGCCCGGTGCCCGCGATAAGGAATTCCTTGGTTTGCGGATCACGGAAGAAGCGCAACATGGCATCTTCTTCCATCAGCTTGTGAATTCCCGTGCCCAGTTTGTCTTCATCGGCCCGGCTCTTGGGCTCGATGGCAAACGTAATGGCCGGCTCCGGCAGCTTCACCTTGGGATACTGGATGGGGGCACTTTTATCGCCGAGCGTGTCGCCCGTCAAAGTCTCGCGCAGCTTTGCCACCGCGCCGATGTCGCCCGCGTGCAGTTCCGTCACCGGCACCGCGGTTTTTCCCTGCATGATCGAAATGTGCGCCAGCTTCTCCTGAGAGCCGCGCGTGAAGTTCTGCACTGTAGCTTCGTTCTTCACCACGCCGGAGAAAACTTTGAAGTAGGAAATTCGGCCCGCAAAGGGATCGGAAACGGTCTTGAAGACGTACAGCGATACCGGCTCCGAATACGAGACCTTACGCTGTGGCGGCTCGCCATTGCCCGAGGTTACTTCGCCCTGCACCGAGCCGCGCTCCGTGGGCGCGGGAGTATAGTCCACGATAAAGTCCAGCACCCGGTCGGCGCCAATGTTGCCCAGGCCGGAGGCGAACAGCACCGGGAAGATGCGGTCCTCGCGAATGGCGTCGTGCAAGGCGGGAATCAGGTGTTCCTCGGGAATGGTGCCTTTCTCGAAGAACTCTTCGATCAGCTTATCGTCGCCCTCAGCGATCATCTCCACCAGCTTTTCGTGCGCTTCCTGAGCCGCGTCTTTCAGGTTGGCGGGAATGTCGCCCTCTTTACCCTTGCCGTTTCCCCCCAACTCATAGGTGTAAGCCTTCATGCGGACCAGATCCACCACTCCGCTCAGGTTCTTCTCACTCCCGATCGGCAGCTCCAGCGGAATCACCGTACGCCCAAACGCCTTCATTAGCGATTCCAGCACTCGCTCGGCATTGGAGCGCTCGCGGTCCATGCGGCTGGCGACGATCAACCGCGGCGTCCGGAACTCCTCGCAGTAGCTCCACACCCGCTCCGTCACCACTTCCACGCCAGCCACGCCGTCCACCACGACTATGGCTGCCTCGACCACCGGCAGCACCAGCTTGGCTTCGTGGACGAACATGCTGAAGCCGGGCGTGTCCACCAGGTTGATCTTGGTCTTGCCCCATTCCACGTGAGCTAGACTGCTCGCGATTGACATCTTGCGCGCGATTTCTTCGTCGTCGTAATCCGTGGTCGTGCTGCCGTCGTCCACGCGGCCCATCCGCTGGGTTGCGCCCGCGGTGTACAGCATCGCCGACACCAGCGAGGTCTTCCCCGCATGCCCATGCCCTACCACCGCCACATTACGGATATTCGCGCCCTCGTAAACTTTCACGGATTTGCTCCTTCAGCAGGCTGCCTCTACAGACCACATAGGGACAGCCGCACTCTCGGCTGTCTGGCCGAGCGAAGCTCGGCTCCTAATCGGGGATAGAGACCTTGCCTACAGTGGGCCCATAAGGAAAAAGAAGAGGACAGCCTATAGGCCAACGTCGAACAGCCTGCCAAAGCCTAGGATGCTAACACAGCGGAATTTCGCGGCTCAACTCACTCCCCGCTCGGGTAGTGGGTTAGTGTAAGGAATGGTGTACCGTCCGATCCCATAGCAGGCGTCATCCTGAGTGAGCTTGAGCTCGCGAAGGATCTGGCGTGAAGTTCCTCTGCACAAGGCAATAGCGGTCTACGCAAGATCCCTCGCCGAGCCCCAGCCCGGCCTATTGCGCTCGATCAACTTGAAGCGTAAGTTTGTGGCACTTCGGGTTGACCTGGCCGACTCCACTTGCCGATTGCAGAGGCGAAACATCATGTTTCCACAACTCGCTCGCTTCACCGATTTCGGATTTCTGCTGCTCAGACTCATGGTCGGCCTGGTTTTCATCACCAGCGGCTGGAACCACCTCAAAGATCCTGAAGCACGGGCTAAGAGCATCGGGACGAGCAAGGGCTTTGCGATTTTCCTCGGTGCAGCTGAAGTCCTGGGGAGCCTCGGCGTGATCTTCGGTGTTCTGACCCAACTCGCCGCCCTGGGATTAATCCTGCTTATGCTGGGCGCAATCCAGAAAAAGATTTTCGTCTGGCACACCGGTTTTTGGGGTGAGAAAACTTACGGCTGGCACTATGACCTGATGTTCGTTGTAATGAACCTGGTCATAATCTTCACCAACGGCGGCCAGTTGGTCCTGATGAAATAAGATTCGTCCCCGGAGGAATATTTTGTGGTTCCTGCAAGTTGGCTTGCACTTAGGCACTCTGTAACCTATTCTTTAGCTGCGAGTCTTTTCGCTGTGTGTGGGGTGTGCCCCAAGCATTTATGCGCCGTCTGACCGCCAGATTGCTGCTGATCCTGCTGCTCGTGGGCGTATTCGTCCCACTGGCCCTGGCGATCTCCGCCCCGCCTCCGCATGCCTGCTGCATGCGAAAGTCGCTGCTTAATCATGCCTCGCAAGACCCTGAATTCGAGGCCACCGACTGCAGCCGCCACGATTGTTGCCGCCCATTAGCTGTGTCTCACTGGGCCCGGCCCCGGCCGCGGGTGAGCGTCGGCCTCGAGCATCCATCTGTAACTCTGCTCTTAGAGCTGCGCCCGGTTCATCGCACTGCCAACCTTGACGCCTCACATTCCGTCCGTGCTCCTCCTGCGTCCTCCATCGCTTGATCGTTTCGAAGAAGCTGAGTTCTGAGGATTGCGGACCGTGGCACTGTCCGCGTGGGGACGCCCGCCCTCGGCCGTCCGGCCGAACCGGAGGGGTCGGCGGCTCCCCGATCCTGCTTCTGCCCATTCGACATTCAAGACCCTGGAGACCGCATGCGCTTCATCCATATCCCGCTCCTTGGCAGCCTGCTTCTGCTCGCCGTCACCGTGAGCGCCACCATCTTCGGTTCCGTCCGCGGGATCATTCACGACCCGCAGCACCGCCCGGTTTCCGGTGCCATGGTGATGCTTAGGGCCAAATCGTCCGACTGGGCTAGGACCACCAACACCGGCGCCAATGGCGAGTTTGAGTTCAGCGCTGTGCCCATCGGTGAGTACTCCGTCGCCGTGGCGAATCCCGGTTTTACCCAGGCGACTCAGAATGTCATCGTCAATTCCGATACCGAGCCGGTGCTGCATTTTCAACTGCAGCTGCCGGCAGTCACTCAAACCGTGAACGTGTCAGCCACCCCGGAGGAGGTTGCGCCGGCGGATTCGTCCACGCCCACCACCCTCGTAAACAGAGCCGATGTCGAGCGAACCCCGGGAGCTGATCGTACCAACAGCCTTGCCATCATTACGGACTTTGTTCCCGGCTCTTACCTCACCCACGATCAACTGCACATCCGCGGCGGCCACCAGGTGACTTGGCTCGTGGATGGTGTTCCCGTCCCCAACACCAACATCGCTTCGAACGTCGGGCCGCAGTTTGATCCCAAGGACATCGACTATCTCGAAGTGCAACGTGGCAGTTATGAAGCCCAGTACGGCGACCGCACTTATGGAGTTCTTAATGTTGTTCCCCGGACTGGCTTTGAACGTAACCACCAGGCCGAGCTCATCACCAGTTTCGGAAATTTCTACCAGACCAACGATCAGATCAACTTCGGCAGCCACACTCAGCGTTTCGCATATTACGCCAGCTTGAACGGAAACCGGAGCAATCTGGGCCTCGAGACGCCTGTGGCACAAATCATTCACGATCAGGAGAACGGCTTCGGGGGCTTCGGTTCGCTTTTGTTCAACGCGGACCCTTCAAACCAATTGCGCCTGGTGACTTCCCTGCGCCGGGATTACTACCAAATCCCGAACACGCCGGACCAACAATCTTCCGCTATTCGGAATGTCCAGCGCGAAGCCGATGCCTTCCTCAACTTTTCCTGGGTCCATACCTTTAGCCCCCGGCTTTTATTGACCGTTTCTCCCTTTTTCCACTTCAATAGCGCCAATTTCGACGGGGGGCCAAATGATCCCATCAGCGCGACTGATGACCACAGCTCTCGCTACGCGGGAGGTCAAGCCACGCTCAGCGCGACCTTCGCCCGAAACGAAATTCAGCTTGGCTTCTATGGCTTTGGACAGCACGACCACCAAGTCTTCGGCCTCTTGTTCAACGACGGGAGCAACAATCAGAACTTCCGCGAGCCAGAAAGCGTCTCGGGCAGCCTGGAGGCGCTTTTCCTCGAGGACAAATTCAAAATCACATCGTGGCTCACCCTGATGGGCGGCGTGCGACAAACCCATTTCTCTGGATCCCTTACAGAAAACGCCACCAGCCCCCGAGCCGGCGCCGCTGTAACCATCCCCCATCTCAACTGGGTGTTCCGCGGCTTTTACGGCCACTTCTACCAGGCTCCGCCTCTGATTACGGCCTCCGGCCCCTTACTCCAGTTCGTCACAGCGCAAAATCTTGGTTTCATTCCCTTGCACGGAGAGCGGGACGAAGAACATCAGTTCGGAGTAACCATCCCCATTCGCGGATGGACTCTCGATGCCGACAACTTCAAGACCCACGCCACCAACTTCTTCGACCACAATAGCGTAGGCAATTCCGACATCTTCTTTCCGCTCACCGTCGATGGCGCCGTGATTCGTGGCTGGGAACTGACGCTCCGCTCCCCCAGGATTTGGCATCGCGTTCAGGTCCATCTGGCGTATTCCAATCAAGTCGCCAAAGGGAAGGGAGGAATTAACGGCGGTTTAACCGATTTCTCGCCGCCAGCCGGCTTCTTCTTGCTAGATCACGACCAGCGCAACACCTTGAACGTCGGAGCGGATGTCAACCTTCCCTGGCGGAGCTTCGCGGCGACCAACGTCTACTATGGCTCCGGCTTTGCGAACGGCGATCCCCCACCCGCACCCGACCACTTGCCGGGACATACCACCTTCGATCTCTCACTCGGCAAGCAGTTTAGGGAAAGGTTCTCAGTTTCTGTGAACGGACTTAACGTGGCGAACCGCCACCTGTTGATCGACAACAGTTTGACCTTTGGCGGGACCCACTGGAACAATCCCCGGGAAATCTACGTCGAGCTGCGCTACCGCTTTCACTACTAGGGGAGAGGGGAAGATCGCCGGGCATCCGGGAGTGACCTACAAAAAGGAGGGTGGTTTAATCTCACTTGCCCAGCCCAGCGGTGAGTGGCCGACGCAGAATCTTGGAGTGATATAACGGTGACAAGGCGGCAGCCGGGCGATCTGCTCGAGCACCGAAAAAGCCGAGGTCTGTATGAGGTTCCTGTTGGTTCTGTTGGCTATCGTGGGTATTGTGGTTTCTTCGTTCGCGTTGCGGGAACACTACCGGACGGATACCTCACCCTGCAGTATCAACGACAAGTGGGATTGCGGAATCGTGAACCACAGCCCGTTTGCAGTTTTGTGGAGAATTCCGGTGGCGGGCATTGGGATCGCGGGATATCTACTGCTGGGTGCCCTGGCCCTGAAGCGCGCGTATCGCTCAATGTTGCTGGCGGCGCTGCCGGGGTTGGGCTTTTCGCTTTACCTCGCCAACATTGAAGCGCACATTCTGGGCGTGTGGTGCATCTACTGCGTCGCATCACTGGCAGTGATCTCTCTGATCAGCCTGCTGGTCCTGGGAACCGTCATAGTGCGATCCCTCCGCAAATCGCGCACGTCTGTCTCTGCCTGACTCCGACGAACGTGGAACGGGATATTTCCTCTCTAGTTACCAACGTTACGTTTGATGTGATCCCCATCGCAGACCAGCCGCAACATCCGCTGAAAAATGGCCGATAGGGAAGGCGGAGGTACTTTCCGTCGTGTTGCGTCTTGACTACTTGTCCTGCGTGCTTACGATTCTCTCGACCATTCTGGTTGGAAAAAGGTGCTGGGAAGGCTGGCTGCTGGCGGCGGCAAACAGCCTGATTATTTGCATAATCGGGATCAAGACCGCGCAGTTGGGTTTCATTCCCGCAAATTTATTTTGTATCGTGCTGTATGCCGTGAACGTCCGGACCTGGCGCAAGGCAGAAATCTCCTGACTTCACGATATCTACCCCAAGTCTCAGGGCAGGCTGGTTTTCACTGGCTACTAGGCGGCAATCTTTTTCAGCGCTTCCAGCAACTCCTCATTATTCGGCGTCTGGTCCAGCGGATACACTTTCGCGAACGCAATCTTACCACTCTTGTCCACGATGAACACAGCCCGCTCGCTGATTCCCGCCACCGGCGGCCCCTCCCGCAGGATGTCGAAGGCGCGGGTCACTTCCCCGTGCGGATAAAAGTCCGCGCACAAAGGCAGGTGCATCGTCCCGATTTCCTTCTCCTGCCACGCCATGTGACTGAGGATCGAATCTGTGCTTATGTCCAGGACCTGGGCATCGAGCGCGGCGAACTTCTCGCGGTCCGAGTCGAACGCCGGCACCTGCGCCGCTCAAGTCGGAGTCCAGTCCAGTGGATGGAAACTCACCACCGCATGCTTTTTCCCGCGAAAATCACTGAGCTTCACCTTGAACTGCCTCTCACCCTCGACCGCTGGCAGCTCAAACTCCGGCGCCATCTCCCCCACTTTCAGTGCCATCAATTTTCCTCCCGGGACTTCAAATCCAAAGTTTGTCGTCCCAAACGCGGCGTTGTCCATTCGCCGCGAAGGTGACTGCCCACTCTGGGATCTCTGCGGCCTGTCTCTGCGTCCTCTGCGATTTAAGGTTTTGTCGCGGCGTTCCTGATTAATTTCTCGCGACGCTTTGCTGCAGGTGCCTCAAGAAGGCCCGTTGCGCTCGACTGCACCAGTGTTGCCTTAGCTGTACCACACCCACTCGGCGGTAGGCTCCGTCGTCGGCGATCCGGATGAAACAACACCCTTCGCGCTTCTCCACCGCCATCTGTGGCACCACCGACACTCCCGTGTTAGCGGCTACCATTGCCAGAATTGTGGCGAACTGCCCGCTCTCAAAGACCACGTTGGGCTCCAGCCGAGCCCGGCCACAAGCCGAAAGCGTGTTTTCGCTGAAACAATGTCCCTCCTTGAGCAACAAAAAGGAATCGCCTTCGATCTGGTTCAGTTGAACCCTTGACTTCGAGGCCAGCCGGTGACTCCGAGGAACCACAAGATAAAGGGGCTCCCGCAACAGTTCCTGACAGACAAAATGATCTCTCGGTACCGGCAGAGCCAGCAATGCCATGTCGATCTTCGCTTCCTGCAGGCGTTCCAGCAGCACCGGAGTTATCTCTTCCACCACGCTGACCTGGACTGTCGGAAACTGCTGCGCGAAGCTGGCCAGGCAGTTCGGCAAGAAATAAGGCGCAATGGTCGGGATCGCTCCCACCACGATCCTGCC
>Ga0070699_100002982_pt1 | contig 15032 bp, 10 predicted proteins | sample KBSK1503metaG_FD_65473 | JGI IMG/M metagenome (GOLD analysis project Ga0070699, IMG submission 65473) | Corn, switchgrass and miscanthus rhizosphere microbial communities from Kellogg Biological Station, Michigan, USA - KBS K1-50-3 metaG | ecosystem: Host-associated > Plants > Roots >...
GGTGGTGATCGGGGCGGGATTGGCGGGGCTCGCCTACTGGGTGGCTGGCCTATAGATCCGGAGCGGGGGATTCCCGTCGAGTCCCACGAACCGGAGCCCCAGGCGGGCAATATCCTCGGGGGTCAGGCTGCTCAGGGTCTCCTGGTCCAGGAACCCGCTGCGCCGGGCGCACGGCTCACAGATCCCGTGAGACACCTCGGCGCTGTCCGAGGTACCTTCGAGAGTGTCGCCACACCAGGCGCAGCGAAAAAGCAACGACATTGGTTCCCCTGACTCCGTGTCGCGCAATGATTTCCCCGCATTTACCCGCTTATGTGACCACCCGGGGGGAAGTTACGAGTGCTACGGACCCTTGAAGGGGCATTTCGCATGCCAAGTCAAGGTGAGACAGGAGGGAGACTTACAGGTCCTGATTCGGCGTCAGGGAGCCCCGCATTTTGGGCTCCCTTCCCCCCAGCCCGGGGGGGTACTGTTACCCACCGCCATGCCGCAGATGACCGGCGCTTTCTGATCCACCACCAATCCCACCCATCCCCTCCGATCCGCCTCCATCAGGTGGAGAATGGACCCGTTTTCCGCCTCCCACTTGAGCGATCCGCTCACGGTCGCGTACCGGCTGGAGTCGGCGTAAAACATTTCCTGCGCCACGACCAGGTTGCGCAGCGACAGCTTGAGTGGTTCGCTCAGCGCGACGAGGTTGGTTGAGTCGTGAATGGCGGCTCTGACTGGAATTGCGGCTTCCGCACTATCAGGGGCCAGGCTGTATACCGAGACGTGCTCGACATCGTTTGCGTCCCAATGGCGGCCCAGCAGGAAATCACCGCCGATCTGGTGGATCTCGAACCGCCGGGGAAGCTCCGCGATCGCAATGAGGACGCCGTCCGGGGAATGGACCTGCCAGGCCTCCACGCTGTCGCCCGGCATGCGGACCTGGCTCCAGATCCGCCCGTCCCCGGCGACCTGCACGTAGCGGTAGGCTCCGGGCGGGGGATCGCCCATGCTCGAGAGCGTCCTGGTTACTTCCGGGCGCCGGGCCGTGTCGGCCGGTCCCACGATCCAGTTGGCGCGATAGAGCCAGACCCACAGAGGGAACGAGGAGAACGTTCCCGGCGCCTCGATCCGCTGCGCGTTGACATAGGCGCCGGTTGAATCGAACGTCGAAAGGCGCTCCTCACGCGGATCACATTGATGTGATGGCGAGCCCGCGATCGTATGCGGCGAACCCGTTCAACGCCGTGGGAGCCAGCTGGATGGCTCCGGTGAATTCTCCGGGGCCGGATCCCTTCCGCCCGATCCGGGCGATGAATCGCCCCTGCGCGTCAAACACCCTGATCTCGCTCGACCCGGTGTTGGCGACCAGGACCCGCCCGTCGGAGAGCCGGAGCGAGCTTGCGGCACCGTCCAGTTCATACGCCTCGTCACCTTCGGCGACGCCGACATCCAGCAATGGCTGATCGCTGAAGTGCCAGCGCGGCACGGCCTGTCGAGCTTCATGGCCGGCTCCACATCCCAGCAGCACGAGCACTCCGGTGGACATCAGGGTAGCGCGGATCATGGTTTCTCCAGTGCGGGCCATTGCTGAGAGATACAGTGCACGGCGCCCAGGCCCCAGACCAGGTCGGTGCAGTCGATGCCGATCACCTGGCGATCCGGGATGAGGTCCTGAAGTATTTGCCGGGCGATCTCGTCCCTGGGGGAACGATAGGTGGGGAGCAGTACCGCGCCGTTGGCGAAGTAGAAATTGGCGTAGCTGGCGGGCAGCCGCTGGTCCTCGTGATACACCGGATCCGGCATCGGCAGCGTCACCACCCGGAGTGGCCGGCCATCCTGGTCCTTCATGCCGCGAAGCCGCTTCAGGTTCTCCACCAGCGGCTCGTAGTTCTCATCGGCCGGATCTTCCTCCACCACTGTCACCACTGTGCGTTCGTCTACGAACCGGGTGAGGTCGTCTACATGGCCGTCGGTGTCGTCGCCGGTGATCCCGTCGCCCAGCCACAGGATGTTGCGGAGGCCAAGGTAGTCGCGAAGCTTCTGCTCGATCTCGGATTTCGAGAGTGTGGGGTTGCGATTGGGGTTGAGCAGGCAGGCTTCGGTAGTCAGCAGGGTACCTTGTCCGTTCACGTCCAGCGACCCACCCTCCATGATGATCCCGGGGTGATACACCGGGATGCCGAGTTCCTTCCCGATCCGGGCCGGGATGACATCGTCCAGGTCGAAGGGAGGATACTTGCCGCCCCAGGCGTTGAACTCCCAGTCGAGAATCGCCTCTTCCCGGCCGGTGGGACCGTCCTTCTGCACGAAGATCGGTCCGTGATCCCGGCACCAGGCGTCGTTGGTCGGGTTGTAATGGAAGAAGATCCGGCCCTGGGGAACGTCGGGATGACTCACCAGGTCGCGTACCGCGGCCTCTTCATCCGGCCCGGCGACATTGATATGCACCTCCTCGCGCGGGGCCAGGTGTTGGACCACCTCGGCAAAGATGGCGGGAACCGGAGCGAACTTGCCGGGCCAGCTGGCTTCCTTGTGCGGCCAGGAGAGCCAGGTGCCGCGGTGCCAGGACCATTCTGCCGGCATGCGGTAGCCCAGGGTGTTGGGGACCGAGGTCATAAAATGGGGGAATGTGGGAATACGGGAATGTGGGAACGGGTCTGCGGTAAATCCGTCCCTGCGCGCGTTCCTTTGGTTACCGCTCTCTCGGGACCGGCTGTAAGGTTGATCGGATCTTGAGCAAGTGCTACGAATTGTGGACCCGATTTCATCAGAAAAGCATGACCTGCCTCGCCGAACCAAGCTATTTGCGGTAGGTGTACTTCAGCTCTGCCGAACCTTGAATGCCAATTATGAATCACAGTATGTCCGCCGCCAACTGGTGCGAGCCGCTTCCTCGGTTGCAGCCAACTACAGGGCGGCCAACCGAGCCAGGTCTCGCAAGGAGTTCATCGCGAAGATGAGTATCGTGATCGAAGAATGTGATGAAACAGATTTCTGGATGGAATTTGGACAGGACCTGGGACTGTTTGGGAATCAGAATATCATGCAGCTCCGCAACGAATCCAGCGAACTTACTGCGATCTTCGTAGCCAGTCGCTGCACAGCTCGCAATCGCCTCCTCGCCCTCCAGAAACGGCGACCAGCTGGGGACCGTTCCCACATTCCCACATTCCCTCATTCCCACATTCCTAATCAATGAATCTCTTCGCAATGTCCGCGTACGCATCGACCCGGCGGTCGCGGAGGAACGGCCAATGCGTCCTCGCCGTATCGATCATCCCGAGATCGCACTCCACCACCAGCGTTTCCTCCCCCTGGCCGCCCCGGGCCAGGACGTTCCCGTAGGGATCCGCCACAAAGCTGTTGCCCCAGAACTCGATCCCGCCCCCGGCATCGCCCTCCTGCCCGACCCGGTTGACCGCGGCTACGAACACGCCATTGGCGATCGCGTGGCTGCGCTGCATGGTTTCCCAGGCGTTCTGCTGCGCCGCGCCGTACTGGGTCTTCTCCGCCGGCAGCCAGCCGATCGCGGTGGGGAAGAAGAGGATACTGGCGCCGTGCATGGTGGTCAGCCGGGCGCCTTCCGGGTACCACTGGTCCCAGCAGATCAGGGTGCCGACGTTGGCGAACCGGGTGTTCCAGCTCCGGAAGCCCAGGTCGCCCGGGGTGAAATAGAACTTTTCGTAATACTGGGGGTCGTCCGGAATGTGCATCTTCCGGTACTTGCCCATGAGCGACCCGTCGGCATCGATCATGGCCGCGGTGTTATGGTAGAGTCCCTCGGCGCGCTTTTCGAATAGCGACGCGATGATTACCACGCCCAGCTCCGCTGCCACCTGGCCCAGTTTCTCGGTGCTGGGGCCCGGGATCGGCTCGGCGAGCTGGAAGTACTGGTGATCTTCGACCTGGCAGAAGTACTGGGTGCGAAACAACTCCTGGAGGCAGATGACCCGGGCGCCCCGTTTCGCGGCCGAGCGCACGGCGGCGATCGCCTTTTCGAAGTTGGCCGCCGGATCAGGCGAGCAGCTCATCTGGACCAGGCCGACCTTGATCTTGGATTCTGGCATGGCTCAATGATAATGAATTCCGTGCCTCCGTAGTGAGTTGTTGCTGTTGCGGAGTGGGGCATTCAATGAGATCTTGAGGGCCGCGCAATAGGCCGGTCCTACCAGCCCTTTTCTCAGGACTTCATCTGTTCCGGATCTCGAAGATCGTTCTCGCAATGTTGCCGTTTGCGGTGATGACGCCGCCGGTTCTCGCCCAGAGCGTTACCTGGCGCAATCTCGCCACCTTCTACGGCGACAATACCGAGTTCTTCACCCCCTTCCGGGTCGGGGAGACCATCCTCGGCGCCCAGGTGCAGAGCTTTTTCGACATCGGGTTGAGCGAGCGGACCGCCGTGCGGGCGGGAGTGTTCGGCGACCAGCGATTCGGCAGCGATGAGTTCTTCGACCCGGTCAAGCCGATCATCAGCTTCCGGTACCAGACGGCGGCCACGCTCGCGGTGCTCGGCACCCTGGAGACTGAGAATCGTCACGGCTACCTGGAACCGCTCGAAGTCACCACCCTCGAGTTCACCCGGCCCATCGAGTATGGCGGCCAGCTGGTCCAGCGGCACCGGAGCTGGGATCTCGACGTCTTCCTGGACTGGCAAGGGCTCAACACGCCGAAGAGCCGGGAGATTTTCAACTACGGCATGGTCTTCCGGGGGCGCCCGGTGTCCGCCCTCACGCTCGAAGTACAGATGCATGGCCTCCACCATGGCGGCCAGCTGTTCAACGCCGGAGTGCCGGTCAGCAACAACAAGGTGAGCGCCATCGGAGCCCGGCTGAGTCACCGGCTTCCCCTGCTTGGCAACAGTTCGGTCGCCGGCTTTTATGTCTCCAGCAAGGGTTTCATCGACCCCACTCTGCCGGCCTCCCTTCCGGATCGCGGCCACGGGGTCTACCTTCGCGCATCCGCCGAACCCGCGGGATACCTCGAAGTTTTCTCGATCTATTGGGCCGGGCGAGACTTTCACACCGATGAAGGGGATCCCAGCTACAACTCGCTCGGCTCCGATGACACGTTCTACCGATCCCGCCGCCGCTACTTCGAGCTGGGTGCCATTCGCCGGACCCGCGTCGACGGCCGGGTATGGCTGGACACCGAGTTCCGCCTGCACCGGGTGGACAACGAAAAGAGCCAGGCGCTGTTCGACAGCAAGTGGGAGTACTCCTACCGGATTGTGGTCCGGGCCCCATTCGACTTTGCAATTCGCCGGCCTCAGCCGACCGATTAACGCTGTTTTGTTCAACTCAACTGCCAACGCAAAGGCGCAAAGCCGCGAAGTACGTTCACGGTTTCTTTGCGGCTTGGCGTCTTCGCGTTGGTTGTTTGATCTATCGCGAGAAATTGACGTAGTCGGGTTTCGCGACTGATCAGGGCGTTCAATGTTGTAACTTTTGCTGGCGCAGCTTCGTTCTAGCGGTACGTCCGCCGGCTTTCGGTCATCCCCAATAGAGAGGGTCCGATGGTGCTCCATCTTCTTCTGGCGCTGGTGCAGCAGGGGCAGCAGCCTGCGGCTCCCGGCATCCCGTCATCCGGCATCGCCCGGATCGAAATCACTCCGATGACAACCGAAGTCCCGGTCGGCCAGGCGCTTCAACTGCACGGCCGGGCGCTGGATTCCGCCGGCCAGGAAGTGCCCAATGCCCGGATCCGGTGGAACGCCAACGGGGAGGGAACCGTTGATTCGGCGGGCATCGTGCGGGGCGCCTATATGGGCGGGCTCGAGATCGTCGCGCTGGCCTCGGTTCCCGGCAGAACCGGCCGAGTGGTGGAGCGGCTCAAGCTGCACGTGGTGCCCCAGCCGGCTTCCCGGATCGAGATTTCGCCCTTGCCTACCCGGGTTCTGGCCGGAACCCGCCTCAGCCTGGTGGGGACCGCCTTCAGCGCCCAGAACGACCGCCGGAACGACGTGATCGCGTTCACCTCCAGCAACCCGAGAGTCGCCAGCATTACCAGCGATGGCCGGTTGAGCGCCCTCGCTCCGGGCCAGGCAACCATCACCGCCCGGTCCGGTGCCGCGACTCAGGCGTTGCCGATTCAGGTCGTCGCCAACACCATCGCCCGCCTGTCGCTGGAGCCGGCGGCGCCGTCGGTGCGGACCGGTGACGTGGTGCGGTTTACCGTCAACGCGCGCAACGGCGCGGGCCGTCCCGTTACCGGATTCCCGGTGCGCTGGGCCGTGGCGGGAACTGGCGGTGTCGCGCAGATCGATCCCGAAGGCGGGTTCGTCGCGGAAACACCGGGGCTTTACACCATTACGGCGACGCTGGGCAGCCTCTCGACCGACGCGGTGGTCAAGGTGGAACCGCGCCGGGTGACCCGGGGTGTCGAGGTGGTGGGTCGGGTGCCGATCAAGGAGCGGGCGGCCGAAGTCTGGGCCCATCCGGGTGGGACCTGCGTATACCTGTCCACGATTTCCGACCGGGTCTATGCCATCGACGTGACCACGCCGGGCGCACCAAAGATCGTGGATTCGATGATGGCCAACTCGCGGATCGCGAACGACGTGATGACGACCGAAGACGGCAAGTTCGGGGTCTTCTCCCGCGAAGGCGCGTCGGACCGGAAGAACGGCATCGTGGTCTTTGACGCGAGTGATCCCTGCCATCCCAAGCCGATCTCGGCGTACACCGAGACCGTCTCTGGTGGCGTGCACTCCAGCTACGTGTATCAGAACCATGTCTACCTCACCGACGACGCCACCGGCTCGCTCCGGGTGATCGACATCAGCGATCCTTATACGCCCAAGGAGGTGGCGCGCTGGCAGACCGAGCAGACCGACATCGGCCGCTACCTCCACGATGTGATGGTGGTCGATGGGCTCGCTTACCTGGCCTATTGGAACGACGGGCTGGTCATTCTGGACGTGGGCAACGGCATGAAGGGTGGCAGCCCGGAGCACCCGGTGCTGGTGTCCCAGCTCAAGTACGACCTCGACGCCACCTACGCCCGGGTGGACCAGATCTGGGGACTCTCGGCGCGTGGCACCCATACGGCGTGGCGGCATGCCAACTACGTCTTCATCGGGGACGAGGTCTATGCGTCGCGGGCTTACAAGGGCATGCAGGACGGGAACGATCTCACCTTCGGCCGGCTCCACGTGATTGACGTCGCCGATATCAGTCACCCGAAAGAGGTGGCCTGGTACGAGCCGACCGACGGCGGCGTGCACAACGTCTGGGTCGAGGGAGACACGCTTTACATGGGTACCTACCAGGGCGGCGCGAGAATGCTGGACATCTCCGGCGAGCTCAAGGGCGACCTGCTCCGCCAGGGCCGGGAGATCAGCTGGATTTCGACCGCCGATTCGATGGGCTCAAAGCCCCGCGCCACCTTTACCTGGGGTGCGGTGGTAAAGAACGGCAATATCTACGTACCGGACATCAACAGCGGATTGTGGGTGCTGCGGCTGGAGAAGAAGGAGGAACGGCTCACGCCCTAGACTGTGACAAGTGACATGTAACAAGTGACAAGTAGAGAGATGCCAATCTTTGCTTGTCACTTTTTACTTGTCACCTGTCACTTGTCACATGTCACTCGGCTTCGAATCCTAATCTCTCTGCGAGGGGCTTGAGCCGGTTGGGGATCCCGGAGCGGGTGAGCGCCGCAAACCGGGCCTGGGCATCGAAGGGAACCGCTTCGCCCAGCTGATCCAGCAGGTCCAGCGCCGCCTTGACCTGGGGCAGGCCTCCGCCAGTGCCGGTCAGGGCGTCGATGGCATCGACCAGCGCCGCACGCGCCGTATCGGCCAGGGCCGTTTCGCCCGTGGCCAGCCGGGACAACTGCTCGGGTGACAGCGCCGTCGCGACCAACGCACGGCGCTGTTCGCGTTGCAGCAGCAAAAGGTGCCGATCCCATAGCCTCGACTCCTCCACCGTCCAGCTGCGCGCGGTCGTGGAGGGCTCATCGGAATCCGCGGTGACCACGTAGCGGCGATCGCTGCATTTTACGGTCGCTCGAAATGCGCGGCCGGTCCGCCGGTGAGTCAGGTGCACCCGAACCACCTCGGCCGAGTCGCTGGTGACCTTCGCGTCATATCCCGCCGCCGCTCCATCGGCCGGCGGAGCCCCCGCGCGGGCCAGCGCGGCCAGCCCCGCCGCATGCCGCGCTTCCTCGGGAATCGCCGGCTTCACTCTCGACTGGTAGATCTGGCGTCCGCTGCCCTCCCCCGGGTCGTTGCTCTGCGCCTTCGCCAGCCGCTCCAGCAGGCCCGACTCCAGCCTCGGGCCCTGGGCGCCCGCCAGCTCAATCGCGCGAGCGGCGTACCTGAGCACCTGGACCGGTTCGATCCTCGCGATGTCATCGAAGAACCAGGCGCACGAGGTAAACAGCAACAGGGTGTGCCGCTCCATCTCCAGCAGCTCGCGGGTGCGCACATCGCTGCCGGCCGCCAGCGCGCCCGGGTGGGGGTCGTACCGGTTGCGCGCGGTCCACACGTCGCCCAGCAAGGGGCTGCCCTCCCGCTCGTAGATCTCGTGCAGCTGGGCCGCGAGCCAGTTCATCGCGTCCCGGAGCACGGCCCGCCACTTCTGCTGGGTCGGCAACCCCGGCTCGAGCTTGCAGCCGCACTCGGAACGCCATCGCTCCACCCCGTGCGGGCAGCTCCAGCTGGTCGGGGCGATCAACTGTACTTCGTGGGTTGCGGGTTCCCGGGCCAGCCGCGCGGCGAAGTTCTCCAGCCGGATCTCCGACCCGGCGCCGGGTCCGGGCTGGCGGAACTCGCGGATCACGTGGGCCAGCGCCATCTCGCCGAACTTGTGGTGATGGCCGTAGGTTTCGCCATCCGTCGCGATGGCGATCAGGCCGCCGGGCAGCATCGGCGCCAGCTCCTCGATTCGCCCGGTCCAGCTGTTGGCGTCGCGGATCAGCTCCCCAAAGGCGACATCGTGGGAGAGCCCGCCGTCATAGAAGCAGAGCGAGATGGTCCGTCCGCTCCGGGTACGGTAGAGTCCCGGCCGGCCGGCCGGCGGCAGCGGCCTCGCCTGGTGGGGCGCGAGGATGGTGAACTGGATTCCCTCCTCGGCCAGCACATCCAGCGTCTCTTCGTCCACCGCGGTCTCCGGCAACCACATGCCTTGGGGCTCGCGTCCGAAGCGGCGGCGAAAATCGGCGATGCCCCAGCGCACCTCGGTGACCTTGTCGCGCCGGGAGCTCAAGGGAAGAATGACGTGGTGATAGGGATGGGCCAGCGCATTGCCGACCCCGAAGCGTTTCAGGCTCTCCCGGTCGGCCTCCAGCATCTGCAGGTAGGTCACCGGCGCGGCCGGTTCCAGCCAGTTCAGCAGCGTTGGACCGAAGTTGAAGCTGGTCCATGCCAGGGTGTTGATCATTTCCGCGATATGCCCGGTGCGGCCCAGCACCCGGGCGGCTTCCACCGCGCGATAGCACTCCCGCTCGATCCGCTGGTTCCAGTCGTGGAACGGCGCCGCCGAACGCTCGACTTCGACTTCCTCGAGCCAGGGGTTCTCTCGCGGCGGCTGGTAGTAGTGTCCGTGGATAACGAGTGAGGTCATTGGATGAGCGCGGCCTGGACCGTGCCGAGAATCTGGGGAAACACGTCGTCCTGTCGTCGAAATTCTTCCGCCATCCGGGTCGCGCCCTCGATATTCCCGCCGCCCATTCCGCCCAGCAAGGCTTCCACCCGGTCGCAATGTTCGGCGAACCGATGCTCGGCGTAGTCACCCGCCGCGCCGGTGGTGACGATGAAGGGCCAGTCCGAAGCCTGGGCCAGCAGCAGCTCACGGGCAGCCTGGGCCAGCACCGGGTGTGCGCTTGCGTCGCTGATCGCGCCCGGCGCGGCATTCCAGAATGCGGCTTCCAGGTCCCAGGTGCGAAGCCACATCCACCGGGTCTTCGGGTTCATCCACATCGAGAAATCGCCGTTCGCCCCCCAGGATCCTTCCTCGACTTTCAATGATTGCGCCGGCCGATGCCGGGCCAGGTGCTCGGACGCGGTTGCCGCCCGCACGCCGGCGCGACGGGACAGGACCTGGCAGACCTGGCCCAGGAACTCGGGTCCCTCGTGCCACCAATGGCCGAATAGCTCGGTATCGAACGGCGCGGCGATGACTCCATCGGGTACGCCGCTATCCCGCGCCGTCTCGCTCAACAGGGCCACGAAATGCCGGGCATGCAGCCCGGCTCGTCGCCGAGCCGAGTCGGGGCGGTAGGGTTGCTTGTCTGCCAGGTCGCTCATCGGGGCGCTCACCCGCCAGAGGCGGAGGCCCTCCGGCCAGCGGATCTTGTGGAACTCGAGATAGGCCCCGTCGCCGGGGTAGCCTTCATACCGGCTCCAGACCTGTCGCGTCGCAACCGGGTCGCGGACCAGCACATCGAGGGAGCGGAGGCTGGCCAGCCGGTAGCCCGTGTACGGCGTATGCTGCGGCGGCTGCGAATCGGGGCCGGGCAAGAGTTCCCGGCCGAGGTCGCGGTTTCCATAGACCTCGTGAGCGCGGCCTGCGCGCGCCAGGTGAGCATCGGTGAGGAAGAACTGAAAACCGGCCCCGGCCAGGTGCTGATCCAGCCCGGGCCGATAGGCGCATTCCGGAAGCCAGCATCCGCGGGGAACTCGTCCGAAGAGCCGCTCGTGCTCCTGGCGGCCCGCCAGGAGTTGAAGCCGGATGCTTTGCTCCCGGCCCAGCAGCGGCAGCAGGCCGTGGGTCGCCGCCGATCCCATCAGCTCCAGCCGGCCCCGGTCTTCCAGGCCCCGGAAGGCCGCGATCAGGTCACCATTCAGCTGGGCAAAGAACTCAGCCAGTCGCCGGTAGCGCCGCTCCCAGTACTCCGCGATCGGCGCGAGCTCGGTCTCGCCCGACGCCTGGAGCGTGCGCATCGCCTCGGCGCTCGCCGCCATCCGGTGCTCGAAGTAGTGCTCCAGCTCCCGGCGGAACCCGGGATGACCCAGCTGGTTGGCCAGCACCGGGGTGATGCCGAGTGTAATCGGAGCGGGAGTGCTTTCGGCTTCCAGCCGGAGCAGTTGTTCCAGCAGGGGGAGGTAGGAGTGGACCACCGCTTCGGAGAGCCAGTCACTGCCGTGCGGCCAGCGGCCGTGGTTCAGAACGTAGGGAAGGTGACTGTGGAGGACGAGAACTACGTCCATCGGGATCAGGCCTGGACCGGTGGGCTTGCCAGCACGCGTTTGTAGAGTTCGAAGTACTTCTCGCCCGAGCGCTCCCAGCTGAAATCACGGGACATGCCTTCTTTCATCAGGCGCTGCCAGACTTCTTCGTCGTTGTAGTAGTCCATCACGGCGCGGGCGACCCGGAGCAAGTCCTCCGAAGAGTACTCGTCGAACAGGAAACCGGTCACTCCGTCCTCGACCGTGTCGGCGATGCCGCCGACCCGGCGGGCCAGGGGGACCGCGCCGTAGCGCTGAGCCCGCATCTGGGCCAGCCCGCAGGGCTCGTAGAGCGACGGCATGAGGTACACGTCAGCCCCGGCCATCAGGCGGTGCTCGATCTTCTCGGTGAAGCCGAGGTGGACACTGATCCGCTCCGGCCAGCGGGCGGCGTAATGCTTGAGCATCGCCTCGTAGCGGGGCTCGCCCACCCCCAGGAAAATGAACTGGGCCTCCAGCATGAGCAGCGTGTAGTCGCCGACGATCAGCTCCAGCCCCTTCTGCGAGGTCATCCGCGCGGTCATCACGAAGAGCGGCATCCGCTGCCGCTGGGGCAGCCCGAAGCTCCGCTGCAGCGCCGCCTTGCAGCGCCGCTTGCCGCGCAGGTCTTCCCTGGAGTACCGGGAAGTGATGACCTTGTCGGTCGCCGGGTTCCATTCCTCGAAGTCGATGCCGTTGATGATCCCGGTGAACCGGTTGCGGAGCGCGGTGAACACGTCGTGCAGGCCGAATCCGCCTTTCACCGTGCGCAGCTCGTGCGCGTGGGTAGGGCTCACCGTGGCCGCCGAGTCGGCCAGCATCAGGCCACCCTTCAGGAAGTTCATTCTCCCGTACCATTCCAGGTGGCGATAGGTGTAGAGCTCCCACGGGAGGCCGACGTCCGGCATGGTCTCCGCCGGGAAGTGCCCCTGGAACCCCGCGTTGTGTACCGACAACACGGTGCGCAGTCCCCGGTGGAACGCGCTGTCGGCGTAGACGGTGCGGAGATACACCGGCGCCAGGGCGGTGTGCCAGTCGTGGGCGTGCAGGATAGCGGGGGAACGCGACACCCGGGGAAGCACTTCCAGCGCGGCCCGGGAGAAGAAGGCAAATCGCCGCGCGTTATCTCCGTAATCGGACCCGCCTTCGCCGTAGAGCCCGGGGCGGTCGAAATACTCGTGCTCGATGCAATAAACCTTGGGGCGGCCCGGCTCCGATGGAATCCGGTAGAGCCGGCCCTCTTCCAGCCGGGGGCCCATTTGAACGGTGAACGGGTTACCCACCCGCTCCAGGGCCGCGCCGGTCTCCCGCACCGAGCGATAGAGCGGCATGATCACGGCCACGGGAGCGCCCGCCCTGGCCTGGTAGGAGGCGAGCCCCTCCACGGCTTCCGCCAACCCCCCGGTGCGGGCCAGCGAATCGTACTCGGCGGCGAGATGTACCACGCCGACCGCGACGTTATCGACCGTACCTAGGGGAGAGGCTGACATTTCACGCTGTTGGTGGATCGTCCGGGGTATCGTAGCCCTGGGTCGCCTTGAGGTAGTACTGGTCTACGTATTGGCACACCATCCGCCGAGCGGTGAACGCGCTTCCGGCGACCCGCATGGCATTCCGCATTCGCTCGACCCACCCCACCGGGATCCCCCGTTCATCTCTGGTGTAGTAGAGCGGGATGACCTGTTCTTCCAGCAGGGTGTAGAAGTGCTCGGCATCGGCCTCGTCGGCGTCTTCCTCCCCGCCGGCCTGGGAAATCGCCCATCCGTTGGTGCCATCGTAGCCCTCCGCCCACCAGCCGTCCAGTGTGCTGATCTGGGGGACCCCGTTCAGGGCGGCCTTCATGCCGCTGGTCCCGCTCGCCTCCAGAGGCACCTTGGGCAGATTGAGCCAGACATCGACGCCCTGCACCAGGACGTGGGCGATGTGCATCTCGTAGTCTTCGATGAACGCCACCCGACCCTCGAACTGGGGTTGCCGGGTGAACTGGTAGACCCGCTGGAGCACTTCCTTGCCCGGCTGGTCCGCCGGGTGTGCCTTGCCGGCGAACACGATCTGGACCGGGCGCCAGGGATTCACCAGCAGCCGGCGCAGCCGCTCCGAGTTCCTGAACATCAGGTCGGCCCGTTTGTAGGTGGCGAACCGCCGGGCAAACCCGATGGTGAGTGCGTGGGGATCCAGCAAAGTACCGGAGCCAACGATGTGCGCGGCTTCCTTCCAGTACGTCGTCCAGCGCCGTCGCGCGTCTTCCCGCATCGAGTTGATCAGGGTCGACTTGAGACGCTGATGCAACCGCCACAGCTCGATATCGTCCAGCGTCAGCACCTTGTCCCAGAATCCCGGCTCCAGCGCGTGCACGTCCCACCCGGCGCCCAGGTGGCGGTCCAACAGGGTCAGGATGGGCTTCGAAATCCAGGTGCCGGCATGCACACCATTGGTGATGTGGCCGATAGGGACCTGCTCCGCTCCCCTGCCGGGCCAGAGATCTTTCCACAGCTCGCGGGACACCTCGCCGTGCTTCCGGGCGACGCCGTTGACGCCGCGGGAGAGCCGCATCGCCACCACGGTCATGTGAAAGGTGCCATGGTCGCGGACCGGGTGATGTCCCAGTTGGAAGAACTCGTCCCGGGTGATCCCCATCTCTTCCCAGAACGGCCCGGTGCACTGCTCCACCTGCTCGGCGGAGAATGAATCGTGGCCCGCAGGAACCGGGGTGTGGGTGGTAAAGATGCTGGTGCCGCGGACCTGCTGGACTGCGTCCCGATAGGTCATTCCCTTGCTGACGTGTTCCCGGAGCCGTTCCACCAGCATGAACGCGGCGTGCCCTTCGTTGGCGTGCCAGCCTCCCGGGTCGATCCCGACCGCGCGGAGCGCGCGCACGCCTCCCACGCCGAGGATCCACTCCTGCCGGAGCCGGAGATCGAGCCCGCCGCCGTAGAGCTTGGAGGACAGCTCCCGGTCCTGGGGGTCGTTTTCCTCGAGGTTGGTATCCAGCAGGTAAAGCGGAACCCGGCCCACCATCATCTTCCACGCGCCGACGAACACCGGGCGGCCGAAGGTGCGGACGCTGGTGAGCCAGGGTTCGCCGACGGGTCCGAAGACCTGGACCAGCGGGGTGGTCTGGAAGTCGAAGGTATCGTCCCGGTCTTCCTGCCAGCCGTCGGTGGAGAGGTGCTGGTCGAAGTAGCCCCGGGTATACATGAGCCCCACGCCCGCGAGCGGAACCCCGAGATCAGAAGAGGCCTTGCAATGATCGCCGGCCAGGATGCCGAGGCCGCCGGAATAGATCGGTACCGAGTTGTGCAGCCCGAACTCGGCGCAGAAGTAGGCGATGGTACGCGATGCCGCTTCGGGATGATTCTGGTGAAACCAGGTGTTCTCGACCCGCTGTTCGTTTTCGGCCCACACCGCCAGCGCGTCCACCTTGCGGAGAAACTCGGGATCCTGCGCCAGCTGGGCCAGCCGCCCCGGATCCACCCGCCGGAGCAGATCGATCGGGTTGTGCCGGGTAATGTGCCAGAGCGGCTCGTCGATGGTGCGGAACAGCGCCCGGGCATCGAGGTTCCAGCTCCACGCCAGGTTGGTCGCGATGGCCGCCAGCGCCTCGATCCGGGCGGGAAGAAACGGGATCTTACTGCGAAGGGGATTCATAGTCTAACTGCGTGAGAAGTGAGAGGTAAGAAGTGAGAAGGCCGCAGGGTTAGTCGGCTTATCAAATCCATCCAACGTGACGCAGCCGTGTCCCTCTCACCGCTCACTTCTTACCTCTCACGCTGGATTAGTGGACGAGCTTCTTGTACTTGATGCGATGGGGCTGGTCGACCGCAGCGCCCTTACGCCGCTTGTAGTCCGCCGCGTAATCCTGGTAGTTCCCCTCGTACCACACCACTTCGCTGTC
>Ga0070699_100002987_pt1 | contig 15022 bp, 14 predicted proteins | sample KBSK1503metaG_FD_65473 | JGI IMG/M metagenome (GOLD analysis project Ga0070699, IMG submission 65473) | Corn, switchgrass and miscanthus rhizosphere microbial communities from Kellogg Biological Station, Michigan, USA - KBS K1-50-3 metaG | ecosystem: Host-associated > Plants > Roots >...
GCGATAGCGTTCTTCACGACGGACTCCATGTACCCTTATACCATCCCTCTCCAAGCGGGGGAACCAAAGATCAAAGCGACCCATTTGAAGTCGGACCTCACGATGAAGGTACTCGCCGCGGACTACGATGTTCCTGGTCGCGCCCTGCGCATGACCCTACAGGTCACCAACAGCGGTGAGCAGCCCCTTAGGATCGGAGAGTTCACGACGGCAGGCATCAGGTTCCTCAACAAAGTCGGCGTAGCCAACAACCTGGACCCGACCTACCCGCCTGAGATTATGGCAGTAGACGGATTGCATTTGGAAGATGAGTCTCCGATCAACCCAGGCGAAAGCAAAGAAATCAAGCTCGACTCGAGAGACTCGCTGTGGGAAGTGCAGAGACTGATGGACCTGGTCCACGATCCGGATCAGCGCTTCGGAGGGCTTGTGATGTCTTGGGACGAATCCGGCAATCGCCACATCAACAGCATCGCCGGTAATATCATCCCAGTCTTTACGAGGGCCGCGGCAAGCTAAGGGGTCAAACACGTGCAAGCGTGACGCCGATCCGCCCCCCGTCCTGCGACGGGACGGCGGATCGGTTTTTTTACGACCAAGAGGGATGAAGTCGAACAATCCGTCAAGACACTCTGAAACCAGGTTTAAGAAGGTATCAATTCAGACGTTGCGAAACAGCAATGGCCAGGCCTTGTTTTTCTTTACGGCCCCATATTCCGTTCCTGAGCGAAGTCGCTCGCTGAATTAACCCATAATGCTTGCTCCTCCACTGCGTCCTGTCCAGTAGACCTCATCAGGCGTGCTATAGATCAGTGATTGGTGTGTTCTTTCCCTCTCGGCACAAGACACCTAGTATTCCGTCATCCTTCTTCTATGCCCGTGGAGTTTGCGCTGAACCAGAGTCGTTCTACAACACATTGTTCAATTGCGCGCCCACCATGCTAGATCTCTTTCCGTGCGCCTTGGACACCCTGGCGAATGGTTCAGAAGGGAACTGATATGGGAAGCCCGTTGCACAACCATACTTGACATCTGATGTATGCTACGGTGGACATGGTTGTATGCTGAGAGCGGATGCTAGGGGCTCACACGTCATGACGTGTGAGCCGGAGCCACGCTTTCCCGGTGCCGCCGTCGTGGCAAGACAAGAATGGATAATAGGGATTTTCTTGGGGGCTCGACCACCCCAAGTTGACCCAAGACCAGCCTCTAGCGGTCTGCAGTTCGGAGACTGGACCAGCCCGTGCGTTAACTCTGCGAATGGATGAAAACCTGGCAACCTGCACTTCTGAGACCTTGATCAGGTACTTCATGATGTACCACGTAACTCCCTCGCTGCAAGAAGGTGTCGTGAGCGAATCCGAATAATGGTAGAAGAACCTATTGGAATGCAGCAATTCCGCCGAGTTTATCAAAACTTGGTCGTCGAAGTGTTGAGGGTGCTCGGATTATCTTGGAAAAGGCGCCGTAGGCGGAGCTAATGTGAAAGAAGCCAGGGACGAGGAGACCGACTCTTGAGCACGCCCTGTTCGCTTTGCCACATGAGCCTGGATATCTATCATGGGCCGGCCAGGCGGGCAAATACGAGTCTGAAACTTCCCGTCCTGCCCTGCCACAGTTGCGCGGCCTCGCCATGGGGATACAGGCTATGGACCTGATGTTTTCGCGTCACCTGGGCAGGTGGATTCGACCGTCAGGACCGTCGCGGTACGCAGGACTGCACAGAAGCCAGTCTATGCGACCTGCATTCTTTCAAGCCAGGACACGAGCAAAAAAGCCATGTACACAGAGACCAGGACTTGGTCTACCTGGTACTGGGAGGTCAAGTGCACGTTTCAGGTCTGGCCAGAGAAACAGGTACTGGATCCATGGGAAGCCATGTCGCTGACCGCCGAAGAGTATGGCGTGAAGAAGCACACAGCCCAGCGCCTGAAAGTATTCCTGTTCGTGATGCCGAATCCTGCGTGAGAGGTTGGTCGTTATATGCCATCAGGTCAGCTCCGAATGCTCCTATGGTTAGTGGTCCTTATGCCATCTCGAACCCTAGAGCTGCCCATCTGGTGTATTGCTCTGAATTAACCCGATAGGCACACGTCGTTAGACGTGCCATGTCCGCTTCTTAGCTTTCCAGGACGATTCACCATTGATGTTTAAGGCCTCACGCCGCTATCGAAGAGCGGCGTCGTCACGGTGATGGCCCCTGCGAGATCCCCTTCGCGATGTCCTTCTTTCGGATAACCGGAGATATCCAGATCGCCTTTCGGTTCGCCGTGGCAAGCCAGACAGTCCTTCTGATAATAAATCGGCATGACCACACGCAACGTGTGTCCTTCATCGGTTAGCTCACTCATGTAGGCATTCACCCGTTGCCGTCCTGACAGCCACTTCAGCACTGAGGCTTCGTAGTCATCCGGTTCATTCTTGAGATTACGCGGCTGTAAAGCCGTTTGCTTCAGTCTGATATGCGACTGTTTGGAGAACCGTGCCGCGGTTTGACTCCCATACGTCGCTGGAATGAAATTTTTGTACCCGATTCCGCGTTGATTGATCACGACCTGGGCATCGCGGACGACCTCCTTGCCGGCCAGGACCAAGTCGAACAACAACTCTTTGGCCATGGGAGGAACCACGATAGACGCAGGTGTGCTTTGGAGTTTTGAAAGATCAATGCGGGTCTGTTGGAGAAATTCCTGAACGAGTTGCTGTTCAAATACCTCGGGCGTAAATCCCTTATCTCCCTTATGTGGATTGTCAATTAATTGTTGATTCTGCTCAATGACTTCTCGTCCGACCTCGAGCAACTTGGCCAATAACTTAGCGGTCTCTTCCGCCTCCGCACGATCAACTGCCCAACCCGATGGCGGCAGAACAAACTGGGCGGTGACGAACATGACGAGCACTGCAGTCAAGGCAACCCAAACCTTCTTCATGAAGCTTCCATTCCTTCCCTTCAGCGAGCTGGCTCCACTCGACACTTGCCTTGATCATAATGCTCGACCATCTTCTCCACGTCGAACGGCAGGCCTTCAGCAGCCGCTCGACGCGGGAAGGCATACGATTCTTCCAGCCAACGCTTTCGCATCTCAGCTAACTTCCCCGATTCATCCAATTTGAAAAGCACATTGTTGATGAACCAACGTAGCCGATAGCTGTCCTCCGCCATCACGACCGCGTACTGGTCACGAGTCAAAAACAGGGGGGATCCCGTGTCGAGTGTCAGGAGTCGCCAATCTTTTCGCACGCTGGCCACCATGAACTTAAGGACCGGCTCAGTTCCCAGGATGACGTCAATGGCAGGATCGGTCGAGGCATCGGCATACTCAAACGCAGCTGGTAAGGAATCGCACAACACCAGACGGCTCGTTGTTAAATTCGCTTCGGCATAGAGGTGTGCCGCCGTCAATTTCTGCACCGCGATCGTCAGTCCTGAAAGGGCACGCTCATTCGCGACCAGGCCGTCGGGGGGAGGACTCTCAGCCTGCGCACGAAGATTGGCGCGCACGCGCTCGACGATCTCTGGGCGCTGCGCAATGCCGCTGGTGTCCCCATTGTAAAAGTACGGATTGGAATACGCGAATCCGGCTCGTGCGGGCGACGGCGTGTTAGCAGCCAGGGTTGAAACGAACAGATCAAGCTGCCCCTCGTTCAAGAGCATAAACAGGTCCTGGAACCGAACCAGGTGTATGACCGGGGCGACCGCAGTCCCGCAGTGTTGCGAGAGGGCCGTCGTCATGTATTTCACGACCTCGACATCGAGTCCCGTGATCCGAGCCCCCTCGTCGGTCCAGATGGCAGGAAACACAAACGGGGGGGCTGGCTCTGTTGAAATACCAATCTGAACGTGATGGCTACGGCATATGGAGTCCAGTTCATCAGTGGAGACCGGTGCCACGCGTTGAACCGCGTCATAGATTAACCCACAGCCGTCTATTCCTAGGCTGGTCAGAAGGATCAGGCCGAGCAGCCAGTGACTGGGAGAGTGTGGTTCGCGCGCACGCATCAGAACCGTATTCCTGTGGTCATATTCCACTGCTGAGCCTCTTTGTGCTCATCCTCAAAATGGACTTGAAACCGATTGTACTCCACGCCTATATCGAGCGACACTCCGAAGGCAATCGGGAATCGCACGCCGAGTTGCCCTCCGATGAAATGCCCAGGCGAAGAAGGCCCATTCCCTGGAAAGTTTGTTCCCGCAAGGAGTCCGACATAGGGCACCGCACGATCTTCAAGCGGGCCGAACAAGATGTGGCGAATCGTCCGGTGAATCGGCGCGGACTTGGGGAAGTCCAGGATGTCGATGAAATTGTTCCAGCGGGGATTGACGAGAATCGCATGCTGGTTCGTCTCGAACCCCTCGAACTCGCGGCTGTGAAGACTGAAGTAGCGATAGAGTCCGCGCACCTCAATGTCGCCATAGCGAAGAGCGGTAATGCCGGTTTGGATGGTGATTTCACGGTCTGTAGGGGCGAACGTTTGCTGGCGCAGTACCACATCGAGATTGATGGGACGGATCGGAAACCATTCGAGGAGAGCCTCCTGTGCCAGGGCTGTCATCGGCACGAAAACCCACAAGAGTGTGGCGACAACTGTCGCATAGACTTGCAGACGTCGCCGCTGGGAAGCTGAATCTTGGGCTATCAAGCGAGGACTCGGGTTGGGCGAGAAGAGTGCTCGGACCATTCAGGCTTCGATGCCATCCTCGACGGAACCGATTCTCCATCTTCCACGAGAAGCTCAATGCGATCTGCATCGAATGCATCAGAAACAACCAGCCCCATCCCAGATACAGGAGGAATGAGCTGGCCAAGGCCCAAAGTTGTGAGCCCATGAAGAAAACTTATGCGTTGGATTTCAGTTAGAACCCAATGCCGGAATAGAGCCCAATCGCCCCGAAGTTGTTTACCCTGTTGGTCTGTTTGCTGGTCAGATGGAATCAGTCGTCTAGACCTACCTGGGAATGTTTGCCGGACCTGATACTCAAAACCTGCGCCAAACTGCACGCCAATATCCAAGTACTGGATTTGGTTTGAAGGAGGAATGATCACATGAAAATCAAAACCGATTGGGATATTCCAGGAACGGAACGCACCAGCTTCCATGAATTTGAGTTTCGGCGCGACATCGACCGTAAGCATGGTAATCTGGACCTCGCTACGCGACGGGTGTCCTGCATAAATCCAGGAAGTCAAGAATGGGGCTCCCGATGTCACCTTGATTTGAGCTTACCCCTTATACTCAAGCCAGGTCTCCCCTACCGCCTAGATCTTACGCATCATGCCCCATAGTTCATTTAAAAGAACAAGATCGAGCCTGCGCCAACGTACTAACCTGTGCTGCCGTCGCAGATCGCCAACCCTGCAAACCATGATGTGCCGGTCCCGCGCATCCTTGAGATCATCGTGCGGGGTGAGTGACTGCGGCCCCCACCAGCGTCAGAGTAGATGATGAGGGCCGCAACACGTCATTGCGAGGTTACTTCGACGCGGTTCTCAGCACCGTGACGCCTTGTGAGCGTCACGGTGCTGAGAAGTCACCTCTGTAACCTGTTGCAGATTACTTCAGGCCTTTGTAGATGTCAGGATTTTCTGCGCCCTCTACCTTCAGCAGGCCAACGGCGCCTTTCGCAATGCGGAAGATTGAGTGGTCCACATTGATATAGGTTCCTGGCACTTCGACCTTAAATTCTGCCATGGAAGAGCCACCCGCAGGCACGACGGTGGTTTGGAGGTTCTGCAATGGAGGCGAAATCAAGGCACCCTCGGGGTACACCCTGTCAAATATCTCGCCGATGATGTGCCACGAAGCGACATGGTTGGGTCCTGCATTGATATAGAACATTCGAATGGTGTCGCCCACCTTGGCTGTCAGAGGATTTTTGACAAGCGAGCCCGCCATTCCATTAAACACCACGTGGGAGGGGTGCTCCGCTAACCCATTTTCGAACGAAAACTCCAAGGTATCGCCCTTCTTACCATCTTTGGTGTAAAATTCACTTTGGACGACATAAAATTCTTTGTCTACTTTTTTAAGTCCACCAACCGGCTCAACTAAGATGCCGCCGTACATTCCATTCGCAATGTGTTCAGGAATGGATGGAGACGCGGTCGCGCAGTGATAGAAATAGAGGCCAGCATTGAGGGCCTTAAACCGTAGCTTGCTTTCCTGTCCTGGCTCGGTATTGAGCATTGCTGCTCCACCACCCGGTCCAGTGACCGCATGAAAGTCAATATTGTGACTTTCCTGGCTGCTCTTATCGTTCTTCAAATGGATTTCAACCGTATCCCCCACCATCACTCGGATCATGGGCCCTGGTACGGTTGCAGTCCCTCCTGCTGGTCCAAAACCCCAGAACTTATATTTGTTATCGTCGCTAAGATTACCGACCCACTCGTGAGCTTCAAGTTCAACCACTATGTTGGCAGGCGCTGTTCGTGTGATTGGAGGAGGAACATTGGGTGCGGTCGTCACTACGGCTTTGATGGTCTCCGCCGCCGACACCAATCCTGGAGTGATGGCAAGACACGGAGCGATGACAAATGCACTGATCAATCCGGCATTACGCACGTTACGCGAAAAACTAATAGACATGACGCCTCCTTTGATTATCAATTGCTCTGACGGTTTATTCTCTCACTTACGTGGTACGTACCGAATGATTTCAGCCCTATCAGGGCATGCGAGTCTACCTCCTGTTTAGGGTTTATAATCCGTGTGCTCGGCTGGTTTGTTCCCGTGCGAGAACTGGTGCTCGTAAGCCATCACCTGCCAGATCTGCTCCTCCGACAGGAACTGCTTCCAGGCCTTCATCTTCGTCTTCGGGACCCCTTCCGACACTCGCCAGAACCAGAAGCTGTCCGAGAAACGGGTGGTGTTTTTCGGGTCACGAAGATCCCGCGCCCCTTTTTTCACAGGTTGACCGTCCTTGCCGTGGCAGCTGCCACAGTTTACTAGCGGGTTGGCCTCGCCGGTGAAAATCTTCGCTCCCTCCGCGATCGCCTTAGGATCCGTCCACCCTCCAGCCGGCATATGTTTGCCGGCATAATCGGCCGGAACTTGAGGCAATGGCACTGGTTCCTCAGAGTAAGCCATCCCTCCTGAAAGAATCAGGACAGACACCATCAACATGACCAAAATCCCGACCTTCCGCATCGTCATTCGCACCTCCTTTTCTTGATGGTGATTATCGTCTCTCGATGATGTCTTGCCCCATGAGGCTCAACACCGATAGAATATCAATTGCTCGTGCTCGCCGACCTTAAACTTATTCATGGTTGTAACCAGATCGGCCGACCAGCGCAATGAACTCGGCATTGGTTATACCGATACCAGCAACGCGGATTTCATACCCAGGTCGACGTAGCTGCAAGGGCCTCCGCTTACATGATACAGCCACCGGCCCTGGCTCGCCCGACAAAATCATCCACGACGGCTTGAATGGCCGGTTTGCCGCCCAGTCGCGGATGTTGGGTATGATTCGTATGACGCGGAGGCTGCTACCACCATCAACATGATACCCGACATTGCCGGCCAATGAAAAGGGCAATGTTGGAGGCGATGCCGTCCTTCCCTAGTCAATGCCGCTCACAATGCCTTACGTCTACCCCATTGTCAAGACACAAAAAGCTGAAATTTACTGTAATTTGATGCTGAAAAAATCCGTCAGCCTCTCAATCGCGCGATGGGCACGCCTGGGGCTACAGGGACAATAAGAGGTTCGGAATTCGAAATTCCGGGACCCTCGAATTACGAACTCCGAATCCTCGCCCGTCCCGCCAGTTTCGCTTAGCGATCCTGCGGAAGTGTTCTCTCGTTGTCCCACAGGGGCGGACCATTGAACCTCTAGTCTGCCAAAATAGTTTTCCCGCTGTCTGCTCTAGCGCTGAAGTGGTTTCTTTGATCGTCCGCTTACCTTCCAATGCTTCCAACACCGCCCGCGCCCTCCCCTCCCCGCTGCCGTCTGAGACTTCAAGACACGAAAGATTCTCGCTTGAACCCCTGTCCAGTTTTCGGAGTACATATCGCCCTCCTTACGGAAAAAGAATAGCGGCTCGATGAGAGCTGGCACAATAAAGAGACCGGCTCTTCAGTAGTAGGTCCGACAACTTATTGAGTAATCGTCGATAGGACACGTGGATGATCTATCAAAAAATCTCACGAATGCCACGTTTGGGAACTTCTCTTTTCGGCAATCTAAACTCCGAGGGTGAGGCTATGTGGACTAGAGCGAGGCGAATCAAGAATGACTAGTCGCTTGTCCGTTCCGGACATGAGCTGATCACACTTGAATCGGCCCATGATCCGAATGGCCATCTCCGTTGTGATCCCGGCCATGTTGGCAGTATCTTGCATGGTCATCCGAACCGTTAGACGAATTCCGTTAGGATACTTGATTCCATTGCCTTAATGGGCTTCAGTCGGTTCGTAAAACATTCATTGACCCATCAGTCACGACAGAATATTCAGGAGAGGAATACCGTCCAACTCAGTAGGAAGGGCGGTGCGGGAAGGTCATTTTGTGATTTGTTTGGCTGCTTCGACAATCGACCGTGCTCCGATGCCAAAGTGGTCGACGAGTTCATCTGGCTTCCCGCTGTGTGGGATCGTGCGAACGGCGAGCTTATGCACCTTGATGCCTTCAGGCCCGACCGCGCTGAGCACTGCATCCCCGAGGCCGCCGTGCGCATAATGATCTTCAACGGTGAGGATACGCCCCTGCGTGGCCCTGGCGCTGTCCAGCAACGTGGTGCGATCAATGGGGACGATGCTATAGAGATCGAGGATCCGCACGGAGACTCCGGCAACTTTCAATGTATCGTAGGCCTTCAGGGCTTCGAAGAGCGTGACGCCGGCTGCGACGATCGTAAGCACATCCGACGCGCTTTGGCGAATGACCTTCGACCCGCCGATCTGAAACGTTTCATCAGGTCCGTACAAAACCGGAGACTTTGGACGACCGGCCCGAATGTAGACCATCCCTTTGTGCGTAGCAGCCATTTCGACGAGCCGATACATACAGGTCGCATCGGACGGATACAACACGGTCACGCCCGGTTGTGCGGCCATCATCGCAATATCTTCCAAGCCCATCTGCGAAGGACCATCTTCCCCGATGCTCACGCCTACGTGTGTTCCGACAAGTTTGATGTTCGAGCCGCTGATGGCAGCCATGCGGATGAAATCATAGGCTCGCGTAAAGAACGCGGCAAACGTGGCAACGAAAGGAATTTTCCCGCAGGCAGCTAAACCCGCTGCGGCCCCAAGCATGTTTTGCTCCGCGATAAAACTTTCAAAGAATCGATTGGGAAACCTCTTGCCGAACTTATCGGTATAGGTCGAATTTTTCACGTCGGCATCCAGTCCCACAACTCGCGGATTGACCGCGCCCAGTGCCTCAAGTGCGCTGCCGAAGGCTTCGCGCGTCGCGGCACTGTCGCCTACTTTGTAGGGCGAAGGTGGGAACGGATCGATAGACGAAGGCCCCTGAGCCGGGATCGATGGTTTCTTAAATGAAATGGTCATACCGCTCGGTTTCAACCGCTTGGTCAACTCATCGATCGCCTTCTGGGTTTCCTCGCCTTTGGCGACCGGCTTCCCATGCCAGCCAGGATGGTTCTCCATGAAGGAGATGCCCTTGCCCTTAAACGTTTTGGCAAGAAGAACCGTCGGTTTGCCTTTGGTGCCGGCAGCGGCATCGAATGCCGTGAGCAGAGCTGAAAGATCGTGCCCGTCAACCACCAAGGCCTGCCAGCCAAAGCCGACCCACCGTGAGCGATAACCCTCCATGTCGTGTTGCAGCATGGTGGGATCGCTTTGACCGAGTCGATTGACATCGACAATGGCACAGAGGTTATCCAGACCATGATAGCGCGCGACCTCAGCCGCTTCCCATACGGATCCCTCGACGGATTCTCCATCGCCCATCAAGACGTAAGTTCGGTGATCCAGTTTATCCACGCATTTTGCATTAAGGGCAATGCCGATGCCGACTGGAAGACCTTGCCCCAACGAACCCGTTGCCATATCGACAAACGACAAGCGAGGGGTGGGATGCCCTTCGAAGTCGGACGACAGCGTCCGGAGCTTGAGAAGTTCGCTTTTGGGAAAGAGACCGGCTTCGGCCCAAGCGGCATAGAGCAGGGGTGCAGCATGGCCTTTTGACAACACGAATCGATCGCTATTATGGGCTTTAGGATTTTTTGGATCGTATCGCATGACGGAAAAGAAAAGGGCTGCGACGATGTCCGCAGCGGAACAGCAGCTGGACGGATGCCCACTCCCAGCCTCACTCGTTGCACGAACGCTCTCGATCCGGAGCTGCGTGGCCTTGTTCTGCAGTTCAGTAAGCAATTCGGGAGAGGCGGTTGAGCTAGCCATCGGAACTCCTTTCGGGAATTGAATGCCAAGGATGCTGCCGGACTCTTCTCCTCTACTATATCGATAGCAGCGCGGCGGGGCTTGAGGCTAACAAAATGAAATAAGGGAGTCAATGAACCTAAAGCAAGCTGTCCACACACTTTAGCAATGTACTTCTCCTTTCAAAGGAGGCATATCCGGTTTATGTCACGCATGCCGTGGCGCGACCCTGAAGGGGGGGCCCGATGTCGTTGAGACGCCTGCTGGCCCTATCCGGCAGTCTTGAAATACTCGCAAGGCTGCTGGCACTAATCAGTCCGGCACCTGTGGTATCGTTTCAGTTTGAAGTACCAGTGGTCTGGGATCGCAGCAGTCCTGACGCGGCCCTTCGGCGCTGGGGCGACACGCATGAAAGCCCGCGATGACGTCCAAAGTCCTGCCAGCCCGTCGGTGAGCATCTGGCTCACAACCTACAACGTGCCACCAGTCGCGGTTATTATCCAGACCGCAACAGGGTCGGACCTAGGTGCCCTGTTGCCGTGGGGAGCGGGGATCTGGCATGCCGTACTCGGCGCGTCGTTCGTGTCAGCATTCGAAACGTAGAGACGGTGATGGAAAGAATCGCCTGCGCTTGGAAACTAGCGCCGGTCTCATCAGCGCCGCAAGCTGGATAGGGACTGTCGGCCTGCGATCCTTCGACATGGGCGCTCCTCAAGGTTGTGCTGCGAGAAGGGCGATTGTCTGTTGCGAGGGAGCACCTTCTTGTCAGTGTTACCATGCGCGCGGATGGACCACAAAGGGCAGGGGACGTTAGCTCGAGCAAGATAGTGAATCACCCAGCCTCGCATAGTGCGCGAGTTGCGTGGCACTGGCCGGGCGATAGAAGAAGTGGTCGATGCCGACGGTGCGAAAGAGCGGGCTGTCATCCATCTCATAGCCGGCATATTCTGCCAGCCTGTCTTGGCCGAATTGGCTCTTCGGATAGGCCCGTTGGTAGACCAATCCCTGCCAGCCTTCATACATAGGCTCAGGAGCTGGTGCCGAGTCGAACGTGGGTAAGGTCGGTGAACACGAGAAGGTAACTATACAGAATTCATTAGCAAGAACAATAGGATAGCTTGACATGCCCGCAGTCTTCACGCAGACTCCGTTCATGCAGGACCAGACGGAGCAGAGCCTTCTTGCCAGACTCGCTGAACGTGCCGGCATCGTTGCGGACTATCACGATATCGCAGGTAATCTTCACCTCACCTCTGATGACACCAGGCGCGCCATTCTGACTGCCATGGGCTTTACGGTCGATTCGACTGCATCGCTGACACAGGCGCTGCGAGAATGGGATGAGGCGCCGTGGCAACGCCCCTGCGATCCCGTGCAGATACTGCGTGACGGTGAGGCTGGACCTTCTTTGTCCTATTATCTGGCGCTTGAAGACGGGAAAGAAGGATCCGTCACGTTGGAGTGGCAGGTCCGCGACGAAGCAAATGCCGTGGTGCAGGAAGGGCAGGTAGGGCCAGGGCTTCCCGTTGTGGAGGTCCGTTTTCTCAATGGTCGACGGCATGTGCGTGTCGAGATATCTGCCCCACGTGGTCTCTCGCTCGGGTACTACAGTTTGACGGTACGGGCTGAGGGCTTGGTTGGGGAGGTCGTGGGGACGATGCGTGTCATCGTCGCGCCACAGCAGTGCTATGTCCCGCCGTTGCTCGAAGCGAACCAACGGCTGTGGGGACTGGCCTTGCAGCTGTATTCGTTGTCCTCCGATCGTAACTGGGGATGCGGTGACTTCACCGATCTCGGCCGGATTGTGGACTGGGCCGGAAAGGGTCTGGGCGCTGGAGTCATCGGGCTCAATCCGCTGCATGCACTGCGGAACACCGCGCCATATCACATCAGCCCCTATGCGCCCTACAGCCGACTGTATCTCAATGAACTCTATATCGATCTTGAGAGGCTGCCGGAATTTTATGGGTCGGAGGAGGCGCAACGACAGTTCCGTGCTCCCGAGTTTCAAGCCAAGCTTCAGTTGCTGCGAGGGACTCGGCTCGTGGACTACGATGCCATTGCAATCGCCAAGCGCACCATGCTCGATTTGGCCTACCGCAAATTCCTCACAGAGGCCTACAGCGGAGAAGAGCCAAATCTCCAACCGAAAACGGAGCGCGCATGGCTGTTGGAACGGTTTATCCAGTCTGAGGGCACGCCGCTCGAACTGTATGCCACCTTCCAGACTTTGGAGGAAGAACGCCGGCTGATTCAATTCAAGTCAGCGACCTGGCATGACTGGCCCAAACAATTTCAGACGCCGGGCCAGCCGGTTCGTGAATATGCGAAAAGGCACCGGAAGCGCATTCGCTTCTTTCAATACATTCAGTGGGTGGCGAGCGATCAGCTGAACGAGATCAGACGGACGACCGAGCATCTGGCGATGCCGATCGGTCTGTATCATGACGTGGCTCTTGGTGCCGATCGGAATGGGGCCGAAGCCTGGATCTATCAGTCGGTGCTGACGCTCGAAGCCGATTGTGGCGCCCCACCAGACGCGTTTGCGCCAGAGGGACAGAATTGGGGCTTGCCCCCGATCAACCCTCACGCGCTGCGCGCCAGCGGCTATGAGCTAATGATCCAGCTGCTACGCAACAATTTCCGATCCGGCGGAGCTATCCGCCTGGACCATGTGATGGCGTTCTGCCGTCTCTTCTGGATTCCGCGCGGGAGGCCCGCGTCCGAGGGTACGTATGTGCAGTACCCCTTTAAAGACTTGTTAGCGATCGTGGCATTGGAGAGCGTTCGATCCAAAACCCTAGTAATTGGAGAAGACCTCGGCACCGTGCCCGATTGGGTCAGGGAGCAGTTGGCGAAGGCGAGAGTGCTGTCATATCGTGTGTTCTACTTTGAGCGTGGTGCAGACGGCGCAATGAAGCCGCCTAGCGAGTATCCCGCACAATCATTGGCTGTAGCCACGACGCACGACTTGCCCACACTCACTGGGTTTTGGTCCGGCGAAGACTTGCGAGTACGGGCGGGATTGAGCGCCTTTACAGATGACGCGGCGCGCCGTCAGACCTGGGAGGAGCGCCAGCGCGACAAGGCTGGCATCCTCAGTGCTCTTAAGCGGGAAAGCCTCCTGCCAATTGGCGTGACTGAGGACCTAACCACTGCCCCTGCTATGACGGATGATCTCTGCCGAGCAATTCATATCTACCTGGCTCGCTCACCGTCCTATATCGTGTTGGCGAATTTCGAAGACGTCTTGGGCGAACTTTCGCAAACCAATCTGCCTGGAACGGTCGAAGGGTATCCGAACTGGATTCGTAAGTATCCAATTCGTGTGGATGAGATTTTGTGTGATGAACGTCTGCGGCAGCTTGGGGCTGTCTTGCGTTCGACCCGTCCACTAGGGTAAGACCCTCTACAGGCTGCAACAAAAACTAGAGTTGACGCCCCAGAAATTCGATGGTCTTTAGGTCTCGGACAATAAGAGAACGCTCCATCAGCGGAACTGAGCGAGACGGGTGGGACGGGCGGGACGAACGAGGGTACGAGGTTCTCGGAAGTTCGAATCGCTGACTTTGAACTTCGGATCACGCCTGTCTCGCGCTTCAACGCGACGGTCTGTGGCGCTGTTGGACTTTTTTAGCATCCTGCTAGACTCCCATTTCGATGTTGAAACAAAATCGCATTGTGCTGGCGATCGCAGGGGCGGTGTTCCTGGCGATCGTTGTTCTCGAAATGGCCGCCCCAGCGAACGTTGTCGGCGCGTACGGTTTTGTGTTGCCGATTCTGTTGGTTGCAACATTGCGCAGTCGCATCCTGATGCTCCTGACGGTAGTGGCCTGTATCGTGGCAACCTATATGGGGTTGATGCAACCGACCAAACCGGGACGATTTCAGTCGGCGGTGATCAATCGCAGTGTGGTCGCAGGAGTGCTCCTGGTCGTAGCCTATATCGGCATGACTTGGGAAGAACGCAAGACCCGAGAGGAGGCGGCGCGTGCAGCTCTCGGTCGGGAGACTGAAAAACTCCTGAAGGCCAATACGCAGCTGGTCGATGCTAAAGACCAGCTGAATCGCTCGGAACGCTTAGCCGCGGTGGGGCAACTGGTGGCTTCCGTGGCACATGAGGTCGGAACGCCGCTACACTCGATCGCCTGGCATGTGCAAGCGCTGGCTGAAGAGCCGGGGGTCACGCCTGAAATGAAGAAACGGGTGACAGTGATCGATGAGCAGCTTACACGGGTGGTTCGGATCATTCAGGATTTGCTGTCCTCAACCAGACAGCGCCAGCCTGAACCGACGTGGTTGCCCGTGGAGCAGGTAATCAGCCAGGCGGTTGCGCTCATGGAACCGGCCTTCCATGCAAAAGAGATTACAATGACGGTCGAGATTCCTGCGGACCTCCCACTCGTCTGGGCCGATGCGGAAAAGATGCATCAAGTGTTGGTGAACGTATTCGCCAATGCCTTAGCCGCCACTCCACCGCAAGGAACGGTGAGTGTGTTAGTAGCAGCCCGTGCGGCCTCGTCCGACGAACTCGACCGCGGCTGCCGGGTAGCTGACTCGATGTCACCTCTGGTGGTCACGGTCGCTGTGCAGGATACGGGATGCGGCATGCCGGAGGCCGATGTGCAGAAAGCCTTTGAACCATTTTTTACGACCAAGGCGGTTGGCA
>Ga0070699_100002989_pt1 | contig 15020 bp, 13 predicted proteins | sample KBSK1503metaG_FD_65473 | JGI IMG/M metagenome (GOLD analysis project Ga0070699, IMG submission 65473) | Corn, switchgrass and miscanthus rhizosphere microbial communities from Kellogg Biological Station, Michigan, USA - KBS K1-50-3 metaG | ecosystem: Host-associated > Plants > Roots >...
TCGGCCACCTCGAGCTCGAAGTCCTGGCCGAGGTGGCGTAGCCGGCCGAGCACGGCGGCCTGGCTCAGCCTGGTCGGCCCCCCGGCCAGCTCGGCGATCTGCCGGGCGGTCAGGAAGTCGGCCCGCGAACGCAGCACGCGGAACACCGGATCGTGCACGTGCTCGCCGTCAGCCGCCGAGCCCGAGCCCGAGCCCGAGGCCGAGCCCGAGCCCGAGCCCGTGTCCGGGCTCGCCGCGTGCTCCAGCGCGCGGCGGATGGCCGAACCCAGTGCCTCCGCCACCGGTGGCGGGAACGCGTTGCCGATCTGCCGGTAGCGCGCGGTCTTGCGGCCGCTGAACCGCCAGCCCCAGTCGTCCTGCCAGCCCTGCAGCCTGGCCACCATCTCGCAGGTCAGCCGGGGTGACAAGGCCGGGTCATCGTCCGGCCCCGGGGCGGAATCCGCCACCCCGATGCCGTCCACGCCGAGCTCGGCCCAGGCGCACTTGGCCCGCGTCGGCCCCAGGTCGGCGCCGCCGTGCTTCTTGGAACCGCCGACGATCGTCGGCGCGATCCGGTCGGCGCGCCGGGCCCAGGCGGCGGCGCCGGGCCAGCCCCGCGCGGCCATCAGGTCGCCCAGCGTCTCACCCACCGTCGCGGGCGGCCGCGAAAACCGCGACGGCCAGCGGAACCACGGCGCGTCGTCTTCTCGCGCCGCGACCAGCACGAACCGTGGCCGCAGCTGCGGTACGCCGAAATCGGACGCGTGCAGCAGCCGCCAGCCCGCGACGTAACCCAGGTCGCGCAGCCGGTCCAGGACGTGCTGCCGGTAGGCGCTGAAGCGGCTGGTGCTCAGTCCCCTGACGTTCTCCAGCAGCAGCGCCCGCGGCCGGATGATTCCGCACAGCTCCACCGCCCAGGCGAACAGGTCACGCTCGTCGGTGGCGCCGAGCTGCCGCCCCGCCACGGTGAACGGCGGGCAGGGCACCCCGCCGGCCAGCAGCGCCACGCCCCGGTAATCCTCAGGCCGCCACAGGTCCCGGTCGGCTACATCCCCCTGGGCAACCTTCCACGCAGGCCGGTTGGCCCGCAGCGTGCCGCAGGCCGAAGGATCGAGCTCCACGGCCAGGGCGTGTTCGAAGCCGGCTCGTTCCAGCCCGAGAGCCTGCCCGCCCGCCCCGGCGCAGATCTCGACGACATCAAGAACGTCGAGCTCTGCCACCTAGGCCTCCTTAGCTCCAGCCGCCGATCCATCTTCCCGCAGCCCGGTCACCTGGTCATGGAACGTGACCAACGTGTCGGAAGTTGCTTGATGGGTCCCCCTGCGGACCACTTGCCAACGGACTCTAGCGCCGCCCGCCGTCAATCCGGCGGGTTAGCTGGCGGCCCGGACCCGTGTCGTTTTCCCCGCTCACGTCGATCGCCGCTTTGATCCCGAACGGACGTGGTATCCCGCCCCGCCGGACGGTTGTCAGCCGACGATGGCGGCGAGCTGGGCCTTGACCTGCGCCGCCGACGGGTTGGTCAGCGCGGTGCCGTCGGGGAACACGACGGTGGGCACGGTCTGGTTGCCGCCGTTCACCGACATCACGAACTCGGCCGCGGCCTCGTCGCGCTCGATGTCGACCTCGACCATCTCGATCCCGTCCCTGGCCAGCTGCCTCTTCAGCGTGCGGCAGAAGCCGCACCATGGGGTGGTGTACATCGTCAGCTGGGCCGACACCCGCTGCCTCCTTGAGTTCGCTTCAGCAAAGTCCAGGTGCTGTAACACCATCGTCGCCGGTTGCGTTCCCCGGATGAGGCAGGATGAGCCCGTGGCAGACGTGATGCCCGGCACATCGGAGGCGTTGCTGGCCGGGCTCGATCCGGAGCAGCGCGAGGTGGCCCTGGCCGCCCGCGGGCCGGTCTGCGTGCTGGCCGGCGCGGGCACCGGCAAGACTCGCGCCATCACCTACCGGATCGCCTACGCGGCCCTGTCCGGCACGGTGGACCCGGCGCACGTGCTGGCGCTCACCTTCACCGTGCGGGCGGCCGGGGAGCTGCGCGGCAGGCTCCGGCAGCTGGGCGCCGGGCAGGTCCGCGCGTCCACGTTCCACGCGGCCGCTCTGCGCCAGCTCAACTACTTCTGGCCGCGGGTGGTCGGCGGCCGGCCCCCGCAGCTGATCGACTCCAAGGCCAGCCTGGTCCGGGAGGCGGCCAAGCGCGCCGGGGTCCGCCTCGACGGTTCCTCCGGCGCCCTCGCCGACGCCGCCGCCGAGATCGAGTGGGCCAAGGTCCTCCAGGTGCGCCCAGACGGCTACGCGCGCGCCGCGGCCGCCGCGGGCCGCCCGGCCGCGGCCGGGGCGGACAACCTGGCCGCGGTCTACGCCGCCTACGAGGAACTCCGGCGGGAACGGCACGTGATCGATTTCGAGTCCGTGCTCGAGCTGACCGCCGCCATCCTGATCGACAGCCGGGCAGCGGCCGACCATGTGCGCGACATCTTCCGGCACTTCGTCGTGGACGAGTACCAGGACGTGAACCCGCTGCAGAAGCTGCTGCTCGAAGCGTGGCTCGGCGACCGCGACGACCTGTGCGTGGTCGGCGACCCGAATCAGGTGATCTACTCCTTCACCGGGGCCACCTCGTCCTACCTGACCGGGTTCACCGCGGAGTTCCCCGGCGCGGCCGTGGTCCGGCTGGTCCGCGACTACCGGTCCACGCCGCAGGTGGTCGACGTGGCCAACCAGCTGATCAAGCCGGCCGCTGGCCAGCACACGCTGCTGGCCGCACAGCGTCCGACCGGGCCCCAGCCGGTGCTCACCGAGTACCCCGACGACGCGGCGGAGGCGGCCGGGCTGGCTGTCCAGGTCCGGGCGCTGATGGCCGCGGGCGTGCCGTCCAGGGAGATCGCGATCCTGGTCCGGGTCAACGCGGACACCGAGCGGTTCGAGCTGGCGCTGGCCGAAGCCGGCCTGCCGTACGTGATCCGCGGCGCCGAGCGCTTCTACGAACGGCCCGTGGTCCGCCAGGCCCTGGTCTTGCTCCGCGGTGCGGCCCGAGGAGAACGGGCGGCCAGGGAAGAAGCGGCCGTCGGTTCCGGCGATTCGCTGCCCGACTCGGTCCGGCACGTGCTGACCGGGATCGGCCTGGCGGCCCAGCCGCCTCTAGGCCTGCGCGGCGGCGCGGCAGGGCGCGAGAGCTGGGAGTCGCTGGCCGCGATCGCCCAGCTCGCCGACGACATGCACGCCGCCAGCCCGGAGGCGACGCTGGCCGACTTCTCGGCCGAGCTGACCATGCGGGCCGACCTCGGCCACGCGCCGGCCGTCGACGGCGTGACGCTCGCGTCCATGCATGCGGCCAAGGGGCTTGAGTGGGACGCGGTGCTGCTGCCCGGGCTGGTCGAGGGGCTCATGCCGATCGTGCACGCCCGCACGGCGGAGGCGGTCGAGGAGGAGAGACGGCTACTGTATGTGGCGGTGACGAGGGCCCGCGAGCACCTGTACCTGTCCTGGGCGGCGGCCCGTGCGGCCGGGGCGCGCGGCGGGCGGCAGCGGTCGCGTTTCCTTGAGGGCGTGCGCCTGGGAAGATGAGGCTCCATGGGTAAGGCGCTCGACCGGCTTATCGATCTGCTCGACCTAGAGCAGATCGAGGTGAACATCTTCCGCGGCCGCAGCCCGGAGGAGCGGGTGCAGCGGGTCTTCGGCGGCCAGGTGGCCGGGCAGGCCCTGGTGGCGGCCGGCCGGACCGTGCCCGCGGACCGCCCGGTGCACTCGCTGCACGCGTACTTCATCCGGCCGGGTGATCCGGCGGTGCCGATCGTCTACCTGGTGGACCGGGTGCGGGACGGGCGCTCCTTCACCACCCGCCGGGTGTCGGCGGTCCAGCACGGCGATACGATCTTCACCCTGTCCGCGTCCTTCCACCATCCCGAACCGGGTCCCGAGCACGCCGACCCGATGCCGGACGTCCCGCCGCCCGAGGCGGTGGAGCGGAACTCGGACCGGCTGGCCCGGCTGCTGGGCGATGTGCCTCCGCAGGTCCTCCAGAGCCCGATCGACCTGCGGTCGATCGGCCCGATGTCGGCCGAGGCGGCCCGCGACCCGTCGCTGCGGACCACCAGGAACCTCATCTGGCTGCGGGTGGACGGCGACCTGCCCGACGACCCGCTGCTGCACGTGTGCCTGATGACCTACGCGTCCGACATGACGCTGCTCGACTCGGTGCTGCTCGGGCACGGCCTGTCCTGGCTGGACGGCCGCACCTCCGGCGCCAGCCTGGACCACGCCATGTGGTTCCACCGGCCGTTCCGGGCCGACCGGTGGCTGTTGTACGCGCAGGAGTCACCGGTGGCCTCCGGCGCCCGGGGCCTGGCCCACGGCCAGGTGTTCACCGCTGGCGGCGAGCTCGTCGTCTCGGTCATGCAGGAGGGGCTGATCCGGTCGCGCCCCAGATCAGCCGAGTAGACTCAAGAATCGGCAAAATCGCAGGTCAAAAAAGTGTTGCCCCCTATAGGGGGCAACAATTAGGCTTCCTACATGTCCGTGGGCTAGATACCGATCACTCCGGAGGGAGGTGCCCGACGTGACGAACTTCTACTCAGCCGTTCAGTGTGAGCCGATCTGGGCTTCGCGCCTGGGTGCTTCCAGCCCGCCGTCGGTCAGCTTCCCGGGGACGAGTGTGCCCGCTGCCGGGCCGTCCGCCGCCACTCTGCTACCCAACGCTGGCGCTCCGGCGCTTCCGCGCGTCCGGGGCAAGGTCGCGGTCTCGGTCCCGCAGGCGCAGAAGGTCGCCGTTACGGCGCTTGGTGGCCAGACGAATATCCACAACTACATGACCAGCATCTTCACCGTTGGTGAGGGCGCATCGGGTCCACCTCGAGATAGAGGACCGGTCTAAAGAGCCAGACCGGCCAAGAGCTCCTCTCGAGGCCGCGGACCCGAACACCGGGTCCGCGGCCTTAGTGATTCAAGGCCTAGGTCCCACGACGGGCGAGCAATCGCTTGACGACAACAGGACCGGCATAGCGAGAGGGGATGGCACCGATGCAATGGCGCGATGCCACCGTCAGCGAGACGGGCGCGACGGGGTTCGAGGCGCTCGGATCAGTGGCGGCGCGGCAGGAGCCAGACGTCAGGCAGGTATTCGATCAGGTCAGCATCATGGCGGTGGCTGGTTCGGTCACCGCGCTCCCGGCGGGCCTGGATCTTCCGTGCACGGAGGACCCAGAGCTGTTCTTCGCCGAGTCTCCCGAGGACGTGGAGACCGCCAAGGCGATGTGCCGGGGCTGCGAGGCCAGGCTGGCCTGCCTGACCGGTGCGCTCGAGCGCAGGGAGCCCTGGGGTGTCTGGGGCGGCGAGTTGCTGATGCGCGGCGCGATCGTGCCGCGTAAGCGCCCTCGCGGGCGTCCTCGCAAGACCGAAGTGGCCGCGTAGACCGGGGCCACGCAGCCAGCGGTCGCGCGGCGAACATGAGCCGCGCGACCGCGTACCGCACACAATGCACGCAATGGAGTGGTCACAGATGCATACCGAACTGCTCGCGCGAGAGCGAATGCGCAGCCGTCTTCAAGAAGCCCGGCAACTGCGTTATTCGCGCAGGCTGCGGGCGCTCCACCGGGCCAGCAGGCTCGAGCACCGGGCCGAGCGCCGGATGGTCGAGGCGTGGCGCCGGGCCGCGGAGCTCCGCAGCGCCCTGGAAACCGCCGACTACTGAGCCCGGCCCGGCCCGAGCCCTCGCGCTCAGCCCGGTCCGCGCTCGCACCGTCACGATCGTGGCCAGTCCGTCCCGGACTGGCCACGATCGTTTGTCTCCGCCTCCCGGCTAGCCGCCCGGTCGCAGGCTGGCGACGAGATACCCGACGCCGAACGGGTCGTCGCAGTAGAGCACCTCCGCCGGCGGGGCCAGGCCCCCCAGGGCCCCGGCCAGCACCTGCCAGGCGGGGCGGCCGGTCGCCATCAGGTCGCGGGCCAGCGCCTGGTCCAGCCCGAGCCCTACTCGTCCCGCCCGAGCCCGGCCTCGACCTAGGCCTGGCCGTAGACCGGGATGGCCGCCCCGGAGATGAGGATGGCCTCGTCCGAGACCAGGAAGGCGAGCACGGCGGCCAGCTGGGATGGCTTGGGCCACCGGTGATGCCTGGCGTCCGGCATCGCCGCCCGGTTGGCCGGGGTGTCGATGATGCTCGGCATGATGCAGTTGACCCGCACCCCCCGCTCGCGGCCCTCCGCGGCCGCCGCCTCGACCAGCCGGACCACCCCGAGCTTGCTCACGCTGTAGGCGAACCCGTTCTCGCCCTTTTCCACCGCCACCCGGCTGGACACGTGCACGAGCGCCCCGCCGTCCTGCGCGGCCAGCGCCGGCATGGCGTGCTTGGTGACGATCGCCGCGGTCACCAGGTTCAGCTCGAGCTGCTGCCGCAGCACGGAAACGTCGAGCCCGGACAGCGGCTGCGGCGGGGTGTACCCGCCGATCAGGTTGACGATGGCCTGTGGCGGCGGGGACGTGGCGAACGCCGCCGCCACGCTGCCCTCGTCGAGCACGTCCACGGTGACGTACTCCACGTCCTCGTGCCGGCGATCCTCGCGCGGCTCCCTGGCGTCGGCGACCAGCACCGATGCGCCGTCGTCCCGGAACCGCGCGGTGACGGCGTGACCGAGCCCGCCGGTTCCGCCCAGCACGACGATCCTGCGGCCGGATAGTCCCTGTCCCGTCATCCGCCCTCCTCAGCTAGCCCCTCACTGAGGGTTCATTGTGCCCGTGACAAGTCCGGGACTGGTCACCGGCCTGCTTCTCGTCCGATCATGGAGAGCTAATCGCAGTGATCTACAGGACGGTGGTCGGCATGCGCATCGCGGTACTCGGCGCCGGGTCGTGGGGAACGACCGTCGCGTCCCTGCTGGCCGCCCGGAACGACTGCACCGTCTGGGCCCGGGATCCCGAGCTGGCCAGGGAGATCTACGAGCGGGACGCCAACTCGCGCTACCTGCCCGGGTTCAAGCTGCCGTCCAGCCTCAAGGCCACCGCCGACCTGGAGAAGGCCGTGCACGACGTCGACCTGCTCGTCGTCGGCGTGCCCACGCACGGCTTCCGGGCCATCCTGGTCGAGGTCCGCCCCTGCTTGCGGCCGTGGGTTCCGGTGGTCAGCCTGGCCAAGGGGTTCGAGCGCGGTTCGCTGCTGCGGATGACCCAGCTCATCAGGGATGAGCTGCCAGGCCACCCGCCCGCCGCCCTGACCGGGCCGAACCTGGCCAAGGAGATCATGGCCGGGCAGGCCGCGGCCAGCGTCATCGCGACCGAGGACCTCGCGGTGGCGCGCGCACTGCAGTCCGTCATGCAGCGCGGGCTCTTCCGCATCTACACCAACCACGACGTGCTCGGCTGCGAGCTCGGCGGGGCGCTGAAGAACGTGGTCGCGATCGCCACCGGCATCGCCCAGGGCCTCGGCGTGGGCGACAACACCCGGGCGGCGGTGGTCTGCCGCGGCCTGGCCGAGGTCACCCGGCTGGGCGTGGCGATGGGCGGCGAGGCGGCCACCTTCTCCGGCCTGGCCGGCATGGGGGACCTGATCGCCACCTGCATGAGCCCGCTGAGCCGCAACCGGACGCTCGGCGAGCAGCTCGGCGCGGGCAAGACGCTGGATGAGATCCTCGGCTCGACCCGGACCGTGGCCGAGGGCGTCGGCACCGCCTTCACAGTGCACGAGCTGGCCGGAAGGTACAACGTGGAGATGCCTGTCTGCCGGGAGGTCTACCGGGTGCTGAACGGCGAGATCCCCGCCTCCGATGCCTACCGGGGCCTGCGCATTCAGGCCGGCCACGAGCGCGAGCCAGGATAAAAGGTCATCACTGTGTCAGCATGGGTTCATGGCTGACTGGTGGCCGTTCGACCGGTCCTGGGTCGATGAGTGGCGACGAAGCGTCGCCGGGATGCTCTCCGCCTCCTCCGCCGCGGCCGCCTCACTGGGCCTGCCGCAGCCGGGGACGCTGCCCGGCGACCCGTTCGGCCTCCTGGTGGACGCGGCCAGGACCTGGCTGACCGGGAAGAAGCGGACCTTCCGGTTCCCCGAGGGCGACCTGACCATGGTCCTGACCGACATCTCGGTACAGGGATCCGACCTGGCCCGGTTCGTCGGCCAGTACGGCCAGGCCCGCATCCTGGCCCGGGACGTCGAGTGGGGCGGCTACCAGTTCGAGCGGATGGAGATACAGGTCAGGAACGTGCACGTACGGCCGGGCACGCGGCCCGTGCTGGTCGCCGCGCCGGTGCTCTGCGAGGGGTTCATGCCGGCCGAGGCCGCGTCCCGCTGGCTGGCCACCATCTCGCCCCAGCTCGAGCTGGTGCTGCGCGACGGCGTCCCGCAGGTCGGCGTGATCGGCGCGCCGTGGGCCCGGCTCGAGGTGGAGGCGGGCGGACAGGGGCGGTCCGTGCACATCCGCCCGCGCGCCCTGCGCCTGGGCGACCTGCGCCTGTCCCTGTGGTCGCCGACCTTCAGCGTTTCTCTGCCCGAGCTGCCCGGCGGGGCCATGCTCACCTCGGTGGAACCGGTGGCGGGCGGCTTCGTCATGCGGGGCACGCTGAGCGAATGGCAGCGCTCGCTGTCCCGCGAAGGCGTCGAGCGCCTGCTGGCCGGCATGCGCGCGGGAAACGACCGCCTCGACCTATGACGGGCGGTACAGGTCTCAGCCCTAAGGGAGTGGCACACAGTGAGCGGACGCGCGCAGGAGCACGTGGCACCTTATATGGCGGTGGGGCTCTCCACCGTTGTGCACGGCATCGGCAGCCGCCAGGACATCGAGCGCAACCTGCAGATCGTGGAGGACGGGATCCACGCGGCTGTGTCGATCATCGGCATCAACATGCCTGTGCGGCTCATCGCACTGGCCGAGGGAGCCTTGACCGGGTTCACTGACGAGATCTTCGATATCCCGCACGTCACCGCGGCGCGCGATCTGTTCATCGACATCCCGGGCCCGGAGACGGACCGGCTTGCCTCGCTCGCCCGGCAATACGACACCTACATCGTGGCCCAGTGCAAGGCGCGCTGGCCCGAGGTGATCGACAAGCGCTTCTTCAACACCCTGTTCGTCATCTCCAGGCAGGGTGAGATCGTGCACAAGGCGGCCAAGAACCACCTGTGGTGCCGCGAGCGTTCGTGCGTGCCGCATGACGTCTACGACCGCTGGGTGGAACTGTTCGGCGACGGAATCGACGCGTTCTACCCGGTGCTGCGCACCGACGACATCGGCAACATCGGCACGATCTGCTGCTCCGACGGAGAGTATCCGGAGGCGGTGCGCGCGCTCGCGTTCAACGGCGCCGAGGTTGTCTACCGTCCGAGCGAGGCGGTGCCGATGACCCAGATGGGGATGGAGCCCGGCGGGACGTGGCTGTTGCAGAACCGGGCGCATGCGCATTTCAACAACGTCTACATGGTCTGCCCGAATGTCGGCCCGGTCTATGTGCATCCGAGGATGGAGCACCCGTATGACATCGCGGGCGGAAACTCTCATATTGTCGATTACCAGGGCAGCGTGCTCGGGCACACCGCATCAGGCGCCAATTCGTTCGTCGCCGGAATCATCGACATCGAGGCCCTCCGCCAGTTCCGCACGATGAATCTCAACTCCAACTGGATGAAGGACCTGCGAACGGAGATCTTCCGGCGCATGTACTCCGAACCCGTCCACCCGAAGAACCTGTGGCTGAACGCTGAACCACTGCAGCACGCCGACGTAGACGAGATCTACCGCGCGAACATCGACCGGCTCATTGCCCGGGGAAGCTTCACGCCACCAGCACGTACCTTTCCCGGAGCACGGTACATTGCGCCCGCGGAATCCCCCGGCGAGGCCGACTGGGAACACGTGCGGAGCCTGTGGCGCCCGCCCGCGGAAGAATAGTCGTCTTCACGCATTCGTGAACAGCTGGAGGACGATGGCCGGGTCGCGATTGGCCGGCATGTCGCGGACCAGGCGGAGGCTGAGTTTGCCGGGGAGGAAGTAGTTCCGGCTCCATTGCACCGGGCGGCCCTCGGCGGAAACGGCGCTGTCGAGGTACATGGTCTCGGTCATCATCAGCGCCGCCGTCGGCTGGGTTAGCCCGAGGGGCCGGCCGGCCTGGTGGCCGGGGTCCAGCAGCGCGGTGCTGATCTCGACCTCGCTGAAGGCGACCGGGATGCCCTCGTCAAGGAGCAGGTCGAGCACCATCTGGTGGGGGGTAAGGCGTTCGGTGACCGTCCCGGCCGGCATGAGGTCCGCCGGGAGCACGTCGATCATCCACGCGGCGGCCTCGCCGTCGAGGCGCAGGACGCGGGAGACGCGGGTCACCGCGCTGCCTGCGGGAAGCTCGAGCGCATCGGCCTCGCCGACGGTGGCCCGGGCCGCCTGCACGCGCAGATGCCGGCTGTCGGCCTTGACGCCGAGCCGTTCGGCGATGCTCGTGTAGGTCTCCAGCCGTCCGAGCTGGGCGACGCTGCTGCCCAGCTTGATCCCGGCCGGGCCGGGCTGACCGCCCTGCTCGGGGAGCCGGGCCAGGAAGGTGCCGCTGCCCTGGCGCCTGACCAGCAATCCGCGACCGACGAGCCGTCCTACCGCCGCCCTGATCGTCGCCCGGGACACGCCCAGGCTCCGCACCAGCTCGACTTCTGGAGGAATCCGGTCGCCGATCCGGTACTGCCGGTGTACCAGCAGGTCCTCCAGGACCTTCTCCGCTTGCGCGTACAAGGGCACCCGGCGCAACGGGGCGGCAGCATCGTCGGATCGTTCCGGGCCGGTCCCGCCGGTGCTTCTCGCCACACCCTCATGCTAGGGAACCGTCACGCGGTGTAAAGGATGAATTCGTCCTCTTGACGTACCAATTTGCCTGCGGTATGACCAGGGTGAACCGCTAGAACGTGTGAGGTTCGGCGCGCGCGGAGAGCGTGAGCCGTGCGCCCGCCACCTCTGGCTGCGGTCGGCCCCACGATGCCGGCTGCCGTCGGCGAGTGCCCGTGGCTCTGGGAGCCAGGGAAGGAGCGGACGATGAAGACGGCCGAACACATCACGGTGGGGGTCCGGCATCCGCTGGACCCGCTGACCGCGGCAGAGATCGAGGCCGCCACCGGCATCCTCAAGCGCGACCGCGGCCTGGCCGACAGCGCCCGGTTCGTCTACGTCACGCTGCGGGAACCGGCCAAGGATGCCGTCCTGCGCCATCAGCCGGGCGAGGCGTTCGACCGCGAGGCGCACATCGTGCTGCGGGAACGGGCCGAATACAAGACGTACGAGGCGGTGGTCTCAATCACGGCCGGGCAGGTGCGGCTGTGGCGCGAGGTGCCCGGTGTCCAGCCGGCGGTCATGCTCGAGGAGTTCCTGGCCACCGAGGAGGCGGTCAGGAAGGATCCCCGCTGGCAGGAGGCGATGCGCCGGCGTGGCGTCACCGACTTCGGCATGGTCATGATCGACCCGTGGTCGGTCGGGTACAACGGCCCGGAGGACGCGGCCGACCAGGGTCGCTTCGTCAGGCCGCTGACCTGGGTGCGGCGGGGGGACCTTGACGACAACGGGTACGCGCGCCCGGTGGAGGGCCTGATCGTCCGGTTCGACCTGGACCGGATGGAAGTGGTGGATATCGAGGACCACGGGGTGGTGCCGCTGCCGCCGGCCAGCGGGAACTACACCGCGGAGGCCCTGCGCGACCCGGGCAACGTGCCGCATTTCCCTGACGGCCCCCGGCGGGACCTCAAGCCTGTGGAGATCACCCAGCCGGACGGCGCCAGCTTCACCGTGGACGGGCACGAGGTGGCCTGGCAGAAATGGCGGTTCCGGATCGGCTTCACCCCGCGCGAGGGGCTGGTGCTGCACCTGGTCCAGTACGAGGATCACGGGACCCTCCGGCCGGTGGTCTACCGCGCCTCCCTGGCGGAGATGTTCATCCCGTACGGTGACCCGAACCCGGCGCACTACCGCAAGAACGTCTTCGACATGGGGGAGTACGGCATCGGGGTGCTGGCCAACAGCCTGGAGCTGGGCTGTGACTGCCTGGGGGAGATCTGCTACTTCGACGCCTGCATCAACGACAACGACGGGCACCCGCAGCTGCTCAAGAACGCGGTCTGCCTGCACGAGGAAGACCACGGCATCTCCTGGAAGCACATGGACTGGCGGACCGGCAAGACCCAGGTCCGGCGGTCGCGGCGGCTGGTGATCTCGATGATCGCCACCGTCGGGAACTACGAGTACGGCTACTTCTGGTACCTGTACCAGGACGGCACCATCGAGTACGAGGTCAAGCTGACCGGCGTGATCTCCAACGGGGCCCTGCCGCCCGGGCAGAAACCGGCCCACGGCACCCTGGTCGCCCCGCAGGTCTACGGCCCCAACCACCAGCACATCTTCTGCGTGCGGCTGGACATGATGGTCGACGGCCCGGGCAACACCGTCTTGGAGTGCGACTCGGTGGCGGTCCCGCCCGGCCCGGACAACCCGCACGGCAACGCCTGGGTGGTGCGGCAGACCCCGCTGCGCCGCGAGTCCGAGGCGCAGCGAGTCGCTGACGGGCGCGCCGCCCGCTACTGGAAGATCGCCAACCCCGGCCGGAGGAACGCTACCGGCGAGCCGGTCGCCTACAAGCTGATCCCCCAGGACAGCGTGCTGCCCTTCAACCAGCCCGGCAGCCACGTCATCCGGCGGGCCCGGTTCGCCACCAGGCACCTGTGGGTCACCGCCTACGATCCCGATCAGCGGTTCCCGGCCGGCGATTACCCCAACCAGCACCCCGGCGGGGACGGCCTGCCGGCCTGGACCGCGGCCGACCGCCCGCTGGAGAACACCGACCTGGTGCTGTGGCACACGTTCACCGCGCACCACGTGGTGCGCCCGGAGGACTGGCCGGTGATGCCGGTCACCACGGTCGGCTTCCAGCTCAGGGCCGACGGCTTCTTCGACGGCAACCCCGCCCTCGACCTGCCGCCCGCGGAGCACTGCCACCACCACGACTGAGATCCCGGCGCCTGCACGCCGGGCCAGCCACCACAACCACGAACATGACCGCGATGGGCATTCATACCGACCGACGACAAGCGGGGGCCGCGACTAGCGCCAACCATCGGGGGCCGTAACTAGCGCCAACCATGAGGAGCAAGAGAAATGGCCGGAAATGCTGACGGAGCCGCCGATCGCGGCGTGACGGCGCTCTCCGCGAACACCACAGTCCCCGGAGATCTCAAGCGTGGCACGCTGTCCCTTCCGGAAGTGCTGGCCCAGTCGGTGGCCAACATGGCTCCCAGCGCGGCGATGGCGCTACTGCCATTGCTCGTATTCGCGGGTGCCGGGAACGGGACGTGGGTGGCCTTCCTCGTCGCCCTGCTCGCCCTGCTGTGCATCGGTTACTGCGCGGCACAGTTCGCCCGCCGCATCAACTCAGCGGGCTCGTTCTACGTGTGGGTCAGCAAGGCACTCCGGCCGAGCTTCGGCCACGCCGCCGGCTGGGGACTGATACTCGGCTACATCGCCACCGGCATGGCTACCGTCTACGGGTTCGCGATCTACGGCGCCGACCTCCTGACCAGGCTCGGCGCCCCGGGAGGCAACAGAGGGATCCTGGTTGCGCTTTTCCTGGCCGACACGCTCCTCGCCATGGGCGTCGCGTTCTTCGATATTGGCCTGTCAGCTAAAACGGCGCTGATTCTCGAGTCGATCTCGGTGACGATCATCCTCATCCTGTCGGTGAACATCTGGGTGCATAATGGCACCGTCTTCGACACCCACCAGCTCAGTTTGACGGGCGTCAAGCCCGGCGGCATCCTCGTCGGCGTGGTGCTGGCGATCTTCGCGTTCGTCGGGTTCGAGAGCGCCGGCTCCCTGGGCGTCGAATCGAGAAACTCCTTCCGGAACGTGCCCCGCGCCATCCTCTGGAGCTGCCTGATCGTGGGCCTGTTCTACGTCGTCGTCTCCTATTCCCAGATCTACGGCTTCCAGAATGTCAAGGGCGGCATCCTGGGCAGCACCGCCCCGCTGCCCGACCTGGCCACAGATACCGGAATCGGTTTCTTCGCCTACATCCTCGACATCGGGATCGTCTGCAGCATGTTCGCCTGCACGCTCGCCTGCATCAACGCCGGCTCCCGGCTGATCTATTCGATGGCGCGCGACGGCATGGGCCACTCGACCATGGGCACCGTGCACCGGGTCCGGAACACGCCGCACATCGCGATCGCCGTCGCCGCGGTGCTCATGATCGCGGTCCCGATCGTGACCACTTTCCTCAATGAGTCCGCGGTGAACGCCACCGGGTGGGTCGGCACGGTCGCGACCTTCGGCTTCATGCTCGGGTACGCACTGGTCGGCATCGGCGCCCCGGTCTTCCTGCGCCGGGCCGGAGTGCCGGCCTCGCTGGCCTGGGTACTTGGCCTGCTCGGCGCCGCCATCATGGTCTTCGTATTCTGGGCCAACTGGCTGCCGCAGACCATTCCCGGCCACCTATTCCCCGCCCTCACCGGCGCCTATCGCTGGCTGCCTTACATCTTCCTGGCCTGGACCGCGATCGGCATCGTCTACTACGCGATCTGGCAGCGGCGCAATCCCGGGAAGGCGGCTCAGGTGGGGTCCCGCTACCACACGCCCGAGCAGGAGGAGTCTCTGGTAGCGAGCTAGCCGGCCTGGTCGATGACCCGCCGGGCGGCATCGGCGATGCGGGTGCCCTGCTCGGCGGGCTCGCGGTCGCCGCGGGTGAACGGTCCGCCAGCTACCCGGCGCGGTGGCGGCTCACCACCCGTTCGGCCTCAGGGACCGGGACCAGCACGGCGCTGACCGTCTCCGTCATTCCCGCCAGCATAGGTCCCGAACGGATCGGGTATCCGCCCTCGCGCCGGCCCTGGCGCCTTACCCAGCCGGTTGTTAGTCTGAATAAGTAAACTGTTTATGCGCTGGAGGTCTGCATGTCTGCACGTGACGCCGTTATCGTCGACGCGGTACGGACGCCGGTCGGCAAGCGGAACGGCTCACTCGCCAAATTCCACGCCGTGGACCTCTCGGCCCACGTGCTGAACGCGCTGGTGGCGCGGAACGGCTTCGACCCCGCCGTGGTC
>Ga0070699_100002990_pt1 | contig 15017 bp, 13 predicted proteins | sample KBSK1503metaG_FD_65473 | JGI IMG/M metagenome (GOLD analysis project Ga0070699, IMG submission 65473) | Corn, switchgrass and miscanthus rhizosphere microbial communities from Kellogg Biological Station, Michigan, USA - KBS K1-50-3 metaG | ecosystem: Host-associated > Plants > Roots >...
TTGGAGGAGATCGTGCGCCGCCTCGAGAGCCAGGACTTGAACGTGGATCTGGATGAGGCGCTCAAGCTGTTCGAGGAGGGCGTGGAGCGGCTGCGGGAAGCCCGCGAGCGGCTCACCGCCGCCGAGGCCCAGGTCAAGCAGGTGCTCGCCGACCGTGCGGGCAATTTCAAGGTCGAGGACTTCGACGCTTAACCGCGCCCTCGAGGCGTACCTCGCGGACGCCCGCGCTCGAGTCGACGTCGCCCTCGAGGCGTGGGGCGCGCGCGCCGAAGACTGGTGGGGCGCGCCTCTCCCGGCGGCGATGCGGTACAGCCTCCTCTCGGCCGGCAAACGTTTGCGACCGACGCTCGTCTTCGCTTCGGCCGAAGCGATCGGCAGCGGTGGCGGCGGCACGGCTCCCGGCATGGCCGAGCTCGCGGCCGCTGTGGAAGTCGTGCACGCCTACTCGCTGGTGCATGACGACCTCCCCAGTATGGACAACGATGATCTCCGCCGGGGACGACCGACCACGCATCGGGCGTTCGACGTGGCCACGGCGACGGTTGCGGGCTACCACATGGTGGCGCTCGGCGCCCGCGTGCTCGCCGCGGGGATGACGGCGCTCGATCTCGAGCCCGACCGCGGGCGGGCCGTGGCCCTCGAGCTGTTTCGGGCGGCGGGGGCGGGGGGAATGATCGGCGGCCAGGCCCTGGATCTCGAGGCGGAGGGACGCGGCGGAAGCTTGCCACCGCAGGAGCTCGAGGACGTACATCGTCGCAAGACCGGCGCCCTGATCGCCGCCGCGTGTGTCATCGGCGGCCTCGCGACGGGCGCGCCGCTGGGGCCCTGCGAGGCGCTGCGTGGCTACGGCGCCGACGTGGGCCTCGCCTTCCAGATCTACGACGACGTGCTCGACGCCACCGCCACGTCCGATCAGCTGGGGAAAACCGCCGGAAAGGACGCGGCGGTCGCCAAATCGACCTTCGTGACGCTGCTCGGTGTAGGCGCCGCCCGGGCGGAGGCCGAGCGGCTGGCGGCGCGGGCGGTAGACCGCCTGCGGCAGGCAGGGTTAGCTTCTCCTACGCTCACCGACCTGGCGGACTATGTCGTCACGAGGCCCAACTAAGACATCCCCCTCCACTCCCGCTCCACTGCTCGAGGCCATCCGGGGACCGGACGACGTCAAGCGGCTCGGCCGTGAACAGCTTCAGCCCCTCGCCGACGAGGTCCGCGACCGGTTGATCGATGTCGTCTCGCGGACCGGAGGCCACATTGGCGCGGGGCTCGGGGTGGTGGAGCTCACGGTGGCGCTCGCCTATTGCTTCGACTCTCCCCGCGACAAGATCGTGTGGGACGTTGGGCATCAGGGATACCCTTGGAAGATTCTCACCGGCCGTAACGATCGCCTCCCCACGCTGCGCCAGTCCGGGGGGCTGTCCGGCTTCCTGCGGCGGAGCGAGAGCCCGCATGATCAGTTCGGGGCGGGGCACGCCGGGACCGGTTTGTCGGCCGCGTTCGGCATCGCGATGGCGCGCGACCTCCTCGGCGAGCAATACAGGGTCGTCGCGGTCGTGGGCGACGGTGCGCTGACCTGCGGGCTCCCCTACGAGGCGATGAACAACGCCGGTCATTCGGGCCGTGACATCATCATGGTGCTGAACGACAACGGGATGTCGATCGCGCCGAATGTCGGCGCAATCAATCGGTACCTGGGCTCCATCATCGCCAGCCCCATCACCGTGCGGATCCGCGAGCGGGTGAAGGGTCTCATCGAATCGGTGTCGCACCTGGTGGGCGGTCAGAAGCTGGTGGACTTCGCCAAGACGCTCGAGGAGAGCATCAAGAATCTCTGGTCGCCGGGAATGCTGTTCGAGGAGCTCGGCTTCCGTTACTTCGGCCCGATCGACGGGCACAACGTCGCGCAGATCGTGCAGACCTTCGAGCTCGTGAAGACGCTCAAGGGCCCAAGGGTGGTCCATCTGATTACGGAGAAGGGCAAGGGGTTCCCGCTCCCCGAGCCGGATACCGAGAAGTACCACGCGCGGGCCCCCTACGATCCGGTGACGGGCGAGCTCCGTCCCGTGAAGGCTGGGCCGCCTCAGTGGACGAAGGTGTTCGGGGAGGCGCTCACGGAGCTTGCGGGCGAGTATCCCAAGCTTGTGGCGATCACCGCGGCGATGCCGTCGGGGACCGGGACGAGCATTTTCCAGAAGAAATGGCCTGAGCGCTTCTTCGACGTCGGGATCGCGGAGGCGCATGCCACCACGTTCGCGGCGGGGCTCGCGACCCAGGGAATCCGCCCGGTGGTGGCGATCTACTCCACGTTCCTGCAGCGCGCCTACGACAGCATCATTCACGACGTCGCGATCCAGCAGCTCCCAGTGATCTTCTGTCTCGACCGCGCCGGCATGGTGGGCGAGGACGGTCAGACGCACATGGGGCTGTACGACATCGCGTACCTCCTCGCCGTCCCCCACATGACGGTCACCGCGCCGAAGGATGGTGCCGAGCTGATCGGGCTGCTCCGCTGCGCGCTGGAGCACGCGGGCGGTCCGTTCTCACTCCGCTACCCTCGCGACAAGGCTCCGGGTGAGGCTCCACACGCGGCCGAGGTCGCGCCCATCGGTTACGGCACGTGGGAGACTCTGCGCAAAGGACGCGAGTGCGCGCTGCTGGCGGTCGGGACCATGTGCCAGCCGGCGCTCGCCGCTGCGGAGGAGCTGGTCCGCGAGGGACTCGACGTGAGCGTCGTGAACTGTCGTTTCCTGAAGCCGGTGGATCGCGAAACCCTCGATGCCGTGCTCCGCACGCACCGTTTGCTGGTCACCGTGGAGGACGGCACGGTGACCAACGGGTTCGGCGCGTATCTCGCCGGTCTCGTGGGAGGCGTGGCGCCGGAATGCCGCGTCGTGGCGCTGGGCGTGCCGGACGGTACCTACGAGCACGCGCCGCGCGCGCAACAGCTGGCCGAGGTCGGCCTGACCGGCTCCGGGATCGCGACGCGGGTGCGGGCGTTGGCCGCCGAGGAATCGCTCACCCACTCATGAACGTCGGGGTCGTCGGCAACCCGAGCTACCGCGATCTCAAGACGATTCTCGCGCATCTGGCACAGGTGGCGCCGCGCGTGGGCGTCTCCCTGTTCACCGAAGAGCAGATCGGCCCCCTGTGGCCGACGCCGGCGCCGCCGGCGCTCGACCGCGCGTCACCCCTCGAGTGTCTCGTAACCCTCGGCGGCGACGGCACGCTGCTGCGCGGCGCGCGCACGCTCGACTCGGCCCCAGCGCCCACACCCATCCTGGGCGTCAATCTCGGCCGCGTGGGTTTCCTTACCACGGCGACGTCGCAGACGCTCGACTGGGCGCTCGATGCCCTGGTGCGGCGGGCGTACGCGACCGAGGCACGTCTGGCCCTTGCGCCGTTCATCGAGAACAAGGAAGGGAAGAGCCGGGCCGAGCCGGTCGTATTGAACGACGCGGTCGTACACAAAGGCGGCGTCGCGCGCGTCATCCGCCTGCGCGTCTCCGTGGACGGCGACGAACTCGGGCAGTACTCCGCCGATGGCATCGTGATCGCCACGCCCACGGGGTCGACCGCCTATGCCCTGTCCGCTGGAGGCCCGATCGTCGTGCCGACCGTCGACGCCATCGTCGTCGCGGCCATTTGCCCGCACACGCTCGCCGTGCGACCGCTCGTGGTGCCGGCGGACGCGGCGGTGACGGTCGAGCCGATCCCCCCGTGGACCGAGGATGTCCTCGTCTCGTTCGACGGCCAGGTCGGCACCACCATGCGCGCCGGTGAGCGGCTGGTGGTGAAGCGCGCCGCACGGCCGGTCCTGCTGGTGCGGCTTGGGCCCGAGGGCTTCTTCGCGCGCATGCGCAAGAAGCTGAACTGGGGCGACCTCTCCGACCGCGAGCGACGGTAGTGCTCACGGAGCTGCGCGTCCGCGACCTGGCCGTCATCGCTGACGTCACGCTCCCGCTCACCCCCGGTCTCAACGTCCTCACAGGGGAGACCGGTGCCGGGAAATCGATGTTGGTGGATGCCCTCGCGTTGCTGCTCGGTGAGCGCGCCTCGGCGGACATCGTGCGCCCCGGCGCTGCGAAGACCGTCATCGAAGGCGCTTTCGAGTTCACCTCCACTATCTTCAACCGACCTCCACCACCCTTCACCAGCCTCGGAGTTGACCTCGAGGACGGGCGGCTGATTCTCAAGCGCGAGATCACTGCGGAAGGGCGTTCTCGCGCCTGGGTGAACGGCAGCCCGACCACCGTTGGCGTGCTCGCGCAGCTCGGCAGCGTGCTGGTGGACTTGCACGGCCAGCACGAAACGCAATCCCTGCTCAGACCCGACGCGCAGCGCGACATCCTGGACGCATATGCGGACGCCGCCGTGGAGCGTACCGCCGTGCGCGACGCCCATGAACGGCTGCACGAGTTGGAGCATCGTGAGGCGGAGCTCACGGCGAAGCGTGAGGAAGTTCGCCAGAAGGCAGACTACCTCCGTCACGTGGTGAGCGAAATCGAGCGCGCCGCGCCGCAGGTCGGGGAAGCCGACGCGTTGGAAGTCGAGGCCAAGCGCCTCGGCCATGCGGACGAACTGGGTCGCCTGTCCCGCGAGCTGGGCCAGGCCCTCGACACCGCCGGCCTGGCGCGGGCCGCAAAGCTGTTCGGGGGCCTCACGCGCCTCGACCCGTCTACGGGGAAATGGCAGGCGCTCTTCGACGGGGCGTTTGCGAACTTGGAGGAGCTGACGCAGGCCGCCCGGGACTACGCTGCTGGCATCGAGAATGATCCGGGCCGCCTGGCGGCGGTCGAGCAACGGCGCGACGTGTTGTTCCGGCTCGCCCAGAAGTACGGCCCGACGCTTCCCGATGTGCTGGCGACGCGCGACCGCTCCGCCCGGGAGCTCGAGCTCCTCGATACGGCCGATCTCGATCTCCGGAACATCGCGGAGCAGCGGGAGCGCGCGGGCGCCGATTTCTCACGGGCGTGTGCCGCGCTCACGGCGAAACGCACCCGCGGCGCCGCGCGACTGGCAGCTGCGGTAAACAAGCTGTTGCCCGCACTCGGCATGCCCGGCGGTCGGTTCGCGGCCCGGACGGTATCGCTCGCCGCTCCCCGCTCCTATGGTGCCGAGGACGTGCTCTTCGAAGTTCAGTTGAACGCGGGGCTCGACTCCCGCCCGCTCGCGAAAGTCGCGTCTGGAGGGGAACTATCGCGGCTGATGCTGGCGCTCAAGGTCGTCCTCGCCGAGCACGACGCCGTGCCCGCACTTGTTTTCGACGAGGTAGACCAAGGGATCGGCGGTGAAGTCGGTGGCCGTGTGGGCGAGGCGCTCGCGACCATCGCAGGCGGCCAACGAGCGGGCCGGCAGGTACTTGTCATCACCCATCTTCCGCAGATCGCGGCGTATGCCCACCATCACCTCGTGGTCGCGAAGGGGGCCCGCGGCGGGATCGCGACGAGCGACGTCCGCGTCGTCGGTGGAGAGGAGCGCACGCGGGAGCTGGCACGCATGCTCGGCGACCCGGACATGAAGTCGGCGCTCGGCCACGCAGCCGAGCTGGTCAGAAAAGCTTCTTCGACGTCCGAAAAACGATCCGGTACACCGTCGCCGCAGGGACGATCCCCCCGCCGCTGACCGTCTGCTCGATCGAAAGGCCGCCCTCGACCATCGGGGCGTGATAGGTCATCGCAAACCCGAGACGTAACCAGCGCTGCGCCGTGCCGGCATCGAGCACACTTGCCGGCAAACCGACAAGCGCCGAGTCCTGAGGCGACTGGTAGCTGTAGTGATCGCGTGCTTTGGAGAAGTAGCCCGCCGTGAAGCCCGCCGCGAACTCGTGCGAGAGATTGATCAGGGGCGCGACATCGATTCCCAGGTAGTCCCCCGGGTCCCACCGCAGGTTTGCCGTGGCGGTCGCCGGCACGAGTAAGGCATCCCACGGCGCCACCCGCTGGATTCGAGTACCGGGTCGCTGCCACCCGGCGCGGACCGCCACGTTGAGCCACAGCGGGCCAGCGACGAGCTCCTGTGTCAGCTGGCCTTCGAGATCTGTCTGGTGATCGCCGATCGACTGTCGCAGCCAGTCGTCGGCCGAGTCGCGGGCTCCCGTGGGCAGCCGCACGAGCGCCTGCGCGGCGGCGGCGTAATGCCCGCCCGCCACGATGCGGTACTTGGCCGCGACCTCCACGTCACCCAGGCCGTACCGCCAGCTGCTGCGGAATGGGAGGCCCGCGTACCCAAAGCCGATGCCTGTGTTGTCGAGCATCGCGGCTTCCACGTGCGTCCCCGTGAGGCTGTCTGGAGAGAACGTGAAAGCCGAGTCGAAGCCCGTGACGCCGAGCGAATCGAGGGTACGCTGGATGCGCGCAACGGTGCTGTCGACGGCCTTGCCGGCGGCCGAGCTGTCGAGCGGCACGAAGGGAGCGATGGCAACAGCCCGGAGCGCGTCCCGGATCGCGCTCCACTGGCCCGCACTGCTCAGAGTCGCGCACGACGGACTCAGCGCGCAGTGCGCGAGCGCCGTGTCGAACTGGGCGAGGAACACGGCGTTGGCGGGGACCCCGCTCAGGAGCCGGGGGTTGAGGCCGAGATTGCCCCCCTTGCTCGACAGCTGGAGCGAGCTGCGGGTCGCGACCCGCACGATCGGCACTAGCAGACTCACCGACAATCGATTCGTGAGGCCCAGTTCGGCTTTGACGGGATATGAGCGGCGCTCCTCGCGCACGCTCAAGAGCCCCTGGCCGAGGTTCGCGACGAAAGAGGCAAGCCCGCTCGCGACCCGGACATTCTGCTGCATGCCGGCGACGGCGGGGATGTACCGACCGCCGACCGAGTCGCCGGTGAGCCCGGCGCCGAGGCGCAACCGACCGGTGGGCGTGAACTCGTCGTTCCAGGTCATGACCTGAGGGTCGAAGGTCACACGAAGTATTCCGCGCGCCGGTACGTCGGTGCGTTCGACGGCCTGGGCGACGAGTACCCGCCCCGGTGTCAGGGCGGCGCTCGCGAGCAGGGCCAGGACGAAGAGTGTGGAGGGTCGCATTAGCGAAACGGCACCCGCCGAAAGGCGGATGCCGTGTTCGCTACCCCCGACGGCGGGTGAGGTTCGCGTCAGGGGATGGCCGGAATCGCGGAGTGATAGAAGGCGTTAATCGCCTGCTGCAGCGACTGAGCGACGAGCTTCTGCGTCGACGTACTCGGATGAACCCCGTCCCGGCTGACCGCCGTGCCGAACGGTGCGGTCGTCGAATTCGGATCCGGTGGGAACGCGGGGAACGGCCGGATGGCCCCGGGCGCCTGAGCCAGCGTTAGGAGCAACGGGTTGGGATCGACGAACAACCAGTTCCGCGCCGTCGCGGCTGCCTGAATCGTCGCGTTGTATTGCGCCACGGTGCTGATCATGTTGACCGCTTCGGGCACGGAGATCACGTGGTAGTTCGAGCAGTCGAGCGTATCCGGAATCCCCGCCGCTGCCTTGGCGACGATCGGCGCGCCGTAGTGGAACGGCACTTCGACGAACGCGGTGTCCGTGGCCGTGAGCGCCTGGAACGCGAGGCAGTTGGGCAGCACGGTCATCGTGGGGATCGCGGCCTGCGCGGCGAAGTACGCACGCCCCTGCGATACGTATGGCGCAGCCGTCGCCTGGACCACGCCGAGGAGCGCCCCGCCCTGAATGCTGCCGAACGAGTCGAGACTGTCCATCAGGGCGTTATAGCGCGTGGCGAACGTGGCGGGCGGTGTGATGTCCGCGGCTTGCCCAGCGTCCCCGGTGTCGAGGATGGCGCCCAGCACGTCGTTGTTGCCGATCCATACGGTCACGAACGTCGGGAGAACCTCGCGCGCGCGCTGCAGCTCCGTGCGGCCGCCGAGCAAGAACAGCTTGTAGGCATCCGTGGCGGACCCCGGTGGTTGGGGCGACCCGTAATTCGTATTGAGCAGCTCCAGGACTTCCGCACCCGGGAAGGCCACGTTGTTGAGCAAGGTCGGTGCGTTTTTCCGGAGCGCGCAGAACGTGTCCGGAAGTCCGCCGACGCGCGTGGGCGGGTTCGTGAAGATGTTCGTGATCGGCGGCGGGCAGCCTGGATCGTTGAGGCTTGGGTAATTGAACGGCGTGGCCATCGCTCGCGCGAGCAGCACGGGATACGCGAGCCGCTGGGTCGAATCGGTCAAGCCAGCAGACTGCACGCCGGCGGTGATGCTGTTCCCGAAGGACACGTAACGGGCGAACATGGCGCCGCCCGCGTACTGGGGCGGCGTCGGCGTGAACAGATCGTCGTTCGCACACCCGACGGCAACGAGTGTCAGACCCAGGCAAGCGAACAAGAGAACGTGGCGTGATGTCACGGTCGGGCTCCGTCAGAACGTGTAGGCCAGGGACAAGCCGACGAGGTGCGCGGAGAACGAGTACAGCCCGTTGTTGAGCGCGATCAACTGGTCCGCGGTCGCGCCGCTCAGGTCACGGGTCCTGCCCCGGCGGTCGTTCTGCTTGATGAACTGATACGCGAAATCGACCGACCACTTCGGCGAGAGCGCGACTCCAGCTCCTGCCGTGATCTCGTTCCGCGAGCCCTCGGGCAGCAGCGGGGTCACCGTCTCCGGTGGAGCCGCCGCGGTGTTGTAGAGGTACCCACCTCGCAGGGTCCACTTCGCGTCCTTCACCCATTCCGCGCCGAGCCGGAAGTCACTCGAGTTGTTGTAGTACGTGTTGAGCAGGAGGGAGGGCGTCGCCACGTTGCTGAAGTTGATCGGCAGAGAGGCGAAACGTTTCCCCCACCGGGTAAACTGGTAATCTCCGTACAGGGTCCAGCCAGCCACGGGCTTGTAGGCGACCCCGAGCACCACTTGTTCCGGATTCGTGATTGACGTCGTGACGTTCTGGTTCGGGAGCAGGGTGGTGAACACACCAAGATTCTGGAGCACCGCGTCGAGGGGCGTGCCGGCCGGAATCGTGACCGGGCCGACGGTCACCGTGGTCGGGACGATGATTCCGGTGGGTACCTGCGTGAACGTTGCCGTCCCCGCGTAGTCGATCTTCGCGTGCATCAGGTAGCGCCCGCCGAACGAGAGGCGGTCGTTCACCTTGATGATGCCGCCGAAGTGGGCCCCCGTCACCTTGGTATGGCTCGCTTCGAGATGCGCATTGGCGAAGTCCGTCCCCGGGGCGATGCCGAACTGCGCGAAGGTCGTCCCCGGAGGAAGCCCTGCCAGCGGAATCACCTGCTGCGACAGATCGAGCCGCTGGTTCAGCTCCACATGCCCGTTCACGATGTCGACGCCGGCCCCGAGCGACAGCCAGGGGGTGACCTGATACGCCACACTGGGCTGGATGTACACGTTACGGATGATGTTGTCGTAGCCGGTGAACCGCCCATCGAAGCTCGTCGGCCAGCGTGTTTCGAGGCCGTAGGGCGCGAACAGACCGATCCCCACGCCCAGCTTGGGCGACGCGCCGTAGGCCACGTATACGCTCGGGACTGGGATCCAGGGGTTGTCCAGGTCCGTTTTCGCCCCCGACGCATCGCTCGTGAAGTTGCCCAACGCCTTGATGAGCGTGCCGCCGGCGCTCACGTGCCAGCCCTTGAGCCCAGCCAGGCCGGCCGGATTGAAAAAGATGGCCGAACCATCCGGGCAGGGGGCCGCCACCCCGGTGCCCGCGCGAGCCATTCCGCAGGCCCCGAGCTCGTAGATCCCGAACCCCTGCGCCCCCAGCACCGCCGGAGCGCCGATGAGCAGGGAAAGCGCAAATCCCACGGACAGCCGCATACGTTTGTCTCCGGGTGGCTTCTTACGAGAGATGGTGGAATCGGCTGGTACAGGGTAGCATTGGCCCGAAGCCTTGTCAAACCTTTTGCCCCAAAACGCGGCAAGCCTGTTCCGCGCGACCTTCGGCGTCGCGCCGGTCGCGGCTGCCTCCGCCCCTGGACGCGTCAACCTGATCGGTGAGCACACGGACTACAACGGTGGCCCCGTGCTGCCGATCGCGATCGCGGCGCGCACGGTCGTCGCCGTTGGTCCTGCCGAAGACGGATTGCTCGAGCTGGTGTCGACCCGTGACGGTGACCTGCATCGGATCGAATACCGGAACGGGCGCGCGACGGGATCGGCCGCGTACGTCGCCGGCGTGTTGCGCGAGCTGGCGGCCGCGGGGACGGGCCCTGCAGGGGGCGGTGCCCGCGTTGCGGTCGCGAGTGAGGTCCCGGTGGGCGCGGGTCTCGCGTCATCGGCCGCGTTGACCGTCGCGGCGGCGCGCGCGCTCGATCTGCTCGGGAACGGCCGTCTCACGGCGCGGCAGCTGGCAGGGGTCGCCTTTCGCGCAGAGCACGATCACGTGGGCGTGCGCTGCGGGATCATGGATCAAATGAGCGCGGCGCTCGCGCGGCCCGACCGCGCCCTGTTCCTCGAGTGCGCGTCGCTCGCATCGCGGCACGTGCCGGCGCGGGCGCGAATCCTCCTCGTGGACACGGGAGTGCGGCACGAGCTCGCTGCTGGCGCGCTGAACGAGCGCCGCGCCGAATGCGAAGCGGCCGTCGCGCGGCTGCGGCTCGAGCTGCCCGAGCTGCGCTGGCTCGCGAGCTGGCCAGCCGGCTGGCTGCCGCGGCTCAAGCGCGCGTTGACCGAGCCGCTGCGCTCGCGCGCCCTCCATGTTGTGGGAGAGACTGCCCGGACACGGTTCGGCGCCCAGCTGCTCGCCCGCGGCTACGTCAAGCGCTTCGGTCGGTTGCTCTACGAGTCGCACGAGTCGTGTCGGCGGCTGTACGAGTGCAGCGCTCCCGAGCTCGATCTCGTCGTGAGCACGGCGCGCCGTGCGGGAGCGCTCGGCGCTCGCCTGACGGGGGCAGGGTGGGGCGGCACTGTGCTGGTCTTGCTACCCAGGGGAAAAGCAGTCGAGGCGAAGGTGGTGCGTTCGATTCGGCGGGCGTTCAAGGTCGCGTTCGCGCGCGAGCCGGCGATCTCGAGCGTGCGAGCGTCGGGCGGAGTGCGGCGGGAGCGCGTGCGGTGACTGCCGGGCTATGTTTCCCTTAGCCGGGGTGGCGAAATCGGTAGACGCAAGGGACTTAAAATCCCTTGGGGGGAGACCCCCGTGCAGGTTCGAGTCCTGCCCTCGGCATTGACCCGCCGGGATGACCACGATCTTGCGCCGTGCCGCGTAGCGCCCGCAGCTTAAGCGCGATCCGTTCACCAGGCGACTTCAGTGACGAATTCGTCGACAACCCTACGAACTGACGTCCGGATCATGGCCGCAGTCCCTACGTTCCTAGTGCCCGACGTCGCCGCCACCGCTCGCTGGTACGCAGAGCATCTCGGCTTTCACACTGCTGGGACGTTCCCAAAGCAAGAGCCCTACGCCTACGCCAGCCTACAGCGCAACGGAGCGGAGATCATGCTCCTTTCGCTGCCCGGTTATGAAAAACCAGAGCTCTCGGCCAGACGGCCACAAGGGCTTTGGGACGCGTATGTCCGGATGACGGGAGTACACGCATTGTACGACTCGGTTCGCGGTGAGCCATTTGTTCAGATGCCTCTCAAGCACCAGCCGTACGGCGATTGGGAGTTCGAGGTCCGCGATCCGAATGGCTACGTGCTCGTGTTCGGGGGTGCCTAGCGTCACATCGGTGGAGACTCTAATGAGACCTGCCGCACGCGCCGCTGTGTTGGCGTTAAGTAGCGTCCTCAGCGATCCGGGCAAAATCGTTCCGGTCGGTAACACCTCGGTGCCTCGATTCAGCCATACCGCCACGTTGCTACGCAACGGCAAAGTCTTGATCGCAGGCGGCATGTCCCGCGGGTCGACCACTCAACCAACTGCCGAACTCTACGATCCCACGACACGGCAATTCACTCAGGTCGGTAATCTCACATCCCACGTGGCTACGGCGCGACAGCCACTCTGCTCGACGACGGCAAGGTCCTCATCGCAGGCGGCTCGTGTGGTGCAGGGTGTGTTCTCTCTTCGGCGGAGCTATTCGATCCCGCTACCGAAACGTTCACCGCGACGGGGAGTATGTCTGCCCGGCGCGCTGCGGCTTGCGCCGTCCGGTTACAAGATGGTGACGTCTTGATCATGGGGGGCGACAGCGATCCAGACCGCCCGCCGCTCGCCACCGCGGATCTTTACCATCCGGCAACGGGGAAGTTCTCTACGACCGGCAGCATGACGACGCCCCGGGACTACTTTGCAGCCGTGCTGGGCAAGGACGGCAAGGTGCTGGTCATGGGAGGTTCTAGCACCGGGCAGCATGCAAGCGGCATGACGGAAGAGTCCAGTGCCGAGCTCTACGACCCGTCCATCGGGCGATTCACTCGCACCGGAGCGATGTCGGTGCCGCGTAACAAGCTGGGTGCGGTGCTTCTTCCGAATGGCGGCGTACTGGTTGTTGGTGGACAGAATAGCGGTGCCTTCGGCCACAGGTTGGCCAGCACGGAGATCTACCATCCGAGAACTGGCGAGTTTAAAGCCGGGCCGAATATGCACTCGCAGCGGTACAAGATGCCTGGCGGACTGGTCACATTGAAGGACGGGCGTGTGCTCGTCGGCGGCGGTGCAGAGCAGCCGGAGATTTACGATCCTGCCTCGAACGTGTTTACCACCGTAGCAGGGCCAGGGTTGGACGCGTTCTATTATTCTACGGTCACGCTGCTCGCGAGTGGCGACGCGCTCATTGCCGGTGGCTACGGATCACAACCGAGCGTTGGTGCGATTAATCACGCCTGGCTTTACCGCGATCAGGACTAATCGAGTAGACGCGACCCCATTGAGCCGCTGTTCCGGTGATCCGGGTCACGGGGCGTTACCAACGTGTGTATAGGTTCGAGTCCTAACTCGACTCCACAGGAGCGCGAACTCGGATGACGGTCCCTCGTTCGACTACGACCATTGCAAGCGTTTGCCTCTTTGCCAACATGTTCACCGCCTGTCACTCCCGCGCCGAGGAGCAGGCATTCCTTGCCAGGCGCGTCCCCATCGTTCGGCTCGACTCCGTGCTGCACGCGTCCGATAGCCTACGGTTGTCCCTTGCCGATGCCCGGATCCTGTTCGCGGCCGCTGTCGACACCGGATTCATGCGGCGAGCACCGCAGGACACGATGAGGGTCGTGGACATCCTCGCGTGGGCGCGCGCGGAGGCGGTGAGGAAAAAACAGGCGGAGACGCAGGAGAGCGCCGCCGCGCGGGCGCGTCAGGATTCGGTCAAGCGAGAGCTCGACTCGATGCTCGTCGTCAGCGTCGTGAACAAGACCTTCCTGGCGAAGGATCCCGAGCAGGAGCGCTACGAGGACTACATCTCGCTCGCCTTCGCATATCGCAACAAGGGGACCCGCACGATCACGGCGTTCCAGGGAGACGTGACGTTCTTCGACACGTTCGGCGACACCATCTACAGCGCGCATCTTAAGGTGGACGGGCCGCTCAAGCCCGGGCGGACGCTGCGGGAGCCCGAGCGCATCGTCAGGTATGACCCGTTCCGCACCGCCCACCAGCGGCTGCGGAATACGCCCCTCAGCAAAATGAAGGTCGTCTGGCAATCCACTGACGGCATCTTCGCCGAACCCTGACGGTCGAGGGTTCACGACCTCCTGACACTGCCGATGCAACCTTTCCGAGGCTTTGGACGTCTTACACGTTCGAAAGCCGTGCCGTCGGACCAGGTGTCTCGGAGGCATCACATGCGGATTTACGCTCTCATGCTCGGCGTTGCGCTCACGACCGGCTACGGCTACGCCGCACAGGTCGCTGTTTCGTCGGTCGGGATCAGTCACCGCGACACGCTACCCGCGCGCGCCGTGACTCCAGACGAAAGCCGGGGCCAGGTGTGGTACGGTGGCGTGCTCGACCCCATCACGGTGGAGTCGGAACGGGGCCCGGTGGCAGCCAAGACCCGGATTTACAGCCGGCCGACGGTCCGCTGTCCGGAGGCCGCGCACTCCCACTTCAGCGCTGTATCCTAAAGGCTTGGGGGGCTTCGGCCCCCCTCGTCCTTTGGGCCCCCCTCCCATCCCTGGGGCCGCCCGAAACCCCACCTCCCCAACCTGCGTAAGACCCGCCAGTATCAAGCGGGTACGGAAAGGGAGTCGCGATGAAGGGATTTTGGGAAACCTGGCGTTCGGAGATCATTCGCGGGGCCACGCTGTTTTGCGTGGTGCTCGCGATCGGTCTATTTGCTCGCTATCTCTTGGCCCGCGCGAAGGAGCGCGTCGTCAGCCGGCTTCCCGAAGCCCTGCGCGAGATCCGCCGCGACTTCGACACGGAGTCCGAAGGCGGGCCCCGCACCACCGGTGCCACATGGATGGTGCACTCCAAGCTCACCCCCAAACACTCGCTCTGGATTCGTAACATCCGCGGCTCCGTCAGCGTCGAGCCCATCAAGGGCGACTCGGTTCAGATCATGGCCGTCAAGAGCTATCACTCCTCGGACACGGCACGGGTGCGACTGATCGCGGTCCCGTCGGACGGCGGGCTCACAGTTTGCGCCCTGTGGCCCGGTAGCCGGTCGGACTGCACGGCGGAAGGCGATTACAAGACCGGGGGGCCAGGGAGGAGTGACGTCGCCGTGGACTTCACCGTGCGCCTCCCTCGCGGTGTCCTGCTCGACGCCACCACGATCTTCGGAGACATCCATGTTGCCGGAGCCAGCGCTCCGCTGAAAATCAGGACGGTGAGCGGGGACGTCGATGTGGAAACCGCCGAGGGCCCCGTGAACGCGGGATCTGTCAACGGGGATGTGCACGCGCGCATTCGAGGTTTCGCGGATACCGGTGAGGTATCCATTACGACGGTCAACGGCTCGGCCACGCTCGAGCTACCGGCCACGCTCGACGCCGATGTGGAGGCGAACACGATCAATGGAGCGATTTCCACCGATTACCCACTGGCGGTGACCGGGAAATTCACGAAGCACAGCTTGAAGGGGACGTTAGGTCGCGGCGGGCGCGACGTGCACATCACCACCGTGAACGGCTCGGTTCAGTTGAAGAAGGCGCAGTCAGCGACTCGCTGACAAGTATCGCGCGACTTCATCGCCGAAGCTGCGCACGTCGAT
>Ga0070699_100002992_pt1 | contig 15009 bp, 7 predicted proteins | sample KBSK1503metaG_FD_65473 | JGI IMG/M metagenome (GOLD analysis project Ga0070699, IMG submission 65473) | Corn, switchgrass and miscanthus rhizosphere microbial communities from Kellogg Biological Station, Michigan, USA - KBS K1-50-3 metaG | ecosystem: Host-associated > Plants > Roots >...
AGCCGCGCTTGTACGGCAAGCTGGAATGGAACCCGGAATGCATTGCGCGATCCATTCGCGGCGCCGAAGTGTTCGTTCACCTGGTAGCTGAACTGCTTCGACGACGGATCGAAGCCGCGAACGTACATCAGCGTGCGATCAGGGAAAGCGGGCTGTCCCCAACCGCGCAGATTGTCGCTGCCGTGCAGCAGCTGATCGATTCCCGCCAGTGTATTCAGGCCGAGCACCGACAACGTCAGCTTGCGATTGAGGCCCCAGAAGCTCGGCTTGATATTGGCCTGAAGATCGAACGACGGAGTCCACGGCACCGAGCAGCTGTTGCGCGAGGCGATGGTTCCCATCTGCGACTCGAGGCATTCGCGCGCACGGTCAGGCGCTGATGCAAGCAGACGTGACATTCCATTCTTCACCGCGGTATCGCTCACTGTGCTCGGGTCAAACACGAACGGTCGATCGTTTCTCAATCCGTCGCCATTCACATCGCCGCCGACAATCGGCGTGAAGAATCCACCGGACGTAAGGCGAGCGATCGCAGTTAGCTCGATCACCGGCTTGATCGGCCACGTGACTGTTCCGATCAGAGAGTGGCGTCGCTCCTGATCGCTGGTCGCACGCTCAGCGAGATTCGGATTGCCGGCGGTCGAAGCACCGGAGCCTCCACCGAATCCGCCACCACCGCCGCCGAACGACGAGATCCCCTGCGTCTGATCAGTCGACCGAGTGAACGTGTACGATGCGTTGAAGACAATCGCCTTCGTCGTGATTCCACTGAAGCTCGCAGTGAGCTGCTTCGTATTCGACTCGAGATCCGAATTGATCTGACTCACGACTCCAAATCGAGGAACGAGCCGCGACCCTGTGAGCGAGATCGCTCCGCTGCCAGGAACGATCGACGAAACCGGCGCGTACACTGGGCGGTTTCCTTCAGCCGCGATCGTAAACTTTGGAGTGGTATCGAGGTTGAGGTCGCGCGCACTCGTCTGTGCAACGCCGCGTGCAAACGAGGCATCGAGTGAAAGATTGTACCGCTCGGCAAATCTGCGATTCGCGCCGAGTGAGCCACGCCACGCGCGTGGTGCGGCGAAGTCGTCGCTGAATATCGTGACGTTGCGCCGTTCGTTGCCGAACTGTTGGCTCGCTCCGTTGCACGTCGTCGGCACAGTCGACGGATCGGTGATGAAGCTTTCCCAATCGGGAATCGGCACGGTTGGACCGACGCAAACGATTTGCGTCTGGCCGTTGCTCAATCCATTTGCGTCCGCCGCAGACGCAAACAACCCTGACGAAGCCTTTCCTCGAAATTCCCCGAATCCGCCACGAATGCTTCCCAATGCTGGCCCATTGTTGGCCGCGCCATACGTGTATGTGAATCCAGCGCGCGGGCTCAGATGCGTCTCGGATGGGAATCGATCCGTTCTCGCACCGGTGAACGCCGAATCGAGTGCCGGGTTGAACGCGGGTGCATCGGGATAGGCTGACGTCTCGAGTCGTGCACCGTACGTGAGCTGAAGCTTGGGCGATGCGCGCCAGGCGTCTCCAAGGTAGAGGGCGCCGTTGATGCTTCGCGCATTCCTGTCGCGACGGGCAAGTGTGCGAGAGAACGACGTTGCGAGTCCCGCCTCGAAATCGGCGAGCGAATTGAACGTGTAGGTGCCGAGCGCGTTGTTGAATGAGCCGTTCTCGCTGCGCTCTTCATTCAGTAGTCCGCCCAGTTTGACCCGGTGCGCTCCATTCTTCGAGACTTTCGAGATCTCGTCGCTCAGCTCAGTGAGGTGGGTCTTCGATTCCTGCGGAAGCGATTGATTCACGCCGAACTGAAGTGTCGACACGCCGAGTGATCCGTCTGGAAGGTCAGAAGCGACGACGACCCGCCCGGATGGAACGCGCAGATATGGATCGGCATTCCGTGAATCGACTGAGGTATAAGCACGGAGCTCATTGATCACCGACGAGAGATGCGACGTCAGCGTAAGCATCCCGCCTCCGCCAGAGCTCTTTGCATCCCCACCGCTATGCGGAACCGAGAACGGCGAGATTCGGCTCGCATCCTGAACCGAGCCCCTCCAGTCGCCGCGCAACATCAGAGTATGCGCCTCGGCAAGGTTGTAATCGACGCGTACGATTGCGGATGCGTTGTCGTTGAGTCGCTCTTCGGGAATGATGGAAGAAGTTGGCTGCAATCCGAACTGATTCAGCAGCCCGATGAAGCGCGCAACCGAGTCACCGTTGGTGCCGATGCGCTGTAACGCGAGCGGATCTGCAGCAAGAAGAGATTGGACGGGATCGGTGCGATGGGTGAACGACACTGCGCCAAAGGTGAAGAGCTTGTCCTTGATGATCGGACCGCCCGCGCCACCGGAAATCTGATTCTGCGTGTACTTCTGCGAGAACGTGTTCTCCGGATCGTCGACAAACTCGAGCGAAGGATCGCGCAGTGAGTAGTTCACCGATCCCTGGAACACATTGGTTCCACCGCGCGTCGTGCTTGCGACCTGGCCACCGGTGAATTGGCCGCGCGCAACATCGTACGTGCTCGTGATCACGCGAGTGTTTCTGACAGCTTCCTGTGGAAGCGTGCCCGATCCGAACGAAAGTCCGTCGAGGGTGATGCTGTTTTGATTCGGGGGTTGTCCGCCGACTGAGAAGGACGCCGCAGTCGAATCGGTTCCTGCAATGCCGATGACACCCGGAGCGAGCGTCGCAAGCGCATTGAGATCGCCTGCCTCGATGGGAAGGCGATTCACCAGTCCCGGCGGAAGGCCTCGCTCCGTTGACCCTGCTTCAGGACGCTGGCCCTGCCCTCCGCGGTTCGGCGCTGCGCGAACCTGTACGCTCTGAAGCACTGTCGCATTGCGACCCATGGTGACATCGCGGACCAGGCGGTCTTCATCCGCCTGGCGCGCCAGCGCAAAGGTCTGCGGTGCATAACCGATCGAAACTACCTGTACCCGATAGCTTCCCCCGCCGTCGGGAAACAGGATCGAATACCGTCCCGACGCATCGGTGAGTTTCGTTCGCGTGATCTGAGTTTCGGTCGAGGTGACCGAGATCTTCGCCCCAGCCAGCGGAGTTCCTTCGGGAGTGGTCACCTTCCCCATGATGATATCGGTCGTGGATCCGACCTGTGCAGCGAGAACCGAAGGCGACAAGAGCGCTGCGAAAATCAGCGCGAAGCGTGCAAATGACTTCATTGATTCCGGAAGTTGCGTTGAGTCCGCAGCGGAGCGGATAATCGTGATACGCGGTGCCCATCCCGGATGTTGAGGGTTCCGGCCCCGCGATGGGGCAGTTCGGCGATTAACTTCTCTGACCATGAGCGACACCGTCCCCCCGCGGAAAACATTCATTAGTCGCATCGCGCTTCCCGTGTTTTCGTGGGGACTGCCATTTCACAGCCTGATCGTCGCTGCGTTGTTCGGCGGGCTCGGCCTATCCGCTGCACTGGTGCGCGGTCTCGCGGCCTGGAAAGAGATCAGCGTCATCGGGCTCGTCATCCTGATAATCATCAGGTCCGCAACGGGCCGGGGACCTCGCGTCGCGATCTCCTGGATAGATCTCGCAGTTTCGTCGCTCCTCGCGATTTCGATCGCGTTCTTCATCGCCGGAAGGCTCCTGCTTCGGATCGAGCTTCCGCCGGGTGCTGAGCTCTACGGGCTGCGTGACATCGCGTTTTTCCTCCTGCTCTATTTCGTGGGACGTGCGAGTCCGGAAATCGTGGACGACCCCGACACGCTCAGGCGGCTTTACATCATCCTCGTGCTCACCTGCGCGATCGCGATTGTCGAGCGACTCCTGGTTACGCCGGACATGCTCGTACTCCTCGGTGTCGCCTCCTACTTCCAGGACTTCCTCAACGTCTCGGCGTTCACGGTCGGAAATGAATACGGCCTTCCGATGAACTACTGGACGCGGATTGGCAACGTCGAAATGCAGCGCGCGGGATCGGTTTACCTCTCGAGTCAGGGCTTCGCTGTTCCCTTCCTGATTCTTCTCCCGGTGGCCACAGCGTGGGTATTCGGTCACAAGCGCGTGAGATTCTCGATGAAGCTCGAGTACGCGATAATCTGGTTTGGGCTGATGCTCAGCATCACGCGAATGACAATTATCGTCTGCGCGATTCAGCTCGTCCTGATAATCCTGATGCTGCGGAAGCCCGAGTGGGCCGTCGCCCTCCTGATCGCAGGCTGCGTCGCGGTGTTAGTCTCGATGGCCGTTGTTCCCGGCGTGCCCGGTTTCATATGGGACACCTTCACGTGGCAAACGGGTAGCAGCGCGTCACACGTAAAGGACTGGAGCAAGGGAGTCCAGGCGTTCTTCGAACACCCGTGGGGCGCCGGACTCGGGACAACGGATCAATCGGCAGTGCGGTTCGGACTCGATCCGCTCACTGCGGACAACGGCTACTTCAAGTACGCCGTCGAGCTCGGACTTCAGGGACTCATCGCGTTGCTCGCGATCTTCGTCGGAATACTGGTGACGTCGTTCAAGGTCGCGCGCCATGCGAGCACGCACAACCGCCGACTGATGGGCACTGTCGTTCTGTTCACAACGATCGGCGTGATGCTGAATGCAACGACCGGAGTCGTGTTCAACGCGCTCGTGTTGTCGTATCTGTACTTCTGGTTTGGCGGTGCAGTCGTGACGATAGCGCAACGCGAGTTCAGCAAGGCGCCTGCAGCGGAGCCGGTTCCGATGGAGCTGTCGCCGGCGTGACACGACCGTCGAGGCCCGCACCCGCGGGTGCGCGCGGATCACTCCTCAAGGGCCTCGCGGACAACAGCAGTGACACATCGCTCGCGACACGAATGCGGCGAGCCAGATTCGCCTTGTTCCTGTCGCTGCTTTCCAGAATCGATGGGCATGTAGAGATACTGGACATCGGCGGCACGCAGGAATTCTGGACGTTGATGACCGATGGCGACGCCGGCGATGTCAGGGTCACCTTGCTCAACATCGAGCATCAGATCGTCACATCGACCAGGTTCGTCAGCGCCGTTGGCGACGCGCGCGCGATGCCTCAATACGCGGACAAGTCGTTCGACGTCGTATTCTCGAACTCAGTGATCGAGCACGTCGGCAGCTATGACGATCAGAGGCGGATGGCGAGCGAAGTCATGCGGGTTGGAAAGCGCTTCTTCGTTCAGACGCCCAACAAGCGCTTTCCGCTCGAGCCGCATTTTCTTTTTCCATGGTTTCAGTATCTGCCCGGCGCTGCGCGAGCGCAGCTCGTTCACCGGTTCGACGTCGGGTGGTACAAGCGCATTCCATCGCTCGAGGCCGCGAGGGCCGAAGTCGATTCGATCCAGCTGCTCACGCGCAGCAGGTTCGCGAATCTCTTTCCGGGCGGAACGCTTCACACCGAAAAGGTTTTCGGGCTTGCGAAATCCTTTGTTGCCTATGGCGGCTGGTAACGCTAGGAAGCGATCGCTACGCGGAGATGTCTGGTCGCTTCGGTGAGTGCTTCAAGTGCGAGCGGGCAAACGTGTTTCCCGCTGCCTGAGCCGATGATCTTGAGCGCGGCCTCGCGGGTAAGCCCAGCGCGATAAGGGCGATGCGCGGTCAGAGCCTCATAGATATCCGCGACACATAGAATTCTCGCCGGGACATCCAGCTCTTCCGCTTTGACTCCCCAGGGATAGCCCGTTCCATCGAGCTTCTCGTGATGCAGCGCAGCCATGCGGGCGAAACCAGCGAATGCGCCGACACGCTGCAGAATTTCCCAGGTATACACCGGATGTCTCTGCATTTCAGCGCGTTCTTCGTCCGTCATCGGACCCGCCTTGTCGAGAATACGCGATGACACTCCAAGCTTTCCGATATCGTGGAGCAGCGCGGCGCGATTCAGAATCGAAACGTCGCGTTTTTCGAATCCCAGCTCGAACGCCGTTGCGCGCGCGTACTTCGCGACATTTGTCGAATGCTGGTAAGTGTACGACGACTTCGCATCGATGATCTCGGCGAATGCACGCGCGACCTCATCGAGCCCCCTTTCATCGACGTAGCGGGTATGCTGCTGCGGTTCGACGGCGATCGCCATTGCGGTCGCATCGGGTGACTGCAGCGACTCCCACCAGTCGATGTCCTCGCGCCAGCTGCGGGCGATTCGTACAACTACCGGATCGAACCACTGGTTGCTTCGCTCGCGAAGCATTTTCATGGCTGCAAGCAGACCGCGCTGCGTGTAGAACGCGTCGAGAGTCTGCGCCAGCAGGATTATGCGCGAGAAGATCGGGATCTCGTGACCTACGCGACCATCCGGAATACCGGTGCCGTCCCAGTGTTCGTCGATGTGGCGAATCGCATCAGCCGTCGCTGTGGAGAATCCCATGCGAAGAGCCATGCTCTCGCCACGCTCGGCGCGGGTTAACAGGCGTGATTGAGCCGGAGCCGGCTTGCTCCGACTCAGTAATCCACCGGCTGCCTTGAAGGCGCTGAGTGCCCGACCCGGAAAGTGCGCAATTCCATGAAAGTGCGCGGGCTCGTGCTCGTCAGCGCTGAGAACTTCTTCGACGCGCGACTGTCCGGATGATCCGGAATCTTTCAATAGAAGAGCACCATACAGCGCGACACGGTCGAAAGCGGAGAGATCGAGCTCCTCAGCGAGGCGCATGCCGATGATCGTGGTGCGGACCGTATGCCCGAGAGATTGACCTTCGGTGAGATCCAGTGCGCGTGACATAGCGGCCAGTACTTCTGACAACGACACAAGGTTCACCGCTGCAGACGGTATCTGCGGCGTTGACTTCGTGAGCCCTGGCACAAGACCGGTACCGGCAGAAATCAATGGGAATCCATTCAATTCGGTGAAACACTTTTGATGCTCGCGCATTTGGCGCGCAACAAAAGGACGCCTGAGCACCGCCTCGCGTTACGGAATCGTAATGTTACCTCGCGAAGCAACCTTTTACCGACTTCCTGCTGCCGGACGGTACCGAATCGCCTCCGCCACGTGATCTCGGAGAACGCAGGGTACCCCATCGATATCGGCAATGGTGCGAGCGACCTTGAGGACGCGATGGTAGCCTCGCGCTGAGAGGCCCAGCGAGCCTGCGGCCTTCTGGAGAAGCATTCGGCCCTCGGATTCGACGTCACCGTGACTGTCTATCCATCGTCCTGGTGCATGTGCGTTGCACTCCACGCCGACCAGCTTCCGAAACCGCTGTCGCTGCACCTCTCGCGCAACCGTGACGCGAGTCCGGATGTGATCCGTAGGCTCCGCATCACTCGAAGCACTCAGGTCCGAGAGCGCGACAGCTCCAACGGTCACGTGCATGTCGATTCGATCAGCGAGAGGACCGGAGATTCTGCGAGCGTAGCGCTCGATCTCGCTCGGCGGGCAAATGCATTTTCCTGACGGATCGCCAAGCCGGCCGCATGGGCAGGGATTCGTCGCACCGATGAGAGCGAATCGCGCCGGATAGCGTACAGACATCGCAGCGCGCGAGATAACGACTTGTCCGTCTTCCATCGGCTGCCGCATTCCTTCGAGAACCGATCGCGGAAACTCGAGCATCTCATCGAGGAAGAGCACGCCATTGTGCGCGAGACTCACTTCGCCCGGCCGCGGGGTTCCGCCACCACCGATGAGGCCCGCGCTCGAGATCGAGTGATGCGGCGCGCGAAACGGCCGCGCGCACGCGTCCAGCCATTCATTGGTAAGCGTCCCAGCCACTGAATGAATCGCAATGACTTCCAGCGCTTCGTCTTCGCTCAGGTCGGGGAGAATTCCGCCGAGGCGTCGTGCGAGCATGGTCTTCCCCGCTCCTGGCGGGCCAATCATCAGGAGATTGTGCGAACCGGCCGCTGCAATCTCGAGCGCGCGTTTGGCCGCTTGCTGGCCGACGACGTCGGCGAAATCGGGAACTTCGTGACGAATCGAATCCTTGTTTTGCTCCGGCGTCGCGACATGAGGCCCGCCGTTTCGCAGTTCGTCGACGAGTATCTGAAGATTTTTTGGAGCAGAAAGTGACGTTCTGGAAACACGCGCTGCTTCGGCGAGGTTCGCCGGAGGAAGAACAAATCGCTCCACACCGGGTGATGTGGCCGCTCGTCGAGCGATCGAAAGCGCGCCGCGAATTCCGCGCATCGCACCGTCGAGCCCAAGCTCGCCTGCGAAGATCGTTCGTTCGACACTCGCAGGATCGAGCTGTCCCGTCGCGACCAGGATGCCGAGCGCAATCGGAAGATCGAATGCGGTTCCGTCCTTACGACGATCGGCAGGAGCAAGATTTACGGTGATCCTGCGAGGTGGAAGCGTGAAGCCGGAATTGACCAGCGCTGCACCAACGCGCTCTCGACTCTCCTTCACAGCGCCTACTGGCAATCCGACCATCGTCCACTGGGGCAATCCTGCCGCCGCATCGACTTCGACGAATACGTCGTAAGTCTCGATTCCTACAAGTGCTGCCGAGCGGATGGTTGCGAGCATCCCCGTACTCTCGAGCAGGAGCGAGGGCGATGCGAAATCGTGCCATGACGCCAGCAAGCGCCAGCCCGCCCGCAGATGAACCCAATCCGTGAGTGGTGGCGTATAATTGATGCGCGGGATGGATATGTGTCCCTCGCCTGAACTCCGAAACCAGGCTTACTAATGAAGAAGACTATTTTTTTGGTGGCCGGCATCGCATTGATCTCCGCATGCTCGTCGCCCCGCGACATGACCGCGCAAACGACGCAGAGTGAACGGACAGTTTCTGCGCCCGCAAAAACCGGTTGGAAGAAGCCGAGTGATGCGGAGCTGAAGAAGGAGCTGACGCCCATTCAGTATTCTGTCACCCAGCGCGCTGACACGGAGAGACCGTTTCACAATGAGTACTGGGACAATCACGAGCCCGGCATTTATGTCGACGTCGTCTCCGGTGAGCCGCTGTTCAGCTCACTCGACAAGTACGAGTCAGGCACGGGCTGGCCGAGCTTTACGCGGCCGCTGGAGTCGTCGAATCTGAAAGTGACGACGGACTACAAGCTCATCTATCCGCGCACCGAAGTGAGATCGAAGCTGGCCGATTCGCATCTCGGTCACCTGTTCGATGACGGCCCGCGCCCGACAGGACTGAGGTACTGCATGAACTCAGCAGCAATGCGATTTGTTCCTGTCTCACAACTTGAAGCGCAAGGCTACGGAAAGTATCTGACGCTATTCAAGAAATAGCGTCTGACTGCGGATTGAGAGCTAAGGACTTTGCGGCCTCAGGACCAAAAGCAATCTACGATCTACGATTAAGTGAGGATTGCGGAGAGAAGCGGAACGACGCGCTGGTCCTTTTCGAGGAGTTACGCGCGAACTGTTGCGAACTGTTGCGGACTCGTTTCTACGCTTCTCTCGTGGTCCTCACTTAATCGTAGATCGTAGATTGCTTTTGGTCCTGAGGCCGCAAAGTCCTCAACTCTCAATTCGCAATCAAGAAAAAAAACGGGGCATCCTTTCGGATGCCCCGCTTCTTTCGTTGCAAGCAGTTCCTACTCTTCGCCGCTTGGTGGGACGACGATGGTGTCGGATCCGATCGTCACGATTACAAAGTCATCGCGACGGTTACGCTGCCAGCAATCCTCGTTGTGGTCGGTGCATACCGGGCGCTCTTCGCCATAGCTGACGAGGTCGAACCGGCTGGCATCGATACCACGCTCGACGAGATAACGCTTCGCGGCGGCGGCACGACGCTGACCAAGGGCCAGGTTGTACTCATCCGAGCCACGCTCGTCGGCATTGCCTTCGATCCGGATACGCATTCCGGGGTTGGCCTGGAGCCACGGGATCTTGCGATCGAGGGTCGCGGCCGCATCGGTGCGGATGTCGGACTTGTCGAAGTCAAAGTAGATCGGAGCTGTGATCGCTGTGGTGTCAACAACCACCGCGGCTGGCACAACGGCCGGTGCTACACAGGCAGGATCGCTCTGCAGGATGCCACCGAGTCCCGGGTACGGGCACATCGTCGGTGCCGGCGGCGGAGCCGGAGCAACGCACTGCGGGCTGGACGCCGGGATGTTCTCCAGGCCAGCATACGTGCACATAGCCTCACGACGGGCGCCGCCAACGAGCAGCGACAGTCCGGCGCGTCCGATCAGATTCAGGTTCTTGGTGTCCTTCATGTAGTCAGCGAGTCCATCGAGACGAATCGCTACGCGGTTGGTGATTCCAAAGCGCAGACCGAGATCGCCGCTGACGCCATAGTTGTACGTGAACTGCCGATCGGTGTTCGCTGCTTCGGTGCTGTAGTTGGAGCGAACTGCACCAGCGCCGAGGATGACCTGCGTGTGCGCTGCAACGGGGATGTTGTAGAGCATGCGCAGTGCGAACGTCGAATACGTGATCGGGTTGTTGTTAAAGCCGGACGGAGCTGGCGGATCGCGATCGCGATCGGGGGTATACGAGCCATCTCCTTCGAGCTCCCAGTGCGGATCGCTCAGGAACACACCGAGGCGGCCGCCGTAACCGATTCCATCCTTCGGATTGCCGGGGGCCTTGTCATCGAAGTGCGTGTACTGACCGAACGCGCCAATCTCGAGCATTCCAGGAAGCGCCCACTCAGTGCCAAGCTCGTCCCACCAGGCGTACGGCGCCCATGGAGCGAGGCTGGCATTACTTGCGTTTCCTGCGAACAGGGAAGCGATGTCGGGGCGGAACTCGAGACCAGCCTGTGCACGCAGGTTGGTGTGTCCGTCGTACGTGGCACCGCTGGTGCCGCCGATGCGACCGCCATTGGGCATGTAGTCAACGATTCCGTCGACGCGAAGCGAGACGGGACCGAGGCCGAAGCTGAAGCCGAGGTTGCCTTCAACGCCGTAGTTGTAGCCGCGTGAGTTGGAGCGAATGTCGCGAAGCTCCGTACCCGCAGGCTCATCCGGCTCGTAGCCGGCATAGGAAGAAAGGACGCCACCGGCGCCGACATGGAACGCAGCTACTCCCGCGAACGGGAAGCTGTAACGAATACGGGCGGAGACTGGTCCGTACCAGATCTTGCCGGTCTGACCAGCGCCCTGCTGCTCGGGGCGGTTATAGGAATTCTCTGCTTCGAGATTCCAGTTGGGAGCGAAGTAGGCGCCGACCCGTCCGCCGACACCGAACACGTTATCAAGCTGCAACGCGTCGTCGAACTTGGTGTACTGCCCAAAGCCGCCCAACAACAGCGTTCCCGGCTGCTGTGCCGCGGCCGTTCCGCCGAAGAGCAAGGCCGTCATTGCGCAGACGGTCCAACGTCTTCTCAACATGTGAATTACCTCTTTCTGATGGTGGATACAGCTACTACAACCGGGACATCGTTATCGCGATTGCCGTAAGGCAGGATGTATGCCGGTAAGCCGGTCACCCCCATAAGGGGCATCCGGCTCGCCGAAAACTTAGCGATTCTTTCAACCCGCGCTAGCTGTTCACAGTGCATCATCACGATAGGCACATATCGATTTCAGCCGTGCAAACATATGACAACCAGTGGGGTGAACATCACGCGCATCCGAGCCCATGTAGCGCTCGCACGGGCTTGCAAATTCAGAGCCACACTTTCATAAAAGTTCGAGAGTGCTCACACCGCGATTGACACGTTACCCGCGCGAAACACACGCAAAAAATCAGCGGGCTCGCGGACTGTTGCGCCGCCACCATGCAGCACGCTCTCGCCGCATGACGATTCGCACTGCGGTACGCCACGCATCCTTCATCTCCCCGGCATCGCGAAAGCGATCATCAGGCACTGGCATCAGACCCTTTCGCATCCACTCAGCAAGTGGTGTCGCGAAGGTCGACAAATCGACACTCCCGGCGAGCTGCCGCGAGAGAATCAATGACGCTTCGCCATCGCCGAACGGAGGGTTGCCGCTCAACGCAAAAACGACGATCGCAGTGAGCGCGAAATAGTCGACCCCTGCGCCATGCGGCTCACCGAGCAGTTGCTCGGGAGCGGCAAATGCCGGAGTGCCTGTCGTTCCAGTCGCATCTTCACCGGTCGCGTTCGCGATTCCGAAATCGGTCATGCGCCATCGTCCATAACGATCGATGAGAATGTTCTCCGGCTTGAGATCGCGGTGAACAATTCCGACAGCGTGTGCCGCGGCAAGCCCATCGAGAAGCGATTCGACCTGCGGCGCAATTTCTTCGAGTGTGCGCGGACCGCTTCGCTCGACGAGGCTCGCAACCGAGCCTTCATCGGCAAGCTCCATCGTGTACCACGAGAGATCGCCCTTGCTGTCCCAGTCATAGATCGGAACGATTGCGGGATGAGCGAGCTGTGCAGCGAGCTTCGCTTCACTCCAGAATGCTGCGACTGCCCGCGCGTCCGCAGCGACACGGGGATGCAACACCTTGAGCGCCACCTCGCGCTCGAGTGAAAGATCTCTGGCGCGCCACACTTTTCCGAAGCTGCCGGCACCGATCGGCGAGAGCACTTCATAGTCATCGCCGAGCGCGTATCGTATCCGCGCCTCTTCGGACATGTCGTTCGGCGGCGATTCAGGATCGGCGATCGGCACAACTCCGCCGCGCGTCGAATAGCTGCTGTCGGCAACGCGAAGAAACGCGGCGACCGAAGGGAATCGCGCGCCTGGATCCGGCGACAGGGCACGGTCGAGCGCACTCGCCAGCGTCGCCGGACATTCAGGACGAAGCCAGCTCACTGGAGGAACGTCTACAGGAGGCGGCGATTCCCCGGTAAGCGCAGTGAAGCAGATCGCCGCGAGCTGCCATTGATCGCTCGCCGGTGTTGGATTCCATTTGTCGACAGTCCATTCCGGAGGAGGCTGCGGCGCGGGACGATGCGCTTCTGCCATTCCTCCCGGCAGCTGCGGACGCATGCCGTGCGGGATATCCTCGCGCGGGACTGCCCACTGCCATTCGAGCAGCCAGAGACGTCCCGTTGCCGTCAGCCACACAGTGTCGACAGTGAGCGCACCGTGAGTCGTTCCGCTGTCGTGCAGATACGACAATGTCGAGCCCGCGCCGCGGACCACCTGCATCACATAAGGGATCTCGACTCTGCCGAGGCGCTCCATGTGCGAGCGCACAGTTTCTCCGGTTACCCACCGCCTCAGGTAACCAGGCCCACGCTCCTTTTCAGCGACCCAATAGTGATACGTCGTGGGAATCGCGGGATGGCTGCGGTGCGCCAACCGCTTCGCTTCGGAGTAAAGCCATGCGTGATGCGCAGGATTCGGCGCGGTGACGAGCGCAAGCGAGCGGCCCAATCCATCATTCACCTGCTGATAGTGACGCTCATCACCGTAAAGATTTCTCGAGCCCCACGACCAGCCGGGAGGCAGATGCCAACCGGCGATATGTGACGGAAGCTCGAGCGCCTTCATTCCCTCGACCGGAGTTCGCTTGCTGGCGCTCATGCCGGCATCGATTGCAGCGTGATCGCAACGCGAGCGCCCTTTCCTTCTTCGCTCTCGAGGTCGATCCCACCGCCCCACGATTCGATCAGACGCCGGCTGATTGCGAGCCCGAGGCCGCTGCCGGTAGTGCGAGTGGAGAAATGCGGCTCGAACACGCGAGGAAGCGCTGTGTTCGGAATCCCAGCGCCGTCATCGGCAATCTCGATGCGAACCGATGCATCATCCCTGGCGAGATTCACGCGCACACTGCGAGCGCGTGCGAGTCTAGCATTCTCGAAGACGTTGAGCAGCACGTCACGAAGCTCGTCATTTCGCGCCGCAGCAAATGTGGGCGCGTCAGCTCCTTCGAGCGTCCACTCGACTCCGCCGATTCCCATTTTCTCCAGTGCTACCACGTCGCGTAATATGGCAGCCACGTCAACCCGCACCGGCTGCGGCAGCTCACCGGGCGAGCTTCCATAGCGACTGAACGTTCGTGCAATTTTGTCGAGGCGGTCGATCTCCGACAGAATGCGCGTGACGTTCTCGTCGAGCACCTTGTCGAAGTCGATTCGCTTATCCGCCCGCGCGCGCCGCAAATGCTGAACACCGAGCCGAATTGGCGTGAGCGGATTCTTGATCTCGTGCGCGATCTGTCGCGCCATCTCGCCCCACGCAAGAACACGCTCGGCACGCGCGACTTCGATTCGACTCAGCTCCAGATCGCGTGCGAGAATCTTCGCCGCGATTCCGCTCAGCCAGAACGCCGCAATTGCGCCGACTGCTGTCGCGAACAGCACAAGCAAAGTGAGATCTCTTCTACGCCGGTCGAGTACGAGCTCATCGCTCCGCGCCGGAGCGGCGAGTACGTAATCATCCCCATTCGGATTCGCACCCGCGCGATAACCCCAGAACATCGTTGTCCGCGCGATGGTTTGTCGTGACGTTGCGGTCAGCTCGCCATGCAGACCGATGTTGACGTACACGCGACGCGGAAGCAGCCGTCCCGCAGGCGCGATCATCTCGTACAGCGAATCGCTGCTTCTCGTGAGAGCTCCATCCGAGTAGAGAAAGAGCGGAGATCCGCCAATACTCGCGGTGGCCATCTCGGACCCCGCTGGAGTCCCCGATGCAGCGGCGCTCAAAACCTCTTTGACGAGCAGCTCCCGAACACCGCGGTCATCGGCCTGCAGACGCTGGTACGACCAGAAAGCAAAGCCCACGGCGGGCAAAACAAAAAACGTGAACAGCGCAAGCGTCAACCGGCCGTGATAGCTGGCGACCCATCGTCTCGCGCGACCGCGAACCCACCGAAGAAATCCACCTTCGGCCATGGTAGCCAGTGCCCACAGGATTCCAGCGATGGCAACGTCCAGAATCACAAGGAGCGCCGCGCGCACGACGCGCGTTGGCCATGAGCGAAGGTCGACCTCGACGTGCGCGCGCGCGAGACCGCTCGAGGTTGGAACTATCTCGTCGCCATGCCACTCGTTGTCGACGCGCCGCCATGTCATTGCATTTGCATTCGCGCCACCACCCGGTGTCACGTCAGCGAGCGTCAGCGTGTACGGCGGCTCCGTTTTGTCAGGCTGATCGAATCCAAGCAGGGCCAAGTACGGATTCTGCGGTACGAGTCGCGTGCGTGGAGAAGCAACCGCCGACGTCGCTGTCCCATCGTGGTGGGGAACCGCGAGCATCACCTGCCGG
>Ga0070699_100002993_pt1 | contig 15009 bp, 11 predicted proteins | sample KBSK1503metaG_FD_65473 | JGI IMG/M metagenome (GOLD analysis project Ga0070699, IMG submission 65473) | Corn, switchgrass and miscanthus rhizosphere microbial communities from Kellogg Biological Station, Michigan, USA - KBS K1-50-3 metaG | ecosystem: Host-associated > Plants > Roots >...
CCATCCTTTCGCGCGCGACAAACTCCAAACTCAGATATGGCTAGCTCTTGAGCGCAAATTGGGCAATGCTTCAATTCAACTACCTGGAGAGATTCTTCATTCATTTGCGGACTCCAACTGAGCAACAGGATTTCTCGCGCACCTGCTTCTCCGAACAACACTTCACCTCAGTCCGGCGGCGAAAGATCTTCCGGTATCGGAGATCCAAAACTTGAAATGAATGTTTGGCAGAAGCTCCGAACAAATCAGGGAGATCGCCTAGATTGCCTTGCGCGACTATTAGAAGTCACGCCCTTTACCTTTTACCTGAATCAAGAGATCGTAGGAGGCTTCCGGGCAATTGCGAGAAAAATAATGAGAGCTAGTAAACCTTCTTACGAAATCAAAAAACAGGGCCGCTGCGCCGAACTTGTTTATGGCAATCAATCTCTTTCAGCGAGGGATTCGCATTATAGTGATCGAAGAGATTTTTGCAACACCTATTTCACTTTTCTTTTGGTCCAAATTAAGCTGCGCGAATCAATTTCTTGATTCTCCTTTTTACTGTGATTGCTGATGAGTGCAAACAACTCTCTTGCGAGAAGATAGATGATCGCACCACTTGTAACACGCTACGAAAACACTCCAAAAATAAGATCGAAATGAATATCAGGATCTGTGAAATCTCTAGAAAAACTCGTCGCGGCAAAATTCAAGAAACCGTTCGCCGTCTGTTTGACGCAAATTCTTCGTCAGCTATTAGCTAAAGGCAAATCGCAATCATAACTAAATTACAACACCAGGAATTCACATCGTAGTTGAATCACACGCACGAGTGATTAGAAATGAGTCTTTCTAATTTTTTTTATTTCTAGCGAAGCGTAAAGTTAACGGACGACTCGAGGTTCTGGAAGATGATTAACATAGCAAGTTAGTAGCAAGTGAGATCGTTTTGCTTCCCTTTTGTCCTAAACTGCAACGCATGATGATCGTCTTTGCTTCTGTTTTGAACTTAGTGGGTACAGATAGTCAAGCAGACTCTCCATTGCTTCGCGGTCACTGATCATTCAATTGTTCTCTTGAAAGGATTTTCTGGCGCGCCGCTGGCGTGTGCAAAGTGCAATAACACGTGGTTGTGACAGCTTTGTAAAAATAGTCGCCCTGATTTCCACATGGATTTCCTCAGAATCTGTGGAAATCCCTTGTCCCAGGTGCGTTGACTGATGTCCACCGTTGTGGGTGGCGCAAAATGCAAATCTTCATCGAATCATTGACCGATCTTTCAGACGAAAAACAAATTTTAGTCCTGACCAGATTTCATCTATGGCGCAGATTTTTACGTCAACCAGACCGCAAAGCAAACCGATTCGCTGCACGCGGTCAAAGGAAAGATCAGTGGTCACACCTGAACTCTTTTTTGGCCAAGCGGTCCAGATCATGCCATTGGTTGAAAGTTTCTTTGCTAACGATGGAAAATCCTTTATCAGGGTCTTCTCGGCATAAGTGAAAAACAAAACAATGTCGAGCGGTTTCAACAATCGAGCTACGATTTGCGCGTTTGCTGGCAGAACGCCCAATTGTTTCTGAAAGCCTTCGGGCGCATTGACCAACGCAATTCGAGAGCTCTCTTTGATTCCGAGTTTCTTAGCTAAAGGTGTGCCAGAGTAGCCGGCCATTCAGGTCCAGATCCTTAATCAAGATTTTCTCGGGTTCTTCGAGCCAGTCGTCAACTTGTTATTAACTTCCCTCACGACGCGCCGTGGTAGGTGTGTATGCTTCTCGCGGAGAAACTTTTTGACGGATCCAGGATCTCTTTTTGCCAGTTCTCGAAGAGCCCAGGACAGGGCTTTCACAACCATGTCCTCTCTATCATCAACAACTAGACGGCAGATCGCCAGCGTTCTTGTCGCAACACCTCGTCCGCCTCTCGCTTTGTTGTTCAAGGGCACAGTGCTGACGACTGCTGCACGTCGCCACCAGTGATTGCGTGAACGAGCCCACTTGGCAATAAGCGAGTCTGGAACCTGTCGTTCCCGCCATGCGGGGCCAGACAAATAACAAGCGAACGTATCGACCGAAGTCCAACTATCAATTCCATCTCCAAGGAGTTTTAGTTTTCTAGAATTCAGACTATGCCTTGCCTGACGATCGTGCTGAACTAATTCGTACGCAAAAAATCGGGGTACAGTCTTTTCGTGCTTCAACAACAGCAGCGTCAGCTGGAAAACGAATTCAGATGGGGCGTTGGCCAGTCGCTTCGAGAACTCCCGTCGCACCGCTCGAATACTTCTTGTATTTTTCTCCGACAACAGCAAAAGCCGAGTACGGATTTCAGCAGCGATGTTTTCAAAGCTATCTTTTGTCATTCTGGAAGAAGATCCGGAACTGGTGTGTTAACGGCAATGTGATCTCCGAATCGAATTCCTCGTCGCTCATGCCCTAGCGCAGTGATAATGATGGCGCCGGTAAATACCGTAACCGCGGTCAAAGCCATCGCAGTCGCGTAAGTCATGCGTTGTGCGAACAGGGCCTCGATATATGCAACTGAACCGGCCAGGAGCACACCGCACTGGTAGGCAAAACCTGGCAGAAAGCCACGCACTGAATCAGGGGAGAGCTCAGTTAAATGCGCCGGTATGATCCCCCAGGCTCCCTGAACCATAAACTGCATCAGGAAACCTCCAACAATCAGCAATGCTAGCGAGGGCGAGAATGCCCACAGCGGAATAACGGCCAAGGCTCCGACGAGTGCTGCGATCATTGAGCGTCGACGGCCAAAGCGATCTGACATGAGTCCAAAAAGAAGTCCGCCAGCTATCGCACCGACCATGGAGATCGCCGTCACTGCCGCAACTTTCTGGGGGCTAAACCCCCACTGCCGCTTTAGAAGTGTCGGATACATGTCCTGGGTTCCATGTGAGACGAAGTTCATCATCATCATTAACATCACCAAATAGAGAAAGAGCTTCCAATGAGAGGCGATGCCACGACCCAGTTGTCCCCAATTTTCGTGGCGGGTCTTTTTCCAAACCTCCGATTCCTTTACCTGAAGGCGAATGTAGATTGCCAGCAAGGCTGGCAGCCCGCCAATAAAGAACATCGGTCGCCAACCCCAATGCGGAAAGATGAAAAAGTAGCAGCCGGCCGCAAGGAGATATCCAGCCGCGTATCCCTCCTGTAGCAGACCGGATAGTACTCCCCGCCAGCGCGGCGGTACTTTTTCCATCGCCAGCGAAGCGCCTACGCCCCACTCTCCACCCATTCCAATACCGAAGACGGCGCGCAAGACGAGAAACGTCGCATAGTTTGGTGCCAGACCTGAAAGCACCTCGACGACCGAAAAGAATACGAGATCAATAATGAGCGGCAAGCGGCGTCCATAGCGATCTGCGAGCAAGCCGAAGATAAATGCGCCCACTGGCCGAAACCCGAGTGTGAGGGCGATGGAAAGCGCAATGTCTTTATCAGGTCGGTGGAATTCCTCCGCAATTGCAGTCAGCGAGAAAACCACCAGAAAGAAATCAAATGCGTCGAGCGTCCAGCCGAGAAACCCCGCAAGGAGTGCCGATCGATGATCTCCACTTCCAGATAAGTTTTGTGTTGTTGCAGGGTTAGCAGGCAAATGGTGCATCTGTTCCGGAAGTGCGCTTAGTTTGTAAGAAAGCTGGGATACTATTATGTTGCAAATACTTACTCAAGAGTTTTGGTTTGTTGCCTCAGCGAATTTCTATAATTCCGGCTTCGGTGGTTCAATGGTTAACATCCAACTATCGCTCGAGCCCGTAAGTATTAAGCGAACGGCGCGACAGTTAGGATTAGTTTGGCGGCAGAATATGAAAAAAGCCAAAGACATCAACTCGAACGAGATCACCGATAAGGAGACCTATCTCAACCGGCGAACATTTATACGCGCCGCAGTTCTTGCGGGAACCGCGACTGCTACCACGATTGTTTATCGCAGCTTGAAGCCAGTGCCGGCCGAGCCGCCTAAAGGTCAGAAGCTTGCGGGGGTTTCGAAATCCGGTGACCCGGACGCACTCAAAGCGGGTTTCAGGGTTGACGAGCAACTCACTTCTCTTCAAGACATCACGAATTACAACAACTTCTACGAGTTCGATAGTGACAAACGCGGTGTCGCGTCTGCCGCTAAAGGCTTTATTGCGAAACCTTGGAGTGTTTCAGTCGAGGGACTGGTAAATAAACCGAGGGTGTTTGATCTAGAAGAACTCCTCAGATTCGAACAGGAAGAACGCATTTATCGCCTTCGCTGCGTAGAAGGCTGGTCGATGGTTATTCCCTGGATCGGGTTTCCCCTCAAAAAGCTCCTCGACCAGGTGGAACCAACTTCGCAAGCAAAGTACGTTGCATTTCAAACGCTATACGATCGTAAGCGCATGCCTTACCCGTTCAGCAGCGGTCTCGCATGGCCGTACGTTGAAGGGCTTCGTCTTGACGAAGCAATGCATCCGCTCACTATCCTGGCGACGGGGCTTTATGGTGAGACTCTGCCGCCTCAGGATGGTGCGCCGATAAGACTTGTTGTGCCATGGAAGTATGGGTTCAAGAGCATCAAGTCTGTAGTGAAGATAACGTTAGTGCCCAACGAACCACCGACCACCTGGAATATTCAGGCGCCCGACGAGTATGGGTTTTACTCGAATGTGAATCCAAATGTGCCTCACCCCAGATGGAGCCAGGCTACGGAGCGAAGGATCGGGGAATACGGCAGACGCAACACCCTGCTATTCAACGGATATGCTGAGCAAGTTGCGCATCTTTATGATGGCATGGATTTGAGAAAGTACTTTTAGGATTGTGAAAGACATCCGCTTTTCAAAACTCGTACTGTTCGTAAACTCGCTCGTACCGCTGACGCTTCTCCTTTGGGACTGGTATCACAAGAATGTGGGAGCGAATCCGCTGGAATTTGTCACACGCACCACCGGTATGCTCACCCTTGTCTTCCTAGTCATAACCCTGGCAATAACGCCGCTGCGAAAGATCACCGGAATTAACTGGCCCGTTAAGTTTAGACGAATGCTGGGTCTCTTTGCGTTTTTTTACGGTTCGCTGCATCTACTGACTTATCTCTGGTTCGACCGTTCCTTCAATTTTTCCAGTATGGTCCGGGACGTCGCGCAGCGGAGATTCATCCTGGTCGGAATGACTGCTTTTCTTCTGATGGTGCCGCTGGCAATTACCTCAACGAACAAAATGGTCAAGAGGTTGGGCGGAAAACGTTGGAGTAAGCTTCATCGCCTGGTTTACGTTGCCGCCATCGCAGGCGTCATTCACTACTGGATGTTAGTGAAATCGGATACACGACTCCCATTGACCTTCGGCTTCATCCTTTTCCTGTTGTTGGCACATCGCGTGTTCATTAAGTATTTCCCAACTCAACCTCCGCTCCCGGGCGTGAACTTTCTTCCGCGCGATTGAGGGCTGGTTGAGAGCTTCAGGTTTTCGCGAACCCGAGTCACTGAATTGCGTCTGCACTCAACGTCAGAACCGAGTAGCGGTAGCGGTTGGGTAGAAACTTGGCGATTGAGCATGAATCATGCGATTGGTGTCGCCACCCAATACAGTACCGCGAGCGAAGCGACCGGATGCCGGAACTCGATAATCCCAAGAACTCTTAAAACGGGTTGAGTGCCGGCATCCGGTCGCTTCGCTCGCGGTACTGTATTGAGTTGCGATCATGTTGGTGTCCTTCCTCACTCGACTGATTTTCACACGGTCGCTACCGCTCCCGGTTCTGACATTGAGCTCCTGCGAAGTTTGTAAAATTATCCCCACGCGCACGACATCTGGTCACGATGAGCCGCTTAAGCTTAAAATGTATCGCGTTAGATTCTGACGACACCAATGGCACAATCAGTCGAACGTTTCTCCAGCCGTGTTGCAAACTACGTCCGGTACCGGCCCGGCTATCCGCCTGAAATAATTGATCTGCTCAAAGCGGAATGCGACCTCACATCTGACTCCGTCATTGCCGACATTGGATCTGGCCCAGGGAACCTCACGGAACTCTTTCTCAAAAATGGTAACGTAGTGTTTGGCGTCGAACCAAACGCCGCGATGCGAGCCGCCGCCGAAAGGATTTTGCAGAACTATTTGGGGTTTAGAAGTGTCGATGGCACGGCAGAATCGACTGAACTGCTATCCGCGAGCGTCGACTTTGTTACCGCCGGTCAAGCGTTCCACTGGTTTGATGTCAGGAGAGCAAAGACAGAGGTTCGACGCATACTCAGGCCTGGAGGGTGGGCTGTTCTCGTCTGGAATGAGCGCCAAGTCGACACAACGCCGTTCCTGCACGATTACGAGCAGTTTCTACTCCAATATGGAAGTGACTACCCCGTTGTAAGGCATGAAAATGCTGTAGCCAGCATTGCGGACTTCTTCGCTCCAGAAAATGCCAGGTTAAGAAGTTATCCGAACTCGCAGGAGTTCGACTTTGAAAGTTTAAAGGGCCGGCTCCTTTCCACCTCCTACATACCTGAACTCGGCCATCCAAACTTCGACTCAATGCTACGAGACCTGGGTGACATATTTAACAAGTACGAAAAAGACGGTAGAATTCTTTTCGACTACGATACTCGGGTCTACTACGGTCGATTGTCTAACTGTTCAGCCCCGAGTAGATGAACTCACCCCTTAACTGCTTATGACAGAAGACAGACGAAGTGAGACCAGAATAAGCACCAATCGGCCTGCGAAATGGGTTGGTTTGTCCGGCATGTACGACGGCCGACTGGAGGATATTAGTCTCGGGGGATGCTTCGTGAACACTGATGGACACGTGGAAGTAAGCGAATTGGTAAGCCTCGAGATTCAACTTCTTTCGGGCGAATGGTTACCTCTGCGGGGAGAAGTTACGTTTGCTCAGCCTGGAATAGGCTTCGGCCTTCTCTTTAATTTCCTCACTGACGAACAGGAGCGGGCCTTAAAGGAGTTGTTCGCGTGACGTTCTACTGAATGGACTGATTTTCGAGGACGGCGATTCCGTGAGCAAGGTCGGCCCGGGTAAACGCATTCTGCGGTCGAAAAAGCGTATCGCCCTGCATTAACCCTCTCGAGACCGCTACATAAACATATCCTCTAAACTCCGCTGGAATGCTTGCGGCATCGAGAAATGCCAGCGGCATATTTGATCTTGCTTCCGCTTCAGAGCGCAGACCTCCCGCTCTCACCAGGGCTACGGCCGCCGTCAACCGATTTGCGATATCGCTTGGCCGGAATTGACCTCCCGGAGTCACATCCACGAATAGTGGGCCCGTTGGTGACGCTTGTGCGCTTTCGACAAAAGACATGGTGGGAATGTCGCGAGCATCCTGGTAACTGGGCGTACCTGGCAAATACTGCGGCACATGGGCGCCTAACACGAGCGCGGTTGCGAGATCAGAACGACTAACGGAATAGTCAGGTCGAAACTTCGAACCGATGGGCCACAACGCCAGGGATCTGATGTCCTGATAGACCTCACTGCGTAGTTGTGGGTTTAGATAATCGGCATCATCAATTCGCGCATAGCGAGCCCGACCGATTTGCAGGACACCGGAAAAAGGCTGGGAAATACCCAGAATCCCAAGAGTGTTGCGTACCTGGATGTGCCACGAACCACTCGCAGGTAGATTCAACACAACTCGTTCCGACTTTCCAGTCAACCCGGGGAGATTGACCGCGTTTGATTGTGCGCGCAGATTGCCCGCTTGGTCGTAAACATACAATCCCAGATCATTGACGCTCCATAAGGGTCCCCAACCAATTTGAATTGAAGCGCAGACGGTATCGGCAGGAATCTGAAGGTCTGTCTCAAACACGCTCCCTGGCTGCACTACTCCAGAAAAAGTGGTTAGCGGGTCGCTTACAAAACTAACTTGTCCGTGATCCAATGTGCTGCGCCACGCTCCTATTTTTCTTGAGGGAAACGATGCCTGCAGCACTGCGGCATGGGCATTCAACATCCCTGCACCAACCTCGTGTTTGTAATACGGTGCGAGTGGCGTGGCCGTGCGCTGCAGGATATCGCGGACCTCAGCGGGGGTCAGACTTGGATTGGCCTCAAGCATCAATGCGATGGTTCCCGCAACCTGAGGCGCTGAAAAGCTGGTACCGCTGGCCGTGGTGTAGTAAGGAATCTCCGTTGAAGTGAGCCTCTGCACATCATTGCCTGCGACACCCTCCGCTGACGTTACGTTAGCGATTCCAGAACCGCGTAGACTGACAACGCTCACCCCGGGCGCAACCAGTGTTGGACTGAACAACGCACTGGCAAAGTCACCACGTGACGAGAAGTTGGCTAACCGCCCCTGTGTGTCGGTGGCACCTACACTTACCACCCAAGGTGCAACTGCGTAAGGATTAAGGGTATGCAGGCCTGGTCCAGTGTTTCCTGCCGAGAACACAACGTTAGTGCCGTTTTCGGCTAGAAGTTTGGTCGCAATATTTACCGGATCATTTGCGTCGAAGACTGTGTTCGCTGAAAAACTACAATTCACAACCCGCACATTCTGGTTTGCACCATTTGCCAGCAAGTAATCCAATCCTTCAAGTACGTAAAGAAGCGTAAGATCACCAGCACTCAAGCCAACCAGTTTTACTCCCGGGGCTACGCCGCTAAACTTGCCTTTCGAAACACTGCCGTTGCCACCTATTACACCTGCTACGAACGTGCCGTGGCCATACAGTTGATCCGTGTTCGGCAAATTCTGCGAATTCACGGGGTAACTAAAACCCGCGCCCACGCCCAATGTGTCGGCAAGTTTGACGTTAGCAATAACGCGTCCCGCCAGATCCGGATGAGACCCATCGATGCCTGTATCGAGAACAGCAACCGCTATGTTTCTGCCAGTAAGCGGCAGATTCATGTTATGGCTTATGACTTCAGCATCACCCCAGGCACGGTCGACCCCAGTAGTGGATCTAACTTCCGGTTCGCTTGTCAGGTTAAGAGTGCGGTTACCATAGATTGAACGTACGGCTGGTAGCCTGGAGACGGCAAATATCTGACGTCGGGTTCCCGTTACCATGATCATCGGCAGTGCTCGGAAACGAGTGCCGCCCAGGATTCCAGTTGTTTGAAGATCGGCCAGATCGGAGTCGCCCGGCATGCGATGGTAAACGACCACAGCATTGACGCTACTATCGTCTGTCAACCGGTTTAGCGTCACAGCTAATTCCGGATCGAGACTCTGTAGGCCGGTCTGTGTAGACGATGGCGCGATTAGGGACGTAAGCGCATTGACTCCGGTCTCTTGAAGACTATTCGCACCGCTAACGGTTATTCCCTCGGCACATGCGACAACCATGAAATCTGCGCCCACAAGGCTTAAGCCATTGGTCGGAAGAGAGAAAACTTGCCCATCTGGACCGGTTGCGGTGATTCCATCAGCGCCGGAAATCGTAATGCCGTTCGCACCGGTTGCCGTGATGCCATCCGCATTGGCTATTTGACTTGAATCCGCGCCGGTAGCTGTTATGCCGTCAGCACCGGTAGCTGTAATTCCATCGGCGCCCGTGGCAGTGATTCCTGTAGGAAAACGAAAGTTGACCGAGTCAGCGTAATAACTGACACCGTCGGCGCCGGTGGCGGTTATGCCATCCGCACCGGTGGCAGTAATTCCGTCAGCTCGATTTATCAGCAAAGAATCAACGCCCGTGGCAGTGATGCCGCTGGCGCCAGTGTAGGTGAAGCCATCTGCGCCGGTAGCCATTATCCCGTCTGCACCCGTCGCTGTAATCCCATCGGCCCCTGTGGCGGTGATCCCATTTGGTCCAAAAGCAAGCACACCATCAGCGCCGGTTGCGGTAATTCCGGAAGTGCCGGTGTACTGAATCCCGTCCGCACCCGTGGCGGTGATGCCATTTGACCCGACAATAGTAATGCCAGCCGTTGCCGGGCCAGCACTTAGCAGCCCTACGAGCAGTAGCGCTAGAAATTCTCTGGTCTCTCTAAAGGGAGTGTTCTTTCGCAATAGACGATTTAGCAAACCATCACCTAAGTCGGATTTATCGGCGCAGTCGTGCTAATGCTGTTTCTGGTGGGGATACGCCTTCTGAGTGTCTTCGCAGGACTGGCTAAGGGGTATTACCGCTCCTCGTCGTATGACGCCTGGGTCATCCGCCTGCTGTCGAACCAGCCAACCCTCCGAGTCTTCAAAAGCGTACCGTATTTTAAATTGGCCGCCAGCTGGATTTGTTGCGTTACCCTTACGATTGTCCCAAGAAACTAAGTCACCCGAATTACAGCGCAACCCCACCAAAATCAAGGCCGGGGCCCCTTCAGCCCAAGAGTTCCTGATAAAGTTTGCGGGCTTCCGCACTTGGTTCCACCCCCAGTTCTCGCTCCAGTAAACTGTGTAAGGTCTCGAATTGCTCTTTTGCCGCCGCTTTGTTCCCCAGGTTCACGTGCGCGCGCATGATCAGACAATGAATGTCCTCGCGAAATGGATCAACATGCAAAATACGCTGGGCCAGTTGAAGCGACTGGGCCCATTCATCCCTTTTCTGCGACATGCCCGCCAACAACTCCAGCAGACGTAAGTATTGCTCCCGATAGTAGGTTCGTTGCTCTTCCACCCACGGCTCATAACTTCCCTGGGCAAATTCTCCCCGATAAAGTGCCACTGCTCGCTCAAACGCCTGGACACACTCTTCAACTTGGCGTGCCCGCCGCGCGCTTTCACCTTGCGAGACTAATTGGTCAAACTCCTCGATATCGATGCGATAGGAAAGTTCAGGATTTAGCAGGTAGTCGCCGTCCCGGTAAAGGATGAAGTTTTGCTTCAGCGGCTGGCTGCTGTTCAGGGCTTTGCGGATGTGTGAAACGGTCGGATGAAAGTTCTTGTCGACGATCTCAATGTCGGTTTCGCCCCAGAAGGTATCGATAATCGTATCTTTTGAAGCACGGTGATGGCGTCGCGAGGCTATAAAACACAAAATGTCGCGCGCACGCCGCGTACTCCACGCATCTGGCGCGAGCGAGCGGGAAAACTCGCGATATATCTCGAACGGCCCGAGCAGGTTTATTGTGAGATCAATACCGGGCTGAGTTTTCAGCGCCGCTTCCGCCGACGGAAGGTTCGTCGGCATGGCGAGTGTTGGTCTTAAGCCATCGAGCTCTTTCCTCAGATCGGAAGGCAACAACTCCGCAGCCTCTTCTATGGAGAACAGATCGCAATTTGCCGCAACTTCTCGACTGAGCCAGTACTCATAATCGTACCTCACCGCCAGGTCGATGGCGCGTCGCAAATGCTGTAGCATTTTTGGTTCATTCTCGAGCTTGAGTTGACAGCTTGCCAGCGCCAGGGAAGCCTGCGCTTCGTAGTAATAAAGGGTGTGATCGTGGAAATACTCGAGAGCTTTCCCCAATGTTTCGATGGCCGCCAAGTGTTCGCCTTGCGCGGTCATAATGCGGCCCTTTGCAAGCGAAGCGGTAAAGAATCCTATTTCATTCTTCTCGAGCGGCCGCATAGCGATTAATCGATCGATCTGATTGCGAGCCGCACTGAGATCGCCCACGAGCAAACTGAGCAAAGCTTGTTCTTCCAACAACTCCGTGCGCGCAAGGTTCACACCTGCTTCATCATAGGCTCGCGCCGCGCGCCCGTAGTATTCGCTTGCTTTTTCAATCTCACCCTGCTCGCGATACAGATTGCCATACGTTTCAAAGGCATCTGCTCTGGCTGCTACCAGATTGAAAAGCTGGCAACGCTCTATCGCTTCGTCGAGGTTCTGCTCGCAAGCGACCAGGTTTCCAAGATAAAGGTAACAGTGAGCCATGTTCAGATGGGCAGTAGCCTCCTGCGGCATCGGTGTCTGGTTGCCTTCCCGGAGCATGCGGCGAAGCCAACGCAATGCCTCACCGAAATCACCGCGAATCATTGCCGGCAAGCCGAGGTTGTGGGTGATCAAACGAAAGTAGCGTTCATCGTTGGTGTCCTGAGCCAATTGAAGTGCGCTCCGAAACTCCAGTTCGGCTGCCGTCCATTCTCCCAATGCCACCAAGCACAAACCGCGCGTGTTGGCGCACTTCATCCGGACAGCAGACCGTTCGTAAGTAAGTTCCAGGGCCCGATCCAAATAAGTAAAGGCCAGCGAATAATCGCCTTCCCGACGTGCAAGAGTAGCCATTGAATGAAGGGTCTCAGCTTCCCCTTCTCGATCGCCCCGTTGCTGAAGCAAGGAGCCAGCTCTTCGGAAAAGTGATTGTGCTGACTCGTACTCGCCCCTGAGCCTTGCCACTTCCGCTCGATAAGCCAGCGCCCGCGGGTGAGCTTCCATCACCGTGGCCGGAAGAGTGTCGGTCAGAGTGGCTAGGGAGCTCAGTGCTCCCGAAGAGATCCACTCGGCCCCTTTTTCCGCGACGACCTCGGCGGCCCGGTTGAAATCTTCGGCGGCGAGAAGATGTCTAACGCCTTGTTCCCAGGAGCCGCGATTGAGAAAGTACTCGGCATAGCCCCGCTGTTCCTGAGACACGCCGCTACGGCCAATGTCGCTTCGCAAACGTCGTCGTAGAAAACTTTGGAACAACGGGTGCAACCTGTATTCCTCACCCCGGCCATCGCTGGCTACCGTTATGAAGACATTGCGCCGGACCAGATTGGGAAGGATTCGCGCGCAGTTCATACCTTTGAAAAGAGCGGCGCATGTGTCCAGCTCGATGCTATCCAGCAAGGCAATTTTCAGCAGCAGTCGTTGAACTTCTTCCGATTCGTCGGAAAACACTTCCTCAGCAAAGTAGTCGAATATGTCTGGCTCCGATTGTCGTAAGACTTTCACCAGGTCTGTCGGTCCGCTTTGCCCTTCGCGAGAGCTCGCCGTAGCCTTCTGTGCAACCTGCCTAACGAGTTGTAACGCGGTAATCCATCCGTGGGTCCGTTCACGATACTCCGCTAACTGTTGTGGAGTGAGTTCAAGGTCAAAAACTTTCCGAAATAGCTCCCGCGTCTCTTCATCCGTGAACAGCAAATCGCTCCTGTCGAAAATTGAAAACGGAGATTGAGTGCGCAGTCTGGCTAAAGCCAGCGGCGGCGTCTCCCGCGAAATCACGATGACATGCAAGACATCGGGCAGGTAGGCCAACAAGCGGTCCACTACTGCATGCACGGGAGTTTCGGCGCCGAGGTGATGGTAGTCGTCCAGAACGAGAATGAGCTGTTGTTCAACGCGCTCCAATACCTCATTTGACAGCACATCGACCGCGCGTTCCGGGTTTTGCGCCAACTCGGTTGAAGCTTCCTTCAGATAAGCAAACATGGCCTTGCCAAAGTCAGGCACAACTTGCTGAATCCCGAAGGTCAGATACCCGAGAAAGACAAAAGGATCGTTATCCGTATGGTCCAACTGATACCAAACAAAGTCCCTTTTATGCGTGCGCAAGAAATCTGCGACAAAGGTTGTCTTTCCTGATCCCGCATTGGCGGTTACGAGCGTGACCGGATGTGCAAGGTTCGTCAGTAGGCGCTCAGCAAGGCGAGGTCGGGAGAGCAATTCCGGGGCTGGGCGAGGCGGCAGTAACTTGGTACGTAAGAAAAAGGTTGGTTGCGTGCCTACGGACTGACTGTTTGCTTCGGGGGGCAAAGCGTGCTGGGGTTTGCTCTGTCGGGTCTTCGGGGCCATTACCCTGTGCCTCGTGGTCCTGTGTCCGTTTGGTCGCAGGTTAACACAGTGAAACGCCTGCATTCCACAGTGGCTTAGTGGCTCCGCTGAATTTGGATTTTGGATGGCTTGTTCTTTCAGACTATTCATCCTGAGATGCTTGAAGCTTGTGGGTTACCACAACGCTTGGACGATTCCCAAGACTAACGGGCGCGGCGCCGCTTGCGGGTTCACTTTCCAACTCATGCAGCGTCTCCGCCAGACTCGTTAGCGCGGCAGCGCGGCCGTGCGAGTGATCCAGGGCAATGCAGGCCTGTTCCCGTGACAGGTCATAGCTTTCAAACAGGCTTATCGCTTCCTCCTTTGTAAAGCAGAGGGTTTCTTCATCAATAACTGAAAGTGTTTGCTTGGACCGCAAGCGCCACAAGGGTGCGGGGGGCATCGTCCGGCTTGTAATCAACAGATGGACATCCGAAGGTAACAATGGAAGCAAACGACTAAAAAAAGGCACAAGCCATTCAACATCACAAACCAGGTGCAGGTCCTCAATAACTATCAGGAGAGGCTTTCCAGCTTCTCTCTCGAGCTCGTAGACGAAAGCTTCAGCCACCAACGGCATCCGGCCGGGAGTCGCACTCCACAGCAACGGCAAAAGAGCACCGCCGCCAAATCCGGGTCGTTGTTTAGAAATACTCGCAATCAAGTACCGGAAAAAAATAAGAAGTTCACTATCGGGAGCATCAACTTTGTACCAGGCAACAGCTCTACCAGAGCTCTCAGCAAAATCTATTGCCAGACTCGTCTTGCCCGTACCTGCACGCGCGCTCAGAATCGTGGAAGTGCAGGAAGACAGGCTCTGTTCAAGAATTGCCTGAAGCCGTGGTCTGGGAAGACAGGCCATTGGCGAGGGCGTCGCGATTTTTTCCAGTATTAGCTCCATCTTCCTCGTTCCCAAATCCTTTGCCGATTCCACTATGAACATCGAGGATGACTGTATAGGGACGTCTTCAGTTTAGGTTTTCGTTCAATTTAACTGGCGCTAAGGACGATTTTCCCGCTTTTGTTGCTTCGCCACGAGACCAGTTCTATTGGAATGCCCTTGAGGAATTCTTGAGGTTTTAAACACCGATGAGCAGATCTATTGCCTAACTAGTCTTTTTTCGGGTCAGGCTTTTCATCGTAGAACAGAATGCTCACTACGAGGACAAGGCCTGCCGCGGCCGCCAGGAGGAAGAAGATCATTGCCAAACCAGGATAACCAAAGATTCGAAACGAAGTTTCAATGCGCATGAGCAACGCTGCTCCAACGATCAGCGCCGCTACCACAAGGCCAAGAGTTATTCTGTTAGCCACCTTCTGCAAGCCGTCAAGAAGCACCTTTTCATCGATGGTGTCTACTTTTACTTCGAGTTCATTATTTCCTATAGCATC
>Ga0070699_100002995_pt1 | contig 15007 bp, 15 predicted proteins | sample KBSK1503metaG_FD_65473 | JGI IMG/M metagenome (GOLD analysis project Ga0070699, IMG submission 65473) | Corn, switchgrass and miscanthus rhizosphere microbial communities from Kellogg Biological Station, Michigan, USA - KBS K1-50-3 metaG | ecosystem: Host-associated > Plants > Roots >...
CATCCTCGTCAACAACGCGGGCACCTCGTCCGCGGGGCCGTTCGAGAAGGTGGACGACGCCACGTGGGCGGCCGACATCGAGGTCAAGCTGATGGCCGCGGTGCGCTTCTGCCGCCTCGTGATCCCCCAGATGAAGAAGCGGGGCGGCGGCCGGATCGTCAACGTCACCACCGTCGGCGGCAAGGTCCCGGTGGCCCGCTCGCTGCCCACCAGCGTGACCCGCGCGGCGGGCATCAACCTGACCAAGTCGCTCGCCAACGAGTACGCCCCCGACCACATCCTGGTAAACACGGTCTGCCTGGGGCTGGTCAAGAGCGCCCAGTGGGAGCGTCGGGCCAAGGGCGGTGACATGGAGGCGTACTACCGCGAGGCCGCCAAGCGGGTACCGGTGGGCCGGGTGGGCGAGGCCGAGGAGTTCGCCGACCTGGTCGCGTTCCTCTGCTCGGCCCGGGCGGCCTACATCACCGGCACCGCAGTGAATTTCGACGGGGGCATGTCGGCCGCCTTCTGACCCGGATCGACAGTCGAGCCCATCGACCGGGCCGCGCCGGGGGCGGTCCGGGTTGGTCGGAAAAACCCCGTCCAGTTAGTCTGGATAGGTGAGCCCCCTCGCCTCGCCCGTCGGCGCCAAAGTCCTGTCCGCGCTGCGCTGGTCGGCCACCACCCGGCTGATCGGCCAGGCGGTGACGTGGACGATGACGATCTTCGTCATCCGCCTGCTCTCGCCCGCCGACTACGGCGTACTGGCGATGGCGGTGATCCTTCCCGCCGTGCTCTATTTCCTGAACGACCTGGGCCTCGACGTGGTCCTCGTCCAGCGGCAGGCCGGGAACGACACGATCTTCCGGCGGCAGGTATTCGGCGTGGTGATCGTGATCAACCTGCTGTGCGCCCTGATCCTGGTCGCGAGCGCGCCGCTCGTGGCCGCGTTCTTCCGCGAGCCGATCCTGGTGCCGATCCTGAAGGTGCTCTCGCTCCAGTTCCTGCTGCTGGTGTTCGAGACGTTGCCTCGCACGCGTCTCGAGCAGGGCCTGAACTTCCGGAGCCAGTCCCTGATCAGCCTGGGCGCGGGCTGGCTCGGCGGACTCACCACCCTGGTCCTCGCCTCGAGCGGCTGGGGGGTCTGGTCGCTCGTGTGGGGGCGCCTGGTCTCGACCGCGGCCAGCACGGTGGCCCTCAACGTGATCGCTCCGTCGCTCTGCCTCCCGAACTTCTCGCTCGACACGATCCGGCACGCGCTCTCGTTCGGCGGCATCGTGACGCTCGAGCGGGGCGCATGGCAGCTCTTCAGCGACGCGGACAAGGTGATCGGCGGCCGCCTCTGGTCCGACGCCACCCTCGGCCTCTACTCGGTGGCCCAGGATCTGGCCACCATGCCCATGAACCGGGCCGGCGGGCTCATCGCGTCGATCGGCCTGCCCGCCTTCTCCCAGATGCAGGACCGCATGGAGGACGTGCGCTTCTACCTGCTCAAGGCCGTCCGCATCATCAGCGTGCTCTCGTTCCCGCTCTTCATCGGCTTAGCGGTCACCGCGCCCGAGGCGGTCGCGGTCCTGCTCGGCCCGAAGTGGCCGGCCGCCGCCCCGCTCCTCCAGGTCCTGGCGCTGATCATGCCCCTGCGGATGGTCGCGACCCTCTTGCCTCCGGCCCTCTGGAGCATCGGCCGCCCCGGCATCAGCGCGGGCAACGTGCTGATCGCCGCGCTCGTGATCCCGTGGGCCTGCCTGATCGGCGCGCAGTGGGGCGCGATGGGCATGGCGATCGCGTGGCTCGCCGCGTTTCCCGTGGTGTTCGCGATCACGCTCCAGCGCTCGGGCGGTCCGCTGGGGCTCCGGGTGCCGGACTTCGGCCGGGCGATGCGGGCGCCCGCCCTCGCGAGCGGGGTGATGGCCGTGGCCGTGATCGGGGCGCGCTACCTGATGCCCGATGAGGCGGGAGCGGCCGCGCGCCTCCTGATGCTGGTGCCGGCGGGCGCGGTCAGCTACCTGGTCGCGCTCCTCCTCCTCGAGCGCACCGTTCTCCGCGAGACCGCCCAGCTCGTCGGCCGCTGACGCGGCGGCGCGCTCAGGCCTGCTGGATCGCGCTCAGGCGGAACGCGCCGGGTCCGACCGGGCGCGTGAAGGTCCAGTACTCCTCGAACTTCACCGGATCGGTCCGGCTGCCCTCGAGCACCCGCGCGCCGCTCTCGTCGGTGGTGTAGTCGAGCAGGCTCGCCAGGAAGTGGACGGTGACGAAGTCCTGCCCGCTCTCCTGCCACGCCTCGGTCACCTCGGCGGAGCGCACCGCGATGTTCTCGAGGTGGTTCACCTTGCCCTCCGCCTTCAGCCGATCGCAGTCGCGCTGGAGGACGCTCGTCATCTCCGCGTTGAGCAGCGACGAGACCCCGGCCATGCTGCGCGCGGTCCAGGCGCCCTGGACCTTGAAGAAGCCGTCCGAGGCGGTCTCCGCGAAGCCCCGCGGATCGAAGCCCGGATCCAACTGGCGGATGTGGCTCAGGCCGCGCTCGAGATCCGACGGCCCGGCCGGGGCCTCGATCGTCGCCACGCCGCCCGCGGGTGACGGGTCATAGCGCGAGGCCGGCGCGGAGCCGTAGCCGCCGGCCGTCGCGTACCCGGAGGGCGCGGCCCCTTGCTGTCTCCGCATGTAGGAGATCGCAAACCACGCGAGCCCGCCGATGATCAGGATCTCGAGCAGCCCGATGCCGCCGCCGCCGTTCCCGAAGAAGAGGCCGCCGAGCAGACCGCCCAGGACCAGACCACCGAGCATCCCGCCCAGCATGCCCCCCCACCCCGGTCGCGTGGGCGCGGGCGGCTGGACGGACGGCGAGACCGGCTGGCTCGGGGACGCGGGGCTCGCGGTCGAAGGACTCGAGGGCGACGAGTAGCTGCGCGACCCGCGGCTGCCGCTCGAGCTCCCCCCGCCCGCCCGGGCCCAGGCCTCGCTGGCCAGGAGCACCGGAGCCAGCCCCAGCATCACCAGGACGATCGTTGCCAAGGTCCGCTTCATCGCGTTCCTCCTCGAGAGCGGTCGATGCATCGCGCTCAGTATACGCGAAGCGGGGAACTTTCCGACCGGGCCCCGGTCTAAGCGCGCAAACCGCCCGCTCGACGGGCACGGAGGACGACATGAATCCATTGCGACGCTCGTTTCTGAAGCTCCTCGGCGCGGCCGGCGCCGCCGCCGTCACCCCCGGGCCCGCCCTGGCCGACCGCATCCGGGTCCTGCCCGACGCGGCCGGGTCCGCCGATCCCGGCGTGGCCGGCCAGATCAGCCCGGAGCTCGCGCGGGCCGTCGGGCAGCTCACGGTCGGCCCCGCCGCCAGCCAGGGGGGTCTTTCGGTGCTCTGGCTACTCCACGGTGGGGCGAAGGGGGGCGCGGCGCTGGAGACCCTCACCCTCGACGAGGCGCGCGCCCGCGGCGCCCTCACGGTCGTCGAGCGCGCCCAGGCCAGCGTGCCCGAGCTGATCGCGGAGAATCGCGGCAAGGTCCACGTCCTGCTGCTGGCCGGCGAGATCCTGATCGGAGGCAAGCAGAACCGGGTGCTGCGCGAGGACCTGCTGCTCCCGCCGCTGAGCGGGCCCCGGAACATTTCGGTCTACTGCGTGGAGCAGGGCCGCTGGAACGAGGGGCGGAAGGACTTCGAGAGCCGCTCGACGGTGGTGCAGCCGAGCGTCCGCTCGCAGGTGCTCGGCAAGGCGGAGCAGTCGCGCATCTGGGCGGGCGTGGCCGCGGCCCGGCAGAGCGTGCAGGCCGAGTCCCGGACCGGCAGCTACCAGTCGGTGTACGAGGCCCCGGAGGTGAAGGCCCACCTCGACCAGGCGACGCGGACGCTCGAGTCGATCCCGGTGTCGGGAGTCGTCGGCGCCGCGGTCTTCGTGGGCGCGAGCCTGGCCGGGATCGACCTCTTCCACGCCGAGGGACTCTTCGCCCGCGAGTGGCCCAAGCTGTTGCGCGCCTACGCCCTCGACGGCTACCGGGTCGTTCCGACCGGCTGGGACGAGGGCGCGGCGCGGAGCCGCGTGGACGGACTCCTGCGCGGGGCGGCGCGCGTGGAGGGCTCGCTGCGCGCCAGCGCGGGGGTCGGACGCCTGTTCGAGTTCGCGATCGACAAGCATCGCGGCGCCGCGCTGCTCGTCGAGAGCCAGGCGGTGCACCTGGCGATCCTGTGAGCGCCGCCTTGACCGGCCGGAGGGCCCGCGCAATGATGCGGCGACGCGCCGAGCCGCGCGCGGGGCCGAGCCCGCCGCTTTCCCCGGCGCGGAGGAGACGGCGACGATGGCGGCGAGGCTCCCCTATCTCGACCGGGCGCAAGTGCCGCCCGAGGTGCAGTCCCTCTACGACGCGCTCCAGGCGGGCGGCGGGCGCGTGCTCAACATCTTCCGGCTCATGGCCCACCACGCCCGCTCCCTGCCGCCGTTCCACGCCTGGTACCCGCGCCTGCGCGAGGGCCCGCTCGACCTGCGCCTCCGCTACCTGGCCTACGTGCGGGCCTCCCAGCTCAACCGCTGCCGCTACTGCGTGACCCACAACGGCGCGGCCGGCCGCCGGGCGGGCATCCCCAAGGAGCAGCTCGACGCGCTGGCCGAGTACCGGAGCAGCCCGCTCTTCTCCGAGCTCGAGCGGCTCGTGATCGGCTACGCGGAGGCCATGACCACCGCGGTCCAGGTGGAGGCCGGGCTCGTGGAGACGCTGCGTCAGCGTCTCGGGCCCGAGGCGCTGGTCCAGCTCACCCTCACGGTCGCGGCCGCCAACTTCACCAATCGCTTCAACGAGGCACTCGGCACCGAGCTCGAGCACGAGGAGGCCCGCCATGCCTGACACCGTACAGCGCGTCGACTACTTCTACGTGCAGGCGCCGAACAAGGCGGGCGAGGGCGCCCGCTACCTCGCCGCGCTGCAGGCGGCCGGCATCAACCTGGTCGCGTTCTCCGGCTTCCCGGAGGGGCGCGGCTCCCAGCTCGACTTCGTGCCCGCGGATCCCACCGCGTTCCGCGGCTTCGCCCGGCGCTCGAAGTGGAAGATCACCGGCCCCAAGCGCGCCTTCCTGCTCCTGGGCGAGGACCGCGTGGGGGTGATCGGCGAGGTGCTCGGCAAGCTCGCCGCCGCGCGCATCAACGTCACCGCGATCGACGCGGTGTGCGCGGGGGCCGGGCGCTACGGCGCCATGCTGTGGGTGGCCGGCCGCGACTACAATCGGGCCGCCACGCTCCTGGGCGCGCTCTGAGACGGCACCGCGCGACTCAAGCGCGGCAGCTCACGACCAGAAGACGACGTTGCGGTGCGCGGGCTCCCGGCGCACGACCACGACGAGATTGCGGGTGAGGTGACCGAGCGCCGCTACCGCGGCGAGCGCCAGCACGAGGACGCCGATCGAGATCGGGAGCGCCGGGCCCGCGCTCGTGAGCCACCACGCGAGCCCGGCCGCCACCGCGGCGAGCCCCGCGGTGGACTCGAGACAGAGGCGCACCTCGCCGGGATGACGGTCCGGCGCGGTCACGACCGGGCGCCCCTCGAGCGCGATGCGGGCGAGATCGCGCACGAGACCGACCGCGAGCAGCACCACGCCGCCCGCAACCAGCAGCATGGGCCGCGTGATCGGAAGACGCGCTTGCGGCGCGCCCAGCCAGAGCCCGAGCCCGACGATGATCGCGACGCCGTCGGCGCCCCGCTCGACCCACGCAATCCGTGCTTCCGCGGTCATGGCTGCCCCCTTTCGCGCGCCCGCCCGGCGACCCGTCGCGGCCGCGTCTCCTCCATGGTGGCACGGCCGGCGCGTGACAATGTCGGGCCTTTGACGGGCCGATAGGACGCTGTTGCCGCGCTGACGAGTCCGCATCGAGAACCGGAGCAAAATCTGCAAGTTTATCAGCTGGTTACAGCATAGAGTCCGTGGCATGCCCTATGCCCAATGTGGCCCAACGCCGGCCGGTCCGTATCCGGCCCGAGCGCCCAGAAAGGGAGCGACCGATGACCCAGACCGAGGATGTCCTGGCCGACTACGTGGAGCGGCTGTTCGCGAAGGCGAGTCTTCTGAGTCTCGCAGTGCTCGGGCACGGCCGTCTGCTGGAAGACGGCTGCCTCCGCCCAGACGGCAATCGTCTGGATCAGCTCCAGTCCCTGGCCACCGAGCTCGAGTTCGGTCTCGGGATGCTGCACGACCGGCTGACCGAGCGCCACGAGCTGGCCTGATCCCGGGCCGGTCCCGATGACGACGATCGGACGCGTCGCCCTCGCGCTCGCGGTGCTGGCGCCGCTCGGCGTCGGATGCGCCCACCACGTGGACGCGCCGGCCCCGGCCGCGGTCACCGAGAGCTCTCCCGCCACGCCGCCCGCGCCTCCGGTCTGGCCGGACGCCGCGCCCGCGCCCGACACCGCCGGCTCCACCCCGGGGTCCGATCCCGCCGCGACGTTCTCCACCCGCGCGGAGCTTCCCGACGTGCACTTCGCCACCGGTCAGGTCCACGCCGATCGCGACGGGCGGAAGGCGCTCGACGCGGCGGCCGCGTGGCTCAAGGCGCATCAGGAGCAGCTCGTGATCCTCGAGGGCTACACCGACGCGGCCGGGCCCCGGCTCGCGAACCTGGCCCTGGCCCAGCGCCGGGCCAAGTGGGTGATGGACTACCTGGTCGCCCGCGGCGTCGCGGCGAGCCGCATCACGGTGGTCTCGCGTGGCGAGGACGGCGCGCTCTGCGCCGATCGCAGCACGGCCTGCCAGGGCCAGAACCGCCGCGTGCACTTCCTGGTGCGCGACACCGGATCCGCGCAGGTCACCGCCGCCCCCAGCCGCTGAGGCAGGCCACCGCGTCGGCGCGCCCGCGCTCGAGGGCGCCCGCCATGCCGGCCGGATCGAAGTCGAGCGGGCGCAGCGCCAGCGGCGCCGACGGGGTCAGCAGCTGCACCTCCACCGACGGGAACTTGAAGCGGGCCAGCTCCACGTCGCGCTCTATCTGGTGGATCATCCCCATCTCGAAGGCTTCCTCGAGCGCGCGCCGCATCGTGGTGGGCGAACTCCCCTGCTCCTGCGGCGCGTAGCTCATCACCACCACCGCCCGCTCCACCCTCGTGTCCGTCGCGAGGGCCTCCAGCACCGGCGCGCGCCCGGTGAGGCCGCCGTCTACCAGCAGCGTGCCCTCGACGTCCACCGCGGGGAAGGCGCCCGGCACCGCGGCGGCGGCCATCAGGACCTCGCGGGTGACGGTCTGGTTGTCGAAGACGCGCGGCTGGCGACGCGCGAGATCGCTGGTGATCACGAGCAGCCGCACCGGCGAGGCGCGGATGCGTTCGAGATCGAGCGAGGTGTCGATCAGCTCGCGCAGCGGGCCCGCGTCGAACAGGGAGCCCGCGCGATCGAGGGCCAGCAGGGTGAGCCATCCGGGCAGGAGGCCCGCGAAGAGCACGCGCGCGCGCAGCGAGTACACCCGCCGGCGGGTGAGGCCCCGCCAGAGCGCCTCCAGCCGGTCGAGCCGGCCGTCGGCGATCATGGCCGCGTTGAGGGCGCCGGCCGACGAGCCGGCCGCGAGGCGGATCGGGACGCCGCGCTCCGCGAGGCCGGCGGCCACCCCCGCCTCGTAGGCGCCCTTGGCGCCCCCACCCGACAGCACGAGGGCGATCGGCGTGTCGGCGGGCCGGGCGGACGCCGCGCAAGCCGCGAGGGCGGAAGCGGCCGGAGACAGCGTGAGCGCGCAGAGTGCCCCCACGACGAGTCGCGAGCGGATCGAGGAAGGCGTCATGGCCCGGCTCATACAACGAGCCGGGCCGCGCGTCAATGCGGGGTGTCTAGCGGGCGCGGGCGGCGGCGGTCGACGCGGAGGCGCGCTGCTCGCCCAGCACCATCTGGACCCGCCGAGCCAGGTACTCGATCGTGAACGGCTTGGTGATGACCGGGCCGCCCGGGTTGAGACCCCGCGCCACCAGGAAGTCGCGATCGTAGGCGGACATGAACATGATCTTGAGCCCGGGGAGGAGCGCGGCGAGCCCGGTCGCGAGATCGCAGCCGTTCAGGCCCGGCATCATCACGTCGGTGAGCAGCAGGTGGATGGCGCCGGGATGCTCGGCCGCGACGCGGATCGCGTCCTGCCCGTCCGCCGCTTCCAGCACGCGGTAGCCCTCACGGGCGAGCACGTCGCGCGCGAGCCCGCGCACCCACGCGTCGTCGTCGACGACGAGAATGGTTCGCATGGCGATCAGCCCGCCCGCCGGCGCTGGACGGCCCGGCTGCGCGGATGCGCGGCCATGGCGAGCTCGCTCTCGGCCTCATCGCGCCGGACGTAGAGTCGATCCAGCCACGCCGGGCGCGGAAGCGCCGCGATCGCGGCGGCCCGGGTGTCGAGGCGGGTGGGCCGCGCGGTACGATCGCGGTTCAGCCACGACTCGAGGGGATAGAACTCGGAGCCGCTGCAGGTCGGGCAGTGACGATGCACCACCGCGTCGAAGATCGTGTTGCAGTCGAGCTCCATGCAGAGCTTGGCGTTGCGCAGGTCGATGCGGAACGTGTCCTTCTCGGGCATCATCGGATCTCATCCTCCCGTGGCGCGCGGCGCGCTCACAAACCGTCGGTGTGACCAGGCAGGCCGAGGGCCGGATGCTCGGCCCGACGCGCCGGTGGAGAAGGGACCGACACGCCGTCCCGCTCACCCGCCCCTCGAACCTGCCTGATCCGTACCGCAGTCCCTGGGGCAAGTCCTGTACCAAGGGCGGTTCGCTCGCAGAATCAATCGCTTGGTCGCAGGCGACGAAATTGGTGCTCCCTCGTGGCTTCCGTGGCTGGGTAACGGAATGCCCTCTCGATAGGGAACGCGACTCCGCCGCATATTCTGCGGTGCTGGCTGCAGTGCTGGGCGCGGTGTCGGCGTCTTGACAGCGCGCGGGCGCGGCCCGCATGATCCTTCGCCATGGACGCCGCCGCCGATCCGGCCGCGCTCTCGGTCTCCGACGCGGCCCGGCGCATCGCGGACGGCGTGCTCACCCCGACCGCGCTGCTGGAGGCGTGCCTGCAGCGCATCGCCGCGACCGAGGAGACGGTGCACGCGTGGGCCTCGCTCGACGAGGCGGGCGCGCGCGCGATCGCGCGTGAGCGCACCGAGGAAGCGCGCGCGGACCGTCGCCGCGGACCGCTGCACGGGATCCCGGTCGCGATCAAGGACATCTTCCACGTGGCGGGCATGACCACCACGTGCGGGGCCGCGCCCCCCTTTCACTCCGCGCCCACCGCGGACGCCGCGTCGGTGGCGCGGCTGCGCGCGGCGGGCGCGGTCGTGCTCGGCAAGGCGCACACCACCGAGTTCGCCTACTTCGAGCCCGGGCCCACGCGCAATCCGTGGAACCTGGCCCACACCCCGGGCGGCTCGTCGTCCGGCTCCGCGGCCGCGGTAGGCGCCCGCATGGTGCCGCTCGCGCTCGGCACCCAGACGGTGGGCTCGGTGCTGCGGCCCGCCGCCTACTGCGGGGTGGTGGGATTCAAGGGCACCTACGACCTGATTCCCACCGACGGGGTGGTGCCGCTCGCGTGGAGCCTCGATCACGTGGGCGTCTTCGCCCGCCGGGTCGCCGACGTGGCCCTGGCCGCGGACGTGCTCGCCGCGCGGCCACTCGGCGTCCCCGCGCCGCGGCCGCCGCGCCTGGCGCTCGTCCCCGAGCTGCTGGAGCGCGCGACCCCCGAGGTCGCCGCGCTGATCCGCGCCACCGCGGCCCGCTTCGCGTCGACGGGCGCCACCGTGCGCGAGGTGGCGCTGCCGTCCTCGTTCGCGGGCGTGCACGCAGCGGGCCGCTCGGTGCTGGAGGTCGAGGCGGCCGCGTATCACGAGGAGCTCTACCGGGCCCACGCCGCGCACTACCGCCCGCGCACGCGCGAGCTGATCGCGGGCGGCCTCACCCGACCCGCGGTGGCCTACGCGCGCGCGCAGCGGGCGCGCCTCGCGTTCCGCCGCGACGTGACGCCGCTGCTCGCCGAGCACGACGCGCTACTGTCGCCCACCGCGCCGTCGCCCGCGCCGGAGGGGCTCGCCGCGACCGGCGATCCGTGGTTCTGCGCGCCGTGGAGCTTCGCGGGCGTTCCCGCGATCTCGCTGCCGATCGGCGTGTCGGCGCTCGGCCTCCCGCACGCGATCCAGCTCGTGGGCGCGGCTGGCCACGACGCAAAAATTCTCGCGGTGGCCGCATGGTGCGAGCGCGTGGTAGGATTTGGAGGCTCGCCATCGCGGTGATGGCGATGCTTCCCGGTGCCCACGACGCAAGCATTGCATAGAGGAACGTCCGGCCCGCCCGGACGGCTGATCAGGCAGTGACCGACTCCAGCCGCCGCTCTCCGCTGAGGCGTTTCCTCTCGGCGTCGCGCCCTGCCCCGCGAGCCGGCCTCTCCCCCGCCCGCCCCGCGCTCGCCGCCGCCATCGGCGCCGACGTGCTCCCGCGTGCCAGCGCGGTCCAGCCGTGGCCCGCGCGCCTCCGCGAGCTGGTGAGGCGACGCTCGCTGCTGCTGGGGAGCATCTCGATCGCCCTCCTGGTGCTCGGGCTCGTCGAGATGCACACGTCCGCCCTGCAGGCCCTGGTGCTCTCGCAGGCCGCGCGGGCGCTGACGTATCGAGTCGCCCCGGGGCCGAGCCCGTCGGTCACCTATCCGCAGACCGGACCGTACGACGTCCGTCTGGGCTACACCCGCCTCCCCGACTTCGTGGACCGCCTGGAGGCGGGCGGCTACCGCGTGGAGCAGCAGGCGCGCCCCTCCGCCGCGCTCGCGCACCTCGCCGCGTGGGGCCTCTACCCGCCCTATCGCGAGAAGACCCGCGCCGGGCTCGAGGTGCTGGACCGCGAGGGCCACGCCCTCTACGCGACCCGCTATCCCGAGCAGGTGTACGACCGCTTCGACGCGGTGCCGCCGCTGCTCATCAACACCCTGCTCTTCATCGAGAACCGCGAGCTGCTCGACACCGGGCCGTACCGGAACCCGGTGGTGGACTGGCGGCGGCTCGCCAAGGCGGTCGGGGTGGAGACGATCGGGCGCTTCCGCGGCGACCGGCACTCCATCGGAGCGAGCACCTTGCCCACCCAGCTCGAGAAGCTCCGTCACTCCCCCGAGGGCCGCACCCGCGCGCCGGGAGACAAGCTGCGCCAGATGATCTCGGCGAGCCTGCGCGCCTACCAGGGCGGCGCCACCACGCGCGCGGCCCGGCGGCAGATCGTGGTGGACTACCTCGACTCGCTGCCGCTGGCCGCCGCGCCCGGCCACGGCGAGGTGCACGGCCTGGGCGACGGCCTGCGCATCTGGTACGGGACGGACTTCCTGCAGGCCAACGCGCTCCTCTCCACCAAGCCGGTGGCCGCGGACGCGGCACGCGCCCGCGTCTTCAAGCGCGCGCTGAGCCTCATCCTCGCCGCGCGCCGGCCGTACTACTACCTGGTCGAGAACCCACGCACCCTCGAGGAGTTCACCGACGGCTACCTGCGGGTGCTAGCCCGCGCCGGGGTGATCGACGCGCGCCTGCGCGACGCGGCCCTCGCCGAGCGGCTCGAGCTGCGGCGGGGCGGCGCCGCCGCGCCGGTGGCGTTCGTGGAGCGCAAGGGCGCCAACCTGGTGCGGGCCCGGCTCACCTCGATGTTGAGCGTGCCCGCGCTCTACGATCTCGATCGCCTCGACCTCACCGCCCGCAGCACGCTCGACGCGACCGCGCAGGACGCGGTGGCGCGGCTGCTGCGCTCGCTGCGCGAGCCCGCCACCGTGGAGCGCCTCGGGCTCGTGGGCGAGAAGCTCCTGGGCGGCGGCGACCCGGCCCGCGTGCTCTACAGCGTCACGCTCTACGAGCGCGGCCCGGGGCAGAACCACGTCCGCATCCAGACCGACAACCTCGACCAGCCGCTCGACATCAACGGGGGGGCGCGGATCGATCTGGGCTCGACCGCCAAGCTCCGCACCCTCATCTCCTACCTCGAGGCGATCGCCGCACTGTACGACCGCTACGCGCGCCTCGAGCCGGCCGCGCTCGCCAAGGTGTCGGTCCATCCGAGGGACCGCCTCGGGGAATGGGCGGTCCAGTACCTGACGGGCGCGCGGGGCACCGACCGCACGCTCCAAGCCATGCTCGAGGCCTCGCTGGAGCGGCGCTACTCGGCGAGCCCGGCGGAGGCGTTCTTCACCGGCGGGGGGCTCCACACCTTCGGCAACTTCGAGCGGGAAGACGACTCGAAGATCCTCACGATCCGTGAGGGCTTCCAGAACTCGGTGAACCTCGTCTTCATCCGCCTGATGCGTGACGTGGTCACCCACTACCTCTACGGCTCCTCCGGCTCGCTGGCCCTCGTGCTGGAGAACCCGGGAGATCCGCGCCGCGATTCCTACCTGATGCGGTTCGCCGATCGCGAGGGCAGCGAGTTCGTCCGCCGCTTCTATCGCAAGTACCACGGCCTCCCGGTGGAGGAGGCGCTCGAGCTGGTCCTGAGCGCGGCGCGCCCGACCCCGTCGGGGCTGGCCATCGCGCTGCGCGCGGTGTATCCGGAAGCGAGCCCGGAGATCGTGCGCGACCTGCTCGCCTCCCGGGTGCCCGGCCGCGCGCTGTCCGACAAGGCGATGGCCGAGCTCTACGCGCAAGCCACCCCCGAGGCGATGCCCCTGGTCGACCGCGGCTACATGGCGGGCGTGCACCCCCTCGAGCTGTGGGTGGCCGGCTACCTGCGGCGCCACCCGGGGGCGGGCATGGGCCAGGTGGTGCACGCGAGCGCGGCCGAGCGCCAGGCGGTCTACAGCTGGCTCTTCTTTACCCGGCACCGGAACGCGCAGGACCATCGGATCGCGAGCCTGCTCGAGCTGGAAGCCTTCCTCGACCTGCACCGGAGCTGGGAGCGGCTCGGCTACCCGTTCGCCTCGCTGACCCCGTCGCTCGCCACCGCGATCGGCAGCTCCGGGGACCGGCCCGCCGCCCTCGCCGAGCTGATGGGCATCATCCTCAACAACGGAGTGCGGCAGCCCACCGTGCTGATCGACGGGCTCGACTTCGCGGCCGGCACCCCGTACGAGACGCGCATGGGGCGCGCCGAGATCCCGCCGAGCCAGGTGATCGCGCCCGAGATCGCCGCGGTCGTCCGCGGCGCGCTCACTCAGGTGGTGGAGGGCGGCACCGCTCGCGGGCTCAAGCCCGCGCTCGCCGGCCCCAACGGCTCCCACGCGGTGGGCGGCAAGACCGGCACCGGCGACCACCGCTACCTCGTCTACGGCAAGAACGGCTCGGTGGTCGAGTCGCGCGTGGTGAGCCGGGCCGCCACCTTCGTGTTCATGCTCGACGACCGCTACTTCGGCACCGTGACCGCCTACGTGCCGGGCCCCGAGGCGGCGCGCTTCCATTTCACGAGCGCGCTGCCGGTGCGCATCGTGGGCCTGCTCATGCCCGCGCTGGATCGGCTCGCGCGCTCGCCCTCGCCCGACCTCCCCCGCACCGCCGCGCGCTAGCCCCCCCCCGGCCCCCACGCGCGGGGGCCTAGAAGACGTCGTCGCGCTCGCCGAACTCGAACTGGAAGGTCGTCTCGTCGAGCTCCGCTCCGGTGACGAGGCCCTTGCCGGCCAGCAGCTCCTCGAAGGTGCGCAGCCAGACCTCGTAGTAGACGAAGGGGCCCGGCCGCGTCTCCGCGACGGCGATCTGGGCGATCAGGGCCCGGCGGAACTCCTCCCACTCGAACCGCCCGCGCTCGTGCAGGGCCACCGCCATGCCGAAGACGCGGCCCTGCCACGGCTCCTCGAACACGAGCTCGCCGTTCTTGCGCGGCAGGGCGGCGTGGCCCTCCAACACCGCCACCACCCGGTCCACCGACAGGGCCCGCCCCTCGGCGGTGACGCCGGAGTCGGGCGTCTCGCACGCGTGGCCGCGGGCGGCCCGCCAAAGCCGCGCGTCGTCCACCGGCTGCCCGTCCGGTCGCGGCTGCCAGGACGAGGCGGTGAAGTGATAGGGCTCGAGCGCGGCGGGCGGGGGCAGGCACCGGTCGGCCTCGAGCATGCGCTCCACGTGATCGTAGAGGGCGAGGGCCTGCGCCTCGGAGTCGATCGAGTGGAACCACTGGGTCTGGCCGTCGAAGAGCAGGAGCACCACGTTGGCCAGCGCGCAGGGGCCGAGGCAGCCGCCGATGGTGAGGTGGATCACGTTGCGGAGCCGGCGCCGCTCCCACTCGCGGTGGAAGGTCTCGGTGGGCACCGCTGCGAAGCCATCCTCGGTACGGCCACAGCAGCAGCCGGTGGCGCACACGAAGAGCTGGCCGCGGAAGCGGGCCACGTTGACGCGGCGGCCGTCGCGCCGCACCACGATGTTGCGTCGACGCTCGTACACGGCGGCCCCCGTCAGCGGGCGGCGGACGCGGCCGGCCGCACCTCGGCCACCCCGATCAGCGCGTCGCGCGTGATGAGGGGCACCAGATCTGCCTCCCCGAGCCCCTCGGTGCCGGCCGGGCGCTGCGGCAGCACCATGTAGCGCATCTCCGCGCTCGAGTCCCACACCCGGATCTCGCGCCGCGGATCCACCGCGAGCCCCAGCTCGCCGAGGAGCGCGCGCGGCTCGCTCACCGCGCGCGAGCGGTAGGCCGGCATCTTGTACCAGGTGGGCGGCAGCCCGAGCACCGGCCACGGGTAGCAGGAGCAGAGCGTGCACACCACCAGGTTGTGCACCGCCTCGGTGTTCTCGACCACCATCAGCATCGCGTAGTCGAGGTCGAAGCGCGCGAGCGCCGCGCGGGGATCGTCGAGCAGCAGGCGCCGATAGCCGGGGTCGGTCCAGGCGCGCGCCACCGCGCGCGCCCCCACCATGGGGCCGGTGTCCGCCTCGTAGCGCTGGATCACCCGGTCGACCGCGTCGGGAGCCAGGATGCCCTTCTCGAGCAGCAGGGACTCGAGCGCCCGCACCCGGGAGACCACGTAGGGATCGACGTTGGGATGGTTCTTGCCCATCGGCGCTTAGCTCCCGGGGATGAGATAGCTCTCCCACAGATCGATATGCACGGCCTGGTTCGGCTCCGCCGACTCGCCCCACAGCTCCCGCGC
>Ga0070699_100002996_pt1 | contig 15006 bp, 18 predicted proteins | sample KBSK1503metaG_FD_65473 | JGI IMG/M metagenome (GOLD analysis project Ga0070699, IMG submission 65473) | Corn, switchgrass and miscanthus rhizosphere microbial communities from Kellogg Biological Station, Michigan, USA - KBS K1-50-3 metaG | ecosystem: Host-associated > Plants > Roots >...
CTGCTGGGCGTCCACCAAATCCATGTTGATCTGACGGGGATGTGAGAATGCTTCCTTGATGGCAGGTTCAGTAATTTCATGGAAAACCACACGTTTGGCACGTTCCGGGTCAATCTGTGCTGCTTCCAGCAAATGCCAGGAAATTGACTCACCTTCGCGGTCAGGGTCTGTCGCAAGAAAGACCTCTTCAGCCTTTTGGGCAAGCTTCTTGAGCTCTTTGATGACTTCCTTCTTTTCGTTTGGCACGCGATATTTCGGTGTAAAGTTATTTTCCACATCCACCGAAAGCTGTGACTTCAACAAATCACGCACATGCCCTACTGACGCCCGAACAGTATAGCCCTTGCCAAGGTAGCGACCAACCGTCCTGGCTTTTGCGGGCGATTCAACAATGACCAGTTTGCCATCGCGTTTTTCCACCTTTTCAGGCTTTGGCGGAGGTGTCATCCCCGCATGGGCGTCGGTCTTTCCCATTTTATAAAGTTTTGTCCCACAGACCGGGCAAACACCAATCGTGACAGCAGACCCTTTCGCGTTGAAACTTGCGACCGGGTCTTTCATCTCACGCTTGGCCTTGCACTTCATACAATAAGCTTCCATAAATTCCTTTTTTAATCTGTCATTGCGAGCCCGAGAGGGCGGAGCAATCTCCAACACAGTGAAGGGGATTGCTTTGTCAGGCTAAAGCCCTTCTCGCAATGACACAAAATTACAAGTATTTCTCCTGATTATGTCTCTTCAAATGTTCCACTACATCGCGCACTTTTTGTGATTGATCCACTTTGCAAATCATCAGGACATCGCCAGCATCCACAACGACAATGTCATCCAGGCCAATAGTTACAACCAATCTTTCATCACTTCCAGAATAGACCAGAGTGTTATGAGTATCCAGAGCCAGATGATGTTGTATGTTGGTAGCAACATTTCCGTTCATATCGGGCAAAAGGACTTCAAACAGCGAATCCCATGAGCCTACATCGCTCCAGCCCAAACCACCAGCAGGTAGAACTGCCACGCGCTCTGCTTTTTCCATCACGCCATAGTCAATGGTTTGACTCTTCAACTCATTCCAATTTCTGCGGAGTATCTCATCCCGATCAGGCTCATCCCAGGCAGAAGCGATCTCACTGACTGATTTGAATAAATCCGGCATTTGCCTTTCGATCTCTGCCAGGATTACATCTACACGCCAGACGAACATACCGCTGTTCCATGAATGATCACCGCTTCTCAATAGTTGCTCAGCTGTGGCTTCATCTGGTTTTTCCTTGAAGCGCTGCACGGTGTAGACTGGGTACCTGTAATCACCGGATAATGGTTCACCCTGCTGGATATATCCATATCCGGTGGAGGGAAACGTAGGCGTGATGCCCAAAGTTACAAGATAATCCTTTTCGGCCACATCAAACGCCGCTTTGATCAAATATTGGAACAAATCCCTATTGCGGATGTGATGATCAGCGGTTTGAATTGCCATCACAGCCTGCGAGTCACGCTTTTTGAGCACCGCAGCCGCCAATGCTACCACAGAGGCGGTTCCGCGTGGAGCAGGTTCGATCAAATAATTCTCTTCTGGAATGGATGGTACCTGCTCGCGCATCACCCGTGCCTGCTCAGCGACAGTAACCACTAAAATTCGCTCTGGAGGAAAAAGCTTTTCGAGCCGTGCCACTGTGCTTTGGAAAAGAGTTTCCTTCCCTAACAAGGGCAATAATTGTTTAGGGCTTTCTTTCCTGGAAACCGGCCATAGACGAGTGCCGCCACCTCCAGCCATGATGACAGCGTATGTATGTTCGGACATATGCGTTTATCTCACTCACTATTTAAGATTAAACAAGCAGAAATGTAAACAAGTGATTCAGATTTGTTTCTATACACCCGTTTACTCATCCACCCGATATTCCGATTGTACCTCACGCGCAACCACGTAATTCATTCCACCCACCTGACGTACCATACCCTTAAGTTCCATTAGTACTAATGCAGCAGAGACTTTCTCGATCGGCAATTCAGATTGATTGCGGATTTCATCAATTTGCATCGGTTCGTTGGTCAACACAGTTAATAGTTTTGCTTCGATTGCATCAGCAGGCATAATCTTACGGGCGGCTTTTTGTTCGCCTACACGTGTGATGTCCAGGGCTTGCATCAAATCATTGACACTCAGCAGAGGCAATGCGCCTTGTTGAATCAACTTATTCGTGCCTTTACTTTGCGGCGCAAGTATACTACCAGGCACGGCGAAGACTTCCCGTCCCTGCTCAGCAGCAAATTCAGCTGTGATCAACGCGCCACTTGTCTCGCCTGCTTCGACAACAACAACTGCCAAAGACAAACCTGAAATGATTCGATCCCGCGGCGGAAAATTGGATGCCTCTGGCGGAGTACCCGGAGCATAATCACTAATGATACAACCTCTCTCCATCATTTGTTCAGCAAGTCCACGATGCTCAGGCGGATAGATTTTATCCACACCTGACCCTAGCACGGCAATTGTCCTTCCACCCGCTTTCAAAGAAGTTTGGTGTGCAATGGCATCCACTCCACGAGCCAACCCACTAATGACAGTCATCCCATTCGCGGCGAGAAAGGATGAAAGTTCTTCCGTGATTTGCCTTCCATACGGAGTCACACGACGAGTGCCTACAATTGCAACGGCAAACAAGTCATCTGGTAAATATTCACCGCGAATATATAAAACAGGCGGAGGTTGGTCAATCTCTTTCAAACGCTATGGATAGGTCTCATCCTGCCATGTTAGGATCTTGATGCCCTGCTTCTCAATTTTCTCCCAAACCTTTTCCAAATTCACATTTTCACGCGCTTGGACGACTCGCTCGATGACTTTCAATCCGAGCCCTGCCTGCGCCAATTCTGCGGGCGACGCCTTCCATGCTGACTCCAAATCACCAAAGTACGCGACGAGTCCCTGCATCCGCACTGCGCCAATACCGTTGATTAAGTTGAAACCAACCCAAAACTTCTTGTTATCCATAATAGTATTATAAAATAATCTGCTGGTTGAGTAAGCGGTGGTGTTCGTTCCGCAGCTGTATCGAAACCAGCAAGTAACCAGAAAATATAAATGTCGAATCAAATATTGTGGTCTCGATATGCCTTCGGCTACTCGACCACCAGTGTCAACTTAAAGCCCTTCAAGCAGATGAACCTTCATTAACCGCGCACCAAAATCCCGGTCCAGAATGACCGAGGGGATGTTGGGTAGAAGAATCTCCTTGCCCGAAGAATCATCCTTCACCACATAGACGTCATTCGCGCCTGTCTCGATAATTTCTTTCAACACACCCAGCGGATTTCCATTCTCATCCACCACATTGATTCCCAACAACTCATGCTGATAATGCTGACCCTCTGGCAGTGGTGGTAGATCTTTCATCGCTGAATACACCCATTGATTGCGAAACTGCCCCGCACCCTCTGGAGTATCAATCCTTTTGAATTTTATGAGCATGCCTTTGCCATGCGGGCGGATATCTTCAACAGACATGGGTTTATGATCTTCACCCACAAAAAGTTTACGACCTTTGCGCAATCGATCAGGGAAATCAGTATGCAAATCCATGATGATCTCCCCATGCACACCATGCGGACGCCGTAAAAAACCCACACTCAAATAAAGAGGCTCGCCACTTGGCGAGCCTGTGTTCTTTTTCGTATCAGCCATTATTCTGGCTCAACCACATCGAGAGTGGCTTGCTTGCCTTCCCGTTCCGCTGCCACTCGCAAAAGTGTGCGGATCGAATTGGCAACCTTGCCGCCTTTGCCGATGACACGCCCCATGTCATCTTTTGCCACGCTTAATTCAATACGCACGCGTGACCCACCTCCCGACTCGCTCACTTTCACATCTTCGGGATGTTCCACTAACGACTTGGCGATGTATTCAATAAGTTCTTTCATAATTTCCAATTTCCCCTCTCCTTTAGGAGAGGGGTTAGAGGTGAGGTATTACTTGCCTGTCTTGACAGACGCGGCGCGGATGGTTTCCGCTTGTTCCGCTTCCTTCATGAGAGTCTCAACCGACTCACCATTCTTGAAGCGTTCCCAGCGTTCCAACACACCAGCGGATTTGAAAACCTGGGCCACGGACTCACTTGGCAACGCGCCGTTCTTCATCCAGTGGTAGATACGGTCTTCCTTCAAATGAATTGTTGCAGGTTGGGTGCGGGGGTTATACACACCGAGAATTTCCAAAAAGCGACCATCGCGAGGGGACTCTTTGTCCGCGGCGACGACACGGTAGGTGGGCTGACCCTTCAACCCGATACGACGTAAACGAATACGAACCATCTTACTTTTCTCCTTGAAATATTTTACGTTTCAGGCAGGCATAGAGAGGTTGCGTGAAAGGACGCATGCGGGCTGAAATCGCAGGCGCAATTTTACCAGAGATTACCCTAGTAAAGTAAACGAAATCTTGGTTCCCCGACCAGCTTCGCTCTCCGCCCAAATCTTGCCACCATGCGCTTCCACCAGGTACTTTGCAATCGACAGCCCCAGCCCCATCCCGCCCGAATCGCTGGATTTATAGAATCGGTCAAAGATATGACTCAAATCTTCGGCCTGAATCCCAGCGCCGCTATCCTGGACAAAGATCGTCACGCTTCTTTCATCGCCGGAACCTGCCTCTGTCACCCCAACCTTCACCTCCCCTTGACTTGGTGTATAACGCAACGCGTTCGCAAGCAAGTTCGTCAACACCTCACGGATGCGCAACGGGTCAATCTCCATCACATCCACATCGCCCAAATCCAACTCAACTTTGATTTCCTTTTCCTTCGCCTGTTTCTCAAACACCGAGACCACATCCTGGAGTAACTGCTTTAAATCAGTGGGTTCGTGTTTCAACTGTAAAGAGCCGCTCTCTGCCAAAGCCAGAGTCCGTAAATCATCGACCAGCCGCGAAAGGATTTGGGTCTCATCATACAATGATTTCAACCTTTCCTCGTCAGCAGAATAGACTCCATCGATTATACCTTCCAGGTTTCCTTGCATAATGGTGATGGGAGAGCGCAACTCATGCGAAATATCTGCCAGCATATTGCGACGTTGCTGGTCATTGACTTGCAAACGCTCTGCCATTGAGTTGAAACCGCGCAACAACGCCCGGACTTCATTAGGTCCGCGCTCCTCAACTCGTGCAGAGAAATCTCCGTCTGCAACTTTCCCTGAAGCCTCCACCAATTCATCCAGCGGCCTCGAGACTCGGCGCAAGTTTCGTGTGAAAAACACAAATATAGTGGCAATAAAAATTAAGAGGAACGCCCCTAAAGGAAAAACCCACTGAAATGTTTGTTCCGAGAAATGGACAATCCCAAATACATGTAGAATCAAGCCAAGAATCGTAGAGAATACCGCAAAACCCGCAATATTAAATACAAGAAACATACAACCCAATCGCCGAAAAAATGGATTGTGCCTGCCCATTCGCCGCCAATGACGCGGATCACGCGGCGGCCACTCTTCGGTCTCTGGCCACCATGATGGGCGATTTTCGCTGAGATATTGTTCGCGCCAAGCCGCGCGGTCATAAAATTTGTGTCGGCGTTGTTTCATATGCAAAAGTTATCGGAACACTCGTTGAGGATAATTCTTCAACTGCTCTCTCAACAAATGGGCTTGCCGAGGCAAATCAATTTCGTTTAAAGGAAAATACCAATGGACAGTTTTCCTCTCACCAAAAAGGTTAGACAATTTCTTTCGGAAGATATAACCTAAATCAACTCGCAACAAACGGTTACCTGATTTATGTTGTATGAGCCTAAATTGAGGCGAAGGCTCTGTGAAATTTATGTGAAATTTTAATATTTTGTCTGATGGGATTTTAACCAACCAGGATGCCAAACTCTCCACTTCAAATGTCAAGAGACAGGAATCTTCAACGCTCCATGAACCTACTGCATTGTTTCCACTCATTTGAACATTTAACCAATTGGAATCCCAGTACTTATCAAGAATATCGGGAAACTGATAACCAATTATCTTAAGACGAAATTCGTCACCTTTTCTGTTGCGTAAATTCATAATCAATATTATTTGTCAGCAAACTTATATCCAACACCATAAACCGTCAACACATACTTTGGCTCACCTGCCTTGACCTCAATCTTACGACGGATGTTCTTGATATGAGCATCTATCGCACGCTCATAAGATTCGAACGCCACACCGAGGATGGCATCCAACAGTTGGGCACGGGTGAAGACACGGCCCGGCTGGCGGGCTAATGAGGTGAGTAATTCAAACTCAGTGGGAGTCAATTCTTCAATTTCACGTTTTTCCGCTGTAACTCGCATCCGCGGCACATCGAGAGTCAAATCGGCAAAGCGAATCATCTCTGAATTTGCGTTCGTGAGATTTTCAATGCGACGAAAGACGACGCGTACTCGTGCAACCAATTCCTTTGGACTGAAGGGTTTGGTCATGTAATCATCAGCGCCAAGTTCGAGACCGATGAGTTTGTCTGATTCTTCAGCGCGAGCTGTGAGCATGATGATCGGCGCGTTGGAGGTTTTGCGAAACTCACGGGTAAAATCCAGCCCATCGAGCTGAGGCAGGCCCAGGTCCAGTATGACCGCATCCGGTTTTTCAGTCTTCGCCAGAGACATGGCTTTCTTCCCATCATGTGCAACAAGAACACCAAATCCCGCACGCTCCAGATAATCGCGCACGAGTTGGGTGATCTTGGGTTCGTCATCTACAACAAGGATAGTCTTCATTCAGATTGATTATACGCTGAACAGCGAACAGAGAAGTTCGCTGTTCAGCAGGTGTCATTTTATGCTTGTCTAACAGCTGGTTGGCGTTTGAAGAATTTCGTTACAAACGGCATTTGCCACATCGAAACTCCACTGATTACAAGGACTGGGATCACTGAGATTCTGACCAGATTGCCAAACCATTCCACATTGCCAAGTGGTGAGTAGAGATATGCAATCACTAGACCACCCACGACAAGATGTAGCGCACGCAAGACATTTCGCAAGTTCTTATTCGAAAAATTCATCTCGTCACCTTTTTGATCCTTGTTTGCGGAAAGTCATTGATTATTCGTCACTCTTGGTGGATTCTTGTGAGTCTTTATTAGCTTCAGGATTGTGAGCACGCTTGTGCCACTCTTCAAACATCGGTGGAACGCCGTTTTCCCAATGCCGACCCCATGGACCACGTCCATGCATATGATGTCCCCAACCCCAGCGCGGACCCCACATCATCATACGAAATGATTTGAGCGCGAGGAACAGCAGTAGGAGGGCTAAGAGAGGCCCAAAGCAACCAAATCCAAACCCAAATGGATGATGGAAGCGCATTCCATATCCATACCCATAATAAGGTTGTGGCACGGGTACCGAGTCGCCAGAGGGCGCTTCAATGGTAACGGGTGATCCGTTGGCAATGCCCGCTTGATAGGCAAAGAAGGCAATGCCAGCAATCGCAGCGAGCAATACCAAACCTGAGACGATACGTAAAGCAATTTTTCCGTTCATTTTTCACTCCTTTGTGTGAACTTATGAACGAAAGTATAGAAGCGGGTTGTGAATTCAGTATGAAGGCAGGATAGAGGGAATATGGAAATCAAAGCTCGTTTTTGTGATTACCCGCTAACGAAAGCAAGGTTGCCAGTTCTTCCTCTGGGTTGCGGAATTGCAACGAGTAGAGTCGGGAATACATTCCGTTTTCTTTCATCAATTCTTCATGGGTTCCTAATTCCATAATACGCCCACCATCCAGCACCGCGATACGATGAGCCATCTTGATCGTGCTTAACCGATGGGCAATGATCACGGTCGTACGGTTCTGCATGAGACGGTTCAGCGCCTCCTGAACCAAGCCCTCCGATTCATTATCCAGAGAACTGGTGGCTTCGTCCAATAATAATATTCGTGGATCTTTCAGAATCGCTCGCGCAATAGCAACACGCTGTCGCTGACCACCGCTCAAGCGCGTGCCACGCTCTCCCACTACAGTCTCATATTGGTCTGGAAATTCCATAATAAAATCATGAGCATTAGCAGCTTTTGCGGCAGCAATTAGATCAGCTTCGCTCGCATCCAGGCGCCCATAGAGAATATTCTCACGGATCGTTCCTCCAAATAGCATTGTCTCCTGAGGGACGATTGCCATCTGAGCACGCAGACTCGCCTGCGTGATGGAACGCAGATCATGATTATCAATAAAAATCTGACCAGCAGTCGGGTCATAGAAGCGGGGAATCAAATTGAAAACGGTGCTTTTACCCGCTCCGCTTGGACCAACCAGGGCTAGAATCTCCCCCGGTTGAATATCCAGCGAAATGTTTTGAATAACTGGCACGTTGTCTTCATAACTGAATGAAACATTCTCAAATGTAATCCTGCCGCTTGCGGTTGGCAGCGCAGTGGCATCAGGTGCATCTTGCACAGCAGATTTTGTATCTAAGATTTCGAACACACGTTGAACACCACCAATTGCGGCGCGTAACTGTCCATATAAGCCAGCCAACCCACCCAGATTCGCGGCAATTGCGATTCCATAGATGAGAAAACCAGTGATCATCGACAAGGTCAGATGACCCGCTATGACTTCGCGCCCGCCATACCACATGATCGCCGCAATGGAGCCAAAGCCCAGAAAAGCCATGATCGAGCCAAACAATGAATTATAGATTGACATTTGAAGAGAAGCCCGAAACGTTTTTTCCATGGCTGTATCGTAACGTTGTGTTTCATATTCTTCGCGCCCGAAACTCTTCACTACGCGAATTCCCTGTAAACCCTCCTCAGCAACTACTGTCGAATCCGCCAATTGGTCCTGGATATGCGTACTTGCCTTATGGATTCGACCGCCAAATACCACGGCTACAAGGATGAGCAATGGAATGATCGCAAGGATAAATAAGGTCAGATGAGCATTCAGGGTAAGTACAATCACGATAGAACCAATCAAGGAAACAATCTGACCAAGAAACGTGGTGAGATTATTCGTCAGCATTGTGCGCATTTGAGTCACATCGCTGGAGAGACGCGAAACGACATCACCCACCCGCCTTTTGGCATAAAAGTCAAGAGACAGTCTCTGCAGATGCCCATAGAGAGAAGTGCGCAAGTCATAGACAATATGCTCCCCAATGTAAGACAGCAGATAGGATTGCGCAAAAGAGAAGGCTGCCTGTAGCAGAAAAATTCCAGTGAGCAGCAAAGCCAGAGTGTTCAGCGGAGCAAAACTTTGAGCTTTGGTAACTGAATCCAACAGACGCACGATCACCAACGGGAAAGCCAGACCAAAACCACTCGAAGCCAGCAGCGCCAGAATAGCCAGCGCCATCCGCCCACGATAGGGATACAAATAACCAAGCAGACGTCTCCAATTGATTGTCTTAAAGGTCAAAGCGGTTTCGTTATCGCTGAGGAAAGCCAGGCGTGAACGCCTGCGTCGGTTCGAAGAATTTTGCATGGCAAGTATTTCCTTTAGAATTGGTTATAGAACAAGAATTCGGGAGCACGAAAAAGCCAGATGAAATCGAAAGAAGTATAGAATCTGGTTGTGAATTTATTATGAAGTGAGCAGGGAGACATAAGTTGCAATTTTTCATTGGCGGGCATACAATTTACTGCGGAGCAAACATGAATATTCGATATGGAACAACAAATGACGCCGAGATGTTATCTAAATTAGGAGCAAAAACCTTTTACGATACATTTGCCAAGGATAACACCCCGGAAAACATGGATTTGCATTTGAAAAAATCCTTCTCGCCAGAGATTCAATTCAATGAACTTGCTGCGTCTGAAAATATTTTCCTAATCATTGAATTGGAGAATCAACCAATCGGATTTGCTCAACTTATCATGGGTAGCAAAGAAGAAACACTACACGGGACGAAGTCGCTAGAGATACGCAGAATATATGCAACGCAAGAAAATATCGGCAAGGGTTTTGGCAAAGAATTGATGCAGGCATCCATCAAAGAGGCAAAACAAAGAGGTTGTGACAGTATCTGGCTTGGTGTTTGGGAGAAAAACCCGAGAGCAATCGCTTTTTATAAGAAGTGGGGTTTCAAAGAAGTTGGTACCCATACCTTCAAAGTCGGCGACGACCCACAAAGAGACTTCATTATGGAACTTGAACTGCCCGAATAAAGGAATTCTTTTTCAGTCCGAACGCAAATAATGGTAACTGCAAAAAAGTTTCGTATTATAGTTTGCATGGGTCTATTTTTAGGGTTATTTACTCAACCAAGGCCGGTGAGCGCCTGTTCTTGCGCTGAAACTGGTTCGTCCTCCCAAGAATTCAAGAAATCTCACGCTGTATTCGCTGGCAAAGTCTTGAGGATTGCGGATGAATATTTTCCTGTTTTTTCAACCTTTGATAGCATTTTGACTGCCCTGGGCAGGCAACCCTATTTCTGGGCCAAATCGGGAAGGTATGTTGGGTATCGTGTATATTTTGATGTCAGCCAGTCTTGGAAAGGAATTACAGAAAGCAGCGCGATCGTAGATACCGGCTACGGCATGGGAGATTGCGGCTATTCGTTTACAGTGAACAATGATTATTTAGTTTACGCCTCCTTCCCTTATGGAATGCCAGCCAATTATTGGACCACCACGATTTGCTCGCGCAATGCAGAAATAAATGCTGCAACCCAGGACTTAAACTATCTCCAAACTTTGCCTACTCTCCCACTTCAACCGTCACTCCAAAGGCTCATAATCATGTTCAGTAAATTCGCACCCATACTGCTTCTGATTTTGATCACTCTGGCAATTTCCATCTACGCTTATAAAGGAGCGACTCAAGACTAAAAACTGAATAGACCTCTTGCGAAAGAATTTTTAGCCACGGATTTACCCTTCGAGTACGATGTCACGAATTCGCGCAGATTTATAGGAGAAAATCATGGAGAAAACCTTACGAACACAAATTGACAACATCCACTCTGAAGAGGGAGATGTACAAAACCAGGCTTTCACTTATATCCTGAACGCCACCGATAAACCCGTTGACTGGGCCTATGAAGTATGGGATGAAATGATAGATGGCCTGACCCACAAGGACAACCATGTAAGAGCGATTTCAGCCCAGGTCCTTTCCAACCTGTCCAAAAGCGACCCAAAGAATAGAATGCTAAAAGACTTTGACCGGTTGCTGGCAGTAACAAAAGATGAGCGCTTTGTCACGGCACGGCATTGCATGCAATCGTTATGGAAGGTTGGTGTGGCAGGAAAGAAACAGCAGAAAATCTACATCGACGGTCTCGAACGCCGCTTCAAGGAATGTATTATCGAAAGGAACTGCACTTTGATCCGTTACGACATTCTCCAAAGTATGCGAAATGTCTACGATGTGGTGAAGGATGAGAAAATAAGAGCGAAAGCATTGGAATTGATCGAAACCGAAGAGGATCTCAAATACCGCAAAAAGTATGCATCTCTTTGGAAAAAGTAATTGAAGTGACAGTCACCTTGACCCTAAAGGGTGCTTCGCGAAGGTGACTGTCACTTCATGATCGGAGTCCACCTATGAACATGAAAGACCATATCCTAACCGCGCTGAGAGAGCAATTTGACAGTTGGGAGAAATTGCTGGCGGGCCTGAGCAAAGAGCAGATCACCGCCCCACAGTTTGACTTGGACTGGTCCATCAAAGATGTGATGGCGCATTTATGGGGCTGGCAACAGATCTCCATCGCACGGATGGAAGCTGGTACGCTTTTCCGGGAACCTGAATTTCCCAAGTGGGTTATGGAATTACATGGAGTTTGGGAAGAAAACGCGGACCAAACGAACGCCAGGATTTATGAGATCAACCATGAAAAACGGTGGTCAGAAATCCATCAAAATTGGAAAAACGGGTTTCTGCGATTCCTGGAATTAGGAAACCAGATCTCTGAAAAAGATTTGCTGGATGGAAATAGATATCCTTGGTTGAAAGGATATTCTCTTGCATTCATTCTGGTGGCTTCGTATGATCATCATCAAGAGCATTTTGAAAAAATGCTTGATTGGATGCGGAAGCATGGAAAGTGATCGAAACTACTAGTAGTCGCTTTTGAGCGAAGTGTTGTTGCTTTTTCCCTTTTGCGGGCGTACAATTTTGGCTACATCAATTACTAAGATTTTAATGGAACATGTCCTTCTACTAATAAAAGGGAGAAGCTTATGTTAGTTGAATGCCCAAATTGCGAAGCATTTGTTGATGGCGAGTATACTGCCGATTATACCGATTATGAAGCTGCTTCTGATATGACGGGAAAATATACTTTCCTAAAATGCCCAAGGTGCTCTCGGCCTTTTATCATGCTTCAGGTTGACGATGGGTCGGGCTTTGATTCAGCCTGGAGTGAACCAAGTCGCTTATATCCACCGATAGAAATGGGTATCATTACAGCAATTCCAAGTTCCCTTCGCTTGGCTTACGAGGAAGCACGATCATGTTTTAGAGCAAAAGCTTATACTGCAACAGCGATTATGTGCAGAAAAACACTTGAGGGAATCGCCGACGAAAACAAAATTTCCGCGCGTAATCTTGCCATTGCTTTAAAAGAGATGAAAGATAATGGAATAATTGAAAACAGACTTTATGATTGGGCTGACGCTCTAAGAATTTCAGGCAATGAAGCAGCGCATGGCGTTAACTCCAAAATATCACGGCAGGATGCAAAAGACATTTTGGAATTCACACACGCGTTATTAGAGTATGTGTTTACGTTTCAAGAGAAATTTGAGCAATTTAAGAATCGGCAAATCAATTCAAAGCCACTAACAAATAATAGCTGATATGTGCAATTACTTTTTACTCGCGAGAATACAATCTCATTACTATATGGTGTGAGGCTGAATTATGAAACATTTTCTTCCATTTGCTCTTGTTCTCTCTTTATTGTTCTATTCCTGCATCTCCGCAACTCCATTGCCTGAACCAACAACCACGCCAACAAAAACGCCCGACCCAACTGCAACCGCGACCGCTACAGCGACCGAGACTCCGACTCCCGACCCGAAGGAGCAAATTTTTAGCCAACTAAAAAGTGAAGGAATCAGTGTTGACACCTCAACAGGTGAGTTGAGCTTGAGCGGAGTAAAAGTGCCAGAAGCCTCTATTGACCTTAATGCAGGCGACCTCCACATTCAGATTGGGAATCAATCGCTGGTTATAACCCAAAATGAAATTCTCCAGAGACTTTCTGTTAAAGAAGGTTCAGTGGTTGTCTATGATGAAAAAGGAATCGATTCGTACAATAATCCTGATATGTTGCAATGGACTCAGGTGGAGTGGGCTTTTAATCCTAGTACCACAACAGAAAGATGGAGCGGATGGATTGAAAGAGCAAAAGCAATATATAGCCTTACCGAAAATAATGAGGTTATTCCTGTAAACATAGGGGACACCTGGTCTGAATGGGACGATTTTGTCAGGATTCAGAAGTCTTTTTTACAACCTTATTTTGATTGCACTTTTCCCAGTACTGGGGATATGGGTTATGATGCTGGAAATGGGAGTGTAGGGCCATTTGATGACTCGGTCTTTAAGGCAGATCCGTCAAAAGCCCCATATAGAACTAGCGTGAATTTTAGCATACTGAGCAAAAACGAAGACGAAAAAGAAAGTCGCCCAAAAGATACTGGAATAATAACTGATCAATGGTGTAATCCTAATAGCTTTAAAGATATTCAGACGTTACATGAGCCAAGTAATGATGATAGCAAGCTACGAATTAAAGATAACTTTGCGTGGTATGGAGTAAATTTTAAGGCCCAGGGAGGTTATAAAGTACCATTCGGTTATGTTCAAAAGGTAAACTTTACAATTTCTCGTTTGATAACCTTGGGTGCTTTCTACAGGCTACACCATCCAGAATATCTGGATGACAAAGGGTTGACTGGAATACATGAACTTATTGAAAAATGGTTAAAAGGTGGGGATGGTAATCCTAAAGGGAAGATACCCGAAGAATTGCAAGGTTTGTGGCTAATGGAAAAGGGCATCTGGGTAAAATAAAGCATTCCTTCTTCATTTCAGTAAGTTTTAATTCTGTCGAGTGCGATGTACCCTCCTCACCAGATCTACCCAAATAACTTCCCTAATCCCTTTCCTCCAGTCTTCTGCAACATCTTCATCATCTTTTGCGCTTCGCGGAATTGCTTGATCAGGCGGTTCACATCCTGTACTTCCATACCAGCACCGGCGGCGATACGCCTTCGACGGGAGGCGTTCAAAATGTCAGGGTCGCGGCGTTCCTTGTATGTCATCGAGTTGATGATCGCCTCGGATTGTTTGAAACTATCTTCGATCTGTTTCGGGTCAACCTGACGCGCGGCTTGTCCCATCTGCCCGGGGAGCATATCCATGATCTGCGCCAGCGGCCCCATCTTCTTCATCTGTTTCATTTGGTCGAGCCAGTCTTCGAGCGAGAACTGGCCCTTCATCATGCGGTCGGCAGTCTGTTGCGCGGTTTGTTGGTCAAACGCGGCCTCGGCTTTTTCGATCAGACCGATCATATCGCCCATACCTAAAATCCGCGACGATAGCCGCGCTGGGTCGTATGCTTCGAGCGCGTCCAGTTTTTCACCCGTACCGATAAACTTGATTGGGACACCTGTCACCGAACGAACGGAGATCGCAGCACCACCACGCGAGTCACCATCCATTTTTGTGAAGATCAAGCCAGTGATCGAGACATTATCGCGAAAACCCTGGGCGATGTTCAACGCTTCCTGACCGATCATCGAGTCGACCACGAGCAACGTTTCCAACGGCGGGACTTTCGCCACGATGGCCTTTAACTCGTCCATCAACTGCGCGTCCAACTGCGACCGACCAGCTGTATCCACGATCATGATGCCGAATCCACCCTTTTCCGCTTTGTCGAAGGCGCGCTTCACGAGTTCAGGCGGGGTAATGGTCAAGTCTGACTCAACGGGAACATCGATCCGCTCACCGAGTTGTTGCAACTGCTTCACCGCCGCAGGACGATACGGGTCACCTGCCACAAGCATCACCCGC
>Ga0070699_100002997_pt1 | contig 15005 bp, 18 predicted proteins | sample KBSK1503metaG_FD_65473 | JGI IMG/M metagenome (GOLD analysis project Ga0070699, IMG submission 65473) | Corn, switchgrass and miscanthus rhizosphere microbial communities from Kellogg Biological Station, Michigan, USA - KBS K1-50-3 metaG | ecosystem: Host-associated > Plants > Roots >...
ATCGGCGGAAGATATCAGCCGTTAGGACGCTCATGGGCCACAACTGGCCGCAGCAGAGTCTCAGATGCGCGTAATGGCGGCCAGCCAGGCGTACGCGCGGCCAGGCTCAACATTGATCTCAATCGCCGCCGGCTCGATTGACTCAACGTGCCAACCGTCCGCGAAGCTCGAGCAGATCTCGTCCTGGCCTATGCGTCTCGGTCCCCAATCGCCAGGTTGCCTGTCGCTAAAGCAGAGCATGTAGTAGCGACCGCCCGGCCGAAGCACCGCGCGAAGACTTGCAACGAAACGCGGCCGGTCGCCGTCGTCGAAGACGTGAAACAGCCCGCAGTCGAGGACAGTAACGGCACGCGATGCCGCTCGAGTGGGCTGAGCGGCAGCGCTCGTTCGACCGCCCGGTGCTCGTCGTCTGGGCAGAGGACGACCGGGTCATGCCGTGCGAGCACGGACGCCGTCTCGCCGACCACTTCCCGCGGGGCCGGCTGGTGGAAGTTGCCGACAGCTACACCCTCATACCGGAGGATCAACCAGGCGCCCTCGCCGGCGCGATCCGCGAGTTTGTGGGAGATGGTGACGCCGAACGTGTCCTGATTCAGCGAGGCCCGGACACCTGGACGTCCGCCAGCACCGCTCGCGCCGCGTTGTAGCCGGCGCAGCCGATCACGCTTCCGGCCGGGTGACACGCGGCCGCGCCGGCGTAGAGGCTGTCGACGCCCACTCGATATGGCATCCGATCGACGAATGAGATCGCGTTGTCGACGTGATGGATGTTCCCGTGCGTGATGCCGAAGTGGCGCTCGATCTCGGGCGAAGTGAGCGTGTGCACGTCGACGACGAGCGATTTCAGTCCCGGCGCGTAGAGCTCGGCAAAATCCAGGAGCCGGTTCGACGTACCCGTCCTTCTCCGCCTTCCAGCTGGATCCTGCCGGCTGATGGGGCACCCCCTGTACGAAGAACGCCGACGAATGCCGACCAGCCTCGTTGCGGAGCGAAAGGTCGAGAAGCGAATGCAGATACGACTCGATCGGCGGCAGAGGGTCGATCCGCCCGCCCGCCGCAGCATCGAAAGCTGCCCGCAGCGACGTCAGCACGCTGCCATCCGCCGCGGGCTCGGGCAGCAGGTGCACGGTGGTCGATGCTGGCCGCGCCGCTCAGGCAGCGTTGCGAACCGGGGCAGATCGGCGAGGGCGAGGTTGACCTTCATCGTCTGCCCCAGCGATCGGTCCACGTAGCCCTCGATCCGGCTGCGCAGCGGATCCGGGCAGGCATCCCCAAGCAGCGGGTGCAGCCGAAAGGGATCGGTGGCAGCGACTACCGCCCGGGCGCGGACTTCCTCACCTGTATCGGTCACGACGCCAGCGACGGCTCCGCCCACGACCGTCACCCGCTCCACCTGCGCGTCGGTTCTGATCCGCGCCCCGCACATCTGCGCCCGCCCGACGATGGCTCGCGTAACCGTGCCCATGCCTCCGCGTACCGCCATCCAGGTGCCGCCCGCACCAGGCAGCCGGCACATGTTGTGGACCAGCAGGTTGTGCCCGCTCCCGCGCCTCCAGGGCGAGCCGCTGAGCCCGGGCATTCCGTCCGTGACCGCGTACATGGCGATCAGCAGCTCACGCGCGAACCCGAACCTGGACAGGTAGTCGATCGCAGAGCCCCTGACGAGCTGGACGAACGTCTGCTGCAGCGAGGGCCGGATGTAGCGTTCGGCCGTTGCTTCGACCGAGAGCGGTTCCTCAAGCCAGGAGGGAGCGAGATCGTCGCGCAGGTCGGCCAGCTCGAGGCTCATCAGCTCGTTCGCCCGCCAGTCCTGCTCCGTGAAGAACTCGATGAAGAGGTCCCTGGGGCTCGCCGTGTCGGCGCCAAGCAGCAGGTACCGACCGTCCAGCGCAGGGAGGAAGTAGTGATGATCCCGGCGGATCAGAGGGAGGTCGAGATCGAGGTCGACGATCAGCTCGGGCGGCATCAAGCCGAGCAGGTATGCGCCTGTTGAGGCGCGCAGGCCAGGAGCTCGCTGAAATGGAGTCTCGGTCCGGGAGGCTCCGCCGACGACGGCCGATCGTTCGAGAACGTCCACCGAGAGGCCGGCTCGGGCGAGCGTGGCGGCGGCCACCAGCCCGTTGTGGCCGGCACCGATCACGACGACGTCAGGCATCCGGCTTCGCGACGTGGTCAGCAGCGTAGTGGTGGATAAGGACGTCTTCACCGAAGTCGCCCTCCGGATCGCGCCAGACCGAGTGCACGTGATTCGCTCCCCGCTGAGTGTTGTCGTACTCCACAAGGAGGCGCGGGCCCTGAATGCGGTAGTAGTGCGGCTCTCGCGGCTCGATACCGCCCGCCCAGAGAAATGAGAGCCCGCATAGCCGGTCTCCCCTGTACTTGTCGGCTTCGATCTCGGCCAGTTCGTCGGGTATCCGGCCCACGTAGACGTCCAGCAGCCTGCGCAGCTGCCTTTGCTGGTCTGCCGAAAGCGCTGCCGCGGGCAGTCCCTTCGCGGCGGTGCCCAGCCGCAGTGCATCGAGGTGGCCCGCCTCCAGTCCTGCAGTCTGCTCCGCCCTCCGCTGCATGTCCTCTACTCGCGTTGCCGCTGACCCCCCGAAGCGACCGCGCCAGATGTCGGCCAGAGGCAGAGGGAGATCTCCGTCGTCGATACGCGAGCGATTGCCGCCAACCAGGTCCACCGGCGCAACAGGTGATACCAGCGCCTCGGTGAGCTGTTCACGCTCGAGCGAGTGCACCAGCTCGCGAGCCAGGTCCTCGGCTGCGGCCAGCGGGCGGAGGAGGTAAGGGCCTAGCAGGGGAGACTCTGCCGGGTCTGAGCCGAGAAAGCAGGGGGTGCTGGCGCAGACCTGGCCGTCGACCACGAGATGATGGATCGACACGTGGTGACCGCCGAATCGCCAGGACCAGGGCGCGGCTCCTCCCGGGCCACCGAATACTCGCAGGTAGTACAGCCCGGGATCCCGACCGCGCTCGCGGGTCCAGTTCACTCTCCAGCCCTCGAGCTCGTCCAGGACGTTCTCCAGTCCGATGATGGTGGAGACCGTCACGTAGCCCGGCCGCGACACCCCTGTGGCAACGAGCTGCATCGCCTGTTTCTGCTGTGCCGGCCGCATCATCGAGAGGGGCAGCCCGCCGTGGTCGGTCGGCGTGTAGTACCAGCGTCGGCGTTCTTCATCAGAGGGGAATGGCCAGCAGGCCAGGGCGCGCTGCGGCTCGTCCAGGCCGTCCAGAAACGTCTGTGCGGCGGTGGCCATTCGCTCGGCGACAACGGCCGTCGGATGGTCGCGCGTCACTGGCCGGGCCCGTGCAGCCCGAAGATCAATTCGGGGTCACCCGGCTGCCAGCTTCCGTCGACCTGGGATCGGCGGCCGATTCTGCGGGTGCGCTCGAGCAGCTGGCGGCCGAGCGCGAGCTGGTTCGGTTCCCAGTCCGACAGAGCGGCATTCAGGGCGGTGTGGCGCTCGAGTGCAGCCGCCAGCGTCCAGGCGTTCTCGGCCGCCTTGGCCGTCCCAGCTGCGGCGTGCGGACGAACCGCAAAGGCCGCGTCTCCGATGAGGCAGATCCGTCCGAACACCATGCGAGGCACTTCCGTGTCAAAGACTGCCTGGAGGAACGGCCGGTCGGTCGCCAGGACCACCTCGGCAATCCGCGCCGGCAGCCGCGCGGCCGCCACCGCCCTCACCTCAGCGACGTGCTCGAGCCGGGCTGCACCTGGCGGAAGGGAGAGCTCGTGCCTCGCCCGATCGGCATCTGTGAGCACGTCCTCCAGGTCTCCGCAGGCCAGGTAGTTGCGGTACCAGACGAAGTTGAAGAGGCGCTCGCCTGGCCGGACAGAGCCGTCGGCGGCGGGAACGGGGTAAACGAGGATGTGACTGTTGGCATAGATGTAATAAGTGATGGCATCGCACAGCGCACCCGCTGTGTCGGGTGACAGACCCCTTTCGGGGACGAGTCCTCTCCAGGCGACGTAGCCGGCATAGATGGGCCGGAGGTTGGGCAGCAGCGACCCGCGCGCACAGGAGCCGACGCCGTCCGCACAGACCAGCAGGTCGACCTCGCGCGTGGTGCCGTCCGCGAAGGTGATGACGGCCCGGTCGTTGTCTGTGACGAGGGCGACCATCTCCCGGCCGAGCAGGTATCGATCCCGACCGAAGCAGGCAAGGAGCGATCGATACACCGTGTTCCAGGAGCTGAAGCGGTAGGCGTGCGCCTCGTCGTGAATGACGGCGCCGTCTCGGTTCAGGTAGCGGATGCGATCGGTGGCGATGCTGATCTGGTCCAGGTCGACCCCGGCTCGCTCCACCAGATACCGGTAGCAGGCGGGGAGGAAACCGATCCCCGCGCCGCGCTGCTCCAGCTCGGCAGCTGAGCGTTCGTACACGGTCACGTCGAGGCCGAGATCACGCAGCAGCAGTGCGGCCGTCAGACCGCCAAGAGATCCGCCCACGACCGCCACCGTGCTCGGCCCCATCGTCCTCAGTATCTCAGTGCAGCCGCCACGCCCAACAGGTGATTAGTTAGCGCGCCACAGGCGCCTCGAGGATCTGTCTGAATCTCTCCATGTAGCTGGCGTAGGACTCGAAGTCCTTCACGTCCGGCTGGAAGGCAACGTCGAAGAACGCTTCGTCAACGCCGGCGTCCTGCATCCTCTGCACGTCCTCCCGGATCTGCTCCCATGTGCCCACGGTGACGGCCCGGTTGGGATCGTCCACAGGCTCATTGGTTCGAGTCACCAGGCAGCGCATCACGAACAGGAGGCTGTCGGCGTCGCGTCCTCGTGCCCTCGCCGACTCCTTGACGGTCTCCATCATCGAGATGAGGGCAGCGACAGGGGCGCAGCAGCCCGTGAACCCGTCTGCCAGGCGGCCCGCGCGGTCGAGGGCTTTGGGTACGAAGGCCCCGACCAGGATCGGAGGATGCGGCTGCTGCACCGGCTTGGGCCCGATGAAGCTGGGCTCGATGTTGAAGTACCGCCCGTGATACTCGACCGGGTCTGGACCCCAGACGGCCTTCAGGGCCTCGATAGCCTCTTCGCCGATCCGGCCCCGCTCCCTGAAGGGAACGTTGTTGACGTCGCATTCGTCCTCAGACCAGGCGAGGCCCACCCCGAGGGTCACGCGGCCGTCGCTGAGCTGGTCTATGGTGGCGACCCGCCGGCCGAGCATGACCGGGTTGTAGAAGGGGATGTTGATGACGCTCACGCCGAGACGGATTGTCGACGTCACGGCTGCGGCATAGGTCAGCACGGTGAGGTGCTCGAAGACCGTGTCGTACTCCGGATTGAGCTTGCCGTCAGCAGAGCCGGGGTACGGCGTCTTGGCGTCGAGCGGGACCAACACCCTTTCGTTGGTCCAGAGCGAGTGGTAGCCGAGCTCCTCCGCACGCTGCGCGGCTCGTCGGATGTTGTCTTTGGTAGCGATTGGACCGATGTGCGGGAGCGCAAACCCGAGCTTCATGGAAGACCTCCTTTCTGACCCGGCATGATCAACGCGTGGGCGGGATCCGTCTCGCCCTCGGGCACTGCCTGCAGGCGGAGGTCGCTCGCCGTTGCGACCTCCACGTATTCGCGCGCCAGCGGAACAAAGTCCCCGCGGGCGTAGATGGCCAGCTCCCGGAGGAGCGGTCGGCGAAGATGGAGGACCGCCGCATCCAGCCCGGGTGGCACGGCGTTGTCAGGGACGAGGGCTGGGCCGAGCCCGCTTGCGGCCAGCCTCGCGGCCACCTCCACCTGCCAGGTGTGCGCCACGCCTCGGGGCGCGAATCCTGCTGCGGCGCATGCGGTGGCGACGACGTCGGAAAGTCCGTGCTCCGGGTTGTAGAGGACCCAGCGCCGCTCGCTCAGCTCGCACAGATCGATCACGTCCGATCCGCCGGCCAGGGGATCGTCAGTCGGAAGCACGACCACGAACTCCTCGGCCCCGAGACTCACCAGCGACCCGCTCCACTGTGCCGGCCGAGGCCCGAGGGCGAGATCTCCCAGCCCGCTCGACACGGCGGCCTCCATGGCTGCCTTGTGCCGGAACTCCTGAAGCCTGGTCACGACTCCCGGCCGGCGATCGCTCCAGGTCTTCAGTGTCTTCGGCAGTACGCCGGCCGCCACAGAGAGGACGGTGGCGATCTCCAGCTGCCCAGCCTCGCCGCCGACGACAAGCCCTGCCGTTCTGCGGACTCGCTCGGCTGCGCCCAGCGCCAATCTGGCGTCCTCCAGCACCGCCCGGCCCAATGCCGTCAACCGGACCCCTCTGGGCAGCCGCTCCAGGAGCCGGCCGCCCAGGTCCTGCTCGAGCTCGCGCAGCTGGTGGGAGAGCGCAGGTTGCGTCACGAACAGGCGCTCTGCGGCCCTGGTGAAGGATCCTTCTTCGGCCAGCGTCACCAAGTACTCGAGCTGACGAAGGCTCATAGGTCTCCTCGAATCCATGAACGATGGTTATGGGTCTGAACCGATTATGCATTGGACAGCCTCGACAGGCTGGGGTAGCGTGCGGTTGATGGCGGCGATCAATCTGAACCACGTCAGCGTGTGCACCAAGGACATGAATGAGTCCATCCGCTTTTATCGGGACGTCTTCGGCCTGGAGGTGGTTCCCACGCCAAACTTTGGCTTTCCGGTGCAGTGGATGCGCGTGGGAAACCTGCAGGTCCACCTCTTCGAACGCCCGGAGGACGCGCCTACGTATGCGCACTTCGGTCTCACCGTCGACGACTTCGAGGGCGTCTACGCCCGTGCCCGCGAGCTCGACATCTTCGATAAGAAGACCTTCGGCCACCACGTGTACGAGCTGCCGGGCGGCTGCGCTCAGATGTACATCCGGGATCCGAGCGGAAACTGCATCGAGGTCGACTATCCTGACGCTTCCTCGATCGACTGGACCGTGGTCACTGACATGAAGCCACTGTCCGCGCCGCAGAGTGACGAGAATCGCCGGTCCACGCTGTTTCTGGAGAGGAAGGAGGCCCGACGCGTATGAAACCTGCGTCGTTCGTCTACCACGCGCCGGCCACCGCGGCTGAAACGGTAGCCACGCTCACAGAGCTTGGGGAGGAGGGGAGGGTGCTCGCCGGCGGCCAGAGCCTGGTGCCGCTGATGAACTTCCGCCTGGCCCAGCCCGCTCATCTTGTCGATATCAACCGTGTGGAGGAGCTGGACTACGTTCGGGCAGACGACGGCAGCCTGGCCATCGGTGCTCGAGCGCGCCAGGCGGCGCTCGAACGGTCGTCGGAGGCTCGCTCGCTGGCGCCGCTGCTGGTTGAAGCAGCGAAGTGGGTCGCCCATCCACCGATTCGGCACCGCGGCACAGTCTGCGGCAGCATTGCCCACGCCGACCCAGCCGCAGAGCTGCCAGCCGCCATGCTGGCGCAGGGCGGTGAAGTTGTGATCGCAGGCGGAGCGGGCGAGAGGCGTGTTCCCTTCGCGAGCCTCTTTCTCGGTCCCTTCTCGACCGCCCTCCAGCCCGGCGAGCTGCTCAAGGAAGCGCGTGCCGAGCGCTGGCCGGACGACACGGGCCACGCCTTTGTCGAGGTAGCCCGCCGTCACGGCGACTTCGCCGTTGCCGGCGCCGCCGCCCTGGTCCATATGGACGGACCCGTGATCGCCCGCGTCGCCCTGGCGCTCTTCGGTGTCGCGGCCACGCCGGTGCGCGTGGGCGAGGCGGAGCGCCTGCTGCAGGGTTCGAGCGGATCGGAAGACGAGATCAGGGAGGCTGCGGAGGTGGCGGTCCGCGACCTGACCCCGTCTTCCGACATACATGGGAGCGGCAGGTACCGCATCCAGGTGGCGCGCAGCTGCATTCGCCGAGCGCTTCGGGAGGCGCTGACCAGCGCGAGGAGACATAACGGATGAACGAGCTCCATCCTGTCGCTGTCACTGTCAACGGGACGCCGTACGAGCGGCACGTCGAGGCCCGCCGGCTGCTGGTCGACTTTCTGCGGGAAGATCTCGGCCTGGTCGGCACGCACATCGGCTGCGAGCACGGTGTTTGCGGAACCTGCACCGTGTTGATGGACGGCGAGAGCATTCGCTCCTGCATCACATTCGCCGTCCAGGCAAACGGCCACGAGCTGATGACGGTCGAGGGGCTCGCTGCCGATGGCCGCATGCATCCGCTGCAGGAGGCCTTCTGGGAGCAGCAGGGCCTGCAGTGCGGCTACTGCACGCCGGGAATGCTCCTCAGGGCGAAGGAGCTTCTCGCGGAGAACCCCGATCCAACTCGAGAAGAGGTCAGGGAAGCCGTCGCCAGCAACCTCTGCCGGTGCACGGGGTATCAGTTCATCCTGGACGCGGTCCTTGAGGCGGCGAAGGTGATAAGACATGAGGCGGCCGCCTCGGTCGAACCCGCCCGTGTCGCGCAGGAGGTGTGAGCATGGCCACCGAGGTCACCGAGGCGAGGACCAGGAAGTGGGTCGGAAAGTCGATCCGGCGCGTCGAAGACCCACGCTTCCTGCTCGGACGCGGAGGGTACGTGGACGACCTGACGCTGCCCGGGATGCTGCATGCCGCTGTCCTGCGCAGTCCCCATGCCCACGCCATCATCAAATCCGTAGACGTCACCGCCGCTCGACAGGCGCCGGGCGTCGCTGCCGTTGTCACCGGGGCGGAGGCCGCCGAGCTGTGCAATCCCATGCCGGACTTCGGCCCGGCGCCCGACAAGCACGTCTGGCGGTGCCTGGCCGCCGACCGGGTGCGCTACGTGGGGGAAGGTATGGCCGTTGTGGTCGCAGACAGCCGTTACAGCGCCGAGGACGCGCGCGACCTGATCGAGGTCGACTACGAACCGCTGCCGGCTGTCGTCGATCCAGAGGAGGCGGTCGAGAGCGGCTCGCCGCTGGTCCACGAGGCGCTCGGGAGCAACGTCGCATACGAGCGGACGTTCACCTTCGGAGACGTCGACCGCGACTTCGCGGAGGCCGAGGTAGTAGTTCGAGACCGGCTGCGCTGGCACCGCTCCGGCGCCCAGCCGCTGGAGACGGTGGGCGCTCTGGCAAGCTATGACGCGGGCACCGGGATGCTGGACATCCACTGCAACTCTCTAACGTTCACGCACTTCCTGTTCATGCTCGCCGGGACGCTGAAGATCCCGAGCAACAAGCTCAACATCCAGCCTCACAGCGCAGGCGGAAGCTTCGGCTCCAAGTTCTGGGCGGTCAAGGTGGCCGCCGTCGCCGGCATGCTGGCGAAGAACCTGGGGAGGCCCGTGAAGCTGGTCGAGGACAGGGTGGACAACATGAGCAACTCCGATCACCACGGTTCCGACCGCATCTACGACATCGAGCTGGCCGCCATGCGTGACGGCACGCTTCGCACCTTTCGACTGAAGGTTGTCGACGACTACGGCGCCTACATCCAGTTCGGCACCGGGACGCACGGGAACTCGCTGGCCCAGGTGGTCGGCCCTTACCGGATCGGCAGCGTCCAGTACCAGGTGCAGGCGGTCCTCACCAACAAGTGCCAGCAGGGTGCCTATCGTGGCTTCGGCTCCGAGGTCACCAACTGGATGCTGGAGCGCATGGTCGACCTGGTGGCAGGCGAGCTGGGCATGGACCGGGTCGACATCCGGCGCCGCAACTTCATCGCGCCCGACCAGTTCCCCTACTTCATCCCCACCGGAAACATGTACGACAGCGGGAATTACGAGCCGGTGCTGGACCGCGCTCTGGAGATGATCGACTGGGGGTACTGGCAGGGCGAGAAGGAACGCCTGCGGCGCGAGGAGGGTCGCTACGTGGGTATCGGGATCACATCCGCTCAGGAGCGCAGCGTCTTCTCCGCGACGGAGTTCTGGTTCTGGTTCGACGAGCCCTCAGCAAAGGTGACCAGCTCACCGGAGAGCGTCACCCTGTCCGTCGATGCGACCGGGAGCGTGACGGCCACGCTCTACTCGAATGCCTTCTGGGGCAACAGCGCCGAGACTATGGTCGCTCAGTTGGTGGCGGAGGAGCTCGACGTGGAGCCGACCAGTGTGAGCGTGGTGTACTCGGGGTCGAACCGCAGCCTGCCGGCGACCGGGCCAGGTGGCAGCCGCTTCACGGTCATGGTGGCGGGCGCTGTCAACGGGGCCTCAGCACGGATCAAGGAGAAGGCCCGCCGGGTCGCCGGCCACCTGCTCGAAGCAGACGTCGCCGACCTGGAGTGGGCGGATGGTGGCTTCCGCGTCAAGGGCACGCCGGAGCGGTCGAAGGGGCTGGCCGAGATCGCTGCGTGGTGTCACCTTTTCAAGCACAGCCTTCCCGATGACATCGAGAGCGGCCTCGAGGCGGACAAGGTGTACGACCACCCCTACACCACCATGCCCTCGGACGACCGCTCGAACCTCGGCGTCTTCTATCCCTTCGTCGGCCACGCCTGCCACATCCCCGTGGTGGAGGTCGACGTGGACACGGGCCAGGTGACGTTCCTTCGCTACGTTGCCGTACACGATGCCGGGACCATGGTCAACCCTCGCTCGCTGGACGGTCAGATCATCGGCGGTACGGCCCAGGGTTTGGGCACGACTTTGCTCGAGGAGTACGTCTACGACAAGGAGGGCCAGCTCCTGACGTCGAGCTACATGGATTACTTGATTCCGACCGCGATGGAAGTCCCCGACCTGGAAATCGACCACAAGGTGACGCCGTCACCCTTCACCGTCCACGGCATCAAGGGCGCTGGAGAGGGAGGACGGATGATGGCGCCGGCAGCCGTCTGCTCGGCCATCGATGACGCGCTGTCAGAGTTCGGCGTGAGGTGCCGGGAGCTGCCCGTCACACCAGCCCGGCTGCTGACGCTCATCGACGAGGGCAGAGCCCGCCAGTCGCCGCACCTCTAAGTCCGCTACCTGTCGACGACGCTTGTCTGCCGGTGTGCCACCGGGCTATTCCTGGCTGCGCCCGGAGGTAAGGCACTATATGGCTTGTCAGTCATATAGCCAATGGGTTATACTCATTCTCGTGGCCTTACCCTTCGAGGTCCTCGCGGAGCCAAATCGGCGGCGGATTCTCGACCTACTGCTCACCGCGGAACGACCGGTGGGCGACCTCGTGGAGGTGCTGTCGGTCAGTCAGCCCGCCGTCTCCAAGCATCTTCGGGTCCTACGTGAGGCCGGCCTCGTTGACGTCCGCATCGATGCCCAGCACCGCATCTACCGGATCCGGCCCGAGCCCCTGCGCGGCATCCACGAGTGGTTGGAGCCGTATCGAAGGCTATGGGAATTGCGTCTCGACGACCTCGAAAGACACCTCGATGCCATGCCGGAGGATGAAAAATGAGCGCGGCAGACTACCCAAGGGAAGGTCAGCTCCAACAGATCGGAGACCGCTGCCAGCTCCGCTTCACGCGACGGCTGCCGCACGCGCCGGAGAAGGTATGGTGGGCGCTCACCGAACCTCAGCACCTGGCAGCCTGGTTCCCTGCTGAGATCCAGGGCGAGCGCAGAGCAGGCGCGCCGCTCCGCTTCGTACACAGGGACGGCGCCGGCCCGACCGTTGCAGGCAAGATGCTGACGTACGATCCCCCTGCAGTGCTGGAGCTCGAATGGGGAAATGACGAGACCCTGCGATTCGAGCTGCAGCCCGCCGGGGACGGGACTCTGCTCACCTTCCTCAACGCCTTTGACGAGCTCGGAAAGGCCGCTCGGGACGCTGCCGGCTGGCACGCCTGCCTTGACGTGCTGGTCTACCACCTGAACGAAAAGCGTCCGCCCTGGACGCCCGGCGAGCGCTGGCAGCGGGTGCACGAGTCATATGTCGCACGACTCGGGCCCGACGCCGCGACCATCGGCCCGGCGGGCCGGCCATCGTGATGCCGGTCAGCGGTCTTCCGCCGGCCCTCCTACGATGGCTCTAAGCAATCGCTGGCGTCGATCCGCAGCGCGCGGGACGCCTTCCTCGAGCGTGAACTGATCGCGGAGTCGGTACGCATAAGACTGATCAGCAGGTTGAGGTTGGTGTTCACCCCGCAAACAAAGGGCTGGCTACGAAGTCGAGCATCCGCCTGACGGTCGGGTAGTCGCGCAGCGGCCAGCCGAAGGTGTTGGAGATGACAAGCGCTCGAAACGACTCCGGGTGAGAGGTCGCGACGCAGAAACCGATTGGTCCACCGACGTCGTGCACCACCATCGTGATGTCCTGGAGGTCGAGGGCTTCGATGAAGCCCTCCAGGATCTTCGCATTGGCGAGACACTCTGGTCGATGCCTCCGACGCCTCCAGATCCGGACAGGCGGCTTCCTGGGAAGTCCAGGCTCAGGCAGCGGAAGTTGCTGCGGAGTCGGAGGATGACGTCACGGAACATGAAGGACCAGAAGCTGGCGCTGACGAAGAGCAGCGCCGGGCCGGATCCCTCGTCGACGTAGTGGATTCTCGTCCCGTTGACATCGACGAATCGGCTCTCGAACGGAAAAGTCGCCGACGTGAGCCAGCTGGGGCGCCCGCGTTCTGCGACCGCGTCGGGTCGGGTGTGGATTGCCATTCGGGTTCCTTGTCTATCGATCGGACTGGATAGATCCACGCCTGATCGACAAGGCCTTCGCCGACTTCCCGGGAACTATGTAAGACCGGATGACGGAAATCCGTGAGGTGCGCGGTCAGCCCAGGCCGTGACGTAGGGCGTACGCGGTCGCGTCGGCGCGGCCGCGAGCATCGATCTTGCGATAGATGTTGGCGACGTGGCGCTCGATGGTGTTGGTCGTGATGCCCAGGCGCTGAGCGATCTCGCCGTTCGACTCGCCCGACGCCAGCAACCGCAGCACCTCGATTTACCGAGGACTCAGGCCGCCGACCGGGCGGGTATGACCCGGCGCGTGCGTCCGACGAGCCTGCGCGACCATCGACTCGGCCGGCTCCTTACCGTCGCAGAAGAAGTCGCCCAGCAACTTGACGATGAGATCGGCGTCCTCGGCGAAAAGCGCGGCCTGAGTGCATTCGAGAATCACAAGGCGGCCATGGGGCAGGCTCATCGCCAGCGCGCGAGAGATCTCGAGTGGGATCTGGGTCATGCCCCTGCGGTGGAGGACGAGGGTGGGAGCGGTTACGCTGGGCAGCCGGTCGGTGACGCGCTGGCAGCCTGCATGGTGGCTCGCGCAACCTGTGGCGTGACTGCGCCTCGGATCCTCGGCCAGGGAGCGTCCCGCATCACCCGCGGACCAGCCCATCCACTGGTGGGCAGCCGCCTCACTGAACAGGTGCCAGTCCTGTTCGATCAGACTCAGAAGCGCCTGCGTCTGGGCTGTGCTCATCGCGTCCCAGCCGCGCGCGGCCCCACCAAACAGGACGATCCGTTTCACCCGTTCAGGGTGTTGAGCGGCATAGGCCAACGTATTGGTGCAGGCGTTGTACTGGCCAAACAGGCTGACTGTCTTTTGACCCGTGCGGTCGACCACCGCCTCGAGGTCCGCCACCATGGCTGCGAGCGACAGATCACTCACGTCCCGCTGAGAGTGCCCTGTTCCCCGCCCGTCGTATTGGATCACGGTCAGCCGCCGCTCCAGCTTCTCGTACACCGCGCGCAGCAGCGGGTTCTCCAATTCCAATCGAATGTTGCTGAAAGGAACCCAGGGCACGACCTGTGCCGTAACCATGCCTCGGTCAACTCGATCAGGCGGCTCTGGAGTACTCGTGGAGTAACCCTCCGAGGCGGTCGTGGCGGACGATTCTGTCCCCTACAGGCAGCGGGACCGGGGCTGGCACGACAGGGACCGGGCAGCGCTGGTCGAGGTGTGGGGTAAACCCTCCCGGTCAACTCGATTGATAGGCGTCAGGCGCTCGCCCGGTAAACGGCCGGGACCGCGCTCGCCCGGGGTCCTGGTCCCACCGGCCAGTGTCTGCGCGTCCCGTTTGGAATGATCCTCACCATGCTCTTCAGCCTGGCCTACTCGCTGGCACGCTTCCTCGCTGAACTCCTCCTCGTCCGCCACCGCTCCGACGCCCAACTCCGAGCCGAGGTGCTCGCCCTCCGTCACCAGCTCCGCATCCTCGAGCGCCAGGCTGGCCGCCCGCGCTGGCAGCCGTCTGATCGCCTCCTCCTCACCAGCCTGAGCCGGCTGCTGCCCCGGCCGGCGTGGTCATCGCTCCTGCCACGGCCCGAGGACGCTCCTCCGCTGGCATCGGGAACTCGCCCGCCGCAAGTGGATCGCCTTCCACCGACGACCACCGCGCCGTCGATCTTCAGCCGACCTCGAGCTCCACGATTTGATCTTGCGCCTGGCGCGCGAGAACGCGCGCTGGGGATACCGCCGCATCCAGGGCGAGCTGCGCAAGCTCGGGCACAGCTGCTCGCACGTCACCGTGGGCAAGGTACTTCGTCGCCATCGAGTTCCACCCGCTCCGCGGCGCGGCCGGTGCTCTTGGCGCGAGTTCGTCCGCCAGCACGCGGATCAGATCCTGACCGACTTCTTCACCGTCGACACGGTCTGGTTGCAGTCCCTCTACGTGTTGTTTTTCATCGAGGTCGGCAGCCGCCAGATCCATCTGGCCGGGATCACCGCCCACCCCACCGCGGAGTGGGTGACCCAGCAGGCTCGCCACCTGGCCTGGAGGCTTCAGGACGCCGGCCAGCAGATCCGCTTTCTGCTTCGCGATCGCGACTCCAAGTTCTGCCGGGCCTTCGATGACGTCCTCCGAAGCCAGGGTGTGGAGGTGATCAAGCTGCCCTACCGGGCCCCGCGGGCGAACGCATATTTCGGAGCGCTGAGTGGGGACAGCACGCCGCGAGGTGCTCGACCACCTGCTCATCTTCGGTGAGCGGCACCTCGAACACGTCCTCAAGGAGTTCATTCAGCACTACCACCAGGAGCGGCATCGGAGCCTCGGGCTGCAGCCCCCATGTCCTTCACCGCTGCCGGCCTCGAGCACTGGTTCAATCGTGCGTCGCGACCGCCTTGGGGGTTTACTCCACGAGTACTCACGGGCGGCCTGATCGAGTTGAGTGCGGCCCAACAAGCCGCTGTTCCAGCGGGTGGAAGTCCCGCCGGTGCGATTGTCCAGTCAGCGCCGTAGTCATACCCGACGCCCGAAGGAGGTGACTTGTTGGGCG
>Ga0070699_100002998_pt1 | contig 15005 bp, 12 predicted proteins | sample KBSK1503metaG_FD_65473 | JGI IMG/M metagenome (GOLD analysis project Ga0070699, IMG submission 65473) | Corn, switchgrass and miscanthus rhizosphere microbial communities from Kellogg Biological Station, Michigan, USA - KBS K1-50-3 metaG | ecosystem: Host-associated > Plants > Roots >...
GATGGCGGCCCTCGCCCTACAACCACACGTGGAGCAGGATGACCGCACCGCCCGTCTTGGATCACTTGACTTCGCGTTGCTCCTGATCTGGTGGCTGTACCTGTATCTATTTGCCGTCATCCCCTGGCAGTATGCCCACACCAATGAGACCACTTACGAGCATGCGCTCAACGTTCTCTATTTGACGGAGAAGATGGTATTCCTCGCCGGTCTGGCACTGGTTTGGACCCGAAGCAAAGGTGCGTGGAGGACAGTTTACGCGCATTGGTTCGGCGCCAGCCTGGTTTACGCCTTGAGTTCCTACGTGGCGAATTGGGGAATCGAAAGACACACCTACTACACCGGTAGTTTTTACGACGTGCCCCTGGTGGCTTCGATGGCGTGGGTTATTGGAGTGGGACTTCTGGCGCTTGATCTGTCACCCAAACAGATGCCCGCTCCGCTCTCCCCCGGCCACGGAGTGTGGGTGGCCCGGCTGGGAATGGTTGCGATCTTCTCTCTGCCCGTTTTCGCAGCATGGTCAGTATTCGATCCGAGCACACCTCCCGACGTGAGCACCTTCAGGCTCGTGGTCACACTGGCAACTATGCTGGTAATGGGAGCGATGGTTTTTATTAAGCAACACCTGCTCGATAGTGAACTCCTGCGATTACTGCGGACATCCCAGGAGTCATTTGAGAATCTTCGACGAGTCCAGGCACAGCTTCTGCAATCGGAGAAGCTTGCTTCCCTCGGACAACTGGTAGGCGGAGCGGCTCACGAACTCAACAATCCGCTCACCGCAATGCTGGGTTATGCGGATCTGCTGGTGGAGACACCGCTGCAAAATGAACAGCGAGTATTGGCAGAAAAGATCGCTCAGCAGGTACGCCGCACCAAGGCTTTGGTTTCCAGCCTGCTCAGCTTCGCGCAACAGGTACCGGCGGAAAAAGTCCTGCTGGATATGAATGCCCTGGCCCAGACCGCGGTCAAGCTATCTCAACCTCAACTGCGCGCCCGGAACGTTCAAGTTCACACGGAGCTGGCTCTTGACCTGCCGCAGATACTGGGCGACTCCAATCAACTTTTGCAGGTGTGCCTCCACATCACGAATAATGCGCTACAAGCCATGGCGCAAACTGGAGGTGTGCTCAGCGTGAGCACACGCCGTCATGATCAGTTTGTGCAGCTCGAGTTTTCCGATGATGGTCCTGGCGCGCAAGAACCTAACCGTGTGTTCGATCCCTTCTACACTACAAAGCCCATCGGTCAGGGGACCGGATTGGGATTGAGTGCGTGTTACGGAATCATTCAGGAACACAAGGGGAAAATCCTGTGTCAGAACGGACCCCAAGGCGGGGCCATCTTCCGCATCGAACTGCCGGCAGTAGTGAAGGAAGCGACTTGGGCCGAAGCGCCGTCGGAAGCTGGCGACGCTGAAGTACAGGCCAGCGCAACCCTGACTTTGCCTCCGACGCCTTGAAGGTCAATAATTATCTACTACCTATCTCATCAAGGGCCTGTTCAGCGGTTACTGATGAAATGATTCCATAACAATGTCGGCTCCCACGCCCGAGTAGACTTTGGTGGTGCCAACCAACCAAAAGGCTCGGGAGAAAGGAGAGAGCCGAACATGCTGATTATAGGTTGTGACTACCACCCGGGCTTCCAACAAATTGCGTTTCTGGATAGCGAAAGTGGTGAATGGAACGAACGGCGACTGGGGCACCGCGAGGAAGCGGAGCAGTTCTACCGCGATCTCAAAGTGCGCGGCGTGAAGGTGTGTGTGGGGATGGAGGCGAGCGGGCACGCCCGCGCTGGTTCGAGCACTTGCTAGGAGAACTGCAGTTTGAGTTGCACATTGCAGATGCGGCCGAGATCCGAAGCAAGCGGGTACGCAAGCAAAAGACGGATCGCCAAGATGCACAACTGCTGCTGACATTGCTGGTGGAAGATCGCTTCCCCAGCATCTGGGTACCCAACGGGGAAAATCGCGACTTACGACAACTGTTGTGGCATCGACACCGGATGGTTCAGATGCGCACGCGCATCATGAACCAATTGCACGTGGTGGCACTGAACGAAGGGGTACGACTTAAGAAGGCACTATGGCGACCTGCGGGGCGAGCCCAGTTGGAATCGTTATTACTAGCTCCGTGGGCTAGCCGGCGGCGACAAGATCTGCTGGAGTTACTGGATCAACTGACGCCCAAGATCCAGGAACTGACGCGAGAGCTGGAGCAGGAAGTGGAGAAGCGGCCGGTGACGCGGCAGTTGATGACGCATCCGGGAGTAGGTCCGCTGGCCGCACTGGCTTTCGAGTTGGTCATCGGAACACCGGAACGGTTTGGTTCGGGCAAGTAGATCGCCAGCTATGTAGGACTAGTTCCCTGCGAAGAGTCCAGCGGTGATCGGCGGCGGCTGGGACACATCAGCAAGCAAGGCAACTCTCTGCTGCGCTTCCTGCTGGTGGAGGCGGCACAAATCACCGTGCGATGCGATCCCGATTGGCGTCGCCGGTTTCTGCACCCGGCGATGCGACGGGAACGACGGATCGCCAAGGTCGCGATCGCCCGCAAGCTAGCCGTTCGACTTTACTGGATGTGGCGCAAGGGATGGGACTACGAACAATTGAGAAAACTCGGTGCGCACGCGGCAGAGCCCGGAAATCGCCAGGGTGTGCAGTAGATCACCGCTGAAATGATTGGGCCTCCCGCTCCCCTTCGCAGGGGAGTTCGAAATAGTAATCATGATCGCAGTTGTGATCGAAGAGATGGTTGGGTCGGACTGAGTTCTTGACCGCAACGATTGCGAGCGAGCCTTTGGTTGGACGTGGCAAACAATCCACGAGAGCGAAATGGCGCTCGTTTTCGAGTACACGTCGCAGTGTGCCCGAAACCCGCTTGACACCGCCGACATTGTTAGAGATGGCGATATTACGACAGTTATGACGACTCGCTAAAATCGTGCCCACAAAAAGGGGCGGAGCAGTGCGCGAATGGACACTCGAGAGAGCTTGTTTTCCTTTTATCAACATAATCATCGCTGTCATCGCTGCGTACTTTCTGTTCCGTAAAAAACCCCATGACGCCGTAGTCTCTCGCGGGCCTTTGTTTATGGTCTGCTTTCTGCTGTTCTTCTCCGTTGGAGTCGGAAACTTGCCGTTGGCGCTGCCGGGGGTGTTCGAGCGTGCGCTTGGCCACTCGGTGTGGGTTAACTACATGCCTCCGGTAAAGATGAACGTCACCCAAAAGGGAGGAACATGGTGGCTTGTACGCTGGCGTGAACCCATCCAGACCGGGTATTTTTATGTGTTCCTAGCTGGAATGGTTTGGGCGGCACTCAACATTGTACAGAGTCGAGCACGGAAATTGAACCTGTTGTGTGTCTGCGTCGGCATCCTTTGGATGCTGGCGTCCCTTGTCTTTGCATTCGCGTGTTTCCCCTTCTGCTTCTAAGCTGGCAAACCTAAGCGAATGCCGGGCCGTTTATCAGTGTCCTTCTTGCTTGAGCGTTCGCGCGAAGAAATCAGCCGTCGCAGTGTATGCGCGCACCCAGTTCTTCCACATCAGGAAATCATGAATGTCATCGGGGAAGATGAGTTCCTCAAACCGAACATGGTTCTCACGCAGACGTTGCGCCAGGTCCACGGTTTGATCGAAGGGGACATTACGATCATCATCGCCATGAATCAGCAACACGGGAGACCTCCACGTTGCCACGGAGGCGTTGGGTGAAGATTCAAACGCCAACTTCTCCGCTTCTTTGCTGTCTGGCGCGCCGGGTCGCTTTTCCCAGCGTGGAAGGAATACGGACCAATCGTGCACGCCGTGAAGATCTACTCCTGACGCGAAAAGATTCGAGTTGCGGGCCAGTCCCAACGCGGTCAGATATCCACCATATGATCCGCCCCACAGTCCTATTTTCTTCGGATCCACGGTGGATAAACCTTGTAGGAATTTCGCGCCAGCAAGCACATCTTTGTACTCTGATGCGCCGCGCCAACTGGCGTTAGCAGCTTCGCGGAAAGCGCGTCCATACATAATCCCAAGCCGGTAATTCACTGACAGTACGACATAGCCCTGGCTCGCCAAGTACTGATTCATGGCGTACGCATTGTGGTAGTAGTACATGTAGTGAAAGCCGAGCAGCATTTGCCGCATCGGACCACCGTGCATAAAGATCAGCGCTGGACCGGGCTGACTTCTGCCTGGAGGAGTGAACAGTTGACCATGGATGTCTAAGCCATCTTCGCTTTTGAAAACCACCGCTTTCGGTACGACCAACTGTTTCGACGTGAAGTCTGCGGGTAGAGCAGCGGCGGCGATCATCTCTTTGCCCTGCGCGGTCACCCGATAAAGCATCGCGGGAACGGTTGCATTCGAAGCGAAGCAAACTACGAAATTACCCTGACTTGTTTCTACCGGGTTCCATTCAATGCTTTCACCTGTCGTCAAAGCCTGTGCTTTTCCCGTCTCCAAGCCGACGCGCCAAATGTGACGGCGATCCACATCACCCTGATTCGAAGAAATGAGCACAGAGCGTCCGTCAAAGCTGGGAGCGACATCTTCCACTTCAAACACCCCTGGTGTGAGCAAAGTGGCTGATCCGCCTGTCGGGGAGATCGAGTACAAGTGATTCCATCCATCCTGCTCGGAGGCAAAAATAAGTTTGTCATCCGTGACGAAGTAGAACGAAGAGTTCGCCGTCAGCCGGGGGAAAGAATCATTGGGCTGATTTCCGCTGTGCCAGATCTCTTTGCCGTTTCCCGTTGCCGCATCAGCCATCCAAATTGCCCAAGGCGTTACTCGGACCGGGATCAGTGGAAGTTTGTCCTGGACGCCGGGAGTTCGAATGAAAGCGATACGGCGTCCATCAGGGGACCAACGAGGTGAAAGATCGCGATCGGCGCTGGGGGAAAGATAGTGAACGCTGTCGCGGCCGAAATCATAAATTGCGATGAAGCTGTGCCCGCCGCGATCACTTACGAAGGCGATCTGACGTCCGTCCGGAGACCATTTGGGAGCTGAATTTTCGCCGCGCAGATCGGTCAATTGATGAGAGGAGGTGGCGCCTGAAACCGACGCAATCCACAATTGTTTTCGTGTTGCCCAGACTGCAAATTGTCCGTCGGGTGAGAGTTCGACATCTTCACATTCTTCCTCGCCGCAACCCATCTCTCCTAGTAGTCGTGGACTGTCGCCATCCACCTCCATAGCCCAAACCTGTTGTTTACGCGATAACACGCCGCTGGTTGGATCGGCGACACGTCCGGCTTCATTGGTTTCGCTGCCGCGGACGTACACCAGCGTGCGTCCATCTGGTGTGATTCGCAGGCTGGCAATTGGCTGTCCGTCATCACCGCTGTAGTGGGTTACTGGACGCGCGGCGAAGCTGGGAACGTCGGCGATCCACAGGTTGCGAGATCCCTTGGCGTTGAATACCCATGCCATCCTGCCGGCACGCGAAGCCGCCACCAGGTTGGAAGGAAATGGCGAACTCAATACTTGTTCCACTGTGAAAGTTGCGGCCGCTCCCCGGCTGGTGAAGGAAAGAAAAAGCAGGAATAAGAGTGACGAAGCAGCTCGGCTAAAGGCCATTTTCATAAGAGGCAAAGCCTACTCTAGCCATTCGTAGTTGCCAAGTACGCAGCGATAGATCGCTCCGCCAATGTTTGGTCATGCAGGCGCGACAGCCTCTATAATGCCCCAGCCTTAATTGGCTCAGTCATATTGTTCTGGAGGATTGAATGCGCCTTCGCGCAAAGCTGATTTTCCTGATGGTCACTTGTCTTTTCCTTCTCGCTGCCACTTCCGATGAAGTGGTACCGCTACTGGGGTATTCAGCGGCTTCCTCGCGCACCCAGCGTGATTGGGAAAGTAAGTTCCGCATGATTCCCACGCCGGCAAATCTGCGCGACTACATGCAGCGTCTTTCTGCCCAGCCTCATCATGTCGGTTCTGCCTATGACAAGGACAATGCCGAATGGATGCTATCCAAGTTCAAGGAATGGGGGCTGGATGCGCATATTGAAACCTTCGATGTCCTTTTCCCCACGCCGAAGGAGCGCATTGTGGAACTAGTGGAGCCTTCCCGGTTTCAGGCCAAATTACAGGAAACAGCGCTAAGCGTTGATCCAACTTCTAACCAACAATCCGAACAACTGCCTACCTACAATGCCTACTCGATTGACGGCGACGTCACCGCACCGCTCGTGTATGTGAACTACGGCATTCCTGAGGATTACGAAAAGCTGGAACAAATGGGAATCTCAGTGAAGGGGACCATCGCGATTGCGCGGTACGGGCATTCCTGGCGCGGCATTAAGCCCAAAGTTGCGGCCGAGCACGGCGCCGTGGGGTGCCTGATCTACTCTGATCCCAGGGACGACGGCTATTTTGAAGGAGACATATTTCCGCAGGGAGCGTGGCGTCCACCGGACGGCGTGCAACGCGGCAGTGTCATGGATATGCCCATCCATCCCGGCGACCCACTGACTCCGGACGTAGGAGCCACGAAAGACGCAAAGCGCCTGGCTTTGAAAGACGTGAAGACCTTTACCCGCATCCCGGTTCTCCCTATTTCCTATGGCGACGCACAGAATCTCCTCAAAGCTCTGAAGGGTCCGATAGGGCCGGAGAGTTGGCGCGGTTCCCTGCCCTTCACGTATCACGTAGGACCTGGACCCGCGAAAGTCCATCTGAAAGTGCAATCAAACTGGGACATCAAAACTCTCTACGATGTCGTGGTCAAAATTCCTGGCTCGAAATATCCCGATGAGTGGGTAGTGCGCGGCAATCATCATGACGCCTGGGTAAACGGCGCCGAGGATCCGGTTTCAGGCACGGTTTCCCTGATGGAAGAAGCTCGGGCGCTTGGAACATTGCTGAAGCAAGGCTGGAAGCCGAGCCGAACCATTATTTATTGCGTGTGGGACGGCGAAGAGCCAGGCCTGCTGGGGTCGACCGAGTGGGCGGAAACCCATGCTGATGAACTCCGCCAACACGCCGCGGTCTACATTAATACTGATGCAAATGGCCGTGGTTATTTGTCTGCCGGAGGATCGCATACGCTGGAAAAGTTCATGAATGGAGTGGCACGCGACGTTCAGGATCCTGAGAAAAAAATCTCGATCTGGAAAAGAAGCCAATTCAAGCAAATTGCCGATGCCACTTCAACCGAAGAACGTCAGGAGGCACGTCAACGGACTGATCTGCGAATCCATGGCCTTGGTTCAGGTTCTGACTACACCGTCTTCCTCGATCATCTCGGCATAGCTTCGCTTGATGTGGGTTTCGGTGATGAAGACGGCGGAGGAATTTACCATTCCATCTATGATGATTTTTATTGGTACACGCATTTTTCCGACACCGACTTCAGCTACGGGCGTGCCTTGGCACAGACGGTTGGCACCGCCGTCATGCGAATGGCCGATGCCGATCTGCTTCCCTACGAGTTCACAGATTTTGCCGACACGGTTCATCGCTATCTGGGTGAATTACAGAAACTATTGAAAGACAAGCAGGACCAGGTCAGCGAGCGGAATAAAGAAATGGATGAAGGCGTTTTTTCCGCAACCGCCGATCCGAAAAAAACCTTTGTCCCTCCTCAGCGTGAAGAGGTTCCACCACATCTCAACTTCGCCCCGCTCGAGAATGCTTCGGAAGCGCTCACTCGCAGTGCGGAGCGTTATCAAAAAGCGTATGAGAAGGTGGCGAAGAATGGAGACTTGGCTGTGAATTCCGCTTCGCTCCAAATTGTGAATGCAAAACTGCTGCAGAGCGAACGCAAACTAGCCAGTCGAGATGGGCTCCCAGGGAGACCATGGTTCAAGCACATGATTTATGCGCCAGGGCAATACACCGGATACGGAGTGAAGACAATCCCTGGAGTTCGCGAGGCCATTGAACAGAAGAAGTGGAAAGAAGCGGATGACCAGATGCAGCGCGCCGCTGCCGTGCTGCTGGACGAAGCGGCGCTGATCGACGAGGCCGCGCAGGAATTAGAGAGAGGACGATAACTTCAGACTGAGAAAGTCATTTCCAGCGTTCGAGCCTCAAAAGTTAAGCGCTCATTTCCAGGGTTCGCTTGAGTTGCCCGCAAGCAGCATAGATGTCGCGGCCGCGCGGACGGCGGATGAATGTAGGCACACCAGAATCGATCAATATATTTTGAAACCGGGCGACACGATCTTTGGCCGGCGTGAGAAATGGAATTCCCGGCCCCGGATTGAGTGCAATCAGATTGACCTTGGCGCGTACCCCACGAATGAGCTCCACTAATTCACGGGCATTCTGTTCAAAATCATTCACTTCGTCCAGCAGAACGTATTCAAAAGTCAGTCTCTCCCGGTTTCTGAGAGGAAAATCACGCGCAGCGGCCATCAGCTTTTCCAGGTTCCACTTGCGGTTGATGGGCATCAGCCGCGTGCGTAAGTCATCATTGGGCGCATTTAGCGAGATAGCCAGCTTGGGCCGGATGGATTCGGCACCGAGATCATGGATGCGCGGCACAATCCCAGCTGTTGACACGGTCATACGAGACTCGGGAATGCCCACGCCTTCTACGAGCAGACGAACCGCCTTGATGAAATTGTCATAATTCAGAAAAGGCTCTCCCATTCCCATGAACACGAGGTTCACTCGATCGCGAGGTGGGGCAACATGCTGCTCATTAAGAACGGCGGCAATCTGCCCTACAATTTCTCCGGCAGCAAGATTGCGCTTTACTCCTAAAAGCCCGGTCAGGCAAAACTTGCAATCCACAGCGCAGCCGACCTGACTGGAAACGCAAATGGTGGCGCGATCCCACGTCCGGCTTGTCTGTTTTTCCAATTCGTTTCCCGCCTCGCTGCCGTCCCCGGCTTCACCCGCGTCGCCTTCGGGCATCCAGACGGTTTCCACACTTTCTCCGTCGGCAAAAGTGACGAGATAGCGGACTGTGCCGTCCACCGAAACGAATTTCTTATCCGTTGTGGGGAGGCCTACGGAGAATCCTTTTTGGACCAGGGCGGCCCGACATTCCTGCGACAAGGTAGAAATCTGCTCCGCAGACCCCACCCTTTGCCGGTAGATAGCTTCAAAAAGCTGCTGAGCCCGATATTGGGGCTGGCCGGATTCTTCCACCAATAATGTAAGTTCATGAAGGCCAAGGCCCAAAAGTATGTTCTGTTGTTTTGTGTTCGTCATCATCTAACTACTAGCATTCATTTTCTATAATTGTAGAGTATTGTGAGATTCAGCCAGGGAAAACGTCACTTGGCTGCTAACTTACCTGTAAGTTATTGATTATAAGCCATTAATTGCCCATTCGCGCATGTCGGCGGGTGTGTAACAATACTTAGGGAAGGAACTTCTCCCCGCAATCGGTTGGCAAGAAATATGGTTGAAGAGAAGCGCAATATCCATCGCGAAGTTCTCCCCAACGGTCTGATTGTTCTGACCGAGGAGATGCAGCATATCCGGTCGGTCTCCATTGGTATCTGGATCAAGACCGGGTCGCGCGATGAAGACCTGCAATGGAACGGCATTTCGCATTTCATTGAGCACATGGTTTTCAAAGGAACCAAGCATCGCTCGGCCGAGGAGATTGCCCGGCAGGTGGATTCGATTGGTGGCAACATGGATGCCTTCACCGCCAAAGAGTGCGTTTGTTTCAACGTGAAGGTGCTCGACGATCATCTTCCGATTGCTATGGATGTGCTTAGCGATCTGGTCCTCAATCCGGTGTTTGATGGGGCGGACATTACTCGTGAGCGCGGTGTCATCCTGGAAGAAATCAAGATGGATGAGGATAGTCCTGACTACCTGGTCCATGAGATCTTTACCCAGAATTTCTGGAAGGATCATCCGCTGGGTAAGCCAATTCTGGGAACCAAGGAGACAGTGAAGAAGTTCGAGCAGCCGGTAGTGCTTGATTTTTACGGCCAGCGCTTTGCTCCTGGGAATTTGATCATTTGTGCAGCCGGGAATTTAAAACATGCCCAATTCGTGGAGTTGGTGAACAAACACTTCGCGCAGATGCCACCCAAAAAGAATGGCTTTCACAGCCCACAGCCAAAGATCGTCCCGCGCATCATTATGCGTAACAAGAAAGCACTGGAGCAGGTTCAGATCTGCGTGGGTGTTCCGTCTCATCCCATTGCACATGGGAAGCGGTATGCCTCGTATATTTTGAACACTCTTTTGGGTGGAGGCATGAGTTCGCGGTTGTTCCAAAATATCCGCGAACGGCAGGGGCTGGCCTACGCTATTTACAGCGATTTGAATCCTTACCGCGACACCGGCTGTCTTTCTGTTTACGCAGGAACGTCGCGCGAATCGGCTGGCAAGGTGGTGCAATCGATTGTCTCAGAATTCCGGAAGCTAAAAACTGAGACCGTTCCCCCTGAGGAACTCCGCCGGGCAAAAGACCAGTTGAAGGGCAGCCTGATGCTTTCTCTGGAATCCTCAACAGCGCGCATGTCTAATCTGGCGCGGCAAGAGATGTACTTCGATCGCTTCTATACCTTGGACGAACTTATCGAAAAAATCGAAGGCGTCACAGCCGAGGAATTAAAAGAATTGGCAGAGCAGTTTTTTCACACCGATTCGATTGCGGTCACTGTGCTGGGAAACCTGAATGGCCTGAAGCTTACCCGCGAGCAACTGGCCTGCTGACAGACTTACTTCTTCCAACCTGAACTCAAAGACATTGAACCTGCGCCCCGCCTGCCGCCCTGCCTTCCCCTGGCATCATTGTGCTCTGCTGCCCGCATCTAACTAAGTAATTGAGCACACGTACATCCCGGGTGACACTGTGAAATGGTAGGCGTGCTGCTGTCTCGGATCGGAGGGGTGATATGGCACAGGTGATTGAGTTCTATATTCCGGCAAGGTTTCACAAGAAAGTAAAATGGATTCCCCCGGAGCAGCGAGGGAAAGTGATTGACTTTCCTGTTGAGATAAGAAAATCAGCATGAACAAGTGAACCGAACATTCCGGCAACTACAGGCGCCCGGCTGATCATGGCCGGGCGTTTCCTTTTTTAGCAGTGACCGGCAAAGCAGGAAGCCTAACTTCGACCGGCAGCAATTGTCGGCGGCGGCGGCCACGCCCTAATCCCATCACACGCATGCGGTTTATAGGCAACCTGCAAGTCGTGGCTCAGCAGTTGAGCTAGCTGCAAGCAGGTCTCACGGTGGTCGTTCAGAAACTGCAGCAGATCCTTACGATTGATCATGGCCACGCGAGCGTCGTCCACTATCTCCGTAGTCAGTTCATAAGGGCCACTGCACAGCGAGGCGCTTAGTCCCAACACTTCTCCGGGGCCGGCAATGCGAAGCATCAAACGCTTGCCTGACTGCGAACATACCGACAGTCTTACCTTGCCCTCGCACAATACAAAAATGCCTCGGGCCCGGGCGCCCTCGCGAAACAGAGTCCTGCCACTCGAATAAAGCGAGAGCGACTTGAGGGTATCGAAATCCTTCAGGGCCTCAGCTGGCAAATCGCAAAAGAGGCGCTCCGGACGCAAGACGCATTCGAAACAGGCCTCCTGAATGGATCTCATTGCTCTGTAATATCTCAACCACGGCGGAAAAGCGGTGACTCCAGTCACCTATCTGCGTGACTTGTGCACGTCATGGTTGCGTAAAGGGAATAGTGTCCGAACACCGACGGTTGTGACTAACTGGTGTAGGAACCCCTGCTTTTACTAGCTTCCTCACAGCCTTTCGAGGCATACTAGGCGACGATACCTGAGGGTCCGAAGGGTGCGGAGGGGATTGATTCATGCCAATACTCGAGGAGAACCGCCAACCGGAGATGAATGAGGTTCCGTTTGATAGCGGTTCCGAACTGAAACAGCGACGCCAGATGTTAATCGCGCTGGCATTGCTGCTCGCCGCTTTGATTGTGGTCCTCTACAAGGACTGGCAGTTTTGGTACCCATCCACCGCCACTGTCGAATCAGAGCCTTCGGAACCGAGTGCGTCCCAAACTACCGGGGAATCTCAACGATTAGCGAGCAAAGGGCAAACAACTCCCGCAGCACGATCAAAGTCGAAAAAGCCGGTGACTGAAGTTACGGCGACGCCCACTGCAGACACAAATCCCTCACCGGTGATTACCAATCGAAAAGTGCTCCCGCCTCTACAGGTCGAGGTGGTCGCCGGAGACCAGCATCAGACTGTGACACCCGGTAACCCTTCTATCAAGCTCGATCTCGGACCAAAATCGCCTGCTAGCAGTGAAACAGCTTCTTCTGCCATATCCCAAAGCCCTAGCGGTGGGGTGACTAATGCCACGGCACAGGTTCGCCTTTCGCCAGGTACCGCCGAAGTAGTCTCGCATCCAGTCGATCCCAACTATCCGATGCTGGCAAAGCAAATGAAAGTGCAAGGCTCGGTGGTGCTACAGGCTCTGATCGGAAAAGACGGGAACATCCAGGATCTGCAGGTGCTCAGCGGGCCGGCCATTCTCTCCGCAGCAGCCCGGGAAGCGGTGAAACAGTGGCGCTTTAAACCTTACCTTCAGGCGGGCCAGCCGGTCGAAACCGAAGCACGCATTACGGTTAATTTCACTATTTCCACTTACTGACAGAGCGCGCAGTGGAGAGAGATTGTAAAGCCCAGTAGGCGAGCCTTGGCACTATCCCTGCTACGGTCAATTCTCGCGCTGATGATGGCAGAGTTAAGCTCTATCGCTCTTCCCCGCATCAAAGAGCAAGGTTACTTCTCAGTGAAGGGAGGAGCACCGATGGCATTCAGTATTTCCAGCCCAAGTTTTCAAAATGGAAAAGATATTCCTAAAAAATTTACTTGCGACGGCGACGACGTTTCCCCCGCATTATCCTGGATGGATCCTCCGCAGGGCAGCAAAAGTTTCGCGCTGATTGCTGACGATCCCGATGCGCCAAGGGGCACGTGGACCCACTGGGTATTATTCGACCTGCCGTCGACGACTTCTAATCTTCCAGAAGCCATGCCGAAGGTTGGCGAATTACCGGGCGGTGGATTCCAAGGCGTCAATGATTTTCCCAAAATCGGCTACGGAGGCCCCTGCCCGCCTCCCGGCAAACCTCATCGTTACTTTTTTAAGTTGTATGCGCTCGACAACAAGCTCAATCTCAAAGCAGGCACAAGCAAGCGGGAAGTTGAGCAGGCAATGCAGAATCACATCTTGGGTAAGGCTGAAATAATGGGCAAATATAGCCGATAATCGCGTGACGTGATTTTTCTTGCACTAAAACCAAAACTCCGGAAGGAAATCAGCGGTGTAATTATCTCCAAAAAATTAACAGGCGTCCCGACTCTTTCGAGTCAGCGGACGCCCGGGCAGCCCTCCCCCAGAACTGCTCGCCCAATAAAGTAAATCGTCTCTCCCCGGGTGTGAATAGCACTTCGGTGCCAGCGCTGTCCACTAAGGTGCTATCGCAAGGTTTTGTTTCTTCCGCTATTGGGGCGCAACCTTGAGTTCAGCGATCTCTACGCGGTTTCGGCCTTTGGCTTTGGCGCGATACAGCGCGGAATCTGCCGCCTGCACTAGAGCAATGTGTTCGACGGGTTTCAAATTGCCGGCGCCAACAGATACAAGTCCGACACTGATAGTGACAGGAATTGGACCCGAAGTAATGTTGATCGGGCTCTCCGCTGATCACGCCACGCAGCCTTTCCGCGCTGATGATCAAGCCCTGAGGATCGCAGCCCGGCACGATGATCAGGAATTCTTCTCCTCCATAACGGCCGACAGAATCATAGCCTCGGACCGATGCCGTCAATCTCTTGGCGACTTCCGTGAGAACGGCATCTCCGACCAGATGTCCGTAGGAATCATTGATACTCTTGAAGTGATCGACGTCCACCATGATTACGCCCAACGCTTCCCCGCTGCGCTGACGTCTTTGTTCTTCTCGCTGCAGAAGATTCAGAACGGCGCCGCGATTCCAGAGTCCGGTCAGGTGATCGTGCAAAGCTTCAAACCGTAACGATTCCCGGGCCTGGATGAGTTCTTTCTGCAATTCCAGAATGCGCTTGCCGACCCGCACTCGGGCGTGCAGCTCATCCACGTTAAAAGGTTTGGTTAAATAATCATCCGCTCCAGCCTCCAGACCCTGAACCACATCGTGTTTGTCATCTTTCGCCGTGAGCAACAAGACGTAACGATAGGGATCTTGTTGCAGGCCGCGGATCCTCCTGCACATTTCAATACCATCCATACCAGGCATCATCCAATCCAGGATCGCCATTTGCGGGGCGTGTTCCTGTTGCAGGACATTCCACGCATCCAGTCCGTTGTCACATGCACGAACCTTGTAATTCCAACTCTGCAAGCAACTTTGTAGAAGTCGACGAAAAACGGGATCGTCTTCCGCGATTAAGACCGTGTCACGGGAAGAGGCTATCTCTTCCGCGGTCATAACATTTTCCGGAATCTGCTCAGAAACCTTCATTGCAGCATTCCAGCCGGATCTTTCATGGCGAAATGGAGTCCAGCAAGTTCCCGTTCCAGCGAATTAAATATTTTTTCGCCTCCCGCCAGCCTGTTTTCACGTCCCATATCTTCCAGTTGCCGTGCCGCCTGTAAGGCTGCTGGAGCACCCAAATAGCTGACTTCTCCCTTTAAGCTGTGAGCCGTGCGCATGACGGTTGCAGCATCGCCGTCTGTCAAGGCTTGCCGGAGTTTTCCGAGTATCTTGGGAGACTCTTCGAGGAAAATCCCACAAAGCTCCCGAAGCAAATCCTCATCCCCACCCAGTCGTTTCAGCGCTTGCGCTTTATTCCAAGAGGACGGCGTTAAAAGACCTTCGTTGTTGAATATCTTGCCGACGCCCAAACCTGCAAGTGTTTGCTCGAGATCGCTGAATCGTACTGGTTTAGCCAGGTAACCATCCATACCTGCTTGCAGGCAGGATTCCCGGTCTCCCTTCATGGCGTGAGCAGTCATCGCGAAGATAGGCAGGTGCGATTTGCTCGCCTTTTCGGCTTTGCGAATGGCAACTGTGGCCGCCAGACCATCCATTTCCGGCATCTGCACATCCATGAACAC
>Ga0070699_100002999_pt1 | contig 15003 bp, 13 predicted proteins | sample KBSK1503metaG_FD_65473 | JGI IMG/M metagenome (GOLD analysis project Ga0070699, IMG submission 65473) | Corn, switchgrass and miscanthus rhizosphere microbial communities from Kellogg Biological Station, Michigan, USA - KBS K1-50-3 metaG | ecosystem: Host-associated > Plants > Roots >...
CCCGAAGAACGTGCGGCGGCCCTGGAGAAGGCAGCCAGAGCACGCAAAGAACGCGCCGAGGTGAAGAACCGCCTCAAGCGCGGGGCCACGTCCTTGTCCGACGTCATCAAGGAAGGCAGCACTGATGACATCATTGGCAAGATGAAGGTCTCTGCTCTGCTCGAATCCCTGCCGGGCGTAGGCAAGGTCCGGGCAAAGCAGATCATGGAAAGGCTCGGCATCGCGGAATCGCGCCGTGTGCGCGGGCTGGGCACCAATCAGCGCTCCGCGCTTGAGCAAGAGTTCGGTGCCGATATCTGAACAACGCGGCAGGCGGCCTAGTCCCTCCGGCGCCGCGGTCGCGACCCCGGTGCATTCGCGGCTGACCGTGCTCTCCGGGCCCTCCGGGGTCGGGAAGAGCACGGTCGTCGCGGAACTCAACAGGGCTTGTCCGCAGATCTGGATTTCCGTGTCGGTGACGACACGGCACCCGCGGCCCGGGGAAGTGGACGGGCGCCAATATCACTTTGTCGATGACCACGAGTTTGACCGGCTGATCGCCAGCGGGGCGCTGCTCGAGTGGGCGCGGTTCGCTGGCAACCGGTACGGCACGCCACGCGAGCCGCTCTACGCCAAGCTCGAGGCGGGGGTAGCCTGCCTGCTCGAGATCGACCTGGCGGGGGCGCGGCAGGTCAAGCAGGCGGAGCCGGATGCCCGCCTGGTGTTCCTCGCCCCGCCGTCCTGGGACGAACTCGTGCGCAGGCTCACCGGCCGCGGCACCGAGCCCGCCGAGGTGCTGGAACGCAGGCTGGCGGCCGCCAGGCAAGAGCTCGCGGCGGCCGACGAGTTCGAGGTCACGCTGGTGAACACGTCCGTCCAGGACGTGTGCCGCCAGCTGGTAGCCTTGATCGACAAGTGTGACTTACGGAAGGCAGAACGTGGCAGGCACTCAGGCCCACCAGGTCGCCGACGGCATCATCAACCCGCCGATCGACGAGCTCCTTGACGTCGTGGACAGCAAGTACCGGCTGGTAATCATGGCCGCGAAGCGCGCACGGCAGATCAACGCCTACTACTCGCAGCTCGGCGAGGGCCTGCTTGAGTACGTCGGACCGCTGGTGGAGACGCGCAGCCAGGAGAAGCCGCTGTCCATCTCGCTCCGCGAGATCAAGGAGCGCATGCTGAACGTCGAGGTCATCGAGGGCTAGGGCCATGTCTTCCCGCGTCGTCCTCGGCGTCGGCGCGGGCATCGCGGCGTACAAGTCGTGTGAGCTGCTGAGGCTGCTGACCGAGTCCGGGCATCAGGTCCGGGTCGTGCCGACCCCCGACGCGCTCCGCTTCGTCGGCGAGGCCACCTGGGCCGCGCTGTCCGGGCAGCCGGTGACCACCGACGCCTGGACCGGCGTGTCCGAGGTGCCGCACGTCCGGCTCGGCCAGACCGCCGACCTCGTCCTGGTGGCGCCCGCCACCGCCGACCTGCTGGCCCGGGCCGCCGCCGGGATGGCCGGGGACCTGCTGACCGCCACGCTGCTCACCGCCCGGTGCCCGGTGCTGTACGCGCCGGCCATGCACACCGAGATGTGGGAACACCCCGCCACCCAGGCCAACGTGGCGCTGCTGCGCCGTCGCGGCGCCATCGTCCTGGAGCCCGCTACCGGCCGGCTGACCGGCCGGGACAGCGGGCCAGGGCGGCTGCCGGAACCGGCCGGGATCTTCGCCGTCGCGACCCGGCTGCTGGCCCGCGGCGCCCTGGCGGCGGACCTGGCCGGCCGCCGCGTGGTGGTGTCGGCCGGCGGCACCCGGGAGGAGATCGACCCGGTGCGGTTCATCGGCAACTGGTCCACAGGGACACAGGGATACGCGCTGGCCAGCACGGCGGTGGCCCGCGGCGCCGAGGTGATCGTGATCGCGGCCAACGTCGCGCTGCCCGACCCGGCCGGAGTCAAGGTCACCCGGGTGGTCTCGGCGCGCGAGATGCACGACGCCGTGCTGGCCGCCGCGATCAGCGCCGACGCGGTGGTGATGGCCGCCGCGGTGGCCGACTACCGCCCGGCGGCGCGCAGCGCGGCGAAGATCTCCAAGGACGGTCAGCCGCCGGAACCACTGCGGCTGACCGAGAACCCGGACATCCTGGCCGGGCTGGCCGCCGTACGGAAGGCTCAGGAAGGCACCCGTTCGGCTCCCGGAAATCATGATCCCGAACGGCCCGGGCTCGTGCCCCCGGCTCCCGTACCTCAGGTCCTGGTCGGGTTCGCCGCCGAGACCGACACCTCCCCGGAACAGGCTCAGGCCAAGCTGGCCCGGAAGGGCTGTGACCTGCTCGTCGTCAATCCGGTGGGGGACGGGCTCGGGTTCGGCACGCCGGACAACGAGGCGGTCGTCTACGGCGCCGACGGGAGCGTCACGCCGATCTCGCGCGGACCCAAGGAAGCCCTGGCCGACGTGGTGTGGGACCTCGTCGCCGCGCGGCTGCAGTAATCGGTTAAGTCGCGGCTAAACTCACCGCAGTCCAGGATAAACTCACCGCAGTCACCCAGAGCGAGGGGAGAGCCGAACGTGGCGCGTCGTCTTTTTACTTCTGAGTCGGTTACGGAGGGCCATCCTGACAAGATGGCCGACCAGATCAGTGACGCCATCCTGGACGCCATGATCAAAGACGATCCGGGCAGCCGCGTAGCCGTGGAAACGCTGATCACGACCGGCCAGGTACACGTGGCCGGCGAGGTCAGCACGCAGACCTATGTCGATATCCCCGGGATCATCAGGGACAAGATCCTCGAGATCGGTTACGACTCCTCGGCCAAGGGCTACGACGGGGCGTCCTGCGGCGTGTCGGTCTCCATTGGCTCCCAGTCGCCCGACATCGCGCTGGGCGTCAACGACGCGTTCGAGTACCGCGAGGGCGAGGGCACCGATGAGCTCGACCGGCAGGGCGCGGGCGACCAGGGGCTGATGTTCGGCTACGCGTGCCGCGACACCCCCGAGCTGATGCCGCTGCCGATCATGCTGGCGCACAAGCTCGCCCGCCAGCTGTCCGAGGTGCGCCGCGCGGGCACCGTGCCCTACCTGCGCCCGGACGGCAAGACCCAGGTGACCATCGAGTACTCCGGGGACACTCCGGTCCGGCTGGACACGGTGGTGGTCTCGACCCAGCACGCGCCCGACATCAACCTCAAGGAGCTTCTCGCCCCCGACATCAAGGACTACGTGGTCGAGCCCGTCCTGGCCGACGCGGGCATCGACTGCGAGGGTTTCCGGCTGCTGGTCAACCCGACCGGCCGGTTCGAGATCGGCGGCCCGATGGGGGACGCCGGGCTGACCGGGCGCAAGATCATCATCGACACCTACGGCGGCATGGCGCGGCACGGCGGAGGAGCCTTCTCCGGCAAGGACCCGTCCAAGGTCGACCGCAGCGCCGCCTACGCCATGCGCTGGGTGGCCAAGAACGTGGTGGCGGCGGGCCTGGCGGACCGCTGCGAGGCCCAGGTGGCCTACGCGATCGGCAAGGCGATGCCGGTCGGGCTGTTCGTCGAGTGCTTCGGCACCGAGAAGGTACCGGTGGAGCGGATCCAGGACGCCGTGATGAACGTCTTCGACCTGCGGCCGCGGGCCATCATCTACGCGCTCGACCTGCTGCGGCCCATCTACGCGCAGACGGCCGCCTACGGGCACTTCGGCCGCACCGAGCCCGACTTCTCCTGGGAGCGCGCCAACCGGGCCGAGCAGCTCCGCGACGCGGTCGGCGCCTGACCCTGCCCGGCCGGCCGCTCGCAGCCGCTCGCAGCCGCAGCGCCTCATCCGACGCATCCGCCTCTTGAACCTCACCCGTCACCGCGTCGCGCCCGGCGCAACCACGACGATGTCATATTGTCGTGGTCAGGACCACTACTTCAGTCACATTGTCGTGGTTCGGTCCTCGGCCTCAGCGGCGGCTCGCCCTGACGCTGGCCTGATCTCTACCGCGGTTCTGGTAGGACGGAACCGTGGCGAAGGGGCCGAAGGACCAGGCGGTGAGCGAGCGGCTGCCCGTCGCCCGGGTGGCCGTCGACATCTCGCTGGCCCACCTCGATCGTCCCTTCGACTACCTCGTCCCGGCCCGCCTGGACGCCCAGGCCGTGCCAGGGTGCCGGGTGCGGGTCCGGTTCGCCGGCCAGCTCGTGGACGGCTACCTGCTGGAGCGGGCCGAGACGAGCGAGCATCAGGGCAGGCTGGCCCGGCTGGAGCGGGTGATCTCGCCCGAGCCCGTGCTCACACCGGAGATCTTCGACCTGGCCCGGGCGGTGGCCGACCGCTACGCGGGCACCCTGGCCGACGTGCTCCGGCTGGCCATCCCGCCGCGGCACGCCACCGCCGAACGGGAAGCCCCTCAGGCCGGAACCCCGCGTGACCCGGCGTACGGGAGCCCGGCGCCTGCCAGACCCGCGTCGGCCCCTCCGGACCCCGGCTCCTGGAGCCGTTATCCCGCCGGGGCGGCGTTCCTGGCCGGCCTGGCCGAGGGCCGTCCGGTCCGGGCCGCCTGGTCGGCCCTCCCCGGCTCGGCCCTCCCCGGCTCGGCCCTCCCCGGCTCGGCCCTCCCTGGCTCGGAATGGCCCGCCGAGATCGCCGTCGCCGCCGCCACTACGGCAGCCGCGGGCCGCGGTGTGGTCATCGTCGTGCCGGACGCCCGCGACCTGGACCGCGTCGACGCGGCCCTGACCGCCACCGGCCTGGATCACGTCTGCCTCACCGCGGACCTCGGCCCGGCCGAGCGCTACCGGCGCTGGCTGGCGGTGCGCCGCGGCCTGGTCCGGGTGGTCGCGGGCACCCGGGCCGCGATGTTCGCCCCGGTCGCCGGGCTCGGCCTGGTCGTGCTCTGGGACGACGGCGACGACCTGCACGCCGAGCCGCGCGCGCCGTACCCGCACGCCCGCGAGGTGCTGGCCCTGCGAGCCCACCGGACCGGTGCGGCCGCGCTGATCGGCGGCTTCGCCCGCACGGCTGAGCTCACCCAGCTGGTCGCGGGCGGCTGGGCCCGGCCGCTGGCCGGCAGCGCCGAGGCGCTCCGGCAGGCCGCGCCAAGGGTCCGGGCGGCGCCGGACGAGGCCGAACTGGCCAGGGATGCCGCGGCGATGACCGCGCGGCTGCCCAGCCTGGCGCTCCGCACTGCCCGCAGCGGCCTCGGTCAGGGCCCGGTCCTGGTCCAGGTGCCGCGACGCGGCTACCTGGCCGCCGTCGCATGCGCCCGGTGCCGCGCCCAGGCCAGGTGCGCCGCCTGCGCCGGGCCGCTGGAGATCGGCGGCTCGCACAGGACGCCCGGCTGCCGGTGGTGCGGCGCGCTGGCGGCGGACTGGGCCTGTGCCCGCTGCGGTGCGGGCCAGCTGCGCGCGCTGGTCACCGGCGCGGCGCGCACCGCGGAGGAACTGGGCCGCGCCTTCCCCGGCGTGCCCGTGCGCACCTCGGGCGGCCAGCACGTTCTCGCCACCGTGCCCGCCGAACCCGCGCTGGTCATCGCCACCCCCGGCGCGGAGCCGGTCGCGCCGGAAGGCTACGCAGCGGCGCTGCTGCTCGACGGCTGGGCGCTGCTCGGCCGCCCCAGCCTGCGCGCCGCCGAGGAGGCCCTGCGCCGCTGGCTGAACGCGGCCGCCCTGGTCCGCCCGGGCAGCTCCGTGGTAGTGCTGGCCGAGGCGACGCAGCCCGCGGTGCAGGCGCTGATCCGCTGGGATCCGGTCACGTTCTCAGAACGCGAGCTGGCCGAACGCGCCGAGCTCGGCTTCCCGCCCGCGGTGCGGATGGCCTCGGTCACCGGCCCGCCCGAGGCGGTCGCGGACTTCGTCGGCGCGCTGTCCTCGTCCGGGGGCGGCCTGCCCGACCGGGCCGAAGTGCTCGGGCCCGTGCCGGTCGAACCCGCCCTGGCCCGGCAGGATCCGGCCGCCCCGGAACAGGAGCGTGAGCGCGCGCTGATCAGGATCGGCAGGCGAGACGGCCTGGAGCTGGCCCGGGCCCTGCACGCGGCCCAGGCCACCCGCAGCGCGCGCAAGGACGGCGGCGCGGTCCGGGTTCAGCTCGACCCGGCCGAGGTGGCCTGACGGATAGACTGGAGCCGTGAGTGTTAAGCCGATCCGTCTATTCGGTGATCCCGTGCTGCGGACGCCAGCCGAGCCGGTCCGCGACTTCGACGCGGAGCTGCGCAGGCTGGTCAAGGATCTCACCGACACCATGCTGGACGCGCCCGGGGCAGGCCTCGCCGCGCCGCAGATCGGAGTCGGCCTGCGGGTCTTCACCTATCACGTGGACGACCACGAGCCCGGGCACCTGATCAACCCCTCGCTGGACCTGTCCAAGGAGGAGGACGAGGACGACGAGGGCTGCCTGTCGTTCCCCGGGCTCGCCTACCCGGTCAAGCGGGCGTGGGGCGTGGTGGCCAAGGGCTTCAACATGTACGGCGACCCGGTGACGATCGAGGGCACCGAGCTGCTGGCCCGCTGCATCCAGCACGAGACCGACCACCTGGACGGCATCTTGTTCATCGACCGGATGGACTCCGCCCAGCGCAAGGCGGCCATGAAGGCGATCCGCGAGGCGGAGTGGTGGGGCGACGCGGTCCCGCGTGTGCGCGTGTCCCCGCACGATACCCGCGGCCGGGCCTTCTGACATGCGGGCTCCCGACCTGCCGATCTGTGACCTCTGATGCGCCTGGTTTTCGCCGGTACACCAGATACGGCGGTACCGGTGCTTGACGCGCTGCTGGCGTCCCGGCACGAGGTCGCCGCGGTGGTGACCCGTCCCGACGCCCCGGCCGGCCGCGGCCGCAAGGTCGAGGCCAGCCCGGTGGCCCAGCGTGCCGCGGCTGCGGGGCTCGAGGTGCTGACCCCGGCCCGGGCCCGCGACCCGGACTTCCTCGCCCGGCTGCGCGAGATCGGCCCGGACTGCTGCCCGGTGGCCGCGTACGGGGCGCTGCTGCCGCAGGCCGCGCTGGACATCCCGCCGCATGGCTGGGTCAACCTGCACTTCTCCATCCTGCCGGCCTGGCGCGGCGCCGCGCCGGTCCAGCACGCCATCCTGCACGGCGACGACGTGACCGGCGCCAGCACGTTCCTGATCGTCAAGGAACTGGACGCGGGTCCGGTGTACGGCGTGCTGACCGAGCCGGTTAGGCCCGAGGATACGACCGGCACGCTGCTCGGCCGGCTCTCCCGCTCGGGCGCCGAACTTCTCGTCGCGACGCTCGACGGGATCGAGGACGGTACCGTCCATGCCGTCCCGCAGCCCGCCGAGGGCGTGAGCTTCGCCCCGAAGATCACTGCGGCCGACGCGCACGTGGACTGGAAGCTGCCCGCGCACGTAGTGGACCGGCTGGTCCGCGCGTGCACCCCGGACCCCGGCGCGTGGACCGAAATCGACGGCGTGCGGCTCAGGCTCGGCCCGGTGTCGCTGGAGGCCGCGACGTCCCCCGCCCCGGCCGGCCCCGCGGCCCCGCCGGACCTCGCACCCGGCGAACTGCAGGTCAGCCGGCACGCGGTGCTCGTCGGCACCGGCTCCCGGCCGGTGCGCCTCGGCGACGTCCAGGCCCCGGGCAAGCGCCGCATGACCGCGGATGAATGGGCCCGCGGCCTGCGCTCCGGCGGTCCCGTGCGGTTCGGCTGATGCCCGCGCACGCTCCGCGGCGCGCCGCGCGCCCCCGGCCCGGCCGGGACCATCCGGGCGGCCGTCCGGCGAACCGGTCCCGGGTCGCCCGCCCGCGCACCGACCCGGCCCGGCGTGTCGCCTACGACGTCCTGCGCGCGGTCGCGGACCGTGACGCCTACGCCAACCTGCTGCTCCCGGCCCTGCTCACCGAGCGCGGCCTCACCGGCCGGGACGCTGCCTTCGCCACCGAACTGACCTACGGCACGCTGCGCGGCCGCGGCACCTACGACGCCATCCTGGCCGCCTGCAGCGACCGGGACGAGCTCGACCCGCCGGTGCGCGACGTGCTCAGGCTCGGCGCGCACCAGCTACTGGCCACCAGGGTCGGCAGCCACGCCGCCGTGGCGACCTCCGTCGACCTGGCCAAGGACGTCTGCGGTCCCCGGCCGTCGGGCTTCGTCAACGCGGTCCTGCGCCGGGTGGCCACCCGCGACCTGGGCGGCTGGATCCAGATCGTCGCCCCGGACCGGACCCGGGACCCGTCCGGTTACCTGGCCGTCCGGTACAGCTACCCGCGCTGGATCGTCGACGCGTTCCGCGACGCGCTCGGCCCGGCCGCCGCCGAGACCGAGGACGCCCTCGCCGCCGGAAACGTCCGCCCCGAAGTGGTCCTCGCCCTCAGCCCGGAAGCGCCAGCCCCGCTGCCCGACGGCGAGCGGACCCGCTGGTCGCCGTACGGCTTCCGGCTGGCCGGCGGCAACCCGGCACCGCTGGTGGCCAGCGGCCAGGCGGCCGTCCAGGACGAGGCCAGCCAGCTCGCCGCGCTCGCCCTGACCAGAATCGGCGTCCCCGGCCAGGACAAGCTCTGGCTCGACCTGTGCGCGGGTCCCGGTGGCAAGGCACGCCTGCTGGGCGGCCTGGCCGCCGCCTGCGGCGCGCGCCTGGTCGCCTCTGATCTGCACCCGCACCGGGCCCGCCGCGTCCTGGACGCGCTGCGCAGTCTCGGCGGGAACCATATCGTCATCGCCGCCGACGGGCGCCAGGTGCCCTGGCCGTCGGGCACGTTCGACCGCGTCCTGGCGGACGTCCCGTGCTCCGGCCTGGGCTCACTGCGCCGTCGCCCCGAAGCCAGGTGGCGTAAGACCCCCGGCGACCTGACGGAGCTCGCGAGCCTGCAACGCGAGCTGCTCGGCGCGGCCCTCGACTCGGTCCGGCCCGGTGGCGTGGTGGCCTACGTGACCTGCTCCCCGCACCTGGCCGAGACCCATGATGTCGTCACCGCCGTGACGCACGACCGGGACGACGTCACCATCCTCGACGCGCCCGCCGTCCTCCCCGAGGTCCCTGGCCTACGCGGGGTCCGGTCGGACCCCAGGTTCGCCCAGTTCTGGCCGCACCGCCACGGCACGGACGCGATCTTCCTCGCGCTGCTCCGGCGGAGCGGTTCAGGCGCGGCTGAGGGCGCGGGCTGACTTCAGCCGGGCGTTGCCGATGTCGGCCCGCTGGCCCTGCGCGTAGCCGGCGCTGTACCCCCGGCCGCTGTAGGTGATGCGCGTCCGGCGCGTCACCGGGTACGCCTGCTCCAGATGCCGGCGGATGACCACCGCCCGGTCGGCCAGGACCAGCGCGGTGCTCGGCCCGTCCTGTGTCTCGCTCTCCGCGCTCGAGGCCGCCCGTTCCTCCGCCGCCTTGACCCGGGTGATGACGGCGGTGACGAAGCCGAGCAGCCAGCTCCGCCGCCAGGCCCGGACGCTGCGCACCCCGGCCGGGACCACCGCCGCGGTCAGGCCGCGCGCCATCTGCAGCAGCAGCGAGGTGTACAAGATGTCGGCCCGCTCGAGGTCCGATGCGTAGCCGAATACGTGGATGCGGGCGCCCGGCCTGGTCGTGCTGAGCAGGACGCACTGGCAGCGCATGGCCCCGGCCAGCCCGGCCAGCAGGTGCGCCCGCACCTGCGCCCACGGGTTACTGATGTCGATGATGCGGCTGCCCGGCCGGTCGGTGTCGGGCCGCGCGGCGGCCAGCCGGGCGCGGTCGATCCCGTACCGGGCCATGAGCTCCGCCGCCTTCGCCGTGAGCGCCTCCGCCTCCGGCGGAGTCACCCCCGCTGCCTCGGCCTTCGCCAGCAGCTTGCGTACCCGGTCGAGCAGGGCGCTGGGCGGGTCCGAATGCATACGCAACCTCCAGGTCGATCCAGTCGAACTCAGTATCGAACTGTACCCGCGCCATACGACATTCCGCCGCCGCCGCCCGGACCGCCTTCACGCATCCGGGGATCCGGTCGCATCCAGGCACTCTACACTCGGCATTATTATGGCCGTTCAGATCTCGCCGAGCGTCTTGTCCGCGGACTTCGCCCGGCTCGCCGACGAGGCCGCCGCGGTCGCCCCCACCGCGGACTGGCTGCACGTGGACGTCATGGACAACCACTTCGTGCCGAACCTCACGCTCGGCCTGCCCGTCGTCGAGTCGCTGCTCAAGCACGCCACGCTGCCGCTCGACTGCCACCTGATGATCGAGGACCCAGACCGCTGGGCCCCCGGGTACGCCGAGGCCGGCGCCAGGAACGTGACGATCCACGCCGAGGCGGCGCAGGCTCCGGTGCGGACCCTGCGCGCCATCCGGGCGGCCGGCGCCCGCGCGGGCCTGGCGCTCAACCCCGGCACCCCGGTGGAGCACGTCACCGACCTGCTGCCCGAGGTCGACATGCTGCTGCTGATGACAGTGGAACCCGGTTTTGGCGGCCAGCCCTTCCTCGACATCGTGCTGCCCAAGCTGCGCCGGGCCCGCGCGCTGGTCGGCGGGCGGGATGCCGCGGTGTGGCTCCAGGTCGACGGCGGGGTCAGCGAGGAGACCATCGAGCGCTGCGCGGAGGCGGGCGCTGACGTGTTCGTGGCCGGCTCGGCCGTCTACGGCTCGGACGATCCCGCCCGGGCCGTGCAGGCCCTGCGCGCCCAGGCCGAGCGCGCCACCGCCCACGCGGCCTGGGTCCGCCCGCCCGGCTGAGGCCCTTTTTAAGCCGAACGGGCCTGGCTCGTGCCGCCGGCGCCCGTCTCCGCCACCGCGGGCGAGGCGCCCTCAAGCGCACCGGCTCAGTTCTCTAGCCGGGCGGCGGGGCGCCCGGTGCCCACCTCCGGTCCTGGGCTGCCCGAGCTCGGCGGCGGCGGACTCGGACTGATGTCGATCTCGATGACGACCGAGACGACGATGCCGCCCGGGTTGACTGTGAGCTGGCAGCCCACGCACACCCCGCCCCCGATCCCGGGAACGGCCTGGACCCGCGAACCGGCCAGGCCCAGGAGCCCGCCGCTGACGCCGACGCTGACCGTCGTGCTCTGCCCGGCCAGCAGGCGGCCCGACGTCGGAGCGACGGACAGCTTGCCGATCAGGCCGGAGGACTCCGTGACCGACCATGAGACGGGCCCGCCCGAGGCGGTCAGCGTGAGGTTGGCGCCGGACAGCGCGCTGACCACGATCGTCCGCGGCGCTACCCGGAGCGTCCCCGGCGGCGGCGGGGGAGTCGCGGTCGCGCTGCTCGCCGATGGCGACGGGCTGTAGCCCGGTGACGGGCTGTGCCGCGGTGACGGGCTGTGGCTGGGCGACGGGCGGTGGCCGGGCGACGGAGCCGAGAGCGAAGGGCCAGGCGGAGTCGTGCCGCCCGCCGCCGGAGAGGGCGACACCCGGGCCGCGGCGCTCGCGGTCGCCTTCGCCGAGCTGCCCGGGCTGCCGGAGCTGCCAGAGCCGCCTGCGTCGCCTGGCTGACTCCCGGGCGCCGAATCGCCGGACGAGGCCGCGCCGGCCCCGGCCGACGACGTGCCGTGACTCAGCGCGCTCAGCTGACTGTGGTGCGAACCAAACCCGCCGGTCAGCGCCAGGATGGTCAGCACCGCGGCCGCCGCCACGACGGCCGCCGCCGCGGCGCCCTGCCCCGTACGGGTCCGCCACCAAGCGGATTTGGGCGCGTCCAGCGGCTTGGGAAAACCGCCGGGCCCGGACATGTCGGCCCGCTGCGCCACGCTGGCCCGGTGGGCCACCGCGTCGGGCGTGTCGCTGCTGACCAGCCTGAGCACCTGGGTCCGCAGTCCCGGCGGCATGACGGCGATGGGCAGCGGGGCCAGGCCGAGCAGCAGTGCCGGGGCGAGCTCGCGGCGCTTGCGTTCGGTACACGCCGGGCACCTCTCGATGTGCCGGTTGATCCGCTTGCGCATCAGCACGTTCAGCTGCCCGTCCCAGTCCTCGAGCAGCGCGCCGAGGGCGGCGCAGTCGTCCCGCCCGGACCGGGCCACGAGCAGCGCGCCCAGGGAGACCTCAAGCTGGGCGCGGGCCCGGGAGAGCAGCGCGTGCGCGTGGTTGCGGCTGACCCCGAGCACGGCCGCGATCTCCGCGACGTCGAGCTCCGGCCGCAACTGCAGCTGGATCAGGTCCTGCTCGCTGGCACCCAGGCCGCGGACCGCGGAGCGCAGCAGCGCGCGGAGCTCGGCGCGTTCGGCCCCCTCGGTGACGTCCGCGGACTCGTCGCTCATCTCCGGCACCTGGTCCAGCGCCGAGGTCGCCGCGCCCGCCTTCTCCCGCAGCCGCCGGCGGCAGTCGTTGCGGGCCACGGCGTACAGCCATGGCCGGAGTCGGCTCTGATCACGCAGTCCCGCCAACTTGGACGCCGCGATGACGAAGGTGTCCTGCACGGCGTCGGCCGCGTCGGCCGGCTCGCGCAGCAGGGAGCGGCAATACGAGTACAGCGGCGCGGCATACCTGTCATAGGCTTCTGCAAGCCCGTCAGGATCACCCGCCACTATCGCCGCAGCGACCTCGCTGTCATGCATACGGACATCGAACCGCGTGACGGCACTTCCGGACAATACAGAACTAAAACGGGATTTCCGCTCCGCTGTACAAAGCAGAACGCCGGGAGCGTCCCCCCCAAACTGGTAAGCTCCCGGCGTTCAGCCCGTCCCGCATTGAACTCCCCGAAGGTAAGAGCCGGCAGCACCCCGTCCGCCAACGGTTTTCCCGGGAATTTCTCCGGCCCGGGTCTCAGGACCAGCGGTCGATGTGGTCCATCAGTTCGGCCAGCCGGGTGATGGTCGCGTCCGGCTCGGTGGCCTCGTACCCGGGAACGTCGGAGTTGGTGATGAGCACGGCGCGCATGCCCGCGCTCTTCGCGCCGTGGATGTCGTCGTAGGGCCGGTCGCCGACGAATACGCACGCCGCCGGGTCGGTCTCGCCGACGGCGGCCATGGCCGCGCGGAACGCCTCCTGGTGCGGCTTGACCCAGTCGATCTCGCTGGTGTAGACCGCGCCGTCGATCAGCTCGAGAACCTCGTCCCTGACGAAGATCTGCTCGTGGGCGCGGCGCGGCCACATCGTGTTGGAGAGCACGCCCACCTTGATCCCGCGCCGCCGCAGTTCGCGCAGCAGCGGCAGCGCGTCCGGGTCGGTCAGCGTGTGCGGGGTCCACGCCTCGAAGTAGCTCGCCAGGAAGTCGTCCGATACGGTCACCCCGGCCCGCTCGAAGATGCGCTGCAAGGTCGCGCTCTGGTGGGACCGCGTGCCCTCCTGCCACAACTCCATCTCGGCGGCGCGCACCGCCGCGGCGTTTGCCGCCGCCTGCTCCGCTGGATAGTGCCGCGCGCACACCGCGAGCCAGAGTTCGCCTAGGTCGATGCTGTGCCACGGGGTGAGCGTCCCGCCCCAGTCGAAGATGACCGCCCTGACCGCCATGCCCCGCATCCTACGCACCCCCGCCGTCACCGCTTTCTTGACAAAAGCGACTACTTAACTGGACTATAGGAGGGTGTCTCCAGGCGATGCAGCGGCGGAAAACCAGCTGCTCTACCGGTCGTGCCCGCCGGATCATCCCGACGCCGTGCCCGCTCAGCCCTGGGACGAGCAGGTTCCCCCGCCCGGGCGGGACGCCACCCTGCTCGCGGTGGTGCCGATCCCCGGCACCGGGACGTCGCTGGCCATCGTGAGCTACGCGATCACGACAGCCGCCGCCGACCCGGCCACGCGGGCCACCCGGCCGTCGTCAGGCACCCGGCCGTCGTCAGGCACCCGGCCATCACCAGGCGACCAGGCGTCACCAGGCCATGGGCTCCTCCTTGACCACACGCAGCGCCGCGTCTGGATCGACGGACGCGAGATCCAGCTCACCTTCCAGGAATTCGAGCTGCTGGCGTTCCTCGCCGCGCACCCGGCCACCGTGTTCACCCGGGCCGAACTAGTCCAGCGGGTCTGGCACCGCACCCTCGGCCAGGACGGCCGGCCGGTGGCGCAGGACAGCCGTACCGTGGACGTGCACGTGAGCCGGGTCCGGCGCAAGCTCGGCCCGCGTCACGGCCGGTGCCTGGTCACCGAGTACCGCGTCGGCTACCAGTACCGCTCGCGGCCGGCGTGACGAAGCGCACGGAGCCGCGGAATACCTCGTGTGGCACACTGGCTTATAGCAGTGAAGGCGTGCTCCGGGGTCGGTGAAACTCCGAGCCGGCGGTGAAAGTCCGCGACCCGTCCGCAGCCAGCGGCCGGTTGACCCGGTGAAATTCCGGGACCGACGGTGAAAGTCCGGATGGGAGGCAGCACGCGGGCGGCCGGGTCACCCCGGCCGTGCGCCACGCGCGTACCCGCGCATCCCCGGAGCCAGACCAGGAGTTGGCTTCGAGGAGGAGAGCGCGGATGTTCACGGGGATCGTGGCGGAACTCGGCGAGGTGGCCGGGATCGAGCACCATGGCGACGCGGCCAGGCTCACCATCCGGGGTTCCACGGACGGCGTCGCCCTCGGCGAATCGATCGCTGTCAACGGCGTGTGCCTGACCGTCACCGGGATTCTTGACGGCACCTTCGCCGCGGACGTGATGGGGGAGACCCTCAGCCGGTCCGGCCTGGGCGCGCTGACCCCCGGGGCGCCGGTCAACCTGGAACGCTCGGTCCGTCTCGCCGACCGGATGGGCGGTCATCTCGTGCAGGGGCACGTGGACGCCACCGCCACGATCATCTCCCGGACACCGGCCGAACACTGGGACCAGGTACGCATCACCCTCCCGGACGGGATCGCCCGGTACGTGGTGGAAAAGGGCTCGATCGCGGTCGACGGGATCAGCCTGACCGTGTCCGCGCTCACCCCGCCCGGCCCAAAGGACGGCACCGCGGACGGCTGGTTCGAGGTCTGCCTGATCCCGGAGACGCTCAAGCGCACCACGCTGGGCACGAGGCAACCCGGTGACACCGTGAACCTCGAGGTCGACGTGATCGCCAAGTACGTGGAGAGAATGCTCAACCTGGAGGGCGACAAGTGAATCAGCTGCTCGACGACATCGACCGCGCGATCAAGGACATCGCGGCGGGCCGCCCGGTGCTGGTCGTGGACGACGAGAACCGGGAGAACGAGGGCGACATCATCTTCGCCGCCAGCCTGGCCACCCCCG
>Ga0070699_100003001_pt1 | contig 15001 bp, 4 predicted proteins | sample KBSK1503metaG_FD_65473 | JGI IMG/M metagenome (GOLD analysis project Ga0070699, IMG submission 65473) | Corn, switchgrass and miscanthus rhizosphere microbial communities from Kellogg Biological Station, Michigan, USA - KBS K1-50-3 metaG | ecosystem: Host-associated > Plants > Roots >...
CCTGGAAACCCACCCCATAGCCATACATGTCGCCGGGCCGATTGAGCTTTACGATGCGCTCGTAGTTTTCTTCGAGCGTCTGCTTCCTGAGCACAGTAACTGGTCCATCGCCGAGCTCGAATGAGATGAAACGCGCGAGGTCGCCGACGGTGCTGTAGACCGCTCCACTCGGAACCTTATAGCCGCGCCCCTGGTGTTCGCGCTCCGGAACGGTTCCGTCAACCTTCTCGCCGGTGACGACGTAGCCTTTCGCGAGCATCGGTCGCGTAAGTGTGTTTGGCTCAAACGACGTGTGCTTCATACCGAGTGGTGCGAAGATTCGCTTCTCGATATATCTCACGTACGACTCACCAGCTACACGTCCAAGCGCCGCACCGAGCACTGCATAACCGAAGTTCGAGTAAGCGAACCGGGCGCCTGGCTTCGCGATGAATTTTGTACGCGGAAGAGCGGCGATCAGCGTCTTTTCCCAATCAGCCACTGGGCCGCGCGTGTAGGTCGCGACATCGTCCGGCTCGTTGGCGATCCCCGAAGTGTGATTTGCCAACTGAAGGAACGTAACGGGCATATTGGGATCGTAGCCCTGGAGCGTTTTTATCTCAGGAAAATATTTCTCGACCGGATCGGAGATCGCGATCTTGCCGTCCTGGACCAGCTGCAACAGCATCAGTGCCGTAAACTTGATCGTCATGCCGCCGATGCGATAGACGGTATCTTTCGTCGCCGGCTCCTGTTTCTCGATGTCGGCGTAGCCATAGCTCTTCGTCCAGACCAGTTTCCTACCATGGACCACACCGACCGTGAGGCTGCCGACTTTGCTCTTCTCAAACTCGGCCGCCGCGAGTGCATCGACTGCTTTCACCGCGCGAGCCAACTCATCATCCCTACGAGGCACGCTCGCCATTGCAAGGCTAAGCAGGAGAAAAACTGACGCAAAAAGTTTCATCATGATTAAGAGCCGGTAGAGGGATGAACAAGTCAGGAAGGGCGGCTTGCCCCCGCCCGTCGAACAGCGGGGGCAAGCCCCTCTTCCTAACTTGTTCTATTTTGGGATCAGCATTACATGCTAACGTTGCGGTACTTGAGACAGATGAACGGTGACAATTTGCCAACGCTCACCGTGTTTGACGAAGGCGAGTGTGAAGCAGAGCGTGCCTTTTTCTTTCGCTTTCCACGTGCCGTTGCCGGTGACCACGCCCATATCGCCGTAAACGCGCGCGACGAAGTCGTCGCCGGTAAACGAAAGGCCGCCGCCCTGCCCTTTCGGATCCGGCACCACCATCTTCTTCGTTACCTTGTCTCCGGACGGCGCGATGCCGACGAAATCATCTGCCAGCAGACGATCGAGCGCCGCACCGTCGCGTCGTGCTTCGGCATCGATCCAATCTTTGGTCAATGACACCAGCACATCCCGCGCGGCTGTGTCGTCCGCCGGCGGCTTCGGAGCCGTCTGGGCCACACTGGAAAATGATCCGCCAAACATCAATGCGCAAATAATCAACCATCGCTTCATCGATCAACCTCCAATCGTCGAAAAAATCAGTGGCTTGCGATCCGCATAATCCGCGTTTTCAATCTGACCAAACTCCAGCCGGATGATCCGGTCCGCCAGCTCGTAATAGCGATCGTCGTGACTGATCACGACGATCGTTTTGCCGCGTGCCTTTAGCTCCGGTAATACTTCGAGGTAAAAGACTTTTTTGAAGACCGGATCCTGGCCCGAGTCCCACTCGTCAAAGACGTAAATCGGGCGGTCTTCGAGAAACGCTGTCAGTAACGCGAGACGTTTTCGTTGTCCGTGTGAGAGTTCGAGCGTGGAGAGCTTTCCATCCTTGACCTGCACCTTGTGATCGAGGTGCAGCCGGTTGAGATAAGCGTGCGCCGGCGCATCAAGATTGCCGTTGTTGTTCGTTTCACTCAGCCCGAGCAGATCTTCGAAGAGATAGAAGTCTGTGAACAACGCGGAGAAGTACTGGCGATACTGATCGCGATTGCTGTCGGTTACGAGCTCGTCGTTGATCTCGATCGAACCGTTTTCAGGAATATAGAGTCCAGTCAGCAACTTTGCGAGCGTGGTCTTGCCGCTGCCATTGCCGCCGATGAGCCAGACCGCTTCTCCCGCGTGCAAGGTCAGGTCGATTGGACCAAGGACGAAGTTGCCGTCTTCTCGATCGCGATAGTACGAATGGGTGACGGCCTTTAACTCGAGTGACTTGAACGGAGCCGGTGCGGTTGGCTCGCGATTGTCGATGTCGCCATTAAACTGCGAGAGCGTGAGACCCAGCTCCTGTAGTTTTCTGAGGGAGACGGCTCCCTGGGCGAAGTAAGGCAACAGGACCATGAGTGCGACCACGTAAGTGCGCATGAACAGCACGGCGATCGCGTAGCCGGTCAACTCCTCCCGATCGATGCCGCGATCGTAATCAGGCAGCACGAAGATCAGCAGCCCGACGACGACGAAGTAAAGCACCATGCCCCAACCGTTCACGAACGCGTAGGTCGTGCCGGTCATCGTGTTGTTGTGACGCAGCCGCGCAACGTTCGCTTCGAGAGTTGAGCTGAAGAAAGCCTCGCGGCGTCGATGATGCAGCTTGAGCTCCTTCATTCCGTCAGTCAGCGCAGTGAAGTTTTTGACTAATCCATCCCATTCTTCGCGCGCGCGTTTCATGAAGCGCTTCGCACGTGCTTCGAGCAGTTTCGTGCTTACTACTGCAACCGCCAGCAGCACGAGCAACGCAGCGAGCATCTTCGCAGAAAGCGTGCCGAGAAAAACGAGACAACCGATGAGGACACCGATGCTCGTGCAAACCTGCGGTACCTGGATGCAAGCGGTCGTGATGTTCTGAATGTCCTGTGTGAGTGTCGCGAGTATCTTGTGATTGCCGGCTTCTTCGAGCTGACGCAAAGGTGTGCGCAGCACCTGGCGGCAAAGTCGCAGGCGCAAATCGAAACCCGTGCGTTCGGCGAGATGGGTGGCAAGTAGTCCCGGAATGATCATGAGCACGAACTGTGCGAAAGCGAGCGCGACAAAGACCCAGAGGTATTCTTCGGCGCCGACGTCGGGATGCGACACGCGGCTATTGATCAAGCCGATGAGCACGACACTCGTCGAACCCGCCAGCAGACCGACCAGGACCGCAAACACGACCAGCGGTCGTGAGAATTTCAGATAGAAGGCGAGCAGCCGAAGTATTACGGAGAACATGGGATTGAGGTCAAAATCACCACTGACGACCTATTGCGGAGAAATCTTTCACGCAAAGGCGCAAAGGCACAAAGAAAAGCTTCCAGAGCGCGGCAGCGCATTGCGTCTTTGCGCCTTTGCGTGAAAAATCCTCTGCTCATAAAGTTCTCAGGAAACCCCTTTTAGAACGCGAAGCTCCTGGTGATCATTGTTGCGTCGCCGTAAGGATTGAAGGGATAGGGGGTCGGTATCTTGTCGGCCGGTCGGGGCTTGAAATTCGCCGTCAACGCCGCCGGCAGCTCAAACGACTGGTCCAACACTTTCAACTTCAGCGGCTGACCCGGCCGGATGTCGAGGTTAAGCTCGACTCCTTCCGCCGGCGGAGCGTAATAGAAAAGTCGCCACGGCCGGTTCGGATCGTACGGACCGGATCTCTGACTGTTGTCAATCTGCTTTCCATTGACAGTCGCACCGAGCACGTCAGTCGCCGACTCAATCATCACGCTGATGAACGGCGCTTCACGACGCGAGATGAGCCGTAAGTGCAGACTCCTGACGCCGTTGTTTGTGCTTTCGTTGACCAGCGAAACCTCAGGCGCGGGCAGCGACGCAACCGGCGCCGGGCCGCTATTGAACCGGTTGAAGGGCGTCGGAATGTATTCGCTGATCGCGCCTTTCTTGATGCCTTCCGTAAAGAACTCGGCGGCCCAGTTGTCGAGTCGTTCATCAGTGCTGGCCCACACGGCTTTTCCGGTATCGGCATTTAAAGCGTAGAAAATATTCGCGGGTTGCGGGCGCTCTTGAGTGAAGCCCGAGGTCAAACTGCCCAGCACGATGAACGTCAGGCCAACGATAAGTGCGATGCCCGGCAACAACCAGCCGCCCGGTGCGGCGATCAGATTCAGGTGCGGCAACAGCAGACCGAGTAACAGCACGACCAGGATCACGATGCCCGGAAAGTATCCCGGAGGCAGTCCGACAAACAGGATATTCACGACCGGTACGATCAGGACGATGCCCGGCATCGCGCAGAGATAAAGCAGCGCGAGTTGTTTCTTCTTCGCACGATCCTGCTGCTCGCCGATCAATCCCCACGCCAGCGGGACGAGCGCAAATAGCAGTGGCAAAGTGAAGAGATAGCTTCCGCCCGGCGCGTAGAAACTCGAGAGCGCCATCAACACGGCCCACCAAAGCAACGCGCCGGCATACAAATTCTCAGCCTTCGTGCGGCGACGAAACCAGATGTAAAACGACGACGCGATTGCGACGGCGAGCGCAACAAAGCTCACGGCATAAAGACCGCCGTTGTAAGTGGCGCCGGTAATCATCCGACGATAGTTGCCGTGCAGGGCCCAGATGTTGAACTTCAACAGCGCCACGATCGCGACGACTGTGATCAGAGTGAGCCCCAGCGCAAAGAAACCAAACGCGATGCCGCGAAACGTTAGCCGTCCCTTTCTCAAGCCGATGAAGATCACAACTCCGACGAAGATCAACGTCAGAATTGTTAAGGGAACAACCAGACCACCCGGGTAATGAATTAGCGTGAAGCCGAGCAGATCGAAGTAGACAGCGTTGCCGGCTTTGGTGTTCTTCAAATCCGCGTTGCCAAACTGGCGCGCCAGTGCGAGAGCATAATTGCCCTGGTGCTGGAGGCTGCGTTGGTCCAGTTGGGCCAGGGTGTCGGTGGCGGTGTGATAACGCGCGGCGCCGTCGATGTAAGCGAAGTTGAGACCGGAATAACCTGCCCGCTTGAACATCGTCATATCCGTCTCGTTCGGCAGCATGCGATAGGCTTCATACAAAACCGAGTTCGTCCTGGTGGCTGCTCCGGCGCGCGCCAGCTCTCTGATCAGCCAGCCATTTTCGTCGCTCGTCTCAAACATCAGCGCCGGACCTTCGTTGCCGCGCGCTTCGAAGTTGAGCACCACTCCGATGTCTGCGGCCCAGGGATGCTCGTTGATAAAACCTCGCGCTCCCATCAAGCCCACTTCTTCAGCGTCGCTGAAGAGACAAATGACGTCGTTTCTCAGAGGTGGACCAGCGCGCAAGGCGCGCAGAGTTTCGAGCATGGCAGCAACTGCGGAACCGTCGTCGCTCGCGCCGGGACTGGTCGGGACTGAATCGTAGTGGCCGATCAAAACTACCGCCTTGCCGCTATTCGTGCCGGACAGCCGGACAATGACATTTTCAATCGTGCCCGCGTGAAACGGCGTTCCCGTAGTCGGTCTAACGACAACCGTCTTTTGGACCATCGGGCTTAGACCAGCTCGCGACAACTCACTAACAAGATAATCACGCACGGCTTTGTGTTCAGCCGAGCCTACGGGATGTGGCTTTTGGGCGATCGCATTTACATACGTCATCGCCCGTGCGGCGGAGAATTGTTCGGGGGGAGCGGTGGCGGGCAAGACTGCCGGCGGTCGTTGCCGGTACAAGCTAACGGCAACGACAAGCACAACGAATCCAAACGTTAGCAGGGCAAGACGAGCCTCAGGACTGAAGGACCAGTCCCGCGCACGAGTTTGCACCTGTTCTGAGGATTCGACTGGTGCGTATGCGTGAGTCACAACACACCTTCCTGTTCGGAATGCTGGTTAGTTGTTTATGGGAGAGAAAGTCGTGAGCTACTTCTTGGGGGAAGTGTTTGTCTGACTGAGTGAAGGCCAGAGCTACCGCATATTGAGCCAAAGAACTCAGCTAATGATTCAAGAGTAGAAGCTGATTTGAGACCAGAGAAAGCCTCATTTAGTTCAGACCAGATTCGCTTGCGATTCCATCGCAGATGGATCCGCCTGCCGACGAAACTGATATTTCAATCACTGCGGTCGCTTAGGTGACGCGTATTATACGCGCGTTCCGAGACCTGTCAACCGAAAGTAAATTCCGCCTGGTAGCTCAGATCCGCAACGTATTTTTCTTTCGTCTGAAGGAACTGTTGTCTTAATCACAGCGCTGATCGGATCCGATTTTATCGTCGCATATGTTGCATTTCGTCGATGATAAAGATGTGAGAATACACTTACCCTTCGTGCATCAATGGCTTAACTCTGGTATCGATATTTGGCTCGCAATGTGCGTTGCTAATGAGGCTAAAGGTCGAAGCCTTTTCAGTTGACAGTTGATCAGAAAGGAGTATGATTAGCGGCGTCTCACGTAGCGGTAAGCCACACCTGACGCGGTCTCCCTGCCGTTAGTTACGTAATGACTCTTAGCCTTCCCAGCGGGCTTAAGCGCCGTTGGTTTCGTGTTAGCAGCTTAACAAAAACTTTACGGATCACTTTTCTGGCGAGGTTTTAGTTTTCAGTTGGAATAAGTTCAACGCCCTGGACTTTATGACGACTCGCTGTCGCTAAACCGTCGATTGTCCACGGCGTCTTTCAAAGGAGCCCACTACAAAATCCTGGATAAAGGAGAACTTTTTTAGTGATTTTCAGAGTGAAGGAAAGAGGACGACCTTAAAGACTAAGCTCCGTCATTACTGGCTGGTAACGACGGAGCATCTAGGACATACACACTTCACTGCCTAAGCGTAAAGGTGCGTCGCCTGGACAGCCCGCATCATAACGCAAAGTGCAGTGCTGACTCAAATTTTTGCCGGAGTCAAGATGCACAATGCTCCACCGCACAGTCCATCTGTATTTATAACCTGCTCAAGGGGATCCATCGACTACTGTCTGATGGAGACACCCCCGGTTTGCCCCTTGAGTGCTGGTCCAAGTCGATATGTTAGGGCTCTAGTTTTTACCAGGGAACGCGGGGAGCTGAAGCGCTTGACTCCATCAAATGGAGCTTAAGCATGAGCATGGAAATCGGACAAGACACTTCTCAATGGTACGTGGTACATACCAATCCAAAGCAGGAAGAACGCGCTGACAGTAACTTGCGCGCGTGGGGCGTTGAGACATTGCATCCAAAGCTAAAGTCACGCCGGTTCAATGAGTTCACTGGCGCGCCAACAGTTACCACTAAACCGCTATTCCCGCGCTACATCTTTGCCAGGTTCAATGCGCGTGAACAACTGGCCAAGATCGCTTTCACCCGCGGCGTTCATTACGTAGTGAGCTTCGGTGGCCAACCGGTTTCGGTTGACGATGACATTATTCAGATTGTTAAGGATCGCATCGATCAAACCGGCTTCGTCAAATTCGGCGACGAATTGAAGCAGGGCGATCGGGTGGTCATAAAGGCTGGTCCATTGCGAGAGTTCGAAGGCATCTTCGAACGCAAGTTGAAGGACAACGAACGGATTACTGTATTACTGACTACGATTTCGTATCAGGGTCGATTGGTGATCAACAAAGATCTGATCGAAAAAGTGAACGCGCACCACGCGTGAGGTTCACGCAAAGACAACCGCGGATGACACGGAATGAAATCCGGATTTTTTCTGTGTCATCCGTGGTTCTGGTTACGTCGGAAATATAATTGACTTCGTCGCCAGGAACAGGCGTCGCATTCGCAACACCGGCAACTGGCTGTCACTCAAGCTCGAGTAGACCGAAAGATCGAACCAGAGCTTGCCGCTGTCATCTACACCAGTCGGTTTGTTGGTAGCGAACCAGTCATTGATGGCGTCGGAGACTGCTTTTACGAATGGGCTCTCCGGCCCGAGCTTCTCTTTCACGATCGAGATCGCAGTCGGGGTCGTCAGCAGGATCGGTATCGTCACTTCGAGATCGGGGAGTTGCGTCGCAGCCTCCCCCGCAGCCTCGCCCGAGCTTTGTAGCCCATAACCATACGCAGCGCCCAGGCGCACCGTGCGATTCTCGTTGCCCACGGTTTGCGCCGCTTCGAAGAACGCGATCAGAAAGTCGCTTAGATACTGCGACAGCCGTGCTGGTTTCTGAGTGGTGAAGTCGGCAACGTCGATCTCTTCATCCGGATCGAGCAACGGCGTCAGCACGTTGACGAACCTGACCACCGGCGACTGGAAGACAAACGCGGGATTGGTCGTCTCGTTAGGCAACAGATTCTCATTGCGCTTGACCGCCGCTCCAGCCCACGCGTTTTCAAGTTTCAAGATGTCGAAATCGGTGAAGACCAACTGCCGCGAGCTCAGATTGCGCCCGATTTCATACGTCAACACCTGGGCATCCTGCAAACTGACAAAGTAGTACGAAGTCTCGTCTGCGGTGCTGTTGAAGACTTCAGTCCTGTACCCCTCGATCTCGACCTTTGGTAACGCCGGCGCCCGCACGCCTGCGCCGTAAGCGACAACCACTATGAGCGCAATCACGCCGGTCTTTTCTGCGGCATGTTGTGAGATCACGAAGTGATATTCCGGTGAGTCGAGCGCTACCTCAGTATAAAGCTCGCTCGTACTCTCCCACGTTAACCATGCCTTGGCAGTTCGCTGCGCCAGCCAGGCGAACGAACTAATCGCGTTGCGAGCAATCTCGTCGTCAGTGCCGGTCGCGAGATACTGATCCAGATCCCTTGCGATGCCGGGATAGGCGTTCGTGAACTGAACCAGCGACGCAAATAGATCGGGATTATCCAAATCATCGAATGCCGCCTTCAGCCCCGGCTGCGGCGGAACATTCAACCTGATGTCGGCAAGTATCTTGTCGTGAGCCGCGCCGACATATTCATACTGGCAACGATAGTCCCAAAGCCGCGCTTTCAGTAGCTTGTCTTTTCCGTCAGTGGCCAGCAGTGCGCCGTCGCCGACAAACTGCTTCACATGCGGAATGAAAGTTTGCTCGTTGAGCGACGGCGGCGTCGGATACGCGCGCAACGGTACGGGTATGGTCTGCCTGCCGAGCGGTACGAGGATCTTTCGCTCGCCGGGCTGGTCGAAACTGTCGGGCAGTACGAACGTCAACCACGACGAAGCGAGATAGCCTTCGATTCCTTTAACCGGATGAATCTCGTGCTCGACCGCGTTGATCTGGTGGAACAGATCAATCGTGAACACATCTTCATACTGCTTCCCGTCTTTGCCCTGTTGCTCGCGGTTGGTGGCAAACGAAAACGTCAGGTGAGTACCGGTGTCGCGTTTCGCAAGCGAGAACTTGCCCGTCGAAAAAGAGTAAGCATCTTTCTTCTCGACGTCGTCGGGATTGTCCGGGCTTTCCGAAACGGGTTTGCCAAACAGGCGCGGCGCGAACAAGTCGTCGCCGGCATACTCGGAGTGAGTGACGGCAACCGGATACTGCATGATCACATCGACCGTGAAAGCCGAAGTGAGATTGACGAGCAACTGCTGGCGCGCCACTTCCTGTGCATCCAGCAGCGCAGCAGCCGGAGTAAGCTGCACAAAGACATTATCGACATGCTGACTGATGGCATCGGCAAGCATCTTCTTCGCCGCGATGATCGCTTCATAAGGATTGGTCTTCGGATCCGGCGGATCTTTAGGCGCCGGCGCTGTGCCCGACTCATATTCGAGTTTCCAGGTCGCGGCTGAGAACTGTGGACCAAGCACTTGTTCTACGGCCGCCAGAAAGTCGCGGCCCATCTGGTCGAGATCGACACCAGCCTGCGCGGTCTTGATTGGTATTTCGTTAGCGATGTACTTGCCTGACTGGTACGGATGGACATACACAATCTCGCGCGAGAGCAGACTGCCGGCGAGCGGCTCGACCGCGAAGAACAACGGTTTCGTACCGTCGATGTTGAACGCGATACCAGTGTTGGTCGGCGCGAAGCGGGCGATCCAGATCTCTTCCGCAATCTGGCCCAAGCCTTTCTTCGGCGCCGCCACCAGCACCTTCAAATTCGGAAATGCACTCTCCAGTCGTTCGGCAAACTCCTGCAGTGACAACGGCGGCGCCGGTTCGGCCTTGAGGGCAGCCGCGGTTGCCTTGTCCTGTCCGGCATTCGCAGGAATACGGCTACTCACTACACTGACTGAAGGAATGTCCTTGAACTCGTCGTTGACCAGATCCAGGTCACGATTGATCGCCACGCGCACGACGAGGGCAAACAGGTTCTTCGCATTCTGATCCGCGACCGCCTGCGACATCGCTTTCTCTGCCGGTGGCGGCGGCGCCGGTTTACCTTCGCTGATTGGCGTGAGGAAGTTGATGATGTCGAGTACAAACTGGACCATCACGCTCAGCGGCGACTCAGCATTCTTTAAGAGCGCGGCGCTTTGCATCGTCGAGCTGAGCGTCACGCGCGCGTCGGGCTGAGTCAACTGATAATAGATCGTGCGGAACTTACCGAGATCGGTTAAAGCCATCTGCTTAGCGGCAGCGGCATCAGCCTCGTCCGCGGGCAGATAGAGATCGGCATTGAAGCGCAAGGTGACGGCTAATTCCGGCGCGCCGCCGCTGTCTTCACTACGATCGATGATGTAATCGGATGTGACTGCCGGCCATTGATCCAGCGGGATCAAGTTGTCGATATAACCAACCGGGAAGCCATTGTCGGGCCAGTTCTGATCATGCACGCTGGAGTCGATCCAGTTACCGAAGAGGTCTTGCCAGTTGAAGTTGACGACCACTGTATTCCCAACGCCGTTGTATGGATTCTCACGCGGGCTCGGTGTCCCGGCAGTGGTGTCCGTTGGTGGGGGAGTTACAAACGGAAACACCGGCACGACCGACTCGTAAATCCAGTTTTTCGCTTGTTCCTCCTCCGGTGTAACCGGACTGATCGGAAGCGCTGAATTGCTGGCATCGAAACCATTGACTGGTTTAATGCGATAGCCGAGCAGGTTATACAACTCTTTGAGTTGTTGCTGCGCATCGACGAGCGGATTATCTGAGACGGCCGCGGGACGCGTGAACTGGAACGCGATGTTTCCGGCCGGAATCGTCGGAATCATTTCCTCGAGTCGATCGTCAAACTGGAGGCTTCCCTCGATCAGACCGGGCACGTTCTTATTCGCGTGCGCGAGAGTCACGACCGTAGTCGAAAAGCGCTCGGCTAACGACGTCAGCGACTCATCGTCCCCAACTCGCCAGACAGTCTCCGGCAAACGTACAAAGCGAACTTGCGACCGCTGCTTCCCTTTCGCCGGCGCTTTCGCTTCAGTGATCGACTGAGCGCTGACATTGGCGCGCGCCGCAATTGTTTCCAGCGATTCTCCATTGCGGACCCGATAAGTCTGCGGTGGAATTCGCAGGTGCTTGCCGATCGCAAGTTTCGCATGCGCGTTGTTGTACTGAGTCGCCAGTTGTGAAATCGACACCCGGTAACGCGCCGCCACCTCCGCCAGGCTCTCATCGGGCGCAAGTGTAAAGTTCGAAACAGTCTGCGGCACCGGCTGCGCGTAGAGCACCTCGTTTTCGGTGTCGATCGCCTGGTGAATGACAACGTTGTTCAGGAAATTCCGGAGCACGTTATCGGTGTTGGTGTAAGTGATCAGCAAGGTCAACTTGGCGACGCCATCCTGGCTGAAGAGGTAGTTGGGCAGTCCCTGCTTCGCCGGCGTTTCGTAATACAAAATGTAACCGCCGCTGTTGACGACCGACGACTCCCACAGGAGCTTGAGAAACTCGATATCGGTTTGGCCCAACGGATCACGTTCCGGTGAGGTCGCGGCCAACTTGAGCGCCATCGTCGAGTTGAACTGCGGTGGCTGAGATGCCGTCGAAAGGTTTGTCTGCAACAGGAAGAACGTCGGATCGGCATCTGATTTCAATCCGTTCGGCGGCACTTCCTGTCCCGGCACCGCCGGATCCGGCGGATACAGGATATTGATCTTTGCGATCTCCAGATTGAGCGCATCGGCATACCAGACCAGCAGATTTTCGAGCAGCTTGTTGCCGCCGGAATCGATGCCGGTCATTTCGTATGTGTGGGGCAGGAACACACCATCGCCGGAAGCGGTTTGTCGCACCTGGATATCGATCACGGTGGACCAGGTGTACTGCGTCACCGGCTCTTTTGGATACTTTTGTCCCGGACTTTCCTGTCGCTGGGTCCAGAGCTCGACTTTGGGTTGCAACGCCTGCGGACCCGTAATCACTTCCATCAGCTCGTTGGGGAATTGCCACAGGTGCGGCTCAATGGTTTCGGCCGGTCGCTCGTCGTCACGATTGGCCATCAGGAGCGTGACTGGCGTATGCCACATGATTCCGGTCGGCAAGGTGAATCGCCGCGGCTCGATGCGCAACAACTTCGCGGGCTGGAACGTGACTCCTGGTCCAAACTGAGCCGTCTTCAAATCCTGCAAACCTTGAGCGGTTGACTCAGTCAGCGTAAAGGTCAAAGTGTTGCTATCGCCGAGCTGGAACCAGCGGCTGACTGCTTCGGCAACGGTGAGCGTGATGGTGCTTCCCCTTACCAGATCTGAACCATCAAACTGCTGGCCCGTCAGCCCATAAAGCGCAGCGGGCGTGCCGGCTTGCGGGCTGTCTTTCGGCGAAGGCGGACGCAATCCCTGCAGCAACACACGCGCAGCCAGACCGGAAAGATTGTTGAATGATCCATTAGCCTGGAGCGCCGTCACCAGCTTGCCAATATTTTCCTGTTGCGCGAACGGAGCCAGCAACGGTTCACCGGCGGAATACAGTCCGGGAACATGCTGGTTCGCTTCCGCGAGTTCGGTGATTGACACCCCGTAGATCCGGCTGATGTCCAATAAACTTTCGGGCTTGTGGTCTGAAACTGTGAACGTCACACCCGGCAGACTGATCTGTGACGCTGGTTCGGGTAGCGCGGCTTTTAGTAACGGGTTAGCGGAACGCAAGGTGACGATATCGTGGTTCACCTTCGCCGCGATCGATTGCACAGTATCACCATGCTTCACCGTGTAGACGGCACCTGGGATGCGCAGCTCCGCGCCCGCGCGCAACGGCCTCGTATCATTCGCGAGCGCAATACTCGAAACTTCGTGGCCCAGATCGGATCGACGCCCGACGAAATCCGCCAGCGACTCATCAGCATTGAAGGTGGCCTGCTGAGTTTGCAGGAGACTGATCGCATCCTGGACTGTCGAACGCGCGAGCATCGCAAAGAAATCGAGGAAGATAAACGACGCGAGCGACTTGTTCGTACCCTCCGGCGTCGCTTTCAACGCCGGCCGGCTCGCCTTTTCGGCGGCAGACTTGTAACGAACCGCCAGCGCTTCAAAGTACTTCTTCACTTCGTCAAGATATTCGACGCTGGCCGGCGTCTTCGTAAGGAAATCAATGTCGACGCCTGTGCTGGTCGTCAGTTTCAGCAACGGCATGATCGGGAAGATGCTGACGTCCTCGTCTTCCAGCACTACCTGGCCGGCAGGTGGAACGGTCGGCGCATTCTTCATCTCAAACTTGAAGAACTTCTCGAGGAACGCGAGCACTTCAGTTACGCTGAACGGATCCGGCGCGTTCTTCTGCGTCAGGTAACAAAAGATCTCATTCAACTGCGCGATCGAAATATCCTGCAGCAATAGCTCGTCAAGCGTGGTGTCGGTTGTGTGGCTGTTGAGAAATGCGTTCAGTGTCCACAACAAAACGCCGCGAGCGATCTCGTCAAACGGCGCCGGAGGCGGCGGGCTGAGTTTGGCCGGTGTGCTCGACACGTAAGTCATCGCGACCACGTAAGGCTTGCGTGGACTACCCGCGTCGAGTGGTCCATCAGTGCCGGCGGTAAACTGCGGCACAAACAACAGCGGCACTTTGACCGGCGTGTCAGGCAGCAGCGGCTGCCACTTCATGTACGGAATCACCGGGCATTCATCGTCGTCTGCTGCATCGAGCCGTTTCATGAACGACTGCTGATTCTGCAACGTACTGCGACCCCACGGCGGGTTCGGCGAGTCGGAGCCGATCCTGAAGCTAAAGCTCATGTTCATCTTGAACGAAAGCTTGATCGTGATCTTGAAGAGTCCGAGATTGATCCTGACTCTTAACGTGAGGCTGATGTTTGCTTCAAAGAAGATGTCGATCGCCTTATAGGCTTCCAGGGTCAAACGAATACTGACTCGAATTTCAACGTCAAGATCCGCCTGGATAATCTTCAGATCGACCGAGCCGTAGATCTTTCCGACCAGCGATACGCGGGCCTGGATCATGTAGTAGAAGTCGTCGCCACTGGCGGCCGCAGTGAGTTTGTTTGAGCCTTTGCGAGCGAGTTGGCGCGAGCCCGCGGGTATGAGCTGCGCGTCACCATTCGAACCGGAGGTGAGTGAGCCCGGATACGGGTTGTACCACGCAAAGACGCCTTCGAGTATGCCCTGGATTGTTACGCTCAACCCGGCCTTCAACACACCATAATCGAGGTCCTTGCCGAGACCGATGCGCAGGCCCAGTCCAAACACGATCACCGGATTGAAGTTTCCGTTTTGCGTCACTGGCACCTGTTTGCTGGTAGCGCTGCTGAGCTTGCCGAAGTAAAGACCACCTGAGCCGATGAACGGGAACGCCTGAACCGAGAACGAGCGCGTGAAGTCGTTGTTCGCCGGAAAACCGAGATCGATCATGAAGTCGCCGTTCGTATAGATCTGCACCTTCATGCTGGGCAGGGTTACCGACACGGCGCCGAACTGCAGGTTGCGAATGTAGAACGGCAAGGTCAGATCGATCTGCCACATCCCGATGGTGTCGTTGATCTTCTTGTAAAGAATCTCAAAGACGAGACCATTGAAGATCGGAAGTTTCTCGGCGGCCTTGGAGCCAGTGACGCTGATGACCAACCCAAACAACTCCGGATCGTAGAAGACGATTCCGAGATCAACGGACTGAACGATGATGAAACGCGTAGCGATGAGCCAGTCAGTCGCTTCGTTGAAGACGAGCGTCAGGTTGTTCTTGTTCTGGAAGGCATCGCTGAGCTGCGTGACAGCGCCGAAGATCGAAGCCGGAACCGGTTGCAGCGCGCCGCTGTCTTTATCGGCGACGCCCATGTGTTGGCCCAGGCCGAGGAACTCGAGCCGGA
>Ga0070699_100003003_pt1 | contig 14993 bp, 15 predicted proteins | sample KBSK1503metaG_FD_65473 | JGI IMG/M metagenome (GOLD analysis project Ga0070699, IMG submission 65473) | Corn, switchgrass and miscanthus rhizosphere microbial communities from Kellogg Biological Station, Michigan, USA - KBS K1-50-3 metaG | ecosystem: Host-associated > Plants > Roots >...
GGCCGGGCTGCCGGTCCGCGGCTCGGCCGACACCATCGACCCTGACGCGCTCGCCGTCGGCAGCAACATCAAGGTCGGCGGCCTGCTGCGGCTGCTGCACGCGGTCCGCGACCGGCTGGTACCTGGTTCGCGGTTCGTGACGTTCGCCGGCTCGCTCGGCCTGGAGCCGCGCGCGCACGAGGCCGGTCCCGGCGCGGTCAACGCCGCCGTGTTCAACCTGATGCGCCAGATCAGCCTGCTCTACGGGCCCCGCGGGGTGACCACGCACACGCTCAGCCCGGGCCCGGCCGACACGCCCAGGCTGCGCCGGATCGTGGCGACGGTCGCCGCCGAACGGGGCGCCGCCGAGGAGGACGTCTGGCAGGAGTACGTAGCGCAGAACTCGCTGGGCCGGCTGCCGACAGCGGACGAGCTGGCCTGGGCGGTGGAGATGCTGCTCGCCCCGGAAGCCGGCATCCTGCACGGCAGCGTGCTCTACCTGGACGCAGGGGGCCACCGCGGGATTCACTGAGCGTTCAGCCGGCCGCCGCGTTGTAGCCCAGCCGGCGGGAGATGACGCGGGCGGACTCGACCACCAGCGTGGTGGCCCGGCGCATCATCGCGCGCATCCGGGCGCTGTCGCCGACGACGCTGACCGAGGCCATGACCTTGCCGTCCCGGCCGCGGATCGGGGCGCCCACCGAGACGATGCCGCGGTGACCTTCCTCCTGGTTCTGCGCCCAGCCGCGCTCGGCCACCGCGGCCAGCTCGGCCAGCAGCCGGTTCTTGTCGGTGATGGTCCACGGCGTCTGAGCCACCGGCCGCCAGTGCGCCAGCCGCCGGCTCAGCTCGTCCGGCGGCAGCGCGGCCAGCAAGATCTTGCCCGAGCTCGTCCAGTGGGCCGGCAGCCGGTGCCCGACCTGGCGGAAGACCGGCAGCAGGTTGTGGCTTTCCAGCCTTTCCACGTACACCACCTCGAGCCCGTCCAACACGGCCACGTGCACCATCTCGCCGGTCTCGTGCCGCAGCGTCGCGATCACCGGGAGCGCGGCCTGATGCAGGTCCACGTGCTCGGTCACGTTGCTGCCCAGCTCATACAGGACCAGGCCGAGGCGGTAGCGGCCCGGGGTGCTGCCCCGCTCCAGCAGCCGTTCGGCCGTCAGGGTGGTCACCAGCCGGTGCACGGTGCTCTTGCTCAGGCCGAGCTGGCGGGCGAGTTCGGTGATGCCGAGCTCCTGACCGGCCCGGGAGAACGCGCGCAGCACGCGGGCGGCGTTGCGCACGGACGCCAGCGTGGCCCGGTCAGGTTGGCCGGCAGCCGTGGCCGGCTCGGCGAGGGTCATGAGCCTCACCGTAACTCTGTTCCGCTCTGCGGGACAACATCATTGGATTTGCAGGCAGCCGCGTCGTACCGTCTGGGCTAATCCCACTCCTGGGGGTCATGTGGCACAGATCCTGTGGTTCGAGAACTACCAGCCCGCGGACGCCCCGGAGCTCGGCGGCAAGAACGCCTCCCTCGGCACCCTGACCGGCGCCGGGCTGCCAGTGCCGCCAGGCTTCGCGGTCTCGGCCGACTGCTACCGCAAGGCGCTGGCCGACGGCGGGCTTACCGGGCAGCTCGACGCCCTGATCGCCGCGGTCGACCCGCGCGATACCGCCTCCGTGGCGGCCGCCGGGGAGCGTGCCCGGGCGCTGATCGGCTCGCTGGGGATGCCCGCGGACCTGGACGCCGCGATCCGCGCCGCGTACGCGCAGCTGTGCGACCACTGCGGGGACGGCGACCTGCCCGTCGCGGTCCGGTCCTCGGCAACCTGCGAGGACCAGCCGGATGCGAGCTTCGCCGGCGAGCACGACACCTATCTGTGGGTACGCGGCGGCGATTCGGTGGTGGCGCACGTGCTGAGCTGCTGGGCGAGCCTGTTCACCGACCGCGGCATCGCCTACCGGCTGGAGCGGGGGTACCGGCAGCACGTCGCGGCGATGAGCGTCGGCGTGCAGCAGATGGTCCGGCCCCGGGCGGCCGGGGTGGCGTTTACCCTCAACCCGCTGAACGGCGACAGGTCGCAGATCGCGATCGACGCGTCCTGGGGCTTCGGCGAGGCCGTGGTCAGCGGCGAGGTCACCCCGGACAACTTCCTGGTCGACAAAGTCATGGGCGCGATCACCAGGCGCACGATCTCGGCCAAGACGCTGGAGTACCGGCTGACCGCCGCGGACGCGGTCACGGCCGTTCCGGTCGAGGCGGAGCGGCAGTCCGTCCCGTGCCTGTCGGATGACGAGATCCACGCCGTGGCCAAGCTGGCCCGGCGGGCGGAGAAGCACTACAAGTGCCCGCAGGACGTGGAGTGGGCCATCGACGGGGCGCAGGGCGACGTGCTGCTGCTGCAGAGCCGCCCCGAGACGGTGTGGAGCCGTCGCCCGCGGCAGGCCGCGACCTGCAACGCGGACCCGATCAGCAGCATGGTGCAGACCCTGCTGCACCCCTCGCACGGCACGCCCGAGGGTGGCTGCTGAATCACTACCAGTAATCCGACGGCCGTGGTGGCCGGCGGCAGCAAGGTTCAAGGAGGAACATCATGGCCGACCGGTTCCCCAGCCCATTCGAGATGCCGACGCCGCCGGGGGCGGAAGGGTGGCAGGACCTGTACGCGTACTCGTCGGTGTTCAGCGAGGACCGCCGGGAGTACGAAGATTCGGCGTTCTGGTTCATGGACGGGGTGCACTCCCCCGAGGTGATCCCGCCGTGGGACGCCACCATCGTGGAGTATGCGCTGATCGCGCTGTCGCAGTACAACACCAGGCACTACGTGATCCCGCCCGCCCGCGGCGTGGACATGCGCTTCCTGAACGGCTACATGTACCTCTCCCCCGTCGGGGTGACCGACCCGAAGGAGATCGAGGCGCGGATCCCCGAGTTCGCCGAACGGGCCGGGTATTACTTCGCCAACTGGGACCGGCTGTACGCGGCGTGGGTGCCCAAGGTCCGCGCGCTCATCGATGAGCTCGAGACCATCAGCTTCTCGCCGCTCCCCGAGCGCGAGGACATGGCGGTCATCACCGAAGGCCGCGGCACCGGCAGCGCGCTCGACCTGCTGTCCACCTACCACCGGCTGGTCGACCTGACCCTGAAGCTGTGGCAGCACCACTTCGAGTTCCTCAACCTCGGCTACGCCGCGTACCTGGACTTCTTCGGCTGCTGCAAGCAGCTGTTCCCGTCCATTCCCGACCAGGCGATCGCCAAGATGGTGGCCGGGATCCAGGTCGACCTGTTCAAGCCGGACGAGGAGATCAAGAAGCTGGCCCGGCTCGCCGTCGAGCTCGGGATCGCGGACCGGATCGCCGGTGACGCCCCGGCCGCGGAGGTGCTGGACGGGCTGCGCGGCGACCCGCAGGGCGACAAGTGGCTGGCCGCCTGGGAGGAGGCCAAGCAGCCCTGGTTCAACTTCTCGGCCGGGACCACCTTCTACCACACCGACAAGGTGTGGCTGGAGTACCCGGACATCCCGCTCGGCTTCCTGCGCGCCTACATCGCCAAGGTGCAGCGCGGCGAGTCGCTGGAGCGGCCGGTCGAGGCCGTCATCGCCGAGCGCGACCGGATCGTCGACGAGTACACCGAGCTGATCGACGGCGACGAGGACCGGGCCACCTTCCAGGCCAAGCTGGGGCTGGCCCGCACGGTGTTCCCGTACGTGGAGAACCACAACTTCTACGTCGAGCACTGGGCCCACTCGGTGGTCTGGCGGAAGATGCGCGACCTCGGGCGCGTGCTGGTCGCCGCGGAGTTCTTCGCTGACACCGATGACGTGTTCCTGCTGTCCCGGCACGAGGTGTCCGAGGTGCTGTTCGATCTCTACCACGGCTGGGCCGTCGGCGCGCCGTCGCGCGGGCCGAAGTACTGGCCGGGAGAGATGGCCCGCCGCAACGGCATCATGAACGCGCTGCGGAAGTGGTCGCCGCCGCCGGCCCTGGGCGTGCCGCCCGAGGTCATCACCGAGCCGTTCACCGTCATGCTCTGGGGCATCACCTCGGACAGCGTCCGGCGGTGGCTCGGCGGGGCTCAGGCGGACGGCGGCCTTTCCGGCTTCGCGGCCTCGCCCGGCGTGGCCGAGGGCCCGGCCCGGGTCGTCATGTCCGCGGACGGGATCGGCGAGCTGCGCGAGGGCGAGGTGCTGGTCGCACCGCTGACCGCGCCGAGCTGGGCGCCGGTGTTCGGCAAGATCGCGGCGACCGTAACCGACGTGGGCGGGATCATGAGCCACGCCGCGATCGTGTGCCGCGAGTACGGGCTGCCGGCCGTGACCGGGACCGCGTTCGGCACCAAGAACATCAAGACCGGCCAGCGTATCCGGGTGGACGGCAACGCGGGCACGGTGACGATCATCGACTGAGGCCACCCGCTGGAACGGGCGGCCTGAGTCATCACCGGCTGATTCGACGACAGGAGTTAGGACCAATGCTGACGGCCGAACAGAACGAGGAGCTGACCCAGGTCGCCCCGGGTACCCCCATGGGCGAGCTGCTGCGGCGCTACTGGTACCCGGTCGCCTTCACCCGCGAGCTCGAGGAGTTCCCGGTCAGGCCCGCGCGGCTGCTCGGCGAGGACTTCGCCGTGTTCAAGACCCCGCGCGGCCGGTACGGGATGCTGCCGGAGGCCTGCCCGCACCGGCGGGCCTCGCTGACCTACGGCGTGGTGGAGACCGACGGGCTGCGCTGCCCGTACCACGGCTGGCTGTTCGGGACCGACGGCACCTGCCTGGACCAGCCCGCCGAGCGGGAGGAGACCAACTTCCGCGACCGGGTCCGGGCGGTCGCCGGGCAGGTGCAGGAGCTCGGCGGCCTCATCTGGGCCTACATCGGGCCCTCCCCGGCGCCGGAGCTGCCGCGGTTCGACGTGTTCGTCATGGACGGGGTACGGGACATCGGCTGGACCGACCTGCCCTGCAACTTCGTGCAGATCATGGAGAACGCCGTCGACCCGCACCACACCGAGTGGCTGCACGGCAGGTTCTTCGAGTTCATGGCGCGTCACCAGGGCTTCGACGCGCCGCCCTCGTTCGGCAAGAAGCACGTCAAGGTGGGCTTCGACGCGTTCGAGTGGGGCATCATCAAGCGCCGGGTGGTCGAGGGCGCGTCCGAGGAGGACGACGACTGGAAGATCGGCCACCCGCTGGTGTTCCCGTACAACATGCGGGTCGGCGGGGCGAACATCGAGCAGATGCAGATCCGGGTGCCGGTCGACCGGACCACCACCCGGTTCATGCTCTACACGGTGCACGCGCCGGTCGGCGTGGAGTACCCGGAGCAGCCGCAGGTGCCTGACTACCAGATCCCGGTCTACGACGACCGGGGCCGGCACCGGGTGGACTACGTCGAGGGCCAGGACATGATGGCGTGGGTCACCCAGGGCCCGATCACCGACCGGACCGTGGAGCACCTGGGGCGTTCGGATGTCGGCGTGACGATGCTGCGGCGGATGTTCAAGGAGCAGATGGCGCGGGTTTCGCGCGGCGAGGACCCGCTCGGGGTATACCGGGACTTCCGCGACCGGATCGACCTGCCGTGCGAGAAGAACAAGTTCGACGCGGGCGGGTCCTTCGCCATCCAGTTCATCGAGCGGGCCTCGTCCCGGTTCAGCCCGCAGGCCGACGCGCTGAAGAAGCTGCACATTAAGGCGCACGAGAACCGGAAGGCCGCAGCCGGGTGACGGCGGCTCGTTCCGGGGCTTCTCCCGGCAACGGCGTCACCGCGGGCGGCGACGTCGGGCGGGGCTGGTTTCCCTTGGACGCGGAGCGGCACCGGCGGGACGCGCCCCGGTACTGCCCAGGGTGCGCCGCGGCCTTGTCGCTGGCCGACGGCGGGCAGGGGCTTGTTTGCGAGTACTGGGCCGGCAGCGACCGGGTCTTCGTCTGCTTCTGCGGCGCGTGCGGCTGGTCCGGCGACATCGTGCTGGCCGCCCGCGTCATCGGCCACGAAGCCGCCGAGTAACGGCGCGGCTCCGGCATCATGTCGGCCGGACGAGCTTCAGCTCCGGGTCGATCGCGGCGATATCGTCTGGGTCGCTGGTGATGACGGGATGTCCCCGGTCGCTAGCGCAGATGGCCACGCTCACGTCAACAATGTCCGCGGTCCGAGTGGCCGCGCACCGCGCACCCACCCGAAGCGCCATCTTGGCGTCCAGCGGGACGACCGACGTGTTCGACGCGCGCAGCAAGCGAGCGATCCGAGCCTGACGTCCGCCGCCGCGCCACGCCTGGGCCAGCACACCGGCCGGGACCTCCAGCTCCGCGCGGCCAGTGAGAGCTTCCTCCACCAGCACCGCCATTCGTGTGCTGCCCGACTCGAGCGCGATCAGCGCCCCGGTGTCGAGTGTCGCGCCGGTCACGGCTCAATGCCAAGCACGCGGCGAGCCCATAGCCGGTCTTCCTCGGTCGGCTGGCCGCTCTCCGCGTAGATCTCGGCGATCGTCTCGGCCATCTCTTCATCCGCGTCGCGGCGCGCGAGCGCCTGCGAAATGAAGGCGGAGACCGAAGCGGCACGGCCCTCCGCGACAGCCTGCCGCGCCGTGGCCACCTGCTCCTCTGGCAGGGTGATTGCGATCTTCAGCCGTGTCATACTACCTATCATACCTCGACGACCTTCCCGCCAAGCTGAACATGGTCACTCCGCACCCGAGAGGCTATGGCCAGCCGCCGACATTCCACTGGCCCGAATCTGTTCCTTGCGACATCGCCTCCCCGTGGTCAATACTCGGCTGAGCGGATGATCATCATCTGAGCAAGTGCCCCGAGGGAGGCCGTGGCCATGGTCATTGGATGCGCCGCGCCCGGCGACCAGCGGCTGCGCGGCCGGGTCGGGATCATCACCGGCGCGGCCAGCGGGATCGGGGCGGCGGGCGCGGACCTTTTCGCCGCGCACGGGGCGGCCCTGGTCCTCCTCGACCAGGACCCGGCCGGCGGCCAGCGGGTGGCGGATGCGATCACGGCGCGGCACGGCCGGGCGGTATTCCTGTCCGGCGACGCGGCCAGCGCGGACGACGTCACCCGGGCGGTGCGCACCGCCACGGATCGGTTCGGGAAACTCGACCTGCTGTGGGCCAACGCCGGGACGGGCGTGGCCAAGACGGTGCCCCAGACCACGCTGGAGGAGTGGAACCGAGTGCTGGCGGTTAACCTCACCGGTGCGTTCCTGCTCGCCAAGTACGGGTTCCCTGAGCTGGCCGCGGGCGGCGGCGGCACGATGGTGATCACCGGCTCGGCTAACTCGTTCGCCGCCGACCGCAGCTGGGCGGCCTACTGCGCGAGCAAGGGCGGCCTGCTGATGCTGTGCCGGGCGCTGGCCCTGGACCACGCCGCCGACGGGATCCGGGTCAACATCGTCTGCCCCGGCTCGGTCACCACCCCGCTGCACGAGGACTGGCTGCGCGGCCGGCCCGGCGGCCGCCCGCTGCCCGAGGTCCGGGAAGAGGACCGGGCCGCCCACCCGCTCGGCCGGTTCGCCGACCCGGCCGAGGTGGCCCGGGCCGCGCTGTTCCTGTCCAGCGCCGAGTCGAGCTTCACCACCGGCTCGCCGCTGCTGGTGGACGGCGGCGTGACCGCATGAGGACGGCCACGGCCGATTACTCCATCCGGGTGATCGAGTTCGCCCGGGCCACCTCGCCACTCGGGCTGCTGCTGCACGGCCAGGCGGGCGAACGCGAGATCCCGTACTGCTTCACCGTGCTGCGCAGCGCCGAGCATACGATCCTGGTCGACTCCGGGTACCAGCACACGGGGCGAGGCCGGGAGCTCGCGGACGAGGACGGGATCTCGGTATGGCAGGACCCGGCCGGGCTGATGGCCCGGGCCGGGGCCGCGCCCGGGGACGTAGACGCGATCGTGGTCACCCACGCTCACTTCGACCATCTCGGGAACGTCGCGGCCTTCCCCAACGCCACTGTCTACATCCAGCGCCGGGAGGTGGAGAAGTGGTCCTGGGCGGTCAGCCTGCCGCGGAGCATGGACTGGCTGAAGCAGGGCGTCAGCCTCGACGACCTGGCCACGCTGCTGCGGCTGACCGGCGAGGGCCGGCTGCGGCTGGTGGACGGCCCGGCCGAGGACGTGTTCCCCGGTGTCAGCCTGGTGCCCGACTTCGACACCCACACCTACGGCCACCAGCACGTGGTCATCCGCACCGCCTCCTCCGGTGTCTGGGTGGTGCCCGGCGACGTGATGTTCCTCTACGCGAACATCGAGGGGATCGGCGGCGACGGCCGCTACATTCCCGTCGGCCTGGCCATGGGCAGCCAGGAGAACTGCATGCTGGCCCTGGACGAGCTGATGCGGGTGACCGGCGGGCAGACCAGCCGCATCCTGCCCGGGCACGAGAAGCTGCTGGGGGACCGGCACCCGTCGCACCGCTACCCCGATGGCCTGCACATGGCCGAGGTATGCCTGCGGCCGGGCGACCCGAGCCTGCTTCCGCACGGAGATCACGCCCGCCGACCGGGCGGTGATCTCCAGTGAGCTCGGCGGTGTTCTACCGTGACCTGCACGCGACCTACCAGTCGGTTGTCAGCGCGGAGGGCATGTACCTGCGCACCGATGGCGGGCAGCGCATCCTCGACGCGGTCGGCGGGGCCGGGACCGTGGTACTCGGGCACGGGGTACGCGCGATCACCGACGCGATCGCCAGGCACGGCACCGAGGTCAGCTTCAGCTACGGCGCGACGTTCACCAACCCGTGGCAGGAGCAGCTGGCCGAGGCGCTGGTGGCGATGAACCCGCGGGTGGCCCGCCGGGTGTACTTCGTGTCCGGCGGCTCGGAGGGCAACGAGACCGCGGTGAAGATGGCCCGCCAGTACCACCTGCAGTGCGGACGGCCAGGCCGGCACAAGGTCATCGCCCGCTGGCAGAGCTTTCACGGAAGCACGCTGGCCACCCTGTCGCTGTCCGGCCGTCCCGCCTGGCGCGAGCCGTTCCTGCCCATGCTCCCGCCTGCCCCGCACATCGTGCCGCCGTACTGCTACCGCTGCCCGCTCGGGCACGCCTACCCGGGCTGCGGCGTGGCCTGCGCCGACGACCTGGAGCGGACGATCCTGATGGAGGGGCCGGACAGCATCGCCGCGTTCATCGCCGAGCCGGTCATCGGCTCCACCGTCACCGGCGTAGTCCCGGTCCCGGAGTACTACCGGCGGATCCGCGAGATCTGCGATGCCTACGACGTGCTGTTCATCGCCGACGAGGTGCTGACCGGCTACGGCCGCACCGGCCGCTGGCTGGCCATCGAGCACTGGGGCGTCGAGCCGGACATCGTGGTCATGGGCAAGGGGATCAGCGGCGGATACGTCCCGCTTGGCGCGGTCCTGGCCGCGCCGCGGGTGGTCGACGCGTTCACCGCGGGCTCGGGCACGTTCAGCCACGGCTTTACCTACAGCGGCAACCCGCTGTGCACGTTCGTCGGGCTGCAGGTGCTGCGCTACGCGCAGGAGCACGGGCTGTTCGACGGGGTGGCGGCCAACGGGCGGCAGCTGCACGCGGTGCTCGGCCAGCTGGCCGCCCGGCACGAGATCATCGGTGACGTCCGCGGGCTTGGGCTGTTCGCCGGAGTGGAGTTCGTGGCCGACCGGGCCAGCCGGGAGCCGTTCGGTGAGCAGGCCGATCTGACCCGCAGGATCGTACGCGGGACCCTGGAACGGGGCGTGCTCATCCTGCCCGGCGTGCCGGGCGCCAACTACGGCCGGGGCGGCGACCACATCCACATCAGCCCGCCCTATGTCATCACGCCCGCGGAGATCGACCTGGTCGCCGACGTCCTCGACGCGACGCTGGCCGAGATCGAGGCCACGCTCTAGTGCGCAGGCCACGCGTGCTGATCACATCGGGAGATCCCGGCGGTATCGGCCCCGAACTGGTCCTGCGTGCCCTGGCCGACCCGGGGACCGGCGGCCTGGCCGATTTCACGGCCGTCGGCGCCCCGGCCTGCTTCCAGCGCGCCGCGGCGGCGCTCGGGCTGCCGCTGCCCCGCATTCACCCAGCGGACCCGCCGGGAACGGGGCGGACGAGGTGGCCCTCGGGCGGCCCTCGGCGGCCGGAGGACGGGCGGCCGTAGCCGCGGTCCGCGAGGCGGCCCGGCTGATGGCGGCCGGGGATGGTGACGCACTGGTCACCGCCCCCGTCTCCAAGGAGGCGCTGCGGCTCGCCGGGTACCCGTGGCCGGGCCAGACCGAGATGCTTGCCGACCTGTGTGCAGCACGTGACCTGCGGGTCCTGCTCATGGCGGGCCCGCTGCGGGTCGTCCACGTGAGCGCGCACCAATCGCTACGCGACGCCATCGACGCAGTCACCGAGGCGGGCGTGCTGCGGACCATCGAGCTGGCCGACGACATCGGACGGCGGCTGCTCGGCCGGCCCGCCCGGATCGCGGTGGCCGGGCTCAACCCGCACGCCGGAGAGCACGGCATTCTGGAAGCAGACCGTCGCGGCGGATTCGGCCGCCGTGGAACCGGCCGGACGGCTGCGCACGATCTGCCATGTCCAGCCGGGCCAGTGGCTGGTGGAGGGGATCAGCTTCTACGCCGGATCCGCGCTGCGCTGGCTCCGGGACCGGGCCGCCGCGGGCCGCCCGGCGGGTTACACCTGGCTGGAGCAACTGGCGGCGGCGGTGCCGCCCGGAGCACGCGGCCTCACCGCGCGGCTGGCCCCGGCCGACGCCTGGACCTGGGCGCACTGGCAGCCGCCATTCCCGTCCCCGCCGACGGCCGGGACGGGCGAGCAGGCGCGGGCCATCCAGGAGGCCGCCGCCTACTCCACCCGCCTGACGGCCGGGCTGATCAGCGAGATGCCCGGCCTCGGCGCCTGGCACACGGTGATCCTCACCGGCGGGGCGGCCCGGAGCACGCTCTGGCCGCAGATTCTCGCAGACGTGCTCGGCAGCCCGGTCAGCGTGCCGGATCACGTCGAGTCCGCGGCCCTCGGCGCCGCCGTCCTGGCCGGCCGCGGGGCCGGGGTCCTGCCGCCCGGCGCCGCGGCGGACGATCCGCCCGGGGCGGGCCGGGAGAGCCCGGGCTCCGTGCGGGTGGCGTACCCAAACCCGGCCGGTCAGCAGGCCTATGACCTGCTCTATGAACGGTGGCGGTCCTCTGACCTCGGGGAAGCGGGCGAGCGTCAGTCGTAGGCGATGAATATGGTGACGCCTCCGGTGGCGAAGTTCGGTACGTCGGCGGTCGCGGCCTGGGCCTCGGGTGAGCCCAGGGAGGCGCCCATGGCCTCCTGCGAGGGGAAGCTGAGCTCGGCGATCAGGAAGTACGGCGGCTGCGACCCGTCGGATGACGCGCAATGCCGGTGGGTGAAGCTGGTCATGCCGGGGATCTTCTCGGCCAGCGGCGCGTGGGTCGAGGTGTAGTAGGCGTCGAACGCGGCCGGGTCGGCGGGGTGGCCGTAACAAACGGTCAGGACGTGCACGTGTTACCTCCCGAATACATATTTCGCCGCCATGGCGGCCGGGTTCCACTCGGTGGGGGCGGTCTGGGGGGCGGTGACGGTGACCGGGCGGGCCTGGACGACGCAGACGGGCTCGCCCTCGCGGCGGTGCCGGTCCAGGACCCACTCCACGTCGACGGGGTAGCCGTAGTGGCGCTCGACGGCGAGCACCGCGTCGGTGATCGCCGCGATCTGCTCCTCGTCGAGGACGCGGCGGCTGACCAGCCGGGCCGGCATCTCCGTCTCGACCACGCGGCCGACGGCGTAGTCGAACGCGGACACCACGGTCTTGTCCGCCACCTGGTACTTGAGCACCCGGCCGTCGGCCTTGCCGACCTCGACGTGGTCCGGTGTGACCAGGCCCTGGACGACCGCCTCGCCCCAGCCCCAGCTGGTCTCGATGACCACGCGGTCGGTCTTCCCGGTGACCGGGTGGACGGAGAACGCCACCCCGGAGGCCCGGGCGTGGATCAGCTCGACGACGCCGACCGCCATCGGCATGTCGCGGTGGTGCGTGCCCGCCCGCAGCCGGTAGGCCACCGCGCGCGTGTTGAACAGGCTGGCCCAGCACTGGCGGACCGCGTCGAGCACCCGGTCCTGCCCTGACACCCCGAGGTAGGTGTCGAAGATCCCGGCGAAGCTGGCCGTGCCGGAGTCCTCGCCAATGGCCGAGCTGCGCACCGCGGTCGGGACGTTGATCTCGAAGCAGCGCGAACTCAGCTCCTCGTAGGCGTCGCCGATCAGCGCGGCCAGGTCCGCGCCGAGGTCCCGGCCGGCCAGTTCGGCCCGGACGGCGCCGGCGGCGGCTTCGATCTCGGCGGGCCCGGCCTCGGCGCCGAGCCCGCCGAGCGCGGCGTCGGCCACCTCGTCCAGGCCCGCCTGATCCCAGTGCCGCCGGAACGCCTCGACCGTGACGGTGAACCCCCTGGGCAGGCTCACGCCCGCCCTGAGCAGCTCGGCGAGCCGGCCCATCTTGGCGCCGCAGACGCTGACAGCCTGCTCAGGGGCGACCTCGTCCATCCAGGCGATGGCGGGCGGCACGGGCAATCAGCCCTGTGCGTTCGGTATCTGCTTGAGCACCGTGACCCGTCCGGCGGTGCCGTCTACCTCCACCTCATCCCCGTCCGAGATCACCATCGTGGCCAGCCCGACCGCGGTCACCGTGGGCACCCCGTACTCGCGTCCGACGATGGCGGCGTGCGACAGGGTGCCGCCGCCGTCGCAGACGCAGGCGGCGATCTTGGCGAAGGCCGGCGTCCAGTTCGGCGAGGTGGACTCGCAGACCAGCACCTCGCCCGGGCTGAGCCGGTGCAGTTCGTCGGCGTTGTGCAGGACGCGGGCGATCCCCCGGCCGGTGCCCTTGGAGGCGGGCACGCCGGTCAGCGTCTTGACCTGGCTGCCGGAGCTCGCGGCCTCGACCGCGCGCAGGAAGTGACTGTTCAAGCCGAAGATCTCGATCAGGATGGGGTCGTTGACCGACTCCGGGATGGTGCCGACCACCTTGGGCAGGGTCGGCCGGCGCTTCAGCCAGTAGTCGAAGTACTGCTTGCGCTGCTCGACCAGGCTGCGCAGCCCGGCGTCGTAGGGCCTGCGCCCGGCCGACACGTCCATGATCTCTTCCCAGAACAGGTAGAGCGTGTCGTCCTGGTGGTCCGCCCCGATCCGGTCCGCGATGCCCTGGCAGGCCCACCGCATGGGCAGTGCGATGCGCAGGTCGATGTAGTAGTTGTGGTCGTCCTGCCACCACGGGAAGTTCGCTGCCCGGCAGGAGGCCAGGCCGCCGTCGAAGAGCTTCTGCTCCTCCAGGGTGAGGGTGGACCTGGCCGCGTCCACGGCCGCCTCCCGCTCCTCGGCGGCCGCGTTCCTGGCCGCCTCGAAGTCGTGGTCGGTGTCTTTCAGCAGGAAGGTCTTGATCGTACCGAGGGCCGGGGTGGGGTCCTCGATCCAGCTCGGCAGCGCGACGTCGCAGGAGCCTTCGGTGCGCCAGCCGTAGACCTGGAGGAAGTCGTCGAACTGGGTCAGCCAGGTGCTGGCGGCGCCGCCGTGGGCGGCCAGCGCGGCGCGGATCCCGTCGGGCTCGTGGGCGGCGAACACCTGCTCCAGCCCCGCGCGGCGGGCTGCGCTGGTCAGCTTCCACAGCTCCCGGTCGGTTTCCATGATCTTGGTGTCGTAGCCCTGCAGGAACTTGCCGATCTGGCCGGGGTCCAGGCCGAGTTCGGTGCACATGCTGTAGAAGCCGACGTAGTTCGCCAGCAGCGGGTACATCACCTGGAAGTGGATCTCGAAGGCGCGCTTGTGGTACTGGCGGGCCTGGATGAGGTTCTCCCGCAGGTCCGCCAGGGACAGCGCGGACAGGTCCACGCCGTGGAAGTAATCCCAGCTCTCGTTCACCTCCTCCCGCATATGCCCCCAGATCTCGTCGAAGTTCTGCAGGAACGGCGGCAGCATGCGCTCGAGCCGCCTGGCTCGCTGGCCGATCTCCCGCACGTCGGTCACCGGCAGCGGGGAGCCGTAGGTGTGCGTGCCGCCGAGGCGGCAGGTGATCCCGCGGCCGGGCGGCAGCGGCATCTGCTCGGCGGCCAGCTGCGAGGACCAGTTGTAGCCGTCCTCGTTCCAGATCAGCCCCATCGGGGTGAGGCCCCGCGGCCAGTGGAAGTCGAGGAACCAGAAGTTCTCCTCGTCCTCCTTGCGGAACGTCTGAACCGGGTCTATGTACCAGGGCGCGTGGGTGTACCCGGGCTTGAAGCCGGGATACCACTCGTCGTTAATGAACTCGTCGACGGGAATGACCGTGGCCATTGCGTCTCCTAGCGCTGGTTGGGCTCCGCTGCTTTGGATGGGGATGTCCAGAAGGTTTCACTGCCGTTTCACGCTGGCAACGAGCGCGTTCCCCAGTGCGGAACGCCATCGGTGTTTCGCACTGGCCGAACGGCCCGTTTTTCCCGCCACCGGCGGCGCTGCCTAACGTCGCCGGTGTAGTGCACGTTACGGGCCTGCCCCAGGGAGCCGACAATGCTCAGCAAGGAGAAAAACGGTCGTGCCCGGCGCCCGGCGGGTCAGTCACGAGCCGGAACACTGAGTGGCTCGGCGTCGCCCGGGGCGCCGCGCGGACCGGCGCCGGGCCTGCTCATCGCCGACGGCCACCAGTTCCACCGGCCGAGCAGCACGACCGTGGACGGCACCAGCAGGGTGCGGACGAGGAAGGTGTCCATCAGGACGCCCAGGGCGAGGCCCGCGCCGACGTCGCGAAACTGGGTGGATCCCTGCTGGGCGCCGACGATGGCGAAGACGGAGAAGGTGCCGCCGAGCACCAGGCCGGCCGACGTGACCGTGGTCCCGGTCGCGACCATCGCGCGGCTCACCGCCTCCTTCAGCGGAAGGCGCTGCGCTTCCTCCCTGATCCTGCTCATCACCAGGATGTTGTAGTCCTCGCCCAGTGCCAGCAGGAAGATGAACATCAGGAAGGGCAGGAAGAAGACCAGGCCGCCGTCCCCGGCGATCTCGACGAACAGCAGGACGGACAGGCCGAGCGCGGCCAGGTAGGACAGCCCGACCGAG
>Ga0070699_100003004_pt1 | contig 14991 bp, 18 predicted proteins | sample KBSK1503metaG_FD_65473 | JGI IMG/M metagenome (GOLD analysis project Ga0070699, IMG submission 65473) | Corn, switchgrass and miscanthus rhizosphere microbial communities from Kellogg Biological Station, Michigan, USA - KBS K1-50-3 metaG | ecosystem: Host-associated > Plants > Roots >...
GACATGGAGCGCGCGGTCTACGACACCATCATGCTCGACAACGCGGTGAAGCTCGCCCGCGATTGGGCCAGCGCGCGGGGTGACGACACGCTCATTCTGGTCGTGGCCGATCATACGCATCCGATCGGCTTGGTGGGAACGATCGAGGACGACATGACGTCGGTCCCCAATGTCGCGATGCGCGAGCGCGTGCGCGTATATGAGCGAGCCGGATTCCCGAATTACCCCGCGCCCGACGCCGAGGGCTATCCGGCGCGCGTGTACGTCAGCCGCCGCCTCGCTTTGTTCTCGGCGAGCCTGCCCGACCATTATGAGACGTTTCGACCGAAGCTCGACAACCCCAACGACCCGACGGTGGCGGGCAAGGAGCCCGGCACCTACGTGGCGAACGAGCGCTACAAGAACGTTCCCGGTGCCGTACTGCGCTTCGGCAACCTGCCGGCGATGATCAACGCCGACGTGCATTCCGGCGAGGACGTGATCCTCACCGCGGTCGGTCCCGGCAGCGACCGCGTTCGCGGCCAGATGGACAACACCGAGGTCTTCCGCGTCATGGCCGAGGCGCTCGGGCTCGGCTTAGGCGACTGACCGCGAGCGAAACAACGACGACGGCTGCGGCACGCACGCTGTTGACGGCGAAAAGCGGCACGTTCGTCGAATCTCTCGTGGCGCATTTTAAGCGCGCACCCGCCGATCCGGCACGATCAGCTGCCGCACGCACCTGATCCTGCCGTTGACCGAGTCCGGCTTTGCGCTCACAGTGTCCGTAACGATGGCGGAAATAGCCGTGATCATCGACTGGCACTCGCACATCTATACTCCGGAAGAGGCAGCCGACGATCTCGGCATCTTGGACGGCAAGCACGGGCCGAAGTGGGGCGAGCGCGGCTGCCCCATGGTGCTCGAGAACTTCCTCGAGGCCCACTACGAGAACGGCATCGACATCAGCGTGGTAACGAATGCCGCGCATTATCTGCGCGGCAAGGCCGACCACGAAGAACTGCTGGCGGTCCAGAATTGGAGCGACTACGCCGCCGAGGTTCAGCAGACATACAAAGGCACGCTCTATTCGTTTGCGACCATCCTGCCTTGCGGCGGCCCGGCCTTCATCAAAGAGGCCGAGCGCGCGGTCCGCGAGCTCGGCCTCAAGGGCATTTTCATTCATTCCAGCCACAAGGGCCACTATCCGGACGACGACGACGCGCGCCCGTTTTGGGAACTGGTGCAGGAGCTCGACGTGCCGGTGATGATCCATCCCCCGCATCTCGGCTTCGGCGAAGAGCGGATGAAGGACTATCGTCTCGCCTCCAGCATCGGACGGCCCTTCGATCTGTGCCTGGCGCTGGGGCGGCTGATCGTGCGCGGCATTCTGGAGGATTTCCCGCGCGTGACCATCGTGGCCTCGCATGGCGGTGGCGGCATCTGCGAGACCATCAGCCGGATGGACTATGCCTACGAGTTGCAGGAGGAGGCGTTCTTCCTCGGCTCTTACGCGCCGATGAAGATCAAACATGCGCCGAGCCACTACCTCAAGAAGATGCATCTCGACACGGTTACCTACAATCTCCCGGCGGTGAAAATGGTGCTCGACTGGATGGGGCCCGAGCGCGTCGTCTATGGCAGCGACGCCCCGCCGCTGACCTCGCTCAAACCGCGCGCCATCAAGTTGATCAAGGACCTCGACATACCGGAGGCGGAGCGCGACGCGATCTTCTTTGCCAACGCGGCCAGGCTGCTGAAGCTGCCGGTCGCCCGCGCCGCTCACGCTGCATGAGGAAAATAGACGCTAAATCAATTATTTGCCCCGAGGCTGCGCGCTGCGGTGGGCGGCCGCGCGTTCGCCCCGCGTGTTGACGAGCCGCCATCGCATCCCTAATTTCCGCGCAACCTTGCAAACGTTCTGCGAACCGCGCGGCCGCGCGCACGAGAGCCAAAGCCATGAAAGTCCGCAACTCGTTGAAATCGCTGCGCAGCCGTCATCGCAGCAATCGGCTGGTCCGCCGCAAAGGTCGGGTCTACGTGATCAACAAGGTCCAGCGCCGCTTCAAGGCCCGCCAAGGTTGAGCGTGGCACGCGGGCGCGCCGCCAGCGGTCTTGCACGGCTGCCCTGACGAAATCTTGTCTTTATCGCGCTACGGCGGAGCGCTAGGCTTGAGCGCATGAGCCAGCGATTCCTCGCATGGGTGGCAACCGTGATGTTCGCGGCCGCGTGGGTGCTGCCGGCGCCGGCGGAAACGGTCGATCCCGAGCCGCTCAAGCCAATCGAGCCGCCCAGCACGCTGCCGCGCGCCCAGCACGGCGACAAGACGCAAAATCTCGATCGGCTGTTCGCGGCGCTCAAAGTCGCGCCCGACGACGACAGCGCAAAATATATCGAGAACCGCATCTGGGCGATCTGGCTCGCCTCCAGCAGCGATACCGCCAATCTGTTGATGGGCCGCGCCAAAAGCGCGGCCGACGGCAAGGACTACGATCTTGCGATCCGGCTGCTCACCGCCGTCATCGACATTCGGCCGGATTTCACCGAGGCGTGGAACCGCCGCGCGACCGTCTACTACACGAAAAAAGACTTCGGTCGCGCGCTCGCCGACATCCACGAAGTGCTGGCGCGCGAGCCGCGCCATTTCGGCGCGCTCTCGGGATTGGGGATCATCCTGCAGGAGCTCGGCGACGACAAGCGCTCGCTCGACGCGTTCCGCCGTGCACTCGCCATCCACCCACACCTGGAGCGCCTTCCCGATCTGGTCAAGAAGTTGACCGAAAAGGTCGACGGCCGCGATATCTGAATCGAACGACGGCAAACGCAGGACGGCCGAGAGCCGCTGCCTCTTCGTCCATCATCCGGCGTCCCGCGCCGCCTCGGGAGCCACGAAAGCGATGCGCAGCATATTGGTCGCGCCCGGCGTACCCAGCGGGACGCCGGCGACAATGATGACGCGCTGTCCCACCTGGGCGAATCCATCCTTCCACGCGAGCCGGCAGGCGCGCTCCACCATGTCATCGAGATCATGGGCGTCCTCCGCCACGATGCAGTGCACGCCCCATACCAGCGACAGGCGGCGCCCGGTCGACACTCTGGGGGAAATCGCCACGATGGGCGATTTCGGACGTTCGCGCGCGACCCGCAACCCGGTGGAGCCCGAGCTCGTCCAGCATACGACGGCGGAGAGCTCGAGGGTCTCGGCGATCTGGCGCGCCGCCGCGGCGATGGCGTCGGCGCCGGTTGCCTCGGGCTCCGTGCGCTGGGCATGGATGATGGTGAGATAGGTCGGGTCGCGTTCGACTTCCTCGGCGGTGCGGTTCATCGTGGCGACCGCCTCGACCGGATATTGCCCGGCGGCGGATTCGGCCGACAGCATGATGGCGTCCGCCCCTTCGAAAATCGCGGTCGCAACGTCCGAGACCTCGGCGCGGGTCGGGACCGGACTCGTGATCATGGATTCGAGCATCTGGGTCGCGACCACCACCGGCTTGCCGGCGCGGCGTGCCATGCGCGTCATCTGCTTTTGCAGCCCGGGTACCTTTTCGAGCGGCATCTCGACGCCGAGATCGCCGCGCGCCACCATCAGCGCATCGGTGAGATCCATGATCTCGCCGAGTCGATTGATGGCTTGCGGCTTCTCGATCTTGGCCATGACGGCGGCGCGCCCGCGCGTGATCTTCTTGGCCTCGGCGATATCTTCCGGCCGCTGGATGAAAGAGAGCGCGACCCAGTCGACGCCGGTGTCGAGCCCGGCCTCGAGATCGGAGCGGTCCTTCTCCGTCAGCGCCGAGAACGGCACAGTCGTGTCGGGCAGGCTCACGCCTTTGCGGTCGGACAATTTGCCGCCGACCTCCACGCGCGTGAGGATATGGTGGCTGTCGGCCTCGATGGCGACGAGGCGCACCTTGCCGTCGTCGAGCAGGAGGGTGTGGCCGGGCTCGATGGCGGCGAAGATTTCGGGGTGCGGCAGCTGCACCCGCTTGGCATCGCCGGGCGTGGGATCGGTGTCGAGCGTGAAGGTTTCACCCTTGGTGAGCGTGGCCGGATTGTCCGCGAAGCTTCCGACCCGGAGCTTTGGGCCCTGGAGATCGAGCAGAATCCCGATCGGCCGGCCGTGCTCGGTTTCCACCGCCCGAATCGCCGCCGCCAGCTCGCGCATGCGCGCATGCGTGGTGTGACTCATATTGATGCGGAAGACGTCGGCACCGGCCTGGAACAGGCTGGCGATGACGCGTCGGTCTGAGGATGCGGGGCCGAGGGTCGCGACGATCTTGGTCCGGCGCAGACGTCGCATCAGTTGCGGTTTCGCGCCGGCGGCGTCGGCGCGCCCGGTCGGCCGGCAGCCGGAGGGGTCTGAAGCATCGGAACGCGCGATTGTAGGGGCTGCATGGGCGCTTGGTCAGCCGATTCGGTGAGCTGCACGGTCCAGGACGGCTGGTCGCCGGTATCGACCTCGAAGAAGCCGGTGCGGTCATAGCCGCGCGCGAGGCAATCTTCGGTTCCGCGGATGGTGAACTCCTTTTCCCGCGTGCACATGAAGGCTTGGCCGGACCATTCGCCGCCGCGATCGTAGTCGACCGCATAGATGTAGTAGAAGCGGGCGACGAGCGCGCCGCGCAGCACGGTCTCGCAGCTGCGGGCGGAGATGTTCCACCAGCCGTCGGTGGTCCAGCCTTCGTTCTCCTTGTAACCGACCGCGATCCCGACCCGGTTGCCGGTATTGTTGCAGAGGCGGAAGTCGGCCTTGGCCGGCTCGGCGGTCAGTGCGACTGCGGCCATGATGAGCGTGGCGCCCATGGCGGCCGCCAAAAGGTGCAGAGGGCGGCGCCGAACTCCAGCTCTCGTGTACCGGTGTTTCATCCCGCCTCAAAACCCTGTTTTACCGCGAAAACGCGGCTTTTCCCCCGAAATTGGCACCGAATTGGCACCGGACGCTATTCGGTTTTGCTTGGCCCTAGCACCATCAGATCAGTTTGACCCTTTCAGGGCCGCTTGCATGATCGCCGCCGCCTTGTCGTCGGTGTTGGTGAACAGATGCCCATACACCCCGAGCGTGATGGTGGGTGAGCCGTGCCCGAGACGGCGCGAGATCGTCAGCGCGTCGAGACCGGACGCGATCAGCGTTGACGCATGGGTATGGCGCAGCGCGTGGAACGTCACGATCGGAAGCTTGTGCGTGCGCACGAATTTCCCCCAATCGCGGCTCAAGCCGTTTGGCAGCATTGGCTCGCCCTCGATGGTGCTGAACACCAAGGTGTCAGGGTTCGCCTTTCCCTGTCCGAGCGCCAGCCGAAGCTCCAACTGCTTGCGACGATGTACGTGCAGCGCCTCGACCGCGACCGGCGGCAATGTAATCGAGCGAACGCCGTGCCGAGTTTTCGGCCGCTTGAACTTTAGCCCCGCCGAGGTCTGCTCCAAGCTGCGCTCAATCCGGATCGTCCCGGCGGTGAGGTCGACATCACTCCAGCGCAGGGCCAAAAGCTCCCCCCGCCGGGCTCCCGAGGTCAGGGCCAGCACCACGATTGGATAGAGCGGGTGATCGACCAGGGCGGCGAGTACCGCCGCGATCTGATCCGCTTTGAGGATCGCAATCTCGGTCGTCTCTACTTTCGGCGCCCTAACGCCGTGTGCGACGTTGCGGGCAATAAGCTCACCTTCGACTGCGCGCTCCAATGCACGATGCAGAACGAAGTGAGCATGCTTGACGGTGCGCGCCGACAGCGGCCGACCGTCGGTCCCGCCAGTCGCCAGCAACTTCGAGTGCCACTCCATCAGATGCGCCCGCCGGAGCTTTTGCAGCGGCATGGTCCCGAGGTGGGGAACGATCTGATGCTCAGCGAGTTGCCGATAGCGCTCGACGGTCGTTCCAGCAAGCTCGTGAGCGCCATCGAGCCAGCGCGCGATGAACTCGCCCACGGTTTCTGCGGACGGATCGATATGCATGCCGCTCGCGACGGACGCGAGCACCTTAACGGCTTGCGCCTGCGCCTCTCTGCGGGTTCCCCTGAGGGTGACATAGCGGGTGCCGCGCTGGCCGTTCCCATCGGGCACGTCGTACTTCAAGCGCCAGCTTGCTCGGCCGCGACGAGTGAGATTGCCTTTCACGATTTCCTCCCCTGGCCGCCTGCCTTGATCGCGGCGATGATGGGCTGCGCGATCGCCTGCGTGATCGCCTCTACAAATTGCGGATCGGGTATAAGTCTTGGCGGCGCGGGCGGCGTGTGGTCGTTGGGGTCAACCCACCGGGTCTGCTCAGCCTGCAGCCGTCCAGGCGGGAGCCATATGCGGCCGCCCCATCGAAGATCAAGAACGCTCCGCCAGCCCAAGTCGCGCAGGACTTGCTCGGTGCGCCCTTCCTTCATCTGACCAAGCTGGGCTAGCGCGGCATCAAACTCGCCGAGCACGCGCTCGTAGTTGTACGACATCTCGATCCGGCGCTCGGCCTCTTGGCTCTGCGTGCGACCGCTCGCCCGCGCCGCCGAATCAAGGCGCCGTTTGATTTCGGCCGTCACCTTCAGTCCTAGCGATACTCGCTGACCGCGCGGCGGCTTCTTCATCGGGCGACCGATGCGCTTGGCTTTCTTTTCCATCCCGTTGTCTCCCTTTCGATCCCTTCCTTTCTAATGATTGATAGAAAGGCTTGTCAAGGCGCCGCCGGGCATGGTAGGGATGTGGCGGGGATTTCTCGGGATCGTGAGAAAGGAGAGCCAATGGCCAAGCAAAGAGGTGCGACGTCCCAAAAGTCGCCCGCGCCCGCGACGACGACCATCGTCGAGGCTGCGAAGCGGTTAGGGATTGGTCGCAACCAAGCCTACGAGGCCGCCGCCCGGGGCGAGATTCCAGCCATTCGGGTTGGTACCCGCTGGTTGGTCCCGACGGCCGCGCTCGATCGTATGCTAAGCGGCGAAGCCGCACCTGCAAAAACCGTCAATTCCTGAAGTGCAAAGCCCCCGACCGCGAGGTCGAGGGCTTTTTTTTGTCTTCGTTCGAGGAATTGTCGGGCGCCTCGAACGGATGGATCGGATTGGCTGGCTGCCTTTTTCGATCACCCCAAAGGTCCGTCCCAATGGAGGCTTCCGTTGTATACCCCATCGACTACTCCAAACACAAACGGGTTTGGTATCTTACGCTCGGTCCTCGAATCGGCGCGCCAAAAGGCCGGCTGTGGACTCAGTGATCTCACTGTCCTGTCCGCACAAGTTGATCCATACCGACTGGACACGCCGTCCGGCCATCGCGATGGCGCGTGGCTTGCCAAACAACTCAATCGCGCTATCGGCAAGAAGCAGCGCGTCCATTGGCGCGGCCTTCACTATGCCATTGTGGTCCGTGGCAACGTCGTTAAGCCGAATGGCGACGTTTACGTCAACACGGATGACGACTGGACGTGGCTGGCGAATGTCGCCGGCAAGGCGGCCCGGTGGCTCGGCTATATCCCGTCGAGCGCATCACTGACAATCGCAACGCCGAGCCGTTCATCCACCACAAGGCTAGGGTTAAGGCCGAGGCGCTCGTCTCCATCGGCCTCGACGTCACCATCCCCGATGCGGACAATTTCGTGATCTTCGGAGAGAAGGCAAGCCTTGAAGATGTGGCCCTTCCGATCGCGCGCGCAAAGCAGGCCGACCTGTACTTGCCGACCGGCGAGATCAGCGACACGTTGCTCTATCACATCGCCAAGGATGCCGACCATGATGGCCGGCCGATGGTGCTCTTCTGCCTGGCCGACTGCGATCCGGCTGGCTACCAGATGCCGGTATCGATCGGGCGCAAGCTGCAGGCCTTTCGCGATCTGCTGTTCCCCAAGCTGCAATTCGAAGTCGTCCCGGTCGCGCTGACCGTCAATCAGGTCCGCGAGCTTGGACTCCCCTCGACCCCGCTCAAGGAAACTGAGAAGCGGGCCGATCGCTGGCGCGAGGCGTTCGGTGTTGAGCAGACGGAGATAGACGCGCTCGCAACCCTGCGGCCGAATGTTCTACGCGAGATCGTCGAGCGCGCCTTCGATCCGTACTTCGATCGCACCCTCGAAGAGCGCGTCAGTCAGGCCGAGGAGGGCTGGACTCAGCATGCCGAAGAAGCGGTCCGCGAGCAAGTCGATCCCGCCATCCTCGCTGAGCTGCGCGAGGAGGCGGCCGAACGTCTCGCCGAGCTTGAGAGTGTCATCGCCGATATCAATGAACGCCTGCAGCTGGCTGCAGACCACTTCACCTTACCGCCAATCGAGGTTCCTGAGCCCGACGTCGATGCGAATGCACCAAGGCAAGCCTTGGTCTCGTTTGATGACGGCTGGGTGGTGGCAACGCGGGCCCTGATTAGGCGCAAGGCCTATGGCAATGGGTCTGCGGCAGGAGGGGTGCCATGATAATCCACACGCCCGCGAGCTTACGCGCCCTCAATCGCCGCCTCGCAAGGCGCGTCGGTCGCATGGAGAAAGCCGAGGCCGTGTTGGCCGAGATGCGCGCCGGCACGGCACTTCATTTGCAACGCACGAAACAGGGTCCGTGTTGGGCGCTGTCGAATGGAACTCCGGTGCCCGACAGCATCGCCAAGCTCGTCGTTGCGAGCTCGAGTGTGGTCGGTGTCGGCGATGCCTTGTTCGAAGGCGTCGCATCGCAGCAGACCTATCATTGGTGGAAGACGGCGGAGCCGGCGTCATGAAACTCATTCATGTCCTCGACGCGATGCGTAACGGCGCCGTGCTGCGTCTGAGTTTTGGGAAGCACACGACGTCCTGGGAGCTTGACGACGGTGTCACCGCGATCTGGATCAGCAACAGGACCGTGCAGGCCGCAATCAAGCGCCAAGTCATCGCAGGAGTTGGCGACACTCTGTTCGACAGCGTCCCCTCGCAGACTTGGCGCTACATCGAACCGGCGTCGAAAAATAACACCCGCCGCTAAAGGCGACGGGCAAATTTCCCCCTCAGGAGGTTGTTTGCATGAACCCCAACAAACCCGCCATGGAAGTCATCACCAGCACCGAGCCAACAGCCGAGACTTCGCCGCCGGACCCGTTTGCTCCGGAAAACTTGCGGCTCAGTCAGTCGTTCACCGAGACGGTTGGGGTAAAGAAGCTCTTGACCACGATCCCGGTGCGCAAACCGAACCCGCAAGATTTCGTGCGGGTCCGTGAGGGTTCCGAGTATCGCGAGAACTTCCCAATCATCGAACTGAAAGACGAGCGGGAAGAGTACATCGTCACCGCCAGCTTGGTGCCTGAACTCGTGGGCGAATACGTGACCAAGACGCTCTACCTGGCGATCAACCGGCAGGGCACCTTGTTTTTCTGGCCGGTGCGGCTTCCGAGCCCCGACGGCAAGGACAACAATTGGTGGCGCTCGGGGCGCGAGGCCGCCGACCTGGCGATGAAGGATTGGGTTCGCGTCAAAGCCAACATGAACCTCGGTGCCTACGACATCTTCAAGGCCGGGAGCGTGATCAGTAAGCCGGAATGGCCCACCTTGGGGTACTGGGATCTGATCAAGATCGCGTTCCGCGACCATCTGGTCGATTACATTGACCACCCAGCGATCAAGCGGTTGCGCGGGCAATCCTAGTGCTCGACACCTTCCGCGAAGTGGTGGTGGCGGACGCCGAGTTCACCATCCTCCCTGGCGAGCGGCCGGTCCCGGTTTGCCTGGTCGCTCGCGAGCTGCGGAGCGGGCGTTGCTTTCGACTGTGGCAGGATCAACTAGGGCTAGGACCGCCCTACGCCACCGGCCCGGGCGTTCTCTTCATCGCCTTCTACGCATCGGCTGAGCTGGGCTGTTATCGCGTGCTCGGCTGGCCAATGCCGGAACGCATCCTCGATCTCTTCACCGAGTTCCGCGACCGCACCAACGGCCTCCCAACGCCGGCGGGTTCGAGCTTGCTCGGAGCATTGGCCTACTTCGGGCTGGACGCCATGGGCGCCACCGAGAAGAAGGATATGCAGGAAGCCATCGGCAATGGCACCTGGCGGGGGCGCTTCACGCCGCAGGAAATTCTCGATTATTGCCAGGGCGACGTCGACGCGCTCATCCGCCTGTTGCCGGTTATGCTGCCGCGCATCGATCTACCGCGGGCGCTGCTGCGCGGGCGCTATATGGCCGCCGCCGCCACCATGGAGCACAACGGCACCCCGATCGACGTGCAGATGCTAGCGCGCTTGAGAGAGGGCTGGACGGGCATCCAGGACGATCTCATTCGTGCGATCGACGTCTATGGCATCTACGAGGGTCGGACCTTCAAGTCGGAACGGTGGGCGAGGCTCATGGCCGCGCTGGGCATCCCGTGGTCTATGCTCGAAAGCGGCCAGTTAGATTTGAGTGACGGCACGTTCCGCCAAATGGCGAAGTCCTATCCTGTCGTCTCACCTTATCGGGAGCTGCGCAGCAGCCTCGCGGACTTGCGGTTGAATGATCTTTCAGTCGGAAAGGATGGACGTAATCGGACAATATTGTCAGCGTTTAGATCGCGCACGGGGCGCAATCAACCTTCGAATACTAAGTTTATATTTGGTCCGAGCGTGTGGTTGCGCGGGCTGATCAAACCGTCGCCGGGGTACGCCGTCGCCTATGTGGACTGGAGGCAGCACGAATTCGGCAGCGCCGCCGCCTTATCGGGCGATACGGCCATGCAAGCGGCCTACCAGTCAGGCGATCCCTATTTGGCCTTCGCCAAGCAGGCGCATGCGGTCCCCGCCACCGCCACCAAGGTGACGCACGAGCCCCAGCGCGAGCTGTTCAAGCAATGCGTGCTCGCTGTGCAATACGGCATGGAGGCTAAGAGCCTCGCTCTGCGCATTGGCCAACCACCCATCGTCGCGCGTGACCTGCTACGGGCCCACCGCGACACCTACCGAACTTTTTGGCGTTGGTCGGACGCGGCCGTCGATACCGCGATGCTCGCGGGCTCGCTGCATACCGTGTTCGGGTGGCACGTGCAGGTCGGCGAGACGTCCAACCCACGAAGCTTACGGAATTTTCCCATGCAGGCCAACGGCGCCGAGATGCTGCGGTTGGCGTGCTGCCTCGCCACCGAGCGCGGGATCGAAGTCTGTGCGCCGGTGCACGACGCGTTCCTGATCTGCGCGCCGCTTGATCGCCTTGAGGAAGACGTGGCCGCCATGCGCGCCGCCATGGCCGGGGCGTCCCGGATCGTCCTGGGTGGGTTTGAGCTTGGCACCGACGTGTCGCTCACCCGGTGGCCGAGCCGATACATGGACGGCCGTAGCCGAGTTATGTGGGACCGGGTGACCGACCTGTTGGATCGGGTCGAGCTGAGGGCAACCGCCTGATGGAAGATGACACTGTAGAATATGGTCCCGAGAGGATTGGGCCAGACGGAATTTGCGAACGGCAAATCCTGCGCGGCAAAAGGCGGCGGCATTTCGTCATGGTGCCGTGGACCTGGCTCGAGAAACTCGCGGCAGCCCGCTACGTCGCGACCTACCGGGTGGCGCACCACATCCTCTACTGGCATTGGAAGGAACACGGCGAACCATTCACGCTATCAAATGGCATATTGGCTATCGAAGGCGTCTCTCGATGGCAAAAGTGGCGCGCACTAGGAGAGCTGGAAAAACTCGGGCTGATCACCATAGAGCGGCGGCGGAAGACGCCACGGATCACCGTCCTCAAAACATGACGCACCGGTGCACATGTGGCTGTCGCATATATGCGGCATACTTTTGGCCATCATGCCGCACCGGCGCACATACGGTGTCTAGTCTATTCTACGTCTCTATTATCTACGTCTTCTCTTAATAGATTAGGGTAGCAAATAGGACGGAAATTAAGGCGGCGAATGAGCACGGTCAGAGATGCCATGCCGGATATGACGAGCAGCATGTCTTTGCTCGGGAGATCATCTTGCCGGAGGAAGATCGGCGGCTGTTGTTCCCAACAATACCGTGGGCAGGTGGATATCGATGGTTCCGGTCGCCGAATGTTGTGTGCTTGGAAAAATATCGTCGGCTCAGAAGGAAAGATTTCAAGTCCAACGCAGTGGGGCAAGGTCGTAGCAGGCTCGGTTTGGAACCGCCGGCCGCAGGCGGGGATCTGGCTCGCAGACAGCCCGAAGTCGACGTTGCATTTGTGCGGTGCGGTGCGACAACCCTAAAACCAAGTGGCTATCTACCATTTGAACCGGAGCTAATCCCATGTCGACCAGTCAATTTCCGAAGGTGTTACCAACCCGCAATCCTATACGATCGGGACCGGTGCCACCGCCGGCGCATCTCGAGGAAGAGGAAGCGGGGCTGTTTAAGTCGATCGTGAACGAATTTCGGATCGACGACGCCGGCAGCATCGAGCTGCTTGTCACTGCCATGGAGGCCCATGCGCGTTGCCGGGTTTGCCGTGAAACGATCAACAAGGAAGGCATGACCGTCAAGGATCGCTTCGGCGTTTTGCAGCCGCATCCGTTGCTGAAAACGGAGGCGTCCGCGCGTGGGCAATATCTTGCCGCTCTTAGAGCCTTGAACCTAGAGCCACCACAGACAGAACCGAGCGTGAGACTCTCGCCTCACTCGGCTCCCATCAGGCAAACGTTCCGGTCATACCGATCCGCCAGTGTACAAAAAGGTCCGCGTACCGCAAAAAGGTGGATGGTGAAGTAAGCCCATGGCAACGCCAAAACGCCCGCACCGTGGCCATCGCCTTGGGCTCCCTTGGGCGGCCAAAAAATATTTGCTCGGCGCTAGGCCAAAACTCACCGACGATGGCGGCATCAAGAACGGCTGCATTGTGCGTTTGCGTCACCTGATCCTGAAGCTCAACGATGAGGATTGGGAGCAATATCTCCGAGACTTGCGGCGCGAATACGGGCCGCTGGTGCGCGCGAAGCGTGAGATATGGCGGCAGAGGAAGGCGGCGGCCAGAGAGCGAGCCAGAGAGGCCAGGAAGCGCGCCAGGGAGGCCCGCCGTGAGGTAGCGGACCCTTCCAGCCTGCTCCCGTGACCAGCGCGGCCCGCACGGCTCGCTGGTATGCCCGCAGAAAGGCTGGGCGCTCCGTCTATCGGCTCGAGCTCGACACGGCGGCAGTTGAGGACATGCTCGTCGCCGCCGGGCTCGTCGTCGCAGCGTTCTCGTCAATGCATGTTTCAAGCGCCGTCGCGCAGTCCGTCTACGTTGCGCCCGGTGGCGTCTATGTTGGAGGTGGCCCGGTCTACGTGAACCTGCGCTCCTTTCGATGTGGGCCAGCTACAGCGTGGACGACTGGCACCAAAGATGTATCGGGCCGATTATTGGGCAGCAGTACCGCCAAAGCGCGTCGGGCGGATCGATCTTCGGCTCGTAGCTAGCAGCGATGGCTTACAATGAAGATTTCGCCACATTGTCCGGCCGCACGCCGCAAAATATTATGGCGCAAAATCTTGCTCGGGAGGACAGTGCCGTGGTTCCATCCTGTGTGTTCGCCGGCGTCGGCGGTTATTACGCCAGCAAACAAAGCGGTCTCGCCGGCGTGTTTCGCCGCGCTGCAGACGATAGCGACTGGAAACACGCGCTGAGCGAGATCGAAGCATTTACCGTCTTCGTGCACCCGCGCGATCCCAATCTCGTCTTTGCGGGCACCGCCGATGGCGTCTATCGAAGCACTGATCGCGGTCAAAATTTCCGCCGCGCCGACTTTCCCGACCGCGGCGTGCAAGTCTGGTCATTCCTCCAGGATGACGCCGATCCGAAGTGGATGCTGGCCGGCGGCTCGCCGGTTTCGATCTATCGCAGCAAGGATGGCGGCGCGAGCTGGAAGCGCATGCCCGATCCGCAATTGCCAATCCACGCCAAGATGCCGTTTTCCTGCCGCGTGATGCGGTTCGCGCCGCACTCTCGCCGTCGCGGCGAGATTTTTGCCGTGCTCGAAGTCTCGGGCGTAATGCGCTCAACCGATGGCGGCGAAAGCTGGAGCGATTGCAGCGCCGACCTCTTGCGCCTCGCGGAAGCAGAGCCACGTCTGCGCAGCAAGCTCGTCAGTGACACGGAGGCCGAAGGCATGCTCGACGGGCACGCCGTCTGCACCAGCTCCGCCGATCCCGACAGCATCATCATCGCCGTGCGCATGGGCCTGTTCCGCAGCAAGGATCAGGGCAAGACCTGGCAGGACATGCGAATCGACCGCTTCTCACCATTCACCTACGGCCGCGACATCAAGGTTTCGCCGCAGGATCCGAACACGCTCTATGCCTGTCTCAGCGTCGCGGCCTCATCGAAAGACGGCGCGCTTTACCGCAGCCAGGACGTCGGTAAGACTTGGCAGCGCTTCGACAGGGTGACGCCGCACGGCACTCTGATGTCGGTCGGTCTGCATCACGGCGACGCCAAGCAGGTCTACGTCGCGGCGCGCTATGGCGAGGTGTTCGGCACTCAGGATGGCGGCGAAAGCTGGCTTGAAATGCCGCTGCCGGAGGGCGTGCAACACGTCTACGCACTGGCTTGCGGCTAGTGACTCAACGCCGCAGCCCGCGTAGGCAGCCGAAATCACCTGATGAATGACGGCCGGCGCAGCATCCCCAACATTCACACCGTCCGCGCTTGACGGGCAAGCGATTATATCGCCCGATTGTGTCCCGCTCGGACTGACAAAAATGAATAGCGATTTTCAGGAGCGCATTATCGCCATACTGCAAGGGTCTCCGAACGGGCTTACGTCGAACGAAATTGCTGAGCGCCTCGGCGCCACAGCGGGGAACATAAGCTCACGTTAAGCAAGCTGGCTGCCTATGGGATCATCGGCAAAACCCGCTACAGCCGTGGCCCAAGGGGAAACGTCTATCGCGCACCGACCGACAAACAAGCCGCGGTGTGGTCGCCAGCCCCGTAAGCCAAACTCACGCAGCGCGCCCATCCATCTGCGACTGACAATCGATCCGCGATCGGACTTCCTTCAAAAGACCGGAGGGCCGCCCAGTTGCCCGAGCGACCCTCTAGTGCCTGCAGCAGTTCCACATTAAGGGGCGATTTGCGGACCTCTGCACCGGGGGGCCTATCTCCCGGCCGTATCCGCATCGGGAACCTGTGCTTATCGGCG
>Ga0070699_100003005_pt1 | contig 14987 bp, 15 predicted proteins | sample KBSK1503metaG_FD_65473 | JGI IMG/M metagenome (GOLD analysis project Ga0070699, IMG submission 65473) | Corn, switchgrass and miscanthus rhizosphere microbial communities from Kellogg Biological Station, Michigan, USA - KBS K1-50-3 metaG | ecosystem: Host-associated > Plants > Roots >...
GTCGATGTGGGTCGGCATGTGGATCAGGTGCCCGGCGTCCGGCACCAGATCGCGCAGGCGGTCGCCCGCCCGCAGCGCGCGCTGCGGGAAGGGCGACATCTCCATCAGGTGGACGTAGAGATGGAGGAGCCCCGGGTGGCTCCACGAGGCGGGGATGTCGCGAAGGGCGCTCTCCAGCACCTCGACCGCTTCCGCCGTCCCGGCGCCCTCGGCGATGCCCCCGGTCCCGAGGTCCCACATCTTCCACGGGGTCAGGTTCATGATCGACTCGGCGAAGACGTGGCGCACCTCGAGGTCGTCGCGGTTGGCGCGGAAGACCTCGCGCATGGCGTCGGCATAGGCGGCGTCCCACGGCGCCTGATCCTCGATCGCCTCGCGCTGCGGATAGCGCGCGGGCAGGGCGCGGATCAGCGCCTGCTCGACCGGGCTGGCGCCGCCCACCCGGGCCAGGGCGGCGTGCATCGCGTCGTAGGCGGTGGCGAGCGCGGCGGCCTTGCCGGCCGGATCGTAGAGGTGCCAGGGCAGGTTGTAGTTCGGCCCGGCCGCGTAGGAGATGCCCCAGTAGGCGATGGCGCAGGCGGGGTCGAGCTCCAGCACCTTCTTGAAGCAGGCGATCGCCTCGGCGTGGTTGAAGCCGTAGAGCCAGTTGAGCCCCCGGTCGAACCAGAGCTGGGCCTCCGGCGTGGCGGTGGTGACCTTGCGGGTGTACGAGCCGAGGTCGTAGTAGTCCATGTGATCCTCCATGGCGGCGGGAGTGCGCCGAAGCTCAGTCGATCAGCGCCCCGTAGGTGAGGACCCGCAGCTCGCGCCGCAGCGGGTAGGTCGACGACGGCATGAGCTGGGTCATGAAGATGACGATCAGGTCTTCCGCCGGATCGACCCAGAACGCGGTGCTGGCCGCGCCGCCCCACGCGTACTCGCCCGGCGTACCCACGATCTGCGCGCGCGCCGGAGACTGCATCACCGAGAAGCCGAGGCCAAAGCCCACGCCCGCGTAGGCGGTCTCGGTGAACAGGCCGGCCTGGGCGAGCTGGGTGAGGTCCTGGCCCCCCGGCAGGTGGTTCGTGGTCATCAGCTCGATCGTCTTCCGGCCGAGGAGGCGGATGCCGTCGAGCTCACCGCGGTTGCGCAGCATCGCGGTGAAGCGGAAGTAGTCGGGCACGGTCGAGACGAGGCCGCCGCCGCCCGAGAAGAAGGTGCACTCGCGGTACTGGCTCTGGGCCGGGTCGTCGAGGAGGGTCAGCACGCCGCTGGCCTCGTGCAGGTAGCTGGCCGCGAAGCGCGGCACCTGGTCCTCGCGGACGACGAAGCCGGTGTCGTGCATGCCGAGCGGCTGGAAGACGCGCTCGGCCAGGTACCGATCGAGCCGCTGTCCGGAGATCACCTCGATGAGGTAGCCGACCACGTCGGTGGAGACCGAGTAGTTCCAGAGCGTGCCCGGGGAGAACTCGAGCGGGAGCTTGGCGAGCGCGTCGATCATGTGCTGGAGCGTGTAGCCGGGCCGGCCCGCGTCCGCGATGCCCAACTTGCGGTACGCGGCGTCCACGTTGGTCCGCTCCATGAACCCGTAGGTCAGCCCCGAGGTGTGGGTGAGGAGATCGCGCACGGTCATGGGCCGCTCGACGGGGACGGTCTTGAACGCGGGATGGTTGCCGCTCACGAACACCCGGAGATCCTTCCAGGAGGGGATGAAGCGATGCACCGGGTCGTCGAGCTGCAGCCGCCCCTGCTCGTAGAGCATCATGAGCCCGACGGTCGCGATGGGCTTGGTCATCGAGTAGATGCGGAAGACCGCGTCGGCAGACATCGGCCGCTGCCGCTCGATCTCGAGGTGGCCCTGCGACTCGAGGTACGCCAGGCGACCCCGCCGGGCCAGTAGGGTCACGGTGCCGGCGAGCTGCCCGGCGTCGATGTACCGCTGGAAGTGCTCGCGGATCCGGGCCAGCCGGGGGGACGAGAGGCCGACCTCTTCGGGTTTCACGAGCATGGAGCGACGCTCCTCATGACAGGTTGTACGCGCGGGCGACGTTGGCGCCCAGGATGGCGCGGCGGGCCGAGTCGGGCATGGGCGCGACCATCTCGCGCAGCTCCTCGAGGTAGTTGCCCGGGTGATCGGGATGTGGATAGTCGCTTGCCCAGAAGAACCGGTCCTCGCCCACGAGCTGCATCATCGCGGGAATGGTCCGCTCGTCCGGGTCGGCCGAGATGTAGCACTGGCGCTTGAAGTAGTGCGACGGCTTCTCGGTGAGCCGCACGGTGGCGCCGAGGGTGGTGCCGGTGAAGATCGCGTCGGCGCGGTCCAGGAAGTAGCCGATCCATCCCGCCTGAGACTCGAGCACGACCACCCGCAGCCGCGGGAAGCGCTCGAAGACGCCGAGCTGGAAGAAGGTGGCGAAGGCCTGCTGGACGCCGTGGCCGGCGAAGAGATCGAAGTACCACACCGCCCAGCCGAACTTGTCGTAGCGGTGGTGGACGTTCCAGGCGGGCGGCTCGAAGGTGGGATGGATCGCGAGCGGCACGTCCAGGTCCTGCGCCGCCGCGAAGACCGCGTCGTGCGCCGGCGCGCCGTGGGGCACCCGGGTGATGGTGAACGGGCACACGAAGGCCCCGCGGCAGCCGTCGCGCACCGCGCGCTCGAGCTCGCGCGCCGCCTCGGCGGGGTCGCCCAGCGAGAGGTGCGCGATCGGGATCAGCCGCCCGCCCGAGTCGCGGCAGAAGTCGGCGATCCAGCGGTTGTAGGCGCGGCAGTAGGCGCTCGACAGCTCGGGGTCCATCAGCTCCGCTTCCCACAGCAGCCCGATCGTCGGGTAGAGGATCGCTCGAGCCATGCCCTCGCGGTCGAGGAGCTCCACTCGCTCGCGCATGTCCATGGTGCCGAAGGCGGCTCCGCGGAGGTAGGTCTGCTCGGGTCCGGGCCGGATGCCGCGCATCTCCTCCGGACGGATCTCGCCGCGCAGCGCCCGCTCGCGCATCTTCCGGGCGTCCTCCACTCGCTTGCCCATGCCGCCCAGGGTGCCGAGCTGGCCCGGACGGGGCAGGGTGGCGCGCTGGCCCGCGATTTCGAGGTACTCGTAGCCGTCGTCTCCGACGCGGATCCGGAGCGCGCGGTCACGGTAGCGCGGTTCGAGGTGCTTCTCCCAGAGATCGGGCGGCTCGAGGATGTGCCCGTCGCAATCGATGATCGTGGTGGTCTCGGCCATCTCAGCGACTCCGCGGTTCAACCGGCTGGGCCTACTCGTAGCTTGTCTCGACGATCAGCCAGCTGCCGTCCCGTTTCTCCATCACCGCCTTCACCTGCTTCGATTCCGCCTCGGTGTGCATCGGCGGCTAGGCCCACCCCGCGGTCCCCAGCGACGCGACGATCCCCACCGACACGGTCGCCGCCGACCGCCATGCTCGAATCCGGCTCATGTCTTGCCCCGCAGGGATGGTAGACCTCGTCGAGGGCGTAGGCAACTCTCGCACCCTCGGGCACCCTCCGGCGGCGATCGCCCCGCCCGGGCGGCGGATTCGCGGTTACTGGTCGGGATAGCCGACGGCGTACCCGGAGCCCCGAATCGTCCGGATCAACGGAGCGCCACCCGTGACGTCGAGCTTGCGGCGGAGATTGTGCACGTGGACATCCAGGGCAGTGGAGAGCGACTCGCCGTCGCCCGTCCAGACACTCTGGGTGAGCCGGGAGCGGCTCACCACCTCGCCGGGGTGACGCATCAGCACGGCGAGGAGGGCGTATTCCGTCCGGGTGAGGTGGATCGTCCGGCCGCCTCGAACCACGTGGTGACTCACCGGATCGAGCGTCAGGTCGGCCACGCGGAGCACCATCGGACGCGCCGAGCCCGACCGGCGCACGAGGGTGTGGACGCGCGCCAGCAGTTCGTCGAAGTGGAACGGCTTGGTGAGGAAGTCGTCGGTGGCCTTCAGCTCGGTCACGCGGTCCTTGAGTGAGGCGCGAGCGGTGAGCAGCAGGATCGGCGTCGAGATGCCGCGGGCACGCAGCCCACGAGAGAGCATGATCCCGCTCGTGTCGGGCAGGATCCAATCCAGGACGATCACGTCGTAGGGGTTCACGCTGGCCATCGCGTCGCCGGCCGCGCCGGCGTGGGCCATGTCGACGACGAATCGCTCGTCTCGAAGGCGGGTCGCCAGGACGCGGGCCGCCTCCTGGTCGGAGTCGACGATCAGGAGGCGCACGGTGTCGACCCCCGCGCCGCCGGGATTGCGGGAGCGTTCCCCGAGCGAATAGCAAAGCGATCCAAGCAATCGTGTCGTGCATCGGTGCCCCTTCCCCGGGATGGTGCCGGAGCGACACTTCGGGTGCCCCGGACTAGCCGCGGCGCTTGCGGACGGGAAGCTTCAGGATGCGGGCGGGGCGCGAGACTGGAGCGAGGAGAAGGGACGAGTCGGAGCGGGGCCTTCGACGGACGGAGCGGTCGGCCCGGGGCACGGCGGAAGAAGCCGGATGTCGACGACGAGCACCGGGGTGGCGACCGCGGCCTCCGAGGTGATCAGAACGACGACGTCGTCGTAGTCGGCGTCGTCGTAGATGCCGTGGACCCAGGAAGGATCGGGGGGAGTGGCGTAGGCGAGAGGGGTCAGCCCACTCAGCCCGAGCAGGAGCAACCAGACAAGGGCGACCCGGGGGCCGCGCATGTTCATCTCACCTGGCTTGTACCGCACCCGGGAAGGGTCGGTCAAGTTGCCGCGCTCGGCGGTCCGGCTCGAACCTTAAGAATCTCTGAAGAATCCCGGCGGCGATGGAGCGAACCGCGAGGCTTCACGAATCTTCAGCGAGATTTCGAGTCCTGACGACGACGGTCCATGCGCGTGGCGAAAAGCAGTACGCGAGAGGCGTCGGCGGTCCGGTTTGAGCGGCGAACCGATGACCGGCGTCACAGAGGAGGCAGCGATGAACGGGTGGGTGAGGGTGCTGCGTAGCGAGCGCGGGGTGGCCCTGCCTCTTGCGATGATTCTTCTGATGGTCTTGGCGTTGCTGACCATCACCTTCATGTCGCTGGGCTCGGTGGAGCCCCAGATCTCGCAGAACCTGTCCGACGGGGCGCGGGCGCGCCAGCTTCGATCTGGAACGAGAGCGTGACGGTCGAGGCGGGGAAGGATACGACGCTGACGCTCAGCCAGTCGAGCAGCCCGTTCCCGGCCGACCGATTCCCGCTGCCCGCCACCCCCGGGGCCGCCGGCGGTTAGCGCGCCTCGTCCGGGTCGAGCCGTGGCTCGAGCGGCACGCGGGTTTCCCGGCACCCGTAGGCGTGCGGAGTCAGCTCGATCACGGTGTGGAGCGGAATGGGCAGGTAGGGGCAACGCTCCCGGGGGACGCCCTGGAAGTACGCGTAGAGCGCGCGCAGGACCGCGTTGTGGGCGATGACCAGGACCGGCTTCCGCGTGCGCTCGAGCTCGATGATCACCGGGTCGAGCCGCACGATGAGGTCCTGGTACGACTCCCCGCGCGGATAGCGGTAGGTGAACTTGTTGCGCCGGCGTGCCTCGTACTCGGCGGGAAGTCGCTCCCGGATCTGCGCGTGACTCATGCTGTCGCAGATGCCGCCGTCGATCTCGTCGAGCGCGCGCCACGCCCAGGACGTGCGGCCGAGGGGCGCGGCGGTCTGCACCGCGCGCCGGAGGGAGCTGGTCCAGATGACCACCTCGTCGCGCTCCGGGTGCCGGTCGTCCAGGAACCGGGCGAGGGATCCCCCGTAGCGGTGCCCCTCGGGGGTCAGGTCGGGATCCCCGCCGAGGATCCCGGCCGCGTTGTACACGCTCTCGCCGTGCCGGGTCAGCCAGATCGGCCGCATGGTGAGGTGCAGGTTCATCAGGAAGAACACGAGGCGCGCGGCCAGGTAGCCGTCGACGTTGCTCTCGGTCACGCTCCGTCCGGCGCCGGTGAGGCGCAGAAAGGGGCCCTCGTCGTCCGCGAGCGGCTCGTACACGCGCTGGTAGTGGGCGATGCGGGCGCGGAAGTCCGCGACCGCCTCGTCGGGGGCCACGTCCTCGTAGTCGGGGGACGACAGCTTGGTGCTGCGGATGTTGGCCTCGATGACGTCCGCGTCGTCGCAGCGCATCTCGATGAACAGGACCTGGAAGCCCGCCTCCTCGCAGCACGCGCGCACCGTGCTGCGCCTCGCCCGGGTCGTGTTGGTGGCGTCGTAGATCGCCACCTGGCCATCGTCCGTGAGCCACGCCCGCATGTCCTCGAGCGCGGCCATCGCGACGGAGCGGCGCGCCTCCTCGCCGCGTGGATTGTCGGGGTCGAAGAAGCTGTGCGGAACCTGGGCTCCGACGCGCTCGCGCCGGTACTGGCCGACGTTGAAGACGCGGGTCCGGTACCCGAGCCAGGACAGGTAGCGCTCGATGCGGCGCGCGATGTAGCTCTTCCCGCGAGCCGGCAGCCCGGTCATCACGACCGCGAGCTTGGGGCTGTCAGGCGCGATGTGCATCGGGACGGCCATCGTCACTCCGGGGGAATCCTCGAGACGCCGAGCCGGCGTAGCATGTCAGGATCCACTCTACTCCCAGCGGCAACCTAGAGCCGACGATCAGGATGACGGCACGAAGCCCGTATTGCGGACCTCGGGCGCGCTTGACTTCGGCCGCCGGGGGCGCGATGGTGGCGCCAGCACGGCCACGCGTCGGTGAGCGAGAGAGGAGAGTCGCCATGCCGTTCTACGAGAGAGGCCCCGTCCGGATCCACTACGAAGAGGTCGGCTCCGGCTTCCCCCTGCTGCTCATCCCGGGGGGCGGGCTCAACTCGGCCCTCTCGTCCTGGCAGACCGCCTCGCCCTTCAACCCGATGGAGCGGTACAAGGACGAGTTCCGCTGCATCTGCGCCGACCTGCGGAACGCCAACCCCGGCCGGTCCAGCGGCCCGCTGGAGATCGACCGCCCCTGGGACGCCTATACCGACGACCAGCTCGGGCTGATGGACCACCTCGGCATCCGGGAGTTCCTGGTCATGGGCTTCTGCATCGGCGGGCCGATGATCCACAACCTCATCCGGCGGGCTCCGGAGCGCGTGGTCGCGGCCGCGATGATGCAGCCCAGCGGCTCGCGGCCCGAGATGCGGGACCTGTTCTACCAGAACAACATCAAGGGCTGGGGGCCGGCGCTGTGCGAGAGGCGCCCGGACGTCACGATGGCCATGGTCCACGACTTCCTCACCAACATGTACACCAACCGCGCCGACTTCGTGTTCACGGTCTCGCGCGACTTCGTGCGCTCCATCCAGACGCCGCTGCTGATCGCCCCGGACGACGTCCCCGCCCACCCGTACAAGGTCGCGATGGAGGTGGCCACCCTCGCCCCGAAGGCCGAGGTGACCATCTATCCCTGGAAGGATTCCCCGGAGCACATCGACGAGGTCGTGGAGCACGCGCGGCGCTTCCTGAAGGCGCACGCGCCGGTCGCGGCCGGGCAGCGGGCACGAGCCTAGCCGGGTTGTCCTGCGGGAGGGTCGCCCGCGGGAGCCTCATCGTCCTCTCGGCCCTGATGGTGACGGCGATGGCCGGGTGCCGGTCGCTGCCCGGCTCCGCGCCGGCGGGCGGACCCGGATCCGGGGACACTCGCCGCGACGCGATGGAGGCCGAGGCCGTCCGGCGCGCGATGCGCGTCGTGGCCGACTGGCAGCTCGCGCATCCCGGCCCCCACGGGCCGGACGAGTGGCACGGCGCGCCCTTCTGGGCCGGCGTCGTGGCGTTCGCGCCGCTCTCGAACAATCGAGAGCGGTACCTCGCGGCGGCGCGCGCGAACGGCGAGCGCAACGCGTGGCGGCCCGGCCCCGAGCGCCTCTCCGCGGATCATCACGCCATCACCCAGAGCTACTTCATGCTCTACGCGGTGGACCGGGACCCTAGGGAGATCGAGGCCTCCCTCCGTCGGTTCGACGAGGTCCTGCGCCAGCCGATCGAGCCGTCGCTCGAGTTCGACTACGATCGATCCGAGCGAGCCTGGGTGTGGTGCGACGCGCTGTTCATGGCGCCGCCCGCGCTGGCCCTGGCGACGCAGGCGACCGGCGACCGGCGCTACGCGGATCGCATGAGCCGCCTGTGGTGGAACACCACCGACTACCTCTACGACCGCGACGCCGGCCTGTTCTACCGCGACAGCCGCGCCTTCGGCCGCCGCGAGGGCAACGGCGCCAAGGTGTTCTGGAGTCGCGGCAACGGCTGGGTGCTCGCGGGCCTCGCGCGGGTGCTGCAGTACCTCCCCGTGGACTATACGGAGCGCCCCCGCTTCGTCGCGCTGTTCCGCGAGATGGCGCGGGCGGTCGCCCCGCTCCAGGGCGCGGACGGCTACTGGCGGGCGAGCCTGCTCGCCCCGGAGAGCTGGCCGGGCCCGGAGACCAGCGGCACCGCGTTCTTCACCTACGCCCTCGCGTGGGGCGTCAATGCGGCCATCCTCGACCGCGGCGAGTATGCGCCGGTCGTGCGCCGGGGCTGGTCGGCCCTGGTCCGGGCGGTGGGACCGGACGGCCGGCTCGGGTACGTCCAAGGCCCGGCCGAGGGCCCCGGGCCGGCGGGGCCGGACGAGACGGAGATCTACGGCACGGGCGCCTTCCTGCTCGCCGGAAGCGAGGTGTACCGGCTCGCGACCGGCTCGCGGTGAGGGCTCTATCCCGGGCGACGGCGGAAGGCGGATCTCACGCGCCGCAGGGGCGCGGTGAGCCGCCACGATAGGCTGCTCTGCATGGCGTGTGCTTCCGTGGCGCTCTCGGCCATGCGTCGGATCTCTTCCATGAGGCTCAGCTCGTGGCTGAGGTCCAGAGCCCCCGGCTCGCAGGCCGAACCGCCCGCGAGCGCGAGATGCAACAGCGCGGGCACATCGAAGAACGCGAGCGGCTGACACTCCGAGGTGACGACCAGGACGCTCGAGCTCCGGTCGATGTCGAGCCCCTTCGGTCCGCCCTCCTCGGGATTGTGCCGCCCCCGCTCGAAGACCGCGTCGGCCATGACCCTCACGCGGGCGACCGGATCGCGCACGCCGCGCCATTCGTCGCAGCCCTGCGCGTACACATTCAGGTACGGGGCGCCCGCGTCGGCGACGAAGAGGTGGCGACCATCGGCGCTGAAGCGCACGCCGTGCGGATAGTACAGCCGGCGTAGGATGCCGTCCGGCTCGGCGTCGGCGTTCAGGGCCGACGAGTTCTCGTACAGCAGCACGTTGTGGGGTGCGGTGATTGCTCACCGCGATCCATCGACGATTTGGACTCACGCTCACACCATCCGGGACGCTGAGGCATTTCTGCAGCAGGATCTCGCTGTGCCTGAGCGCACCCCCGGCGCCGCGATCGAGCAGGTGCCGGGTGACGGTATGGCCGTCGTTGTTGCAGATCAGGACCTCGCACGCATCGTCCGCGATCCGAGTGGCCATCACGGAGCCGGGGGCGTCCAGGAAGCTCGTCCGGTCCGCCGGCCACTGCGCGATCGGGATCACCTCGTGGGATGGCACGCCGGTCTTCCCCGGCGGCAACGTGAACAGGGCGACGTCGCGCCCGCGGCTCGTGACGAGCAGGGTCTCGTCGTCGATGAATTCGACCCCGTGCGGCCATTGCAGGGCCGGGGAAGACAGCTCCACGCCGCCGATCAGCGCGACGCGCGGGGCGCCCGCAGATGCCGCGATGTCGATGTCGAAGACGACGACCCGGTTCCGGTGGAAGGAGGCCACGGCAAGACGGCGATTGCCCGGGGAGAAGCGCACATCTTCCGTGCGTCCCAGGCGGCCCAGCGCATCGGTCACGCTCGGGGGCGCGACATAGTGAAGCTCGAGCGACATGTGCGGTGTGGAGAGACTAGGCGAAGGCGGAGGCCGGGGCAAGGGACGCGCTCGCCGGGCGCACCTCAGAGGCGCGTGACGTTGGCCGCCACGCATACCCAGCCGGCCCCGCGCCGCGCCCACACGTCGGTGTAGCGCCCGGCCCCCGGCTGGCCGTCCGCCTTGGTGTACGTGGTGCGGGCGTGGATCAGCGCCCCGTCGCCCAACACGCGGATCAGCACGTCCTCGATGGCGAGGTTCTTCACGGTCGACCCGCGGGCGATCTGGGCGAGGAAGCCCGCCCGGTCCAGCCGCGAGCCGTCCGGATTGCTATTCACGAAGTCCTCGGAGAGGTTGGCGTCGAACCACCGCACGTCGGCCTCGCTGACCGATCGGATGTACTCGCGGTTGAGCGCCTCCAGTGTCGCCTGGTCGGTGGCCATGATCAGCACCTCACGAAGTGGGCGGACACGCAGAACCAGCGTCCGTTCCGCCGCTGCCAGATGTCGGTGTAGCGTCCCCGGCCGTGACCGCCGTCCGGCCGCGTGTCCTCGAAGCTCGCGTGGATCAGGGCGAGGTCGGCCACGTGCTGGATGTGGACCTCGGGCGCCCGGAAGCTCGTGAGGGTGTGGGGCCGTCCGATGCGGGCCAGGAAGCCCGCCTTGTCCACGAAGGAGCCGTCGGGGTTGGTGGCGCGGTAGTCGTCGGCCAGGTGCTCCGCGTACCACGCCACGTCGGACTTCTCCGCCGCCAGGAGATACCCCCGGTTCAAGGCCTCGAGCGTCTCGCGCTCGTCCGCTCCGCTCGCCATGGTCATTTCCTCCTTCCGTCGGGGTTCGAGCACGGCTATCCTAGACCGGAGTCTGGCACCAAGGAAGAGCCAGATTTCTGTGAATCGAAGGAGCCAGTCGAGGCGCCATGCTGCTGAATCTGCGAGAGGCGAAGGGCCCGCTCCATCGCCGTGTCTACCTGGCCCTCAAGACCAAGATCCGGGCCGGCGGCCTCGGCCCGGCCGCCCGGGTGCCGTCGACGCGCGCCCTCGCGCGGGACCTCGGGGTGTCGCGCAACACCGTGACGCTCGCGTACGAGCAGCTCGCGGCGGAGGGCTACCTGGTGAGCCGCCACCGCGGCGCAACCTCGGTGGCGGGGGTCGCGCCGCCGCGCGCGGTGCCGGCGGCCGGTCGCCCCGCGCGGGAGCGCCCCGCGCCGGTGTCCGCCTATGCCCGGCGCCTTTCCGCGCGGCTCGACCTCGGGCCCGCGCGCCCGCCCGGCCCGCGCCCGGCGCTCCGCTACGACTTCCGCTACGGCCGGCCCGCGGTCGACGAGTTCCCGCGCGAGATCTGGCGCCGGCTCCTCGCCGCGCATGCGCGCCGCGCCTCCTCCGACGCGCTCGGCTACGCCTCGCCCGCCGGCCACGGCCCGCTGCGCGCGGCGCTCGGCGAGTACCTCGGCCGGGCGCGCGGCGTGGTGTGCGACCCCGAGCGCATCGTCGTGGTGAACGGCACGCAGCAGGCGCTGGACCTGATCGCGCGCGTGCTGCTCGATCCGGGCGACGGCGCGGTGGTGGAGGAGCCGCACTACCCCGGCGCCACCATCCCCTTCGAGGCGGTGGGCGCCCGGCTTCTGCGCGTGCCGGTGGACGCGGGCGGGCTCGACCCGGCGAAGCTCCCGGGCGCCGCGGAGCGCCCGCGGTTGGCCTACGTGACGCCCTGCCACCAGTTCCCCAGCGGCGTGATCATGGCGCTCGAGCGCCGCGTGGCCCTGCTCCGGTGGGCGTCCCGGGTGGGCGCCTGGGTCGTCGAGGACGACTACGTGAGCGAGTTCCGCTACGAGGGCCGCCCGCTGGAGGCGCTCCAGTCGCTGGACCGCGACGAGCGGGCGATCTACCTGGGGTCCTTCTCGAAGACCCTGTTCCCCGCGCTGAGGGTGGGCTATCTCGTGCTGCCGCGCCGCCTGGTGCGCCCCTTCCTCGCGGCCAAGTGGGTGTCGGACCGCTTCTCCGCCCCGCTCTACCAGGAAGCGCTGGCCGAGCTCATCACCAGCGGCCAGTTCGAGCGCTATCTCCGGCGCGCGGGTGGCCGGAACGCGGGGCGCCGGCGGGCCCTCATCACCGCGCTGCGCGAGGGCTTCGGCGACCGTGTGGAGATCGCGGGCGAGAACACCGGCGTGCATCTGGTGGTCTGGCTGAACGACGTGCCGCCTCGGGAGCTGGACGCCCTCATCGCGGGGGCGGCCCGGGCCGGGGTGGGGATCCATCCGGTGGCCCCGTACTACACGGAGCCGCCGCGGCGCGCGGGCCTCCTCTTCGGCTATGCCGCGCTCACGGAAGGGGAGATCCGGGCGGGGGTGCGACGGCTGGCCGAGTTGCTCCGATGAGGTAGACTGCTGGCGATGCGCGTGCTCTTGATCGAGGACGACCGGAAGGCCGCGAAGCTCGTCGCCAAGGGGCTTCAGGAGGAAGGGTTCGTCGTCGACGTCGCGGCGAGCGGCGAGGAGGGGGAGGAGCAGGCCACCCTGAACGAGTACGACGTGATCGTGCTCGACTGGCTGCTGCCGACCAAGGACGGGATCGCGGTGTGCCGGGCGCTCCGCGCGCGCGACGTCTCCACCCCGATCTTGATGCTGACCGCGCGCGACAGCGTCGCCGATCGGGTCGACGGCCTGAGCAGCGGCGCCGACGACTACCTGACCAAGCCCTTCGGGTTCGCGGAGCTGGTGGCGCGCATCCGGGCCCTGCTCCGGCGGTCGCGCCTCGTCCGCGCGGCGGTGCTGCGGGTGGCGGATCTGACCCTCGAGCCCGCGACCCGCCGGGTGACGCGCGGGGGGACGTCGATCACACTCACCTCCAAGGAGTACGCGATCCTCGAGGTGCTCATGCGGAGCGCCGGCGAGATCGTGAGCCGCACGCGCCTGGTCGAGCACGTGTGGGACGAGGCCTCCGAGGTGATCGACAACGTGGTCGACGTCCACGTGAGCCACCTCCGGAAGAAGATCGAGCGGGGCGAGGGCGGGTCCCTGATCCACACCGTGCGCGGGTTCGGCTACCGATTGGGGCCGCCCGAGGACTGACCGGCGCATGCGGCCACCCGGCTTCAAGACCCGGCTCTGGCTCGGTCAGGTGGTGGTCCTGGCGGCGATGCTGGGGCTCGCCGCGTTCGGCGCGGAGTGGGCGCTGCGTCGGGTGGTGCTCGGCGAGATCATCGACGACGCGATCCTGTCGCTCGCCTCCACGGAGGCGGCCGCGGTCCAGAGCGAGCCGATCCACCCGCGGGTGCACGAGATCGCGGCCGGCACGGGGCCGCCGTCGTTCGCGCGCCTCGACAAGTTCGTGCAGATCACGACCCTCGACGGCGGGGTGGTCGCGAAGAGCGGCACCCTCGGCACCGCCCGGCTGCCCACCCCACCCGCGCTCCTCACCCGGTTGCGGGACGGGGAGACCGTGTTCCAGACGGTGACCGACTTCGGAGAGGAGCCGGTCCGGATGGTGTCGCTCCCGGTGAGCGTCGGCCCGAGTCGCTATGCGGTCCAGGTGGCGATGTCGCTCGACGACGCTCACGCGGTGCTGCGGGTCGGCCGCTGGCTCTTCCTCAGCCTCTCGGTGGTGATGCTCGCGGCCATCGGCTTGACGAGCGCGCTGCTCGCCCGCCGGGCCCTGCGTCCGATCGACCAGGTGGTCGGCCGGGCTCGTCACATCGGCGAGGGCAACCTGGGGGAACGCCTGCCGCACCCGGGAACCCGGGACGAGATCGCGCGGCTCGTGGAGACGCTCAACCAGATGCTGGCGAGGCTCGAGCGAAGCTTCGAGATCCAGCGGCGCTTCACCGCGGATGCCTCGCACGAGCTCCGCTCGCCCCTGTCCCGCCTTCGGGCGGAGCTGGAGGTGACGCTGCGCCGGCCGCGGGCGGTGGCCGAATACGAGGAGGCCCTGCGCTCCTGCCTCGACGAGGTGCAGCGGGTCCAGGGGCTGACCGAGGACCTGCTCGAGCTGGCCCGCATCGACGCCCAGCAGGAGCCCGAGGCGGCGCTGCCGGTCGCGGTGGACGAGATCGTCCGGGCGGCCGTCTCGGTGGTCACGCGTGAGGCGGAGCGGCGGGGCATCGCGGTGGTGGTGGAGCCTCCCTCCCAGGCGCTCATCATCGCCGCGCCGGTGGCCGCCAAGGTCGCGCTGGCCAACATCCTCGACAACGCGGTGAAGTTTTCCCCGCCGGACGGCCTCGTGCGGGTGGTGGTGAGGCTGGGCCAGGAGGAGGCGGTCATCGCGGTGTCCGACTCCGGGCCGGGCGTCTCGGCGGAGGACGTTCCCCGGCTGTTCCAGCGCTTCTATCGCGGTAAGGCTTCCCGCGCCACCGACGCCCCGGGCGTCGGCCTGGGGCTCGCGATCTCCCGGGCCCTGATCGAGCGTCAGGGCGGGCGGCTCTCGGTGGAGGTCTCCGGCGGCGAGAAGGGCGCGACGTTCACGGTTCACCTGCCGCGCGCCTGAGCGAACATGAAGAGATAATTCAGGTGCCCTTCAGGCAGCCTTCAGGCAGGGCTCGCTAGACTCGGGGCCGGTCGTGTGAGCCGGCCAGGAGGAGTGCATGAACATCAGGTGCGCGGTGGGCGCGGTCTGCGTGGTGACGCTGACCGCAGCGGGGACGGTCGGCGCCCAGACGCCCCTCACGCGCCTGACGCTCGACGACGCGGTGAGCCTGGCCGCGCGCACGAATCCGACGATCCGGGCCAAGGAGTTCGAGCAGCGGGCCGTCACCGCGGGTGAGATCACGGCAGGGCTCCGGCCGAATCCCACCGCCAACTTCCTCGCCGAGCAGTTCGGCGGGGCCAGCGACGCGAGCCAGGTCCAGTACACCATCAACGTGGGCCAGCCCATCGAGCTGGGCGGCAAGCGGCAGCGCCGGCTCGACAGCGCGAGAGCGGCCACCCGCGTGACCGGCCACGAGCTCGACGACGTGCGCCGGCAGATCACCTTCCTGGTGAAGAAGTCGTTCGCCGACGCCCTCGCCGGTCGCGAGAGCCTGAGCCTGGCCGAGCAGAACCTCCAGTCGTTGGATGAGCTCGAGCGGATCCAGCGCTTCCGGGCGGAGCGCGGAGACATCTCCGAGCTCGAGCTGCTCCGCATCCAGGTGCAGCGCTTCGCCTTCGAGCGGGACGCGGCCGACGCCCGCCAGGCGCTGAACGCGGCGAAGATCGCCCTGCGGGCCATCGTGGGCCAGGAGCAGATCGCGGAGAAC